>Ga0193955_1000091_pt1 | contig 56445 bp, 57 predicted proteins | sample BB_6_MG_FD_140343 | JGI IMG/M metagenome (GOLD analysis project Ga0193955, IMG submission 140343) | Microbial mat bacterial communities from the Broadkill River, Lewes, Delaware, United States - BB_6_MG | ecosystem: Environmental > Aquatic > Freshwater > River > Microbial mats | place: USA... | reverse complement strand
TGGGAATTATAGGGGGAATATGCTTAAAAGAAGCTTAGGTGTGAAAAGAAATTGCCTCTTCCCACTTTTTACTCTTCCCCTTTGTTCCGCTATTCTATATATAGGGGTTCAATTAATGCTTTATACATTTTCCAAAGTTATCTAATATACATGTATAACCGCTTTCAGGTAATATCTGTATTTTAACTATATCTTCTGTATCCTTAAGAGTAATTATACAAGGTGTGTTGTATTTAATAAGTCTTCTGTAGCTTAATGCTCCATACGGCGATGACTGATATGCCCAATCTCCTCTCATAGGACGTCCTAAATGGTCAAATGAAATTCTTGAATTTGAACATCCTCCCGATAGTTTTAGATCTATAACTCCGTATGTTTTACCAATATTCAAGTTTGTATTTGCATAATGATTTTTCCAATTAAACGTAGAACTAAAGCCTCCACTTAATAATTTTTTTGCATTTGCTGGGTCTCTGGCAATTTCTGTCTGTTCAAGACTTGTATAATCAGGATTTCCTGTTTTTTTACCACTGGTATCTGAGAATATTGTATAGGAGTATTCTCCATCTGTACTTACTGACTTACTAAATATTAATTGCCATCTTGCTTGGTACCAGTCTGCTTCATTATTTGCAGTGTTTAATTCCCAATCATATTTGTCATCATTTAACGCCAAATGTTGTGTATAACGAATATGAGATACTAATTGAATTGCTGCTTCATATAATGGCTCAGAACTCATTCTTGGTATAATTGAAGCAGATAATATCCCTACTATAACAATTACAAATACAAGTTCTAACATTGTAAACGCTGATTGTAATGAATACTTTTTTGCTGATTCTTTCATAGATTAACCTATTTTAAATAATTATGATTTAGTATAACGTAAAAAATAAAATGTAATATTATAAAAGATTTGTAGAAGATCCAAAGAGTACATACTCTTTGGATAAGGTGGGTTTATTAAATTTTTTCTGCCATTGGAACATCATAAAGGATGTCATCCATTGGGTGTCTATACATTGGCATTGCAAGACGTTTTTCATCAAGAATATGACCAATAAAACCGATTGAACGACCAACAATAAAGAATGCGTTAAGTGTACCAGAAGCAATAAATTCATTTATCTCTTCTTCTGAATAACCTAATGCTCTCCACATATCAACCATTAAAATACCAATAGTACCATCAACATTAAGAATTAAATTCTCTTTTTTAGATGTGGTTAAAGCTTCAACAGTTCTAGCATAATCTAAAAGTGGCGTAGATGGGAAATGCTCAGCAGCATAATTCATTAAACCAGTAACTCTTAAATCTGGATTTTTTAATGATTTAATACGGTGACCAATACCTGGAATTGGAATACCTTGCTTTTTCATATAACCTAAAAATTCTTTTGGGTTAAGACCATTATCATCAGCATACTTGAAATGCTCAGCAGCACCATCAATAGCTCCACCAAATCTTGGACCAATTGTTAAAAGACCTGTTACTAGTGACTCAACAACACTTTTTCCAGCACGAGCAGTTACTTTAGCATTGTGAGCACCTGATACTGCCGGACCGTGATCAGCAACAGTTTTCATTACAGTTTCAATAAAGTCTGTAGCCCATTTTGGATATTGTTTTTTGAACCATAATAATGATACAACATCACCAATACCTTTACCAGTATCTGGAGTAGCAACTGAAGAGATTGGGAAACCTGCATAAGTAGCTTCATCACCACGATCATCTGAAATAGTACAGATGAACTCTTTACTTCTTCTTACACTTGGGCATTCACTCATTTCAGGTTCTGGAATCTCACCAAGATCCAATGACTCATAAACTTCTTTAATTTTTAAAGGAAGATCATTGAATGTAGCAGGTACATGAATACCAGCTTCAGCCATAGCAATATTTTTAGATTCAGCTGTTTCTCTCTCAGCATTTGCAGATGCCCCTGCATGACCAAACTGAACACCAGAGTCATAATACTTAGCAATTGTACCAATACACCATGCAATAACTGGTTTAGTGATTTGACCATTTTTGATAGCTTCGATCACTTTATATTCTTCAGTACCGCCTACTTCACCAAGTAAAATCATATATTTTACATCTGGATTTTTTTCCATACGTAAAAGGTTATCAATGAATACAGATCCAACAAATCTATCACCACCAATAGCAACACCCTCAGCAATACCATCAGCATTTAAAGAGATGATGTTTGATAGTTCATTAAACAGACCACCTGAACGTGTCACAAGTCCACATGAACCTGCACGATGTAACTTAGATCTAACTATATTAGAAATAGTACCACCAATGTTAGCTACCTTGAATGCACCCGGAGTTATTGCGCCAACAGTTGCAGGTCCAATAACAGTAACGTTATGCTCACGAGCTGTTTGGTTCATTTTACGAGCAAGTCTTTCAGGAATACCCTCAGCTGTAATCATCATTGATGAAAAACCACCAATTTCCAAAGCTTCCATTGTTACATCATACGCCGTTCTAAATGATGCAAAATTTAAAAGTACATCTGCTTGTGGCTGTGCAGCTTTTGCATCTGCTGTACTTTTGAAAAGTGGAATCATCACTTCATCTGGACCATAGAAAAACTTCTCAAATTTATTTCCACTTGTTGGAGCAACAATAGCTGCTACTGATGGTTTATCTCTTTGAATAGTATAATCATAATCTAACATTCTTTGGATAGCAGTTTTATTGTTATTCCAAAAAATTGCTTGCGTATCTTTTGTGTATAATTTTTCCATATTTTCTCCCTACTTCTCTTCTAATGCCATACGAACAATATCTGTAACATGAGTATCTGGACCATGTACATCTATCCATAGACCTAATCTATCTGCAGCTTCTTGAATATCTTTTAAACCTTTTTCATAGTTTGGTCCACCACGTCTAACGTAGATTTTGATACCAATATCTTTCATCTTATCTGCATATACTTCAAAAGCTTGAATAATACCTGTAAATGTTTTTGCAACATCTGTAAAGTTAGCAATTGCTCCACCAATGATCATAATTTTTTCACGACCTTGAGCATCTTTTTCTCTAGTCATTAAGTCAAGTAAAGTCTCAGCATAAAACTTTGTTTCACCCGTAGTTGGACCACCTGAGTATTCACCGTAGTTAGCTAAATCGTCAATTCCAGCCATGTCAGCAATAGTATCAGCATAAACAACTGAAGCACCACCACCAGCTACCATCGTCCAAATTCTAGCTTCAGGTTTAAGTAAAGTCAGCTTTAATGAAGCTCCAGTTTTAGAATCTGCCTCTTCAATCGCTTCAACTTCTGGAGATTTAGCTTCCATACCAAATGCAGTTGGATATTCAATGTCACCCCACTCATCTACCATCATAAAACCAGCAGTATCATCAAGTTTAGCAACCATATCTAATAATTCTATTTTGTTACCTTGCATTACAAAAGGATTAATTTCAAGATAAGCAAAATTTAATTCACGGTAAGCTCTAAAAAAACCAATACAAAATTCAGCAAAATTTGCTTTATCAGCTTCTGCTACATCGGCAGGTACATTAGCTCTTATTTTACTTGCTATTTGATCTTCACTGTCAGTTATAGCAAAAGCTACTTCTGTAACTTTTTCATCCCAACCTTCTTCAACTTCCATACCACCTTCAGCAGACATATAAATAACATCATTATCACCTACACATGTAGCAGATACATAATATTCTTCAGCTTGTTCATGTGGTGTAAATGGTTCTACAACGAAATGCGTAAGTTTGTCAACGCTTGGTTCACCAGTAGGAGTGTCACCATCAAAAGAAAAATAAACAGATTGTTTATCACTTGATTTTTCATCTATCCAACTAGAAGCTTTACTTAAAGAAACATCACCAGGTTTTGCATCTCTAAAAAGTACTAAATCATTTTTACCACGTTTTCCAAATAACATATCTGGTTTAGCAACAAGTGCTTTCTCATTTAACCATTTCTTATTCTTTGCAGCTTCCGTTAATTCAGTTCCATTTTGAACCATTACCGTTTCATAAGCATATGTAAAATCTGGAAAATATTTATCCCAATGCTTAGCCAAAATCGACTTTGCGTCAAATTCTCTTATCGCTTTTTGAGCCATTTGCAACTCCCTATATTTTATTTAGCTGAAGTTTAACATACTCTTATTAAATTCATATGTTTAATTTATATAAAGAGAGAGATTGATGGTTTATTTGTTTATTTTAGTAACATATGCTGAGTAAATGGGTATATTTATGTAACTAATTGTTACATTATTTGATTTATCACTATCATATAACTTATCTGATAATATAAATTTGTCGCATTTAGTAACACCATAAAAGTACAATCTCTTCTGCATAGGGTGATTTGTACGTAAACAATTTACTTTATTGTGTTTAAGTTCTTCAGCCAATTCCTTAGCTACATGATACTTATAAACAAAGTGTTTCCTTGGATTTTCTAAAAAAAGATAAAGATTTTTATTTAATAAAACAGCTAATGTATTTATTGATAATAATATTAAAGATATTAAGAAGGTTAATTTGTATATCTTTCTAAACTGTTTCAATCTTACTCTATAAGAATGGCTAAAACTCTTTGCTACTATTGGTAGTGCTAAAATTAGGTAAGGTGCAAACTGTTCAATCTTAATATTTTGCCTAAATGATAAGACCAACGATACGATTAAAGCTGTTGTCGAGATAAACCATATTATTTCCCTTTGTTCATCTAGGTATTTTCTGTATAAAACAAATACAATATAAATAAATACCAAAGGGGAAAAGATAGCGGCATACAAAGCTAAAACATCTAAGAAATGCCCTTTTGGAATACCATGAGCATCTACTCCGTATATTATGATGGAAAGAAAAAGCAATACAATGTTAAAAATAAAAAAATTCTTGTTTTTTTCATGTAAGCTGTAAAAGATCAATCCTATAAATAAATAGATATAACTGCTTTCTATCATTGAAAAAATAACAAGTAGAAGATAATAAGATTTAACATGCTTATGTAAATAAAGCCATGTAAATAGCAATAGAGAAAAAATAATCATACCTGCTTCATCTATGATGATCGCAGAACTCAAAACACCTGGTAATAAAATAAAAATCAAAATTAGCCAAAGCCTATTTCGTTCATCCTTTAGATAGAATTTTGATATATTAAACATAAGTAGAACACTTAATAAGTGTGCTAAAATCATAGGTAATCTTAATGCAAAATCATTTTGTCCAAAAAATGAAAGACTTGATTGAGTAAGGAATTGAAGAAGCGTTATCTCTCCATAGAGGATCTGAGTTTCTCTATAAGAGATTGAAAGTTCTGACGTTTGATATATAAGGTTTAAAGCATCTAACCCAAAAATGAAAAGGAAGATGATTTTTGATTTCATATTTTTAAAAAATTACCTATCATCTCATGACCATATTGACTCATAATTGACTCTGGATGAAATTGAACACCATAAATATCTTTGTCTTTTACTTTTAATGCCATAATTTCATTATCATCTGTTGAATAGGCTGTGGGTATTAGATCTGGTGGTAAAGTATTTTTATCTACAATTAAAGAATGATACCGTGTTGCTATAAATTCCTGAGGTAGATCTTTAAAAATCTCACACGTTTTACTCTGTTTCATTGTAGAAGTTTTACCATGCATCATATTTTTTGCACGTACCACATCTGCTCCAAATACTTGAGCAATACTTTGATGACCTAAACAAATTCCAAAAATAGGTACTTTATTTTTAAAATGCTTAATTACATCAAGTGTAATTCCAGCTTCATCAGGAGATGCAGGACCAGGTGAAATAATAATTTTTTCTGGATCGAGTGCCTCTATCTCTTGTACACCCATCTCATCATTTCTTATTACTCTTAAATTCGCACCAAGCTCTTTACAATACTGAACAATATTATACGTAAAACTATCATAATTATCTATCATTAAAATCATGAAAGGAGTATATCACATTTGCACTGATAGATTCTTAATTTTGTATCTGTTTTTGATTTGTCAATTGTTGAAGATAATTTGAAATATTTATAAGTGAAAATGTCACGAGAAATATCATTAAACCCGGGAAAAAACTAATCCACCAAGCAATTTCTATAACATCTTTTCCCCCGCTGAGTATGGTTCCCCAACTCATTTGAGGTGCGACAATTCCTAGACCTAAAAAACTTAGGCCCGACTCGGCTAAGATAGCCCCACCCACACCAAAAGTAAAACTAACAAAATAGATAGGTGCCAAGATCGGAGCATAATACTTAAGTAAAATTTTCATCTTAGAAACATTTGCAAGATTTAAAATTTTAATATAAGGTTGAGATGTGATTTTAAAACTTTCTGAACGAATTAATCTTGCGGTTGTCATCCAACCAGTTATAGAGATAATCACGATTAAAACCCATGTAGAAGCATTTACATAACTAACAAGTGCTAAAAGTAAAAAAAATGTAGGAAAGGTTAAAAAGAGATCGACTGTTACAATAAATGTTTTGTCAACTATTCCTCTAAAATACCCAGCAATAGATCCAAGTAATAAACCTACTAAAGAAGCAATAAGTGCACTTCCAATCCCAATTGTTAAAGAAACTTTTCCCCCTTCAATAATTCTTGAAAAAATATCTCTACCAAGTCTATCTGTGCCCATTATATTTGAAAAAGAAGGTTCAACTAAAATATTATTTGCATTTAGAGTATATGGATCTATAAAAAATAGATATTCGCCTAGAAAAGAAAAGAAAAAAATACCAACCAAGATGGCTATACTGTATTTTGGCATGATCTATTTACTGCTTGATACCTAATAGTGTTTGCATCATTTGATCAATTGTCGTAATTACTTTAGCGGCTGCCCCGTATGACGTTTGATATTTAATTAAATTGGTCATCTCTTCATCAATACTTACTTTGGAAATTGATTGAAATTCCAATTCAGTAGCATTGTATTTTGCACTTATTGTTTCATTGTATAAAATGGCTGCATTTGTTTCTGTACCAACATCGGTCGCCGTTAAATCAAACATACCATACATAGTTGATTCATACTTAATACTTCCAACTTCAAATTCGTACTTTTCAAATTGCTGTTGAACCATATCAAGCGCAAGTGTTGCATCTCCAGCAGTGGGAGATTTTCCTGCCGATATTTCTGTAGGATTATCTTTGAAACTTGAATTTACTGCTATATTTTTAGCATTATTTCCACTGAAAAATTGATTCATTCCCATAGCACCAGCGAAATTAGTACCCGTTGAAAAATCACTATCACCTTGTAAATTATCTTCAATACTAAAAGTGTAACCTTGACTCACTTGAGTAGGGTTCATAGTAAACTCTATAGCACTGTCTCCACTGGCAAATGTTCCAAAATTAAACGATATAAAATCATCTATATCATTAACACCACTTGCATCATCATTATCATCAATATTCTTTTCAAGTTGACCTTGAATAGAATTTGATCCAGGTACACCTTTCATGGAAGTAGAAATATCAACCTTAATCTCTCTAGTTGCTGTAATATTTCCATCAATATCGTAAATATTAATATTAAATGAACCCTCTTTAATTCCTAGATCTGCAGTTACTAAAGAACTTGTAGGATTTATAAACATTTGATTAGAGGTCATTTTATCTGTTGATGTCTGAGCATAAATATTATTGGTTGTCTGAATAAGTTGCTGTGCAAACGCATCCAATTGTGCCACTGTTTTTTGAATAATACCATCACTAGGTGTTCCAGCATTTTCACGAATATCACTCTTTCCACGTAGATCTAAGATAGCACCTACTCGACCACCATGGATCTCATTTTCCATGGGTATTAAAACACCATCTTGTCTTTGGTAAGAAAGCTCAAAAAAACCATTTGGATTTTCACTACTGTCTATGTGGATCTTATGAAAAGATGAACCATCAACTATATTAAATCCACCCACACTTAAAGTATAACTTCCACTTGCAGAATTTGATGCACTGTCAATTTGTATATTGGATTCAATTTGCCCAACAATAGAGTTAGAACCAATTAGACGAGCCAAACTTTTTTCAATAGAATTTCGTTTATCTCTTAAGTCATTTGCTTCGTATTGACTACCTGCTTCTGCCACATCAATAGCACTATTTATTTCAGCCAATTGTTCTGCCAAAGCATTTACTTCATTAACATTCACTTCAAGTTGAGAATTTACTTGAGATTGCAAAGCAACAACCCTATTTTGTGTTTGTTGAATATTTTTACTTAAAATATCTGCTTGTTGTGCTAAAGCCAGCTTAATAGCATCATTGTTTGGATTATCTGCCAATGTTTGCCACATATTGTAGTATTCTGCTAAATCTGCTTTAATACCAACACCTTCTATTTCAGGAAAGTAGGTAGAGAGTTCATTTAAAATTGATTGTGAAAAATCTGCATATTCTTTATCTGAAGCAACTTCTGTGTATCTATCAAAAACAAAATTATCAAATACCCTTTGAATGGTCTGAATATCAGCACCATTTCCAACATTTCCATCAAAAGTTGTAATTGGCGTTGATGCAGCAGTCATTACTCTTTGTCGGGTATAACCTTCTGATTCAGCATTTGAAACATTATGTGATGTTGTACTGATACCAACTTGTGAGGCATTCAGTCCTGTGTATCCGATATGTAGGGAGTTAAAAATTGATGGCATAATAGATCTCCTAAACCCTAATCTCTAAAATAGAAGGATTTTTAGAAGCCTTTGACTCATAACCATCCATTTCTGTAGGGACCAATCTTTCTAAAAAAGTATTGTACAGATTGCTCACTGTTAAAACCAATTTTGCGTATTGTTTATTTATATCTCTTAAGTTGGAAAGTTCTTCTTTAAGTTCACCTAGTGCAGTATGTTGTTCTTCGTTTAATAAGTTAGGTAGATCTGCATCAGGATTTTGCGTCATTAGAGAAGATATTTCATGATCGATCATCGCTTTTTTTGACTCAAAACTTTTTATTTTTTCTTCTTTAAGCGATAATCTGTCAAATTGAGGGTCGTGCTTAGCTTCTTTTATATCATTTATATCTGATTTTGTAATTTCTATAATGTCTCTTAAATCAGCTAATGCGCCTTGTAAATGATGAGATAACATTCCCAACCCCTATACTATTAATAATTAATATTTAAAGTAATTCATCCGCAATTTTTTGTGAAAGTGCTTCTAAATTGACTTTATATTGACCCGATTGAATTTCACTTTTAATCTTGTCAACTTTGCTAGTATCCCCCTGAGAGGAGATACTAGCCTCCGCTTTTTGTACATCAGCTTTACCTGAGTGTTTCGTTCCGTTTGTGTAAGCATTCATTGCCGTAGCACTGTTTAAATTAGAAATCACAATTTATCCTTCGTCGATACTCAAAGAGTATTCATATATGAAACTATATCGACAGTTTATAAAATTTATTTAGTGATTTTACTTTTTTTCGCTTAAATAATCAAATAACATTTGACTAAATCCAAATCCACCTGCACTGGCTTTTGCTAATTCCTCTCTATACATAGATTTGTAGATCTTGTCCCCTGGGTCTTTTTGAGAACTAAATAAGTCTTCTTGATTTTTCATTGCATTGTCCATCAGCATCTTTAAAATAACCGATTCAAAGGCATCTGTTTGTTCCCTTATTTTTGCATCATCACCTGATTTATCAATTGTAGGTATATTTTTTGGTGCCATCATTGAAGCATTCATAGCCATTGTATTAGATCCATACATCACAATATCCTTATATTATTTTTAATTCCGCAGAAATGGAACCTGCACTTTTCATCGCTTCTAATATTGAGATAATATCTTTAGGCGTTGCACCTAATTTTTGCAATGAGCGAACCAAGTTAGCAACCGTGGTTGTACCTTTTTTCGTATAAAGTTCATTTTCATTCAAACCAATGACCATATCGCTATCAACACTCATTGCTCCATCGGGAGCATCAAGTTTATTTTGTTCTTTAATCTTAATAGTAATATCACCATGTGTCATGATAATAGGTTTTATATCTATACCAACTCCAGCTATCACCGTTCCCGTTCTTTCATTTATAATAATTTTATTTTTAGTTGTGTAGTCCATATCTATGTCTTGAACTTCAGCTAAAAACTCAATCATCGATTTATTATCAGGTTTTTTAAGTTTAATGGTGCGTGGATCCATAGCAACAGCCACTTGAGTATTGTAAAAACTGTTTACCGCCTTTTGAACATTGACCGAATTTTTCATATTCGATTCTTTTAAAGAAAGCGTTGCATAGTTTTGATTGTACAGATCTATATTAATCTCACGTTCTACAAAACCACCTTCATAAATTAGTCCAGCAGTTGGATGACTTTCACTTCCTCCACCTCTTGTGTTACGTCCACCGATACTCACAGGACCTTGAGCTAAAGCATATATACGTCCATCAACCCCTTTTAGAGGTGTCATTAGTAAAGTACCACCCTCTAAAGATTTTGCATCCCCTATTGAAGATACGGTTATATCAAATTTATCCCCTTGTTTAGCAAAAGGATTTAAGTTTGCTGTTACAACAACCGCTGCCACATTTTTAGACTTAATATCTATGGGTTTCATATCTATATTCATTGCTTTAAGCATATTAGCAATAGACTGAAGCGTGAACTTAGATGTCGTACCATCACCTGTTTTTTTAAGACCCACTACAAGAGAATATCCTATTAAATGATTTTCTCTAACACCCACTATATTTGCTACATCATTGATCTTAGTTGCATATATAGCAGATGTTAAAACTAAAAATAAAAAAAACATTCTCATAAACTGGTCCTTTAGTATTATGTAACTAAGCAAGCTTTATTCCATATTTTTTCTCCCACAAAATAAAAACACTTTTTTATCACAATAATTTTTCTTTAAGTTTCAATACATCTGTTTTAAGGTATTATAATTTGTTTGATTAAACTAAAAGGCTATCTTATGACAACTGAAGAATCTGTCTTAATTATTGATGATGTAGATTCCAATATGGAAATTTTGGGTTCGTGTTTAAAAGATACTTATGACATAAAATATGCTTCTAATGGTTTAGATGCACTGAATATGATCCACTCCGATCCACCTGATCTTATCTTACTTGATATAGAGATGCCAGATATGGATGGATTTGAAGTTTTAGAAGAATTAAAGAAAACATCTCATAATCACATTCCTGTGATTTTTGTTACAGGACACAGGGATATTCAAAAAGAAGAAAGAGGACTTATTAATGGTGCGGTTGATTACATCACAAAGCCCATTAGCCCCATCATAGTAAAAGCCCGTGTAAAAACACATATTACTATTAAAAATCAAAGAGATCAATTGGTCTACAGAGCAGCACATGATCAACTTACCCAACTTTACAACCGACATAAGCTAGTAGAAGAAGGAAACCGTTTTTTTTCTAAAGCACTTCGATACAATGAAACTTTTTGTGTTGCTATTTTGGATATTGACTATTTTAAAAAGATAAATGACACCTATGGACATATAGTAGGAGATGACGTACTTAAATCCGTAGCTAATTTACTGAGTGAGAGTTTACAAACAGAAGATATTATTGCCCGATACGGAGGGGAAGAATTTATTATTATCTTTGATAAATGTTTACTTCATGATGCTATGAAAAAAGCAGACATCTTAAGAATGAAGATCTATAATCTAAAGCCAAATAACATTAATGTTACCGCCAGCTTTGGAGTAAGCTGTATAAATAATAATCTTCATAATGACTTTGACCATCTTTTACAAGAAGCAGATGATGCTTTGTATAAAGCCAAAAAAAATGGCAGAAATCAAGTTATGATTTATGAGAAATAAGTTAAGGTTGTATTACCAAATTTTTTTGATTTTTTAAGTTTATAACCATTAATATCATCGGGTAGATCTAGCCCACTCATGTGTTCTATCACTATCAGTTTAACAATCTCTTTTGGTAGATTTGCTATTAGATCTATGGTTTTATCGTATATATCTTCCATCCCTTCACGAATACTAAAAGGTGGATCAATAAAAAAATACGCTTCTTGATTTTTATTTTTGATGTTTTTTGTAATTGTGTTGATATTACTAAAACTATCTCCTCCAAAAACTTCACACCTACTAGGATCAGTTAATGCAATATTTTGTTTAAGAATCTTTAGAGCATCCTTGTCTTTTTCCATAAAGTAGATCTGTGATGCTCCACGACTTAAAGCTTCCAAGCCAACCGATCCACTACCACTGAAAACTTCCACAAATGTAGCATCAATAATATCAAATTGAATAGTGTTGTAAAAAGATTCCAAAACAATTGCTTTTGAACTTCTGGTGGTGGTTTTAGATGGTATTTTTAAAGTTTTACCTTTAAACTCACCTGCTATAATTTTTTTTGTAATATGTTTACTATTTTTCATAAAATGCTTTAACTGAATTTATAATATCGTCTTGATATTTTTTTGTTAGAAATTCTATACGCTTTTGTAATATATCAAAATTCATAGAATCTTCATTTTCAAACTCGATGTTTGAACTTACTTCCTCTTTATCTAATGTTTTGTATCTGTTTTCAAGTGCTAAAATTAGTTGTGATTTGGAAAATGGTTTTACTAAATTTGCTTGTGATGTTGTTCCAATATAAAAACATCTTTCATCACCCAAACATTCTTCGTCTGTAATTAAAATATCACTTTGCTTTGTTGAACTTAAATATTTTTTCAAAAACATCTCTAAAGATTTTTGCAAAAGTGGTGACTTACACTCTATGGCTATTTTCAATCAATTTCCTATAAATAATATTCGATACTATAGCGTAAATCTTCATCTAAATCTAGAATTTTCACCAACATCCACTCCAAATAACCTCTGTCTATCATACTGATCTCTTCAATATAACGACCTGCGTATTTTCCAAATTCCAACTTTTGCATTAAAACTTTTTTTGTACTTAATAATTCCAGTTCATCTAAAGATGCGAGTTCTAATAAAGCTTCATATAACATATAAGTTACTTTTGCATCGCTCAAGGACTCATTGGCTAATAGTTGTTCTTTTTCTTTTTTGTAAAGTTTTAATTCATACCTTAAAAATTGTAATGAATACTCCTCACATTCAGGCATAAGATGTTTAGATACACGTAAAGTATCGATAATTCTTCCTTGCCATGAAAACCCACAATTGGATGTTAACATTGATAAGTCAAAATTTAGATTATGGGAAACAAGAAGGGTGTCTTTTTGATTATTTTGTACTAAAAATTTAAAAGTTTCACTCTGTGTTAAGTTTGGTTTATTCACTAACATCTCATTGGTAATATGATTAATACTCGAAGCTTTTGGAGGTATTTTTTTACCTTCATTTATAAAATCACTTTTAACAATTACCTCTGTGTTTTCTTTGGCAAGTAATCCGATAGAAACTATTTTATCTGATTTTTCCAAGCCCGTCGTTTGTGTGTCTAAAAAAATCAACATTTTACTACCCTTACCTGTTTACATCTTGCAATTAAAATTATAAACGATAAATAACCAGCAATTAAAATAAAACCAAATAAAGCATAAATATTAAAAAAACTAAATAAAGTAATGATCATAAAAATTGCCACAAGCCAGATCAACAACATAAACCATTTTCTCCATACTTTTACTAAATCACCGTAGCCTATTTCATCTATTGTATTTGTTGTACCACATTGAAGAAGTTTTAACTCATAACCATTGATACAATGGTTAAAAACCTGTTTAATGCTTCTAAAAAGCATCAATAATAACACAAGTGAGAAGACAATTGTAAAATAAAAGCTAAAAACATCGACCAAGGCACTTAGGACATTCGTTTGCAAGTTTCTAAAACCCAACATTACATAGATCACTAAAGTGATAAACATACTTATTACACCAGAAATCCCGAGCGTGTAAAGTGTTAATGACTTAGCCCAATTGAACCATAAAAAAAAGTAGAACCTATTCATCTATATTGAACACACCTAGCATTTCGTTGTAATGTTCAAGGGTCATAAAACTTTTTTCAAAACGATAACGTATAATAAATTCTATAATTTTATCTTTTAATTCAGGTTCAACATTTTCACTTTTGCCGTAATAGCCTAATGATACATTCTTACTTTTTATACTTGCATCTTTATCATAAGAAATTGCTAGAACTTGCAGATATTTTCCCTTTTTGATTTCACCAAGGTTTTCTGCTGAAAGTGATGCACCCGAAAGGTTAATAGCTTTAAATTCAAAAATATCACTAAATTTCTCAATTTTATCAGATATTGCAATCTCATTAAATAATATTTTTAATCTCAACATATTTTCTTTACGTACTTTCTCATATGATGATATTTTACTCGTCAAATCTTTGAGTCTATCTAAAGCACTACTCATTTTATACCTATTTTATATTGTTTATGTACAATATTAGCATATTTTACGTAAGGGGAGAATTATGCCATTAAAATATATCCTAATTCCTTTATTATCTACTTGTTTGCTCTCAGAAGAAACATTCAATATTGAAGATGATTTTTTAAAAAGTTTAAATGAAATTAGCCAAGTCGCTACAAAGACAAAACTCAACAGGGATCAAACAACATCTTTTGTTAGTGTTCTTCAGGGGAAAAAGTTACAAAAACTAGGTGTAAATGATGTTTATGAAGCACTCAGATATATTCCCGGAATTGAACTATCAAAAGAAGCCAGTGGTGTTAGATCTGTTATTTTCAGAGGTTCCGTGACAAAAGGTGAAGTCAAATTCATGATAGATGGCGTTGAGATCAACAATGCTTATCGTGCTTCATTTTATTATTTTCTAGATTTACCAATAGAATTAATATCACGCATTGAAGTTCTACGTGGACCAGGTAGTGTTCTTTATGGTTCAGGTGCAATTAACGGTGTAATAAATATCATCACTAAAAGTAGTCAAAATTCTCATACCGAAAATGAACTTTTTCTCAGTGGAGGAAGTTATGGTTATGCTAAAGGGGGAACACGGCTAAATGTGAGAAAAGAAAACTATCAGATTGCTTTAGACGCATACTACCAAAGAGATGACAAAGAGATAGACAACACCGATCAAAGATTAAATGATTTTTCTGTGGGAGTAAATATTAAAGCTTATGATCTAGAACTAAATGCAAGAATAAAGCGTTCTATCCAAGGTAACTCTTATGGCGTATTTGATAAAAAAGATCAAAGTAAAGAGAAGTACGACAATCAAAACAAAGCACTTTTTGCAAACTTAAAGTATCAAAAAAATATTTTTAAAAAAACTGAATTAAAAATAGCATTAAATTACAATCAATACGCACAAATAGTTGATGACAAACATCCTTCTTTAGGTGATATTAAATCTGATTTTAAAGAAAAAAGTTACAATGCTAAAATAGAATTGCTTAATAATTCCATACAAAACAACCAGCTTCTTGTGGGTGTTAAAGCCAAACATGCACAAGTTGAAAAAGCAAATTTATCAGGACTTTCTAAACCTAATATTGTCACACCGAACTTACAAAGAGATATTTACTCTGTTTATCTTAATAACAATTATCTCATAAGCGCTAAAACAAACTTAGATATAGGCCTTCGTTATGATGATTATTCTGATTTTGGAGATAACCTATCCCCTGATATTGGTGTTGTTTACAGAGCTACAAATAATCTTAGTTTTAAAGCAAAATATGCTCACGCTTTTCGCGCTCCTTCATGGACAGAACTTAGTGGTCTTAAGGGAAATGACACTCTTCAAGCTGAAGTATCTGAAAATACAGAAATTGGAATGATATATCAGCACAGTTTTAATTTAAGATCATCTTTTAATGCCTATGTTATTACCATAGATGACTACATACAAAAAACAGATGCTAATTATTTTCAAATAAACTCTGAATTGAACTTAAAAGGTGCGGAACTGGATCTAAGCTATACTCCTTTTTATAAAATGGAGTTAAACTTTGCTGCGAGTTATCTTGATGCTCAAGATGCTCATGAAGAAAAAATACCCTTTGTTGCAAACTTTTTAAGCACGAACTCTCTGATCTATACATCTGATTATGGTGTAGTATTTGGTAGTACCTTTAAATATGCCAATTCAAGAGACATGACTAATGAAGTTATATTTGATCAATCAATATCCTATAGATATAAGGATCTAAATGTCGATCTTTTGGTAAACAATTTGTTTAATTCTGATATAATATATTATGATTCACTTCATGGAAAAAATAATCCAATAAAAGATGCTGCTAGAATGATATACCTTAAAACAACTTGGCAATTTTAATGAAACTATTTATAACAATTTTATTATTTAGTAGTTTTTTATTTTCCAAAACTTTAGACAATTCTTTACTTGATATCCATGCAACGATTATGCCAAAAGTATTGCTCCTAGAACATAATATAGAAAAAAGAATAAAAAACAAAAAAATACATATTACTATAGCCTATGAAGATAATAACTACAAGGATATGAAGTTTTTGAAAAATGCCATTGAATCCAAATATCCAAATGGAATCTCTGGATATCAAATCAAAATCGATTTTATTAACTACAGTCAATTTAAAAAATGTAACATGCAAACAAATGTTCTTTATTTGTTACCATCTACTGAAAATAATATCGATAAACTGATTAAAGACTACAGAACTTGTCATGCGGTAACTTTTGCAGCAGATAAAGCATATTTAAAAAATAATGCCATGATATCAATAGATGTTGGTAAAAAAGTAAAACCCATTGTTAATCTAAGTGCCGTTAAAAAATCAGGTATTAGTTTTAAACCTGTTCTTCTTAGTATTTCAAAAGTGTACAACAAACAAAATGATGAAGATTAAATTTAACTCCCTAAGTATTAAAACGGTTTTTTTACTTATAGCCACTTCAAGTATTTTTATGTTCGTTGGATATTCTATGGCGAAAAATGCTATTTCCAAAAATTATAAAGAGGCAACTTTAGAAAAAATTGATATTGTTTTAAACAGTATATCTCCGCAAATATCACTTAATCTTAGTTATGGTTTTTTAGATGCTATCAATGAGATAAATAAAGAACAACTGCACAATAAGCATATTTTACTCATTAAACTAACTTCTCCTTCGATTGAAAAACCTTTTATTTATAAACAAAATGATGATATTACCATGGATACAAGCAATTTTAAATCAACAAAAAATTTAGTCGATCCATCCACATCAAATGTCATTGGAAACTTAACACTATTATACTCAAGTGAATCGTATGAAAAACAGATGAAAGAGTTTTACCACTTTTCACTATTTAGTGGTATTATATTTATCCTCTCTTTACTTTTAATAAGTTTGTTTTTACTAAGGTCACTTCGTCCTCTTTCTAAACTTGCCCATACTATGAGCCAGTTTGATCCGTACAAACCTAAAAAATTTAACATAAATACGGTGTCTAAAGATGAAGTAGGATCCATAGTAAATTCAGCCAATGTAATGGTCGAAAACCTAATATCCTATATTGAACATTCCTCATCACTCACAAAAGAACTCTCAAAACAGGAGCAACACCTAAAAGAAGCTCAACGTATTTCAAGTATTGGTTCGTGGGAATATAATATTTCACAAAACTTACTTATCTTAAGTGATGAAATTTATCGTTTACTTGGTATAAATAAAAAAATGCCTATTTCTTGGGATAAATTTTTAAGTTTTGTAGCAAAAGAAGATCATGACCATGTTATACAGATTTTATCCAGTGCTATTCGAAATGGTTCACGTTTTAACTTAAAATACAAACTTCATTTACTTAACAATAAAGTGATCTATATCAAAACAAAAGGTAAGGTAAGGAAAAAAGCTTCAGGCGATACCAAACTAACAGCGGTTAGTATTGATATTACAAAAGATATGAAAAACAAACAAATTATTGAACGTTTAGCATATTATGATTCATTAACAAACCTACCAAATAGAACCTTATTTAAAGATAGAGTTCACACAGCCATAGCAAATGCCAAAAGAAATAAAACAAAGATCGCCATAATGTTTTTAGATCTAGACAACTTTAAAATTGTCAACGACACACTTGGTCATTCTATGGGTGATAAACTTTTAATATACATAGCTAAACTTTTAGAGTCATTGTTACGTGAAAATGACACAATCTCGAGAGTGGGCGGAGATGAGTTTACAATCTTGCTTACAGGTATTACTAAAGAGGGTGAAGCTGCACATGTTGCTTCTAAAATATTAAATGCTTTAGAAGGTGAACATTTTATTGATGATCACAAATTAAAAGTAACTACAAGTATTGGTATAGCACTTTATCCAGATTCTGCACAAGATATTGATAATCTTATAAGAAATGCAGATACTGCGATGTATGAAGCCAAAAAAGCCGATAAAAATACCTTTAAAACCTATAATGAAAAAATGCACGCTAAAATTCACAAATTTATTCAAGTTGAGCATGATTTAAGAAAATCTATCGATATAAAAGGTGCTTTTGAAATCTACTACCAAGGAAAAATAAATTCAAGAACAAAATCAATTTCGGGATGTGAAGCACTTGTAAGATGGAACCATCCAGAAAAAGGTCTTATTTATCCAGATGAATTTATCACTGTTGCTGAAGAAACATCATTGATCTTGCCTATTGGAAACATTATTATTGAAGAGGCGATTAAAGGATTAAGTGAATTTAGTGAATCTGGATTTACGAAACTTAAAGTTGCTATCAATCTATCGGCAAAACAATTTAGTGACAATACTCTTATTACTACAATTGAAGATACCATTGATAAATACAATGTAAATCCTGCTCAACTTGAATTTGAGATAACTGAGAGTTTATCTATGCAAAATATTGCGAAGACTTTAGAAGTATTGTATCAGCTTAAAACAATTGGTGTTTCTATTGCCATAGATGACTTTGGTACAGGCTATTCTTCATTGTCTTATTTAAAACAGTTTCCAATTAATACTTTAAAAATTGACAAAAGCTTTGTCCTTGATATGGCATTTGACAAAGATGATGAAAATATAGTAAATACTATTATCAATATGGCTCATACCTTAAACTTTACAACCGTAGCCGAAGGTGTCGAAACAATAGAACATGTAAACTTACTAACACAAATGGATTGTGATGAACTCCAAGGTTATCATTATTCAAGGCCTGTTCCTAAACATGAATTTATTGATTTTTTAAAATCTTATAATGCGAATTAAGATATAATTGGCATAATTATTAAACCCTAAAAAAGAGAAAAATGGATTATCTACAACTACAAGGCGTACAATCAATCAGCGGAGATATTAAAATATCTGGTGCAAAGAATGCCGCATTACCACTTATTGCCATGACTATATTAGCAAAAAACAATGTTGAAATATCTAATTTGCCAGATGTGGCTGATATAAATACTCTTTTAAAACTACTCTCAAACCTTGGAGCCAATTGCGACAAAGATCAAAACAGTGTTAAAATCGATACCTCCAAACTCAACCAAACAAAAGCGACCTACGATATTGTAAAAACAATGCGTGCTTCTATTTTAGTACTAGGACCCATACTTGCTAGATTTGGACATTGTGAAGTATCACTTCCAGGTGGATGTGCCATAGGACAAAGACCAGTGGATCTACACTTAAAAGCCTTGGAGCAAATGGGTGCAAACATAGAGATAAAAAGCGGTTACATTCAAGCAAGTGCACCTCAAGGTTTACAAGGATGTGAAATTATTTTCGATAAAATAACTGTCACAGGAAGTGCTAATATTATTATGGCAGCAGCTCTTGCTCAGGGTGAAACTACTATTATCAATGCTGCTCGTGAGCCTGAAGTGGTTCAACTATGTGAAATTCTTAATGATAGTGGTGTGAAAATAGAGGGAATTGGAACCGCTATACTAAAAATACAAGGTAACAATGCAAAACTTCTCAATATGGTAGATTTTAGTGTTATTCCAGATAGAATTGAAGCAGGTACCTACCTTTGTGCAGCAGGTATTATAAACCAAGCTCTTACAATTACCAATACTGAACCTAAACATTTAGGTGCTGTGTTATCTAAATTTGAAGAGATGGGCTTTGGAATCACAACAACCGATACAACGATAACCCTTTCTCCAGCAGAATCTATCAAACCAGTGAAAATTGTTACTCAAGAATACCCTGCTTTTCCAACGGATATGCAAGCACAATTTTTAGCTCTTTCAACACAAGCAAACGGTGTTTCAATAATTGAAGAAAAATTATTTGAAAATCGTTTTATGCACGTAAGTGAATTACAAAGAATGGGTGCAGATATTACCTTAAATGGTCATACCGCTACTATAAATGGTCGAAATAAGTTAAGTGGTACAGATGTTATGGCAACTGACTTAAGAGCATCTAGTGCCCTTGTTCTAGCGGGAATGGTTGCTGATGGTATTACCAATGTTCATCGTATCTATCATCTTGATCGTGGATATGAATCTTTAGAGAAAAAACTTCAAAATGTTGGTATATCTATTAGTAGGTTGAGTGAATAAATGTCCTTGAGCGATAAGCAAAAATGGGATAAAAAATATTTAACGACACCTAAGTTATTGCAAGCTAGACAAGCAAGTCCAAAACTAATGAAATATGCTAGTGCTTTAACTCCCTCTGAAGCTTTAGATTTTGCATGTGGTAATGGAAGAAATGCACTCTACTTAGCCAAACTTGGTTTCAAGGTTGATGCCCTAGATATTTCTGAAGTTGCCCTTGAAAATTTATCTTCTAACAATATAGATAATATCACAACAAAACAAATTGATCTAGATAACTATAATTCAACAAAAAGATATGATTTAATAATTAAGTGTAACTATCTTGATAGAGATGCTATTGTGGTTTTACTAAATCAGCTCAATCCCAACGCTATAATTATAATTGAAACCTATATGAACCATCCTTCAAATACTAAGCCGACTTCGAATCCAAAATTTTTGCTTGAACCAAATGAGCTTAAAACTTTTTTTAACCATAATTTTGAAATATTAGAATACGATGAATTTGAAAATGAACCAAATGAATTATATAGAATGATGAAGCAGTCTATTGTTGCTAGAAAAAAATAATACCTAAACTATTAATACGCTCAAAGACAAGGGCTATTCTTCAAAAATTATCATCTCATAAATAGATTTTTTAGTCACAAGTGCTTTATCTGGAGATACAGAGTGTGCATTACGTGAGCGTTGTACTTCGTGTCTTAATTGGGCAATTTCTTGTTCCATTTCGTCCACATTGTCCTTAAGTCTTAATATAATATCAACACCAGCTAAATTTACTCCCAATTCCCGTGTCAGACGCAAAATTAATTTTATTTTATCTATATCCCGTTGAGAGTACATTCGAATACGTCCACCTGAACGAGATGGGCATATTAAATTTTCTCTCTCATACTGACGTAGAGTTTGAGGATGAATATCTAGTATTTTTGCAACTACACTGATTAAATAAACGGGTTCGTCATACTGGTGTATCATATCTTATTCCTCTGGAAGTTTATCTTTCATTATACTTGCTAGATCTGGATCAAGCTCATCAACTATTGGTAAAACAATATTAGCTTCAAGGTACAAGTTACCACGTTCTTTTGTTTTTCTGTTCATAGCACCCATCTCTTTTACACGAAAACGTTGCCCATTTTTAGTGTTTTGAGGTACTTTTAACTTGATCTCTTTTTCGAGTGTTTGAATCGCTATTTTTTCACCAAACAATGCTGCTTTTAATGGAACATTAAAAGTTTTAATAAGGTCATCACCTTCTCTAATATATTCAGGATTAGGAGCAACATTAATCTTTAAAAACAGATCCCCTTTACGAGAACCCGAAGCATGACCTTTTCCTTTAACACGCATCTTCTCGCCACTTTTTACTCCAGCAGGTATCTTAATATCAAACCTGTCATTTTGAACTGATACAGAATGACTACCACCTAAAATACTCACAGAAAATGGTATCGTTACGCTTGTTTCAATATCCAAGTTTGGTTCTTGATGGGTGTTAAAGCCACCTCCAAAAGGATTGCCTCCGCCAAAGCCTCCACCAAATGGATTGCCACCTCCAAAACCACCAGATCCACCGCCAGAAAACATCTGACGTAAAATATCGTCTAGATCTGATGCCCCTGCTCCACCATGGTTACGTGAGAAATCGTGGAAATTTTGTCCACCGAACATAGAATCACCAAACTGATCGTATTGAGATTTCTTTTCTTTATCACTTAAAATTTCATAAGCTGAATTAATCTCTTTAAATTTTTCCTCAGCCCCTTTGTCTTTATTAACATCTGGATGGTATTGTCTTGCTAATTTTCTATACGCTTTTTTTATTTCGCTTTCACTTGAACCCTCTGCTACTTCTAACGTTTCATACAATGATTTTGCCATTTTATTTCCTAAAATTTATATATTATAATTGTTTATTATTTAAGTGCAATTATATCATAAGGGTTGAGTGGATGTCAATCAAGTTTCCTCTCCAAAATAATAAGCATCCAAAATGGCTTCATGGTGGGTACCCCAAAGGCAAAGCCTTTGACCCTTGCAGTGCAGGGATTTTGCTTAGCTTATCATTTCTATGCTATTTGTTAAAAAATTAAATCCTAAATATAAATAAAGTTTAAAATTAAAAGAGTGATGTAAATTCAAGACGCATAGAGAAGAAGCGCACTTATGTACGTGATGAGCATAGCAACGCAGAAGTTACGTTGCTATTTTAATTTTTAATGAAGGAAGTGGCGAACTTCTGAGAAATAAAGTGACATGCCAAACTCATTAGCTGCGTCTATAATCTCTTCATCACGAATAGATCCACCAGGCTCAATTACATTTTTAACACCAGCTTCTGCTGCTGCATCTATGCTATCGCGAAATGGGAAGAATGCTTCTGAGGCAAGAGCTGCACCTGTAACATCAAGACCCATCTCTTTAGCTTTTTTAAGTGCACATTGGCTTGCATCTACACGAGATGTCATACCCATACCTACTGCTACCATTGCTGAGTTTTTAACATACACAACACAATTTGACTTTGTTAAAGAAGCTACTTTGTAAGCGATTTCTAAATCTTTCATATCTTGAGCTTCAGCAGCATTTTTAGATACTAACTTTGCATTTTTAACTTCATCTTCACCAACTTTATCAGCATCTTGGAAAACAAATCCACCATCTATATGTTTGAAATCTTTTTTATCGTTTGCAAGAACTAATTTATCAGCTCCCATTTCAAATAGCTTAATACGTTTTTTCGAAGCAAATACTTCTTGGGCTTCAGGAGTGATACGACCAGCGATTACCACTTCTAAGAATATCTCATTCATTTTTTCAGCAAGTGCTTTATCAACCGTACCGTTTACAGATACAACACCACCAAAAGCAGATACAGGATCACACTTAAGAGCTTCTTCATAAGCTTCTAAAAGTGTGTCTTTAATAGCAAAACCACAAGGGTTTCCGTGTTTAGTGATACACACTGCATTTTCATCACCAAATGCAGACGAAATCTTCACCGCACCGCTTAAATCATTAAGGTTATTAAAACTCGCCTCTCCTTTTAGCGTTGTAAAATTATTTGAGTAATGCTTGTCAAATTCATATAAAGCACCTTTTTGGTGAGGATTCTCACCATAACGTGTATCCATCACTTTATTTCCAACTACAAATTGTTTCTCACCAAAACCTTCGTTAAAACGCTCATTCATATAGTTTGCAATCATTGAATCATACGCAGCTGTATGTTCGTATGCTTTGATCATATATCCACGACGGAAATCTTTTGTATTTTTCTCATTTTCAATTGCGTCAATCACTTCATCATAATCAGCTACATTTGTTACAATAATCACAGAGTCAAAGTTTTTTGCCGCTGAGCGAACCATTGCTGGTCCACCAATGTCAATGTTTTCAATAATATCATCAAAATCATCTGTTCTTTCTATCGTTTCTTTAAATGGGTAAAGGTTTACACACACTAGATCTATAGATTCAACGCCTAATTCTGCTGCTTGATCCAAGTGTGATTGTTTATCACGGCGATGTAATATTCCACCATGTACATAAGGGTTAAGTGTTTTAACACGACCTTCAAAACATTCAGGAAATTTAGTAACTTCATCGATCTCAATAGCAGCAATTCCAGCTTCTACCAATTTCTTATAAGTACCACCCGTTGAAATGATTTCATAGCCGTTTTTAACTAACGACTGACAAAACTCTACTACACCTGCTTTATCGCTAACGCTTACTAATGCTCTTTTAGACAATACAATTCCTTAGAAATTTAAATTATGGAATTTTATCTAAAGCTAGATTATAAAATGGTAAACTATATCAATTAGTGAAGCAGAAGGTCAAAAATGAAAAATATTGGTATTTTGTGTTCAGGTGGAGATGTTTCAGGGATGAATCCTGCACTTAAACACTTTGTTGAATACACCAGAGATAAAGGATATACTCCTTTTTTTATCCAAAATGGTTATGAGGGCTTAATCGACAACCTTATTTCACAAGCAACTTACGAGGATGTATCTGGGATCATAAATACAGGTGGCACCCGCATAGGAAGTGCTAGAAGCCAACGTTTTAGATCGTATTCTTATAGAAAAATCGCCAAACAGAACTTGGACAAATTTAACATAACTGCCTTAGTTGTTTTAGGCGGGGATGGATCTTTTAAAGGTATTGAGCAATTTTACAAAGATTTTGCTGTTCCTTTTAGCGCTATACCCTCTACAATTGACAACGATATTAATGGTACAGACTATTGCTTAGGTGTAGATACAGCACTTAACAATATAAAAACAGCCGTTGACTCAATACGTGATACCGCTTCAAGCTTTAAACGTGCATTTGTCATAGAAACAATGGGTAGAGATTGTGGTTATTTGGCACTTATTAGCGCTTTAACAAGTGGTGCAGAAATGTGTTTAATACCTGAGGTGCCCTACGATCTATCAAGCTATGAAGAGAAATTTAAAAAACAGCTCAAAGAAGGAAGACGTTATTTTCTTGCAATAGTTGCAGAAGGTATTAAGCAAGATTCACAAGAGATTGCCCAATGGTTTGAAGAAAAAATTGGTATTGAAACACGCGTGTGTGTTCTTGGACATATTCAACGTGGAGGTAATCCAACTATTTATGACCGACTTATGGCATACAAGTTTGTTAACTATGCGGTAGATGCTCTTTTAAATAAAAAAAATGAAAGTGTTGTTTGTTACACAAAGAAAGGATTTGTGTATAAAAGTATAAAAGAAGTTACCAAGCCTTATGTGCTTGATACCAACTTAATAGAGAGTTTATAAATTGTAACAGTACTTGGATATATCTTCTGGTTTTCCAACGAAATATCCTTGTGCATAATCAACTTTTAATTTTTTAACAGTGTCTAAGATCTCTTTAGAAGACACAAATTCTGCGATTGTTTTAACATTTAAGCGTTGTGCCAAACCAACAATTGTTTCAACCATAATTTGAGATTGTTTATCTCTATCAATATTGGAAATCAGTGAAGCATCTATCTTAATATAATCAATAGGCAAATTCAAAATATGTGAAAAGTTTGAATAACCTGCTCCAAAATCATCAAGTGCTATCTTTATCCCATAAGAACGTATTTTTGTACAAAAGTTGTAAACAATATCATAATCACTAAATTCTTCTGTTTCTAAAAGCTCAATAGTTATCAATTCGTTGTAATTAAAATTATCCAAAGTTTCATAAATTGTTTCAACGGTTCGTGTGTTTTCTATGTCCATAATAGATATGTTGATAGAACACGGTACCTTGTATTTTTTAATGGTATTAAGAGTATTTTTTAAAACCATTTTAGTAAGCTTGTAATAGACTTTATTTTGTTTAGCTACATTAATAAAACTATTAGGAGGTATGATCTCATTGCCATTTTTAATTCTTACAAGTGATTCATACTTAGTATCAAGCGATGCGTCTTGAATAGGTGAAATAGGCTGAAAATAAGAAACAATGCCATCGTTTTCAAACGCTTTCATTAACATATTTTTACACTGAATGTCTTCTTTGTGTTTTTTCTCCATATCTTTTGTTTCACTAAATACCGCTAAGTTCTGGTTTCTATCTTTAGCATCTTTTAAAGCCATATCTGCAAAAGCCAACATCTTTTTTGCACCGTAAAAAGAAACTCCTGCACTCATAACAAAAGAGTGTTTATGTTCTGCGATTTGAAAGACATTTTTTCTGTATATGTTTAAGAAGTGATTAACACTGTGCATAAATCTATCACGATCTATTGTAGAGTTTTCTTTTATCCCTAAGGCAAATTCATCACCACTTAGATGATAAATGTTAACGTCTTCTATCTCTATAAAATCTTGTATAAATTTTGCACTCTCTCTTAGTGCTATATTTCCCAACTCTTCTCCATAAACATCATTAAACTTTTGAAACTTATCAATATTTAATAATGCCATCATTGAAAAATCATATATTTGAAAATCCTCTAAAAGCTTATTTCTATTTGGAAGTCCTGTTAAAAAATGAGTATATACTTTTTGGTAAAGTTCATTTGTTTTTTTGGTTATTTCATTTTCTAAATTTTCATTGTATTTTAAAAGTTGTGCCTGTAAACTTTTTTGTTTCTCTTCTGCTTCAGAAGCACGAGTAAGTTCTTTTTTTAGATGATTTTGCAGTGTGTTTAATTTTAAAAGTGAAAAGATTACAATAACCAAGGTAATAAAGAACGATATTATTACCATAATTTGGCTGATCTGGCTTGATTCTCGTAAAACAATAATTTTGTTTTTAATTATCCCACGAATTGTATTTTCAACTTCACTTACATCTTTAGCAAAACCTTTAGTGACTGCATTATAGCCTATAACTGCATCTTCAATATCTTCTTGTGATTGACTCTTCAAAGATTCAACCACACTGAATTCAACGCTTCTGTAAGCCACTAAACGACTTTTTAATACACTTAACTTATGAGAAAGTAGTTTATTAAGAATATCGTTGTTTTGAATAATGAAGTTAATATCGTCTATAATTTTACCAAAATGACTATGGTTCTTCTTAGGTACATTCCCAAGAAGTAAACTTTGCAAAACGCTTGATTGTTGTTCTTCAATACTTAAATTTAATTTTTGAACATTTTTTGAAAGATACAAATATTTATTTTCTATTTCGCTGATTATTTGGGTGTTGGAACTGATATTTTGTACATTGTAAGCCAATGAAAGAAAGAGCAGTATAAAACTACTAATGAGTAATAAATATATTTTATTTTTAACTTCTAACACTAAAAATCAGCTTTTACAGAAAGGTATGATATTTTTTGAGTTCCATCTTTTGAAGCGGGTTCACCAAAGTGCCATCCACTTCCTGTGTATTCCTCATTCGTGTACATGTAACCTATCTTTGCATACATATTTTTGTGAAATTTATAACTAGAGTAGATCTCACTTACATTACCTCTTATGGCCAATTTATTATACATATCTTCTGCACCTTGAGTTGTAGAGAACCAATATTTACTACCATGGTTATACTCAAATCCAAGATTAAAGTCTTTATTTACATCGTATTTAAAGCCTAAGTAAACTGCATATCCATCTTTTTCAACCATCTTTCCTTGTGCGTAGTCTGCTATGGAAAAACCCGTAGCATTATTATCAGCCATTTGATAATCATCTTTTTTATCATTAGAGCTTGGATGTGACTTAGCCACGTGGACAAAAAGATTTAAACTATCCGAAGCCAACTCCCTTATATCTAAACCAATACCTAAGGTATAAATATCTCCAAGGATATTGGAATCTGCAGCGCCTACATCTGGGCCTAAATATGGATGAGCTTTAAAATTTTGTAAATAGTTAATACCAAAAGAGAGTAGGCTTTTTCCATCAAGTACTTTAAAACTTGTATCAACATATGCACCCAATATATTAGCATTGTCTATGTTTTCACGGTTACACTGGTAAGGGTATATGCTTGCATTGAGAGTGTAAGCTTTTGCAGCTATAACTCTTAAAAAGTCATTTTTACCTATTCTTTGAGTCGCTATTGCTCCATACGTGTTCATATCAAATACTAAAGCAGGAAACATAGATTTTCTTTCATTGTTTAATGCAAAATTCATTGGTGTTCCCCCCGTAGTAGGTAGAACTCCAAAACTAAAAGTAAAAGGGTATGGAGAGTCTAAATTTGGAGTGAAATCAACATAAGCACGATCAACATCAAAACCACTGGCAGAAGAAACCGATTTAATATCTCGAGATAAAATACATAATCTTTGGTGTGATTGTGTAGAATTTGTAAAAATAAAACGACCATTGAATTTAGTATGCTTGTCTATATTTCCAGACAAATTCAACTTAAACTTTACCGTAACCGCAGGATCAAAATCTTTAGAAAAGTTATCTCTTCTTTGTTGAGTAACGCCATCGTATTGAGCCTCAGTATGTTCATCCTCTATCTCACCTAAGGTGTAATCCATTTTATCCATACGAATTTCAAGTTCGGGTAAAAAATCCAATTTGTCAAGTAAACTTTGCGTTTCACTCGCTTCTATAATAGGGATATATTCATTTAGATCTGCTTCGTTTAAGTTGACTTTTTCTTCAAGAGCTTGGATCTGTTGTTCAAGTTTTAATATTTTTTGGTTTTCAATAGAAGATGCGTAGAGAGAAGTTACAAAAAATGTACCAAATACTATTTTTTTAATCATTTTATAATCCTGGTACAACAGGTTGCTTAGAATCTGCTGCATGTTTAATAAGGTAATGCTTTAGTTGAGCTAACTTATAGCCATCAAGCTTATTCAATTTATATCGTTTCAACCTTCGCTCACTAGAGAATATTCTTTCCCATTGAATTGAAGCTTTTGTCCCAGCATATAAATTTAAATTTTTTGCTAATACAGATATTTCATCGGATGCAGATAAAGTGTTTGACAATAAGATAGTAATAAATGTTAATATTATTTTTGTCTTCATATAAATAATATCTTACATAATAATAATTAAAAAAATGCTTAATATCCACTAAAGTTAATTATTATTTTGTATTCACTTTAGGAGTGTTAACTTTGATATAATTTCATCATGAATTTATTAGATAAAACAATGACTCATCAAAGACCAATAGCCATAAGCGTACTTGCTATTTTAATGCTGTTGGGCTTTTTTATGAGTTTAAGAAGTATTACACAAGCAGCTGAGAGTACAAATATCATATTGTGGTATTACTACTTTTCCATACTAATCACACTCTTTTCATTAGCCACAGCTATTGGATTACTTATGATGAAAAAATACGCCGTGTATTTATACATATTTTACATACCAATTTCACTCTACACACAGTACTATGTTAGTGGGGTTTTTAATGTTTATGGGGCTATTTTTGCAGGAATTTTTATAGGAATTATGCTTAAATATTTTAAGCTTATGAAGTAAAAGGTATTTTTCCTTTTACTTCAATGTAGCTAAACTATATATCTCTCTCAACTACTTTTTTGAATGTATTAAAGTAGTTATCTTGAAGTTCTTCCATAGTTAAACATACATCATTTACTTTAATCTTATCTCCACCAACAGTACCGATTTTTTCACAAGCCATAGACTCGTCAAGCATCGCTTCAAAAGCTTCTATATTTTGAGGTTTAACTTCAATAATTGCACGACTCATAGATTCAGCAAAAATATCACGTTCATCTTCTACACTCATTTCAACATCACAACCAAGTCCACTTGTTGCAGACATTTTAGCAAGTGCAATAGCAACACCACCACTTGAAGCATCTTTAGCACATTCTAATAAGTGTTTTTTATTCCCCTCTATTACTAAATCCCAAAGTGCCAATTCTTTTTTATAATCGATCTCTGGTAAAATTCCTGCTACCGTATGACAGATCTCTTTCATATATAAAGATCCACCAAATTCAGATTTTGACTCACCCACAAGGTAAAGTGAATTTCCTTCAGCTTGGAAACTTGACATTAAAACATTGTTTTGATCGTCATTTACCCCAACTGTTGCAATCGATGGCGTTGGAAAAACCGATACTCCATTTGTTTCATTATAAAGAGAAACATTTCCACCAATAACGGGAGTTGTAAGCTCAGCACAAGCTTCCTTGATACCTTCACAAGCTTGACCAAATTGCCACATAACTTCTGGATTTTCTGGATTACCAAAATTTAAACAATCGGTAATTGCAAGTGGTCTAGCACCACTCATAGCAACATTACGACCGGCTTCAATGGTTGCTGCTGCTCCACCACCTTTAGGATCAATATAACAATAACGTACGTTACAATCAGCACTCATTGCAAGTGCCTTACCATTTTCTTTTACACGAACAACAGAAGCGTCAAGCATACCGCCATTTTTAATAGTGTTTGTTTGTACCATTGAATCGTATTGGGTATAGATCCAAGACTTGTCAACCACTTCCATAGATGTTGTTAGTGTTTTAAATGCTTCTTGATTAGATACCGCTGGGAAGTCATTAATTGTTGTACTTTTAATAACATCTAAGTACTTAGGTTTTGTCATTGGACGGTTTAGTTCAGGTGCTTCTTCACTCACTGGATCAACTGGGACTTCTGCACATTTCTCACCGTGCCAAAAAAGCTCCATATTTCCCGTGTCTGTTACTTCACCAACAACCGCTGCATCTAAATCCCATTTTTCAAAAATATCAATAATCGCTTGTTCTGAACCTTTTTTAGCACAAAGAAGCATACGTTCTTGTGATTCACTAAGCATAAAGTCATAAGGAGTCATCCCCTCTTCTCTTGCAGGAACCTTATCTAAGTGCATAATCATACCAGCACCTGAACGTCCAGCCATTTCAAAAGAAGACGATGTAAGACCCGCCGCACCCATATCTTGGATACCAACAACGTGATCTGTCTTAAAAAGTTCCATACATGCTTCTAAAAGAAGTTTCTCTGTAAATGGATCACCCACTTGAACCGTCGGACGAAGAGATTTCGATTCTTCTGTAAAAGAATCTGAACTCATTACCGCACCACCAAGACCATCACGACCTGTTTTTGCACCAACATACATAACAGGGTTGCCAACACCATCAGCACGACCATAAAAGATCTCGTCTGATTTTGCAATACCTAAGTTAAAAGCATTTACAAGTATGTTTCCATTGTAACACTCATCAAAACTTACTTCACCACCAATAGTAGGTACACCCATACAGTTACCATAACCACCAATTCCTTCTGTTACACCACGTACCAAATAACGCTGATGTGCAGAAGTTTTATCATCATTCAAGATGTTTCCAAATCTTAGAGCATTTAAAGATGCTATAGGGCGCGCACCCATAGTAAATACATCACGCATAATTCCACCAACACCTGTTGCAGCACCTTGATAGGGTTCAATAAAAGAGGGGTGATTATGTGACTCCATTTTAAACACAGCCGCATATCCATCACCAATGTCAATTACACCAGCATTTTCACCTGGACCTTGAATAACCCATGGTGCTTTAGTTGGAAAACCTTTTAAGTGTACTTTAGACGACTTATAAGAACAGTGTTCACTCCACATAGCTGAAAATACACCCAATTCTACAAGGTTTGGTTCACGACCAAGGATCTCTTTAATATGTGTGTAATCTTCTTGACTTAACTTATGGTTAGCTAATTGTGTGTCTATATCTGGTAATTGTTGGCTCACGTTGGAATCCTAAAATTTGGTTTTTTACTGAAAATCACAGTTTTTAAGTGCGGATTATACCAAAATAGTTATAAATTGAAAATTAGAAGGTATTTTTTTAATGAAAAATGAAATCTTTTTCTTCTCTTATATTTTGTTTTAATGAAAAAATATTTTCGTAAAAAACATCTTCAATTTCATATTCTTTTGTCCCCTTTGCTAACTTGAGTTTAAAAATATCACCCTCTTCATGTCCTAGCATTGCTTTTGCTAAAGGGGAATGAATAGAGATAAGTCCATTTTCAGGTTCGGCTTCTAGTACCCCGCAAATACTATAAAGTTCTTCTTCATCATTTTCTAAGTCACACACTCGTATTCTGCTACCAAAACGTATTTTTACATGGGGTGCTAATGAGGGATCTATAATTTGAGCTTTTTGTATCATTGAGTTAAGATAAAAAAGTCTTTTATCTATAAAGCGCAACTTTTCTTTTGCGGCATGGTATTCCGCATTTTCGCTTCTGTCACCTTGGTCAGCAGCGACTTTTTTTTCATACGCCACCTTTGGTTTATGAACCTCCAACAAAAACTTAAACTCTTTTGTTAGCAGGTCATACCCTTCAATACTAATAGGCTCTTTTATTTTTCAAAACCTAAAATATAGTATGTTTCTTTATTTTCAAGTTTGTTTATTTTAACTTTAAATTTTTCACTGAAATGTTTTATTTTTTCGTGTGCTTCTTGAGCTAATTCTACCGATGAAGCTTCAATTTTTACTTTAAAATAATCTTCTGAATTAGACAAAGCCACAAACGAACCATCAACTTTTAAGTGGTCATGTAGATCCATGATATGTTTTTGTATTTTTTCATAACCAGAAGTATTCTCTTCTATCTTCTGTAGTTGGCTTAATAAAGCATCATTTGGTACATAACCTAGTTGTTTTAACATTGCATCTTTTTCTAGCTGCATCTAAGTCCTTTAATTCTTTTAGATAGAAAATCATAACAACTTTTTGTAAATATTCAGTATTAATTTATTTGCATACACTATAATTACAATAGATAACTCATTAAAGAGGTTTACATGACTGAAGAAATCCTAAAAAAAATCAAACAGCTTCCACCATTACCAGAATCTGCGATGCAAATAGAAGCAGTTTATCAAGATCCTAATTCTAGTTTCAATGATATGGTTAAAATATTGGAAAAAGACCCTTTGCTAACAGCAGATATATTAAAAGCTGCTAACTCTCCACTTTATGGTTTTTCACGTGAAATAAATGCCATTAGTCAAGCGGTAGGACTCTTTGGAATGGGAACAGTGCGTGGTTTCGCTTTGGCTTCTATTATCAAAAAAAGTTTTCCTTTGGATCTATCAGCTTATGGGATCACTAATGAGATGTTTTCTGAACTTTCAAAAAGACAACATGCTCTTATAACTGCTTGGTGTATGCGTAAAGAAAATAAACTAATGGGTATTTTATCTCCTGCTGCATTTTTAGTAGAGATTGGTAAAGTAATTATTGCTCAACAAATTATGACCGAAGGCAAAGAAGAAGCATTTAGAGATGCACTTAAAGAACTTCAAGATGTTGAAGCAGCAGAAGAAAAAATTCTTGGGGTAACTACACCTGAAGTAAGTTCAACTATTTTTAAACTATGGAAATTTGAAGATGGTTTGGTCGATGTAATAGGTAACTGTATCGATCCAACGAACGCTGAAGAAGAAGATCAAAGAGCCGCTCAAATCTTACAAGTTGTTCGTACATCTATCCCTATCAATGGTGTTCCAACAGAACAAAGCATTGCTTTAGCGAAAGAACTTATTGAAAAATATGGTCTGGATCTAGAAAGCTTTGAAAATGCTCTTGAAAGCGCGGCAGCGTAATTTAAATTGAAATCTCTACTTATACGACTTACTCATGGATTGAGTGAGTTAGATATCTCCCAAAATGAACTTCCTGTTGTTAGTGATTTTTTCAATAAAAAATACCTAACTAAAAAAGGTAAAACCTATAAGTTTCATTCTAAATACCGAGCGGGTACTTTAGGACTGGCACAAGGAACCACTGCGTATTTAGCTGTTATTGGTGAACAAACACACGATCTTTTTATCGAAGATATTTTAAATGCTCGTGAGGGTGATTTGGTAATTGCTCAAAGAGTGCTTGGAAAACGTGGCAAACCTAACGGAAAGATAGCTGAAATAGTTGGTCGTGCTGAGAGTTACAGTGTGGGTTATATTTTAGAAAAAGACTCAAAAAAATCATTAGTAGATCTAAAAACTGAACATCCATCAGGTGTAGAACTAAGCCAAGAAGAACTCGATGTCTTTGAACTTGGAGAGGTTTTTAAAATCAATAATCAAGATGGTACCATAATGGAATCTCTTGGAAATATCAACGATCCTTTGGTTGATGAAAAAATTGTCCTTGCCCAATTTAACAAACACGATGAATTTGATGAAGAGGTATTAAAGATTGCAAAATCTTTTGAAGAGGTGGATGCTGCTTACTACCCTGATAGAAAAGACCTCAGGGATCTAACCTTTTGTACCATTGATCCCGTGAGTGCAAAAGACTTTGATGACGCCATCTATTGGGACGATGAAAACCATACCTTGTATGTCGCTATTGCTGATGTTAGTGAATATGTAAAACCTTTTGGAGCTTTAGATAACGAAGCTATATACCGAAGTTTTTCGATCTATCTTCCCCATAGATCTATCCCTATGCTTCCGCGTCAACTTAGTGAAACACTTTGTTCTTTACAGCCTCATGTTAATAGACTCTCTTATGTGTTTGAGATGCAACTCAGCCCAGAAACTTTAGAAGTTGTTCGCTCAGATGTGTATGAAGCGATCATTCACTCCGATAGACGCTTTAACTATGAAGAGATAGACGCATTTTTTGAAGGTAAACTTGAAGCAGTTAACGACGAAGAAAAAGAGATTTTTGAATGGATCACAAAACTTCGTGATGTAACCGATGCACTTAAAAAAGAACGCTTAAAGTATGGTTATGATTTTCGCTCAACTGAAGTTGAAATGAAAATTGATGAAAAAGGTTCTATTGTATCAACCTTACATGCAGAAGAAACACCTTCACACTCACTTATAGAAGACTGTATGCTTTTAGCAAATAAAGCGGCTGCTTCACAATTTGATCGTGGAATTTTTCGTATTCATGAAAGTCCAAGCCAATCCAAACTTCAAAAACTCTACCAAGAATTAGCAGGGGTTGGAATCTTTGTCGAAGTAAAAGGCTCAACCAAAGAAACAATAGAAGGGATTCGAACACAAGCATCGGTTATGGGTCTTGAAGCTGAAGTTGACACCCTTATTATCCGATCACAAATGCAAGCAAAATACTCACCGCTTAATGCGGGACATTTTGGTTTAGGATTTGAGGCTTATACACATTTTACTTCCCCAATTAGAAGGTACTCAGATCTGATAGTCCACAGACTTTTAAAGGCTATTAAAAGAGGCGATACAGAAGAAGGTTCATACGTTCTTAGAAACATAGAGTCTTTAGCCGTTACCATTTCACAAAAAGAACGTGAAGCTAGTACCATTGAAACAGACTTTATGGACAGAAAATATGCACGATGGGCAAATGAGCGTATAGACCAAGTTTTTCAAGCACGTATAAGTTCAACCGATCCTGAACTTAAAGCCGATCTACACGATGAAATAGTGGGTGCTAAACTGATTGTAAAATCAAGTGAAAGTATCCCTTTATTTAGTGATGTAAAGGTTAAAATCGACAAGGTTGACATTGCCAAAGCAAAGATCTATGTCAGTGTTGTGAGTGAAGATGTATAAAGCGGAATTAGATAAGCATATACAAAACAATTCACTCTCAAATAACTTTGTTCTTTTTGGAGAAAGTGACTTTTTAATAGAGCACTACATTGGAGTTCTCTCAAATGTAGAAGATGCTTCTGTTTTAAAATACTATCATGATGAATATGACTTCAATTCTGCAAAAGCACACCTCTCACAAGCCTCTCTTTTTGGTGGTAGAAACGTACTTGTTTTAAAAACCGAAAAAAAAGTTCCAAAAAAGGACTTAGAAGTTTTTATAGAGTATTGTGAAAAAAACAAAGATAATGTATTTATATATGCCTATGTTGGCGATGACCACAAAACCTACACCAAAGCTTTTGCCAAAAAAAGTACGATGAGTGTTAGATTTTTCCACCCTAAACATGGAGAAGCTGTCAATATAATCTCACAAGTAGCACACAGCAAAAATGTAAATATTGATAACTACTCTATATCGCATCTATTAAATTTACACAATGGAAATGTAGCCCTAGCAGCCAATGAGATTGAAAAGTTCCAAGTCTTTGATTCAGCTATTACCACCAAAGATATTGATTCTCTTGTGTATGGATTAGGAGAAATTAACATTGACGACTTGATCAAAAAAGTTATTAACAAAAAAGAGTTTAAAGAAGATGTTAAAAACCTTACTGAACACGGTGAAGATGAGATTAGGATTTTAACACAGATTATTGCCTATATCACACAACTGTATATGTTTAATATCTATATACGTGTCAACGGTGCACCAAATGCCCTAGAGATTCTAGGCTACCCTGCCCCTGCATTTGTTGTTAAAGAAAAAGCAGAACTATCTCTTAGGTTTAAACCAAGTGTGTATTACAAACTGCATGAACTACTACTCGATGCAGAACTAAAAATGAAAAGTGCAAAAGGTGTTGATAAAAATGCCATCTTACTTTCTACGCTAATAAGATTTCAAAACTTAATATAAAACTGTTTCGAACTAACTAAAGATTTTTAATTTATAGTGCTTAGATTTGGATGTTTTTGTGAAGGAGCTTACGTTAAGTAAGTGACTGAGCACATCATCCGAAGATGAGTGCTAGAAATCAAAAATACTAGTTAGTTTCTTGATCTACGATTTTGTTGCTTGCAATCCAAGGCATCATTTCACGTAACTGATTACCAGTTTTAGTGATTAATTTTTCTTGATCGTTTGTACGCTCAGCGTTCATACGAGGGTAACCAGCTTGACCTTCTAAGATAAAGTCTTTAGCAAATCTACCATCTTGGATCTCAGTTAAAATATCACGCATAGCTTGTTTAGACTCTGCATTGATTACACGTTTACCAGAAACATAGTCACCATACTCAGCAGTGTTAGAGATAGAATATCTCATATCAGCGATTCCACCCTCAAACATTAAGTCAACGATTAATTTTAATTCGTGAAGACATTCGAAGTATGCAAGCTCTGGAGCGTAACCCGCTTCAGTTAATGTTTCAAAACCAGCTTGAACAAGTGAAGCTGCTCCACCACATAATACAGCTTGCTCACCAAATAGATCCGTTTCAGTTTCATCTTTGAAAGTAGTTTCAATGATTGCAGTACGACCACCACCAATTGCAGATGCGTATGAAAGTGCAAGTTCTTTAGTAGTACCTGAAGGGTTTTGACCAACAGCGATTAAATCGGGAATACCACCACCACGAACAAACTCAGAACGTACAGTGTGTCCAGGTGCTTTTGGAGCAATCATAGTAACATTGATGTCAGCTCTTGGAGCAATACGACCATAGTGAATGTTAAAACCGTGACCAAAAGCGATAGTAGCGCCCTCTTTTAAGTTAGGCTCAATTTCGTCTTTGTAGATCTCAGCTTGGTTTTCATCTGGTAAAAGAATCATAATAACATCTGAACATGCAGACGCTTCAGCGATAGTAAGTACTTCAAAGTTTTTAGCTTCCGCTTTAGCCCATGAAGAACCACCTTTTCTTAAACCAATACATACTTCAACACCTGAATCTCTTAAGTTTTCAGCGTGAGCGTGTCCTTGAGAACCAAAACCAATCATTGCAACTTTTTTGCTTTTGATTAAGTCTAAGTTAGTGTCTTTGTCATAGTAAACATTTAATGCCATTTTTTTTCCTTGTGTAATATAAGTAATCTAATTATTACTTTAGGCTTAAGCGCCTAGAAATTTTGTGGCATTATACTCAAAATAAGCAAAAAGTTTTATAATACCAGTAAAATTAATACCAATATATAAGGAAAGTGATGAAAAAATTTAATCTATTTAAAGAAATTATAGTTGTTAGTAAAACAAATTTACTAAATGCCATTAACTCTAATAAGCCTTTTAGTATAGCAACGGACGGTACTATTGGCTTTGAACCTTATGATAGCACCCCTGTGATCTTTAGAGGGACACTTCAACAAAAAAGTACTAACCCTTTAAATCCTAATGCTTCTACTTCACTCGATGACTTGTTTGGAAAAAACTACCAAATAGTTGAAGATGGCGAACGTGTACTTATCAAAGCTTTTTCTAATTGGCAAAATATAATAGACTTTAACACATCAATCGCTTCTTACGATGATACAACAGCTGACGGTGTGGCGGAGTTTTCAAACAAAAACCTAGAAGATATAGGTTGGCATGCAACAGAGTTTAATATTAAGTACCGTGCACTTGTTGAAGTGTTAGAAGAAAAATGTGAGGGTACTTTACTTTGTATAGAACAAGAAGAGCCTTACCAGTTTAGTGGACTTGGTTTTTTAACTGATAATGAACATGCCAAAGAGGTTCTGTTTGAGTATTGTAAAAATGAAGCAAAAAAGTTAATGACTGAAGATAAAGACTTTGCAAAAGAAAATCTTGAAGATGATGAGCTTGAAGCAGCTGAGTTTTTTAAACTATAGGCTTTGTGGATCTAAATGACAGATATAAAAATAGAGTATAAGTTTAGAGGAAAGATTGAAGTTCCTCATAACAAATATGCCAAAGATGTTTTCTTTAGAGTTAAACAAGCCTATGCAAACCATGAAAAAATGGGTATTAGCCTTGTGTTTTCAAAAAGCAAACTCAAACAACTCAACTCCTACCAAAGAGGTGGAGCAGTTGAGGAGTTAGAAAATTTAGACTTTTACATACAACTTGGTGAGATACTTGGGTTTAGCACTAATGATGCACAGAAGTTCAAAAATTCTATTTTACTTACAAATGACAATGCTCATTCAAACTTTAATATTACAAAACGGATTAAGCTCATCAACAAAAAGAAAAAGTCAAAAGTTACTGATTCTTACCTTTTTTGGGACATTGAAAACTTCTCTTCTATCTCCTCTATATTTTGCGATATTATTGAACCTTACGAAATACAAGACACAAATATCTATATGGCAGCCAATCCTGACTCACTTTATCTTAAACGTGCAGAATGGGAGGCCAACCTTTATGACTATGGAAAAACACTTAATTCCTTTAATTTTATAAAATGTGATCATGGTAAAAATGTAGCCGACGATGTACTTTTAGATGATTTTAAAAAGTTAAAGATTAAAAATGCAAATGTATTTATACTTACATTTGATAGGGAATTAAAAGAGAGGTTTACAGAAGTTGCAGACCAAAGCTGTAATCTTTACATAATGGGAAAATGAATTAAAAAATAACTTATAATCTTGAAGATACATCTTTTTAGTTTTTTCCACTCATCTATTGACAGAATGATAGCTTCTGGTTTATTTAAGATATTGCAATAGGTGATGTACATATAACTACAACAACTAACAATCAAATAAAGAATAAGATTTAACAAAAAACAATTAAGATAATTATATAAATGTCGATATAGTTAGAATATATATTTTAAAAGGCACCATTATGAGTATTGATATAAATCCATCACTCTTTCGCAATGATTCCAATGTCGAACATGTCATACCTAAAATAAGCTCCGAAAATGAATTAGAAGATATACGAAACAGAGAAACGAAAGTCGAAATTGAAGGGGACATCTTTACATATAGTGGAGTAAATTTTAAGCCTATGTCTAAAAAAGAGTTACTCAATGAAGAGATAGATATAGAGAGCTTAAACCTTACAACAAGCACAAGTACTCAAAATAAAACTGATAATAGAGTTATTGTAGCTTTTAGAGACCCTGAAGATTCTCAAAAAATCATTGCCTATAAACTCGATAAAAAAATTGTAGATGAGTTAAAAGAATCATTCTCAAGTGATAACTTTTTTCAAAGAGAAGATGGCATTTTAAGATTAAATGATACCGCTGAAGCTTATGTAGCAGGTTGGCTTTTAGATATAAAAGAAAACAGAGGTTATGAAAAAGCAGATGTAAATGGAAATGGATTTATAGATAAAAACGAAGAGGGCAACTTAAATATAGGGTTTGATCATAACACCAAATATAATTACTTAGGGGATAAAATAGATTATATTCATACCTCTGTAGGTGAGAGAAAGTATCAAAAATATTCTGATACGAATGATGGTAGACGTAGTAGTATGGATAGTAGTTATACACCAAATGATATTTTAGATTATCAATCACTTAAATTTAAAAATTCAATAGAAAAAGAGCTTAGTCATACCCTTGAGCTAGATAAAGACAAAGACGGAACGATTACACTCAAAGAAGGACAAGCAGATTTTACACCTAAAGGTGAAAATACAGAAAGTTTTTTAATAGAAAAAGTGAAATGGAATCATGATAGATGGGTTGAACATTCTAATATAATTTTAGATTGGGAAAATTTAAAAACTAGAGAAGTTCCAACAATGGATATTGTTACACAAGAGGAAAGAGAAGAAGCTTTTAAAAAATCAAAAGAGGCATCAAAAAAATTTAATGAAATTAATAATGTTAGAGGAATTATAGAGTCCCAATACGATGCCCATAATTTAAAGAAATATGACACGGTTGAAGATAAGTTTTCTATAAAAGTATAATTATCTCTTTCATAAAAGAGTGGACAATATAACCTATCTTACCCAGCTCTCATCTTCAAAATATCCTCTACAACTATCTTTTTATCGTATTTCAAAAAAGATTTACTTTTTTCTTGGATGGTGTACATGGTCATTCTGTCGGCTAACTCATTTCCCTCAAATCCTGCATGTCCTTTTATGTGTGAGAGTTTTACATCTTTTTTAATGGAGTTGTATAGATGGTAAGCGAGCTTGATGATTTCTAAGTTTTTAATCTCACCACCTTTTTTCGTCCACCCTTTTTTCTCCCACGATATAGCCCATGTTTTTATACAGTTTATGGAGTACATGGAATCACATTTTATTTCAACAGTACTTGCATTTTCTAGCTCTTTTTGAGCAAGGAGTAATGACTCATAAAGTGCTCCAAGTTCGGCAGTATTATTGGTACCCATCTCTTCATAGAGTCCATACCAAAGTTCTGATAGCTTATTATCTCTATAAACGGCTACTCCAGATCCAGCTTCACCGGGATTTGGCGTGCATCCACCATCACAGTAGATCGTTACGTTAGCACTCTTAGAAGTTTGTTCAACAACAACTTCATTTGTGTTTTCATCTTTTCTGAATTTTTGCAAAGCTTTATAGTTAGAAATAACTTTCTCTTGCAATGCTTTATCATCAACGCCATTTAGTAGGACAAAAAGTTCGGCTCTTGCATCGGAGAGTTGCTTATCCAAAGATAATTCTCTCCACTTAGATCTATCATCCTCTTTAATATCAAGCAATACAAGTTGGGATTCATTAATCTCTTTATCTTGATCTACACCTAAACTAAGTAAGGTCTGTGTCACTACTTGCATTTATTTCCTTGTATTGTCACTGTTAAGTTTAGTGTTCGTGCTCGGCATCGTGCGCTAAGATAGCTTCAACCGCTTCTTCGTCTAACTCTTCGATCTCAGTAATAACACCTTCAAAAGTAAGTGTTCTACCAGCAAGTGGGTGATTTGCATCGAGAATTGCGGTGTCTTCGTTAATCTCTACCACAATAAATACCGTGGGCTTTTTTGACACATCGTCCACATCTCCATCAAGTTCCATCCCTACATGAATATCTTCAGGAAGAATACTTAATTGTTCGCTTACAAGGAGTTCTTTATCGTATTCACCAAAAGCCTCTTTTGCACTTAGTGTTACTTTAAAGCTATCTCCTGCTTCTTTACCTTCAATGGCATTCTCTAGATCTATGGGGATCTGAGCGTATCCTCCATGAAGGTAAATAAGTTCACCTTCATCTGGGTTTAAGTGCTCACCCTCTGCATCATGAAGTGTATATTCTAAGTACACTAGGTTATTTTTAGCTATTTTCATTAAACAATCTTTCTTTTTTATTTATTTTATGCAGTTGTCATCTCTTTTTTCAACTGCTCCACATTTACCTTATTTTTATCACTTTGAACAAGTGGTAAAGATTTTTTGTAAATAATTTTTCCTGGAATCATATACGATGCCAAATGCTTCTTAAGTTCAAACAACATCTCTTTTGGAGCGATCTCGCTTTTAGCTGAGTAAACTAACACTATCTCTTCTTCGATCTGTTCATTTTTTACAGAAAACACAACACACTGCTCTATTAGTGGAAGGTTTTTAGCAACAACAGATTCTATCTCCAAGGGTGATACTCTAAAACCTCTTGTTTTGATCATATCATCATGTCGCGATACAAAATACAAATATCCTTCTTCATCCTTATAAACATAATCCCCCGATGCAACAACTGTTTCATCACATAACTGCCCCTCTAAGTTGATCACATCTTTTAAAATCTCTATTGACTTAAACCGTTGAGTATTTTCTTGAGGTGCGTTCCAAAAACCTTTGTAAATATAGCCACCTCTATGGATTAATTCACCCACTTCTCTTGGAGCACACTCTTTGCCTTCATCATTTATTACATAAAGTTCAACATCGGGAATCGCTTTACCAATAGAGTCTGGTCGGATCTCAATCTGGTTTGGATCTAGGTAGGTTGAACGAAATGCTTCGGTTAGACCGTGCATAGAGTAAAACTTGGCATTTGTAAATGTCTTTTTACAATCTGTGATCATCTTTTTAGTCACATTTCCACCTGAAGAGGTTATGGTTTTAACCTTATCAAAAAGTTCCATATTTGGTATTCTGAGCATTTGTTCATCAAACATCTGTGTTATGTTGATTGGCATAAGTGGAATTACTGTTACCTCATCATCTATAATATGGTTAAAAAAATCATCAGGAAGTATAAAACGATGCAGTGCTAATGTTGCTCTTCTGTAAAGCGTACAAAAAATCTGGTTAAGTCCATAATCAAGGTTAAAGATTAAAAGTCCTGAGATTACATCCTCTTCGTTTATATCCAAATACTGAGTAACCACGCGGGCAGAATCTATTAGGTTTCTGTGTGAAAGTACTATCCCTTTAGGTGCTCCGCTTAAGCCAAACGAATAAGTGATCATAGCGTTAGTATGTCCGCTGATCTCACATGAGTATGGTTTATTGTAATACTTGTAGATCTCATCAAAAGAAGGAATATCAGTTCCTGTACTCTCATAAGAGATGATCTGTGAAGTAAAGTTAATCTCTTCAATATTTTGTAACTTTAGTTTATCCGTAATAATACATTTGATGTCACAATCATTTATGATGTACTCTACTTGTTCAGGCTTTAGAAGTTTAGTAAGGGGAACCAACACATACTCAGTCGATAAAATAGCAAGTATTGCTATAACTTGTTCTATTCCCTTGTTGGAGTAGATCCCAACACGTGAGCCTTTTGGAAGATCTAGTTCACTTAAATAATACGCTACTTGATTCACCTTAGCAAAAAGTTCAGCATAAGTAAGACTTGCACCGTTAAACACAAGTGCCGTTTTATCACCATGCGTACGGGCGGAATCTTCTATCAGTGTTCTTATACAGTTAATGCTCATTGAATTATCCTTTATTTGCTAAAGTCCAAATATCGTAATTTTTATCCATTACGACACTTGGATTATGCTGTGAATTTAAAATTTTCTTATAAAAAAATGAGATAATATTTTCTACTTCATCGTCATTTAAAACCTTTGTTATACCACCTGTTAAAACAATGGAGTTGATTGAGAGTAGTTTTAAGTTTATATAGGCTTTTTTATAATGACTCATCTTTGTTAAAACTAAAAATATTGCTAATTGCATCAAAGTTTTCAATGCCTTTTCACTGCTTTGCTCCAAAATATTTTCCGTCACTTTTAAGTGGGTTAAAAGCTCATAGGTAAACTCATTGTTTTGCGCTGCAAAGATCAAAGACTCTTTAGACTTGTACACACCCAGTTTTTTAAATACTAATCTATCGTACTCATTTTGCGTCACTATGTTTTCATCCACCAAATCTTTTGAGTAGTGAATATCTGTCGTTGCTCCACCAATATCGATGAGAATAAAAGGATCCACAACAGAAAAGTTTGCATCTATAAGCGGAAGTGTTTTGTTTACAATGTAGGGTGTGGAGTAGATCTGGTTTGAGGTAATGTCGTAAAGTGACTTAATATCTTCTTTTCCCATAATATCTGCTTGGTAAAGATTTGTTAAGTACTCTTTTAAATTTTCTTCAATGATATGAAGTTTGTTATCTATGATGTTTGGAAGTACTACAAGGTTATTTACGTTTTTTTCTAAGTTAGCCACTTCACTCTGACTACCCACATATACAATATTAGAGTAGTTAAGGTTTTCTAAGTAGTTAAACAATGGATCTGAGAAGATCGAATCTTTAGAGTCTATTCCCCCTACGACTATAACCACATCTATTAAGTCACTAGGGAGTGAATATTCTGCTATGTTTTGATAGATCACCGTTTCTATGATGTTAATACCTGAATTAAAAGCAATATTTTTTGCGTACTTTAAAGAGTATGATTCTGTAAGACCAATAATTAAGGTACTTAGTCCGCCATTAGCGGATGAACATATATACACATCCTCTTTTTCATAACCCTTGATTAGATCTGAACACTTATGTTTTAGATCATCATGAATGTCTTTGTTAAAGTCACGAAAGTGTTGTTGGATTTCATTTTGTGTACTTACCTTAAAGTAGGTACTTCCAATATCTATTAAAAGTTTACTCTGACTCATTGCATAATCCCTATGTCATGGATAATATCGTTTACGATGCTGGTTGTATCTTTTGTAAGATCACACTGTGCTTTTTCATATTCAAAACATCTTTTAGGAATAGGTACGTTTCCACATTTAATAATACGAATGTTTTTCTTTGCATCTCTTATGGTAATCATCTCATTGTGGTTAATAATGTGCGGAGAAAAAGGGACATCAATCGTTCCGTTTTTAATAGAGTTAAATACTTTTCTCCAAAGAGTATCGGCTGGGTCATTAAACACCGCTTCCATGATAGCTTTAACTTCAAGTGTAAGGATCTCTTCTTCTTCTGGATCCACAATGTTAGGAAGACCGTTTAAGATACCTAAAGTGTACTGAGTATTTGCAACTGTCGCAGCATTTGCCTCTTTTGTAGGGATACCTGAAGCTTCTTCACGTGTTTTAGTGATGATCTTGTCGGCTCCAACCATTGAGGCAATAACCGTTGACATATTGATCAGTTGTTCTGCAAAATCTTTGTTGGTTGGAAATGCTCCCATCCATTGATGATACACTAGGTTTATTGTTGCATCTGAGCAGTTGATTTGTTCTGCATAAAACTTTGCCATCTTTTTAATAACCGCACCTGCAACAATGTCTTGGTTCATAGATCCAGTTTGTGAGAATGAAACAGAAAAAGACTTAACACCCTCTTCTAAAGAGAGTAGCATCTCTAAAAGCTGTATCACTATGGTAATAGCAGGTGGGACAAGTGTCGCTGTCAGTGGACCAAAAGACTCACGGTTAATAGGCTCGTTTAGTAAAGAGTAGTTTGCACATACTTTTTCAACATACTTCCAGTAAAGAAAGGCTTTGTCTAATGGAAAGTTCTTTGAGTATGGAAGAAGGTAGGTAATAGGTCCGCCCTCGATCTCAAAAATTCCCGATGCAATAGCCGTTTCAATAAGAAGTCGTGCATCGGGTGTACCATGACGAAGCGATACAGGCTTGTTAAAATGTGTAATCATCTTACGAGTTGTACGGTAACCGTGATTTACAAGCGGATAACCGTTTAGCATATCGACTTCGTTTTCTTCACTTAGGCGTAACATCTTCTTAGCAGTAGCGTAGTCGTTTAGTCTGGTGTTAGAGTCGATCGTCAGTGGGAGTACATCTACGTTTGCATTTACAAAAAACTCGTTAAGTGCAAACTGTTTTTTGTAGGTAGGAAATCCACCACGAGGTTGAACAAGCATCTTGTTTTTGGTTTTAAAATGATGAGAAATAAAAAGCTCTTTAGAAGCATTTTTAACAAACTCTTCCACTTCTGCAAAATCAAAGTTATCTACGTGTTCGTTTGAAAGGATAATCTCACGTTCTTCTTGTAGTAAACTCATGAAGCTTTTTCCTCTTTTTTATCTTGAATAAATGCTTCTAAAGTATCTAGTCCTGTGTTTAGATCTACTTGGTGAAACACTAGATCAAAGCCATATTTTTTGTATTTTGGAACGATGGTGTCCGCATCTGCTGTACCTACGACTAGGTTTCCACCTATCACCATTACAACTTCATCCAATGTTTTGTATTTTGACTTAAGAAGTTTAACTTCTCTTGCCCATCCCTCTGCTTCACCGTTAAGTGAAGATATAAGTAAAATATCCGCACCTGTTTCCACCGCTGCATCAAAAAACTCTTCAAGGTAGGTATTTACCCCTAAGTTAAATACCTCAAAACCCCTTGCATCTAGGGAAAGTTCTATAAGTCTGTTTGCAACAACATGTATATCGTTCCCCACTACCCCAGTTACTACTTTCATATCTTTTTATACCTATCATTTTTTATTATGCAAAGGATAGCAAAAATGTGGTAAAAGTTTGGTTAGGTGTTTAAGCAACATTTTGTATGTTATGTAGTTTTTTGAACAATTAACTAACATTTGTGTGTGTTATTTTTCTATATGGTATTTAACATACACTATATCTTTAAGAAAACTACATACTTTTTACTACATTCTCTTAGTTTTATCGTATTTAGACTGTTTTTGAATAATTAACATACATTTCAGATGTTAGTTATTTTTGTGATTTAAGGTTATTTTGCATATAATGTGATTGAATAAAGAGTTAGTTTAAAAGGACAAGCATGATTACAAATGAAAACAGTATAGATAAGATATTCATGGAAAATGAAAAAATGAAAAAAAGAATGTGCATCAAAGAAGGTTTTATTGTTTTAACAATTAATCATAGTGAAGTAAATATTTTATTGACTGACTGTAATACACCTGAGAAACTATTAAAAAAAGCATATCATTTGACAGAAAAAGCATGGATAACAAGAGAAGATATTAGATATTTCATAGAATTGCTATCAAAAGAAAATAATATTATGATTCATTAAATTAAATAATAGAGGTGAAGTAATGCTCCAACAAAATAATTATATGATATTTGCAAAAATAAATATATATAACATCAATATAGGCAAAGATAAAATAGAGGAATTAAATCAAAATTTTCAAAATTTAACTGAAATTATAAAACATAAATCTTTTAGAGATACTATAGAAATTGAGCAATTAATCATTAAAGTAAAAACAATTTTAAATATGATTATCGATGAAACAAAAACTCATTCTAAGTATGAGTTAATTTCAAACGATCAGTTTAATAGCTTTAATAAAAATCAATATTTCAATTCACTAAAAAGTGCATTATTTTTTTTAGAATATTTAGCAGAAAATGTAATTGACAAGATTGAAATTAATAAAAATATATTTGATGAATACAATAATTATATAAATAATTCAATATCAGAACTTATGCCAAAGTTAAATGATGAAGAAGTTAAAATTTATGAATGGTTAAAAATAAATAATTATATTAATTTTAATGAAAATATACAATTGTTTAGTAATAATAAATTACAAGAGTTTTATGATGAAAATCATAGAAAAATAATTGATTTTATATTAACTCGAGATATTCATGATTTTTACCCATATCATAATATTGGAGGGATTAAAGCCTACTTAGAGCTTAGTGGACATCATAAAAACTAACAAAACATAGTAGCCAATAAGTAGCCTAGCGGCGACTTATTGGCTATATTCGACCGTTGTCTTAAGAAATTAATACTGACTGATTATAAATCAAGTTTTTCTGTAAGTTAATTTTTTTAATAAATTTTATTTTATTAATACCTTAGTAAAAAATAGATAGAATAATAAAAATTTAATTATAGTAAATTGATAAAATATATTATGTGAAAAATAGAAAAGTATTGCAAATTGACATACTTTTAGTAATACTATAAAAAACTAGTTACAATAATATAATTTAAATATAGGATTCCAAAATGGCGAAGAATGAGGCAAAAACAGATATTGAACTCTTTAATTATTTAACTAATGAAAAAAACTTTATTAAAGAGTGGTTACCTCAAAAAACAAAAAATTCCAATATTCAAGAAATACTAAGCAAAGCTAGTAAATCAGAAAAAGGAAATCAAGGAAGTCCAGATTTAATTTATTTAAATGAAGATAAAAAATTATTAATATTAATTGAAAATAAAGATAAAATAAATGACCATAAATCACCAAAATCAAATAAACCACAACATTATGCAGTGGATGGTATAAAACATTATTTAAAATTCTTTTTAAAAGATAATATAGAAACTAAAAAAGAAACAGTACAAAAATATTTAGAAAACTTTAGAATTTTAGGAATGGCATTTTCTGGTAATATTCATGATAAAAACAATCATCTTATAACAACATTTATAATTCAAGATGATAAAATTAAAGATATTAACATAGCTGAGTTTTTAAATGAAAATGACTATATATCATTATTTGAAAATCTTGATTTAGAATTAATATCTAATAATATTTCAAAAAGTTCAAGTGAAATAAATAGAATATTAAGAAATATAGATTCACAAAAAAGACCTGTACTTTTAAGTGCATTAATGGTCTGTTTATATGAAAAAGATGATTTTGGAAATGACTTTAAAAATAGTTATCATAACTATAGTACAATTAATATTATAAGAAATGTACCAACAACAATAAATGATATTTTAATAAATGAAGATATAGACCAATCGAAGATTAATATACTTTTAAATGAATTAGCTTTTATCAAAACTGATAAAGATTTAAATGATACAGAAATATTGAAAGACATTTTAATTGAACTTGAAAATAATGTTATTCCATTATTTAATAAACAAACTAGTTATGATATTATTGGAAAATTTTATGAAGAATTCTTAAGATATGCAGGTATTGCAAATGTTAAAAAAGGTATCGTTTTAACACCAAATCATATTACAAAACTTTTTACAGAGCTAATTGATATTAAAACAAATGATATTATATTTGATTCTTGTTGTGGTACTGGAGCTTTTTTAATAGGAGGTATGAATAAATTAATTGATACTATCCATAATTCAAAATTAGCTAACAAACAAGAAAAAATTAAACATATAAAACAAAATCAACTTTTAGGATTTGAAAAAAGTAATACAATGTATTCATTAGCTATCTCAAATATGTTATTTAGAGGTGATGGAAAATCAAAAATATTTAATATTGATTTTTTCAGTAATGAAGCAACTGAAATACTAAATAAAGTTAAACCAACAATTGGTTTTATTAATCCACCTTATGGAGGTAGAGATAACAAAGCTAATCCAACTAAAAAAGAGATTCAATTTCTAGAAAAAATGTTAGATAATGTTGGTCGATATGGTGTAATCATATCACCACTTTCAACATATTTTAAAGATGAAGTTATTAGAAATAGAATATTATCAAAACATACGCTTAAATATGTAATTAATATGCCAAATGAATTATTTGCACCAAATGCTTCTACTCATACTGCAATAGCAGTATTTGAAACTAATTTACCACACGATAATAAAAAAGTTATATTTTACGATTTAAATAATGATGGATTTGTTTTATCTAAAAATAAAGGTAGAACTGATGTATTTAATAAATGGGTTAACATTAAAAAAGATTTTTTAAATAAATTAAATAATCCTACAAAATATAATGATAATATTAATTTAGTTTATAAAAATATTGATGATAATGATGAATGGATTTTACAAGCCCATATGAAAACAGACTATTCATCTCTTTCTAATAATAATTTTGCTTTAACACTTAAAGAATATCTTATTTTTGAAATTAAGCAAAAATTTAATTTATTATTTAAAAATATTGATGAATTAAGCTTTATGGATATTATGATAGAAAACAATATAACTTCTAAATCATTTTTAACAAATGATATTAATTTACATGATTCTAAATGGCAAGAATTTAAAATTACAGATTTATTTAAATTAGAAAAAGGTGAACGACTAACAGAAGCCAATAGAATAAGTGGTGAAGCACCACTTATTACAGCTTCATCTTACAATAATGGTATTACAAGTTTTATTGATTATGATAATTTTAAAGATAAAAAGAAATTATTTAGTAATAAAATAACTGTTGATATGTTTGGTAATGTTTTTTATCATAACTATGAATACTATAGTGATGATAATATTCATACTTTACTTTTAAAAGATAAATATAAAAAAGAATTAAGTGATTATACACAAGTATTTTTAGTAGCAATTTTAAAAGAAATGTCATTTAAATATGGATTTGGTAGACAAGTTAGACTTCATAGATTAGAAAATGAAGTTATTAAATTACCAATTAGTAAAAAGAATATACCAAATTGGGATTTTATGGAAAAGTTTATCAAATCAATGCCTTATTCAAGTAACATCTAAATTGTAAAGACAACAAAACAGAGGAGAGAACAAGATTACACTGCAAAAACATTGAGCTTTTATTGTATCAAGTTAGATAAAAAATTTAAAATATTTCTTGCATAAATCAATCTTGTCTCTCACTTCAAACGTTAAATTACACCCCTGAGGTTGAATCTCCACTATAACTACCTCTAAATTTTAAAGTTCCATTAATGGGAACTTAGTTATACTGCATCTATGAGAATAATATCAAAGAAAACTCTTAAAGACTTTTATGAAAACTCTATCTACTCAGATAGTAAAAATGCTTTGGAAGCTTGGCATAAAGAGGTCTTAAAGTTGGATTGGAACAATCCAAACGAAATCAAAGATATGTATGCTAGTGCTAGCATCGTAGGTGATGAAAAAGTTCTCTTTAATATTTCAGGAAATAAGTACAGGCTAATAGTAAAAATAAACTATCCTGCCAAAATAGTATTTATAAAGTTTGTCGGTACACACAAACAATACGACAAAATAAATATAAAGGATTTGTAAGATGAATATTAAACCTATTAAAAATGAACAAGACTATTTAGATGTATTAGGTACTATTGAGAGTTTAATGGATGCAAAACCAAACACACCACAGATGGATGAGCTTGAAGTTTTAACTACATTAGTAGAAGCATATGAAACACAACATTATGTTATAGACGCACCAGATCCTATAGAAGCCATAAAATTCAGAATGGAACAAGAGGGCTTAAAACAAAAAGATTTAATCGACATAGTTGGAAGTAAATCACGTGTATCTGAAGTGCTAAATAAAAAGAGAAAACTAACTATAGAGATGATTAGAAACTTACATAAACAGCTTCATATTCCCATAGAGAGTTTATTTTTAGATTATAAAATTAAGTGTGCTTAATATTAAGAATATCTAAGAAGTTTTTAACTCTTTTTGTAAAAACATTTTAATCAAAGACTGATAAGGTATATCCATAGAATTTGCTCTCACTTTTAAAGCTTCTAACATATCAGCAGGAAGTCTTAAAGATATGGTTTTAGTACTTTTTTTCAAGTTAGTAAACTTTACAGTTTCTGCCTTATCCCAGTCTAAAAAATCACTGCTATCATTATTTTTCCAAAACTCTCTTTCTTCTTGCTCTGACTTGAAGTTAGGAATTGTTTTTGTAGTTTTCATAATACGACCTCTCTTTTTTATTCATCATTCTTGCACTTATTATTCTTATCTTATTTTCTCTTTTAGTAAAAACTATAAAAAGTTTTAAATCTTCATCTGTTTTACCAAGAGCAAAGCATCTACATTCATGTTGTGAATGACTAGCGTCTTCTAAAATAAGTAATGGCTCATTAAAAAACACTTCTTCTATAGTTTGCCATTTTAAACCGTGTTTTTTTTCATTCTTGTAGATATTGCCATCATCCCAGTCAAAACCGATTATTGATTCAATATCTAAACAATCAAATTCCATACAACACCTCTTTTTGTATATTACCATTATATATAAAAAAACTAAATTATGCAAAATAACAACACTTAACTCATTCCTACGCACAGCATGAAAACTAGGATATTTCAAAGTATTCACAATATAATGCTATAATACATTAATACATCACTATGTAAAGGAGTAATAATGCATAGATTAAATCTAACTATAGACGAAGCCCTATATGAACAAGCTAGAGCAGTTAGTTTTTTAGAGAAAAAGTCAATCTCTCAAATGATCAGAGAAAGCCTAAGTGAATACCTTTCAAAGAACTCTGAGACTAAACAAAAAGCTGAGTTATTACTAGATGCAGATGATGAAAAAGAAGTATTAGAGATACTTAAAAATGATAAATTTACTTCTAACGAAGACTTTAAAAACAAATTTAATTTATGAAAATCTCATACTCTAAAACTTTTGAAAAGAAATTTTCTAAGTATGATAGAAAACTCCAAGTAAAAATATTTTCTGCAATTCAAAACCTTCCAGATGGCGATGTTAAAAAACTAACTGGTAACGACATACCACCAATTTATAGGATTAGAGTATCTAAATACAGAATATTATTTCATATGAGTGAAGAAGAGATACAAATATTTAAAGTAGATAGCAGAAGCGACATCTACAAATAATTTTCGCTACAATAAGTCATAACTCATTCCCATATTGCACATGGGAATGCATATAGCAAAAACATAATAGATTCAGATTCCATTACCTTAGTTGATGGAGATGAAGTTTTCAAAAAAATATCTCAAAGACTTAACTGTTAGCATGATTGAACACTACCTTATACTAAAACAATTTTTAAAGGAGATGCTAAAAACTATTCCTTTATTATAAGTAAATTCATAATGTCCACAAGATAATTTTTTTGTAAAATCCCGAATAAGGTTTATTCCTATACCTTGCTTTGGATTATCTATATCAAATCCATCCCCATTATCTTTTATACTAAGAATGACCAAATCTTTTTGAGTAGTTAAATTTAATTCTATTATACATGTACTAAGTTTAGTATGATGTTTTATTCCATTTGAGAGTACTTCATTTACGATAATTCCAAGGGTAATTGCATCATTAAATTCTATATCTATTGTTTCTATATTTGCATCTATTCTTAAATCTTTTTTTGTGTAAATCACTCTGAGATTATTTATAATACTTTGCAGATATTTATTTAATTCTATGTGAGATAAATCATTTGAGTTGTAAAGATACTCGTGTACAGTTGACATTGATTTAATACGATTTATAAGTTCTAAATAGCTTTGTTTTAACTGAGGTGTTTTCTTCCCTTCAAACCAAAGCATACTTATTACGACCTGAAAATTGTTTTTTACTCTGTGAAAAACTTCTTTTAAAAGTAATTCTCTTTCATTTACTAAACTTTCTAATTTTATATTCTTTTGAACTATTTGTTTTGTTTGTTTTGTCACTTCTTCTTGAAGAAGTTCTTTAGCTTTGTTTTTTTGTTCTAAAAGGTCTTCTTGCATTGTTAGTGTTTTATTTTTTAGGTCATTGTACCTATTTGCTAACATCAAGGCAAATATTATTGTTTCAATCATTGAAGCTATTATATATCCGTAGCGTGTCATAAACGTATAAGGAAGTTTACCAGTTACCATCATTGTAAGAAAAATAATAAAAGTAAAATAAAATACTATAGCAAATATATAGTACTTTAAACTCCTATTACCTTTAAAATATATATAAATAGCACTGAAAATAAGAGTAATCATAGTCAATGAATATATTTGATTTACTATCATATTCCATGGATTATAATATATAATATACAGAGGGGTAATACATATGGTAAGAAAAGATATGGTTTTTAAAAATTTATCTATTCTTGGTAAATGTTTTTTGGTTTCTAATAATTCGGTTGAAAAATATATTAAGAATAAAAGTACCATGCCACTTAAAGCTTGTATTTTATAAGTATATTCAGATAAATTGAAGTAACCTAACAATCCACTATGATTAAGTATATATATAAAATAAAAAATATTATAAACCAAATAATAGACGTAAATAATATCCCTCATTTTTATAGCTAAAAATAGTGTAAATATTATAATAATCAAAACAACACCAAAACTAAATATATATAAATAATCAATATTTAATTTCACTTTATGATGATAATAATTTTCTTCATAAATAGTTACTTTTCCAAATTTTGCGAACTTTGTTTTAAGTTTAATATAGTAGATAATTTTTGAATCTATAGGTATATTTAACTTAAATACCGAAGAAATGGAAAAATATGTCTTTTTCTCCATAGGTACTATAAAGCCATCCTTTTGACTTACAAACTGATCTTCTTGCTTATAATAGACCTCTACTTCTTCATAAAAATGTTCATTGATCTCAAGAATATATTTTGTAGTAGAACTATTATTTGTTATATCTATTTTAAACCAGATTTCTTCTTGTTGATGACCTAAGGCAAAGTTATTTCTTGTTATATTACTAAAATTTTTATCTTTTATACTAGAAAGAATTATTTTCCCAGCTGAGTAGTAGTTTAAATTGAAATTATCATATTCTTTTTGTTTAGTTAAAGTTAGCTCAGCATATACAATATTTATGAAAAATACAAATACTAAAAAAAACTTTCCCATCATCTAGAACATAGCCTATAACCAACACCAGAATAATTTTCTATATCTAAATTTATCGCTTTTTTTCTTATCCTAGACACTGCGTCTCTTATCGCAGCACCTGAAATGCTGGTATCTTTCCAAATATCTGTTTTGAGTTGTTCATACGTAATATACGTATTCAAATGTTTTACTAAATAAAATATAATATTTCTTTCTTTTTTTGTCAATTTTATCTCTGTCGTATTTTCTTGTAAAGTTAAATTTATTCTATTGAATTGATAATTATTTTTTAGTTTTATCAAATCTTCAATACTTTCTGCTGGCTTTGTATTTTTCACCCTTTTTTGTACAATTTTTAATGCAATATCTACATCTAATTTACTAAAAGGTTTTACAATATATCCATATATATTGGTGTCACTAGCGTTTGATATAGTCTGTTCATCGTTGTAAGCACTAATAAAAACAGTTGGTATCGTATAAAGAGAATTTAACAACATAGCGCACTGTATACCATCTATATTTCCATCTATATTTATATCCATGAACACTATATCAATCTTAACCTCTTTGACTACTTTTATAGCATCATCAGCATTTTCTACAGTATAGATTTTGAAGTCACCAAGCTCTCTTAAAATATCTTCAAAAAACTGAGTAGTTAACCACTCATCTTCTACTATTAAAACATTCATTTTATTCATGGTTTTGATTATACAGTAAATAAATATTTTTTATTAAGATAAAAATAAGATATTTTTTTAAAAATGATTTTTGCGTTTTTTTGAGATAATATTTACTTATAATTATTTGTAGAAAAAGTATAAGGAGTAAAGATGTACGAAATGTTAAACATAAGGACAAAATATGTCAAATAATCGGGTCTTCCTTTTAGGGAAAATTTAAAACAAAATAATCTAAAAGATACTAACAAAACAACAGCCTCCTAATAAACGGCTGAAATTGATACAAAAAATCATGTGTTTGTATAATAAAAGTTTTTAAATCTTAATTGAAGAAAAAAGGAAAAATGATGTTAGAAATAAAAAATACTGTAAAAAAAGCAATCTTTATATTTTTTTTACTTTATAGTAGTTTACTTTTTGGAGTTGTACCAACTGTTACAAGTACAGCACTAATCAGTGTAGATGAAGCCAATAACTATAACTATACGCTAGGTGCAACCGATGCAGATGGAGATGTACTAACCTGGAGTGTAAAGAGTGGTACGACACTTCCCTCATGGCTTAGTCTAAATACTTTACCTACTTGGGAGAATGTAGGAAGTGCAGGTTTTTCTGCAGGTCAAGCTTCTTATACTTCAATAGTATTTGATAGTTCAAATACCCCTTATGTGGTTTATAAAGATTATGTCAATAGCTATAAAGCGAGTGTGATGAAGTTTGATGGATCCGCTTGGGTACAAGTAGGTTCTGTAGGTTTCTCTACAGGTCAAGCTAATTATACTTCAATTGCATTTGATAGCTCAGACACCCCTTATGTGGTTTATAGAGATGGTGGAAATACGGATAAAGCAAGTGTAATGAAGTTTAATGGAACCACTTGGGAACAAGTAGGAAGTGCAGGTTTTTCTGCAGGTCGAGCTTCTTTTACTTCAATTGCATTTGATAGCTCAGACACCCCTTATGTGGTTTATAAAGATTATGACAATAGTTCTAAGGCAAGTGTGATGAAGTTTAATGGAACCACTTGGGTACAAGTAGGATCTGCAGGTTTTTCTGCAGGTGAAGCTGATTTTACTTCAATTGCATTTGATAGTTCAAACACCCCTTATGTGGTTTATAAAGATCATGACAATAGTTACAAAGCAAGTGTAATGAAGTTTAATGGAACCACTTGGGTACAAGTAGGAACGGCAGGTTTTTCTGCAGGTGAAGCTTCTTATACTTCAATAGTATTTGATAGTTCAAATACCCCTTATGTGGTTTATAGAGATGCCGCAAATAGTTATAAAGCGAGTGTGATGAAGTTTAATGGATCCACTTGGGT
>Ga0193955_1000090_pt1 | contig 57113 bp, 43 predicted proteins | sample BB_6_MG_FD_140343 | JGI IMG/M metagenome (GOLD analysis project Ga0193955, IMG submission 140343) | Microbial mat bacterial communities from the Broadkill River, Lewes, Delaware, United States - BB_6_MG | ecosystem: Environmental > Aquatic > Freshwater > River > Microbial mats | place: USA... | reverse complement strand
GACGTCAACGGCAATAAGCTATAGGCATGTTCACCATAAATCACAACACCAAACCGGTTCCCTGATAATTGGCGAATAAAATCCTCCAACACCGATTTAACTGCTTCCATGCGAGAAACGGACTGTCCATTTTGCTGGTAATCCGGTAGCAAAAAACTGGCTGAACTTTCCAGTACAAACACTAAATCACGCTGTGTTGTTTGCGGCGCCTCTGAATGAAGTTTCACATTATTAACCGGTTCGGCCAAGATGATAATCAACAGTGCCAAAACCACCATTCTCAGACTGTTTTTAACCCACCACAAGGTTCTTTTCTGCCATGACTTTGGAGAATGTTCATCAAATTTTTGGGCATCCGACCGAAACTGCTCTAGCATCGAGTGTTTCACCTTAAGCGTTGAGCCTTTTCGTAAAGTGTTCCAGTCATCTCCAGACTCGTTTCGTGAAAGCAGCCAAATAAATGGTAAACACCACAATAACCATAACCAGCTCGGTGTAAGAAAAAGCTCTACGCCAAACACTGAAACCATTGACAACACCCACGCTTCCAACTTAAATCACCCTCTTTTCTACCGGCCGGTTAAAAACGTTTTTCAATGCATCTTTAAGCAATTCATCCAGTAATTCATTCATTGTTTCACGTGAAACCCGATTCTCAGACCGTCTAAAGTCTTGAAATGCGATGTTCTGCCACTGTTTAATCGTGTTTTGTGCCGAAGTGGAAATGAAATGCTGAGAAACCTCCATTTTTTCAAATTCCTGCTGAAACTTATGGAGTTCAGCTGCGGTTTGCCAAAGCCATGCTTGAAATTCATCCAATTGATTGATGTCTAGAGTCCGTAACTGCTTTTTCTGTTTTCTAAGCCAATTTATCCAAATCAATGCCTGTGAGCGCTTTGCAATAGCTCGAATTAACCAAAGCAGCAAGACAACAAAAACCAATACTCCAATGACGGACATCACATCAAATCCGAAAACCGGTTCCACAGGGGGAATAATATCCTTCAACACTTGTGTTGGTTGCGCAACGGCCTGCAATGCCTCGACGCTACTTTCAGTATGTGGATCGGATGAATTCATGACTTCAATCTCTGTAACAGCTCGCCAATTTTCTCATCGGTTCGCCATTCAATAACCTTAACACCGCACGCCTGCATAAACGATTTACGTTCGTCAAAGGTACGATTTGCCCAAGCAGAATAGTTGAGTTGCTGCTGAGTATCCAATGACACAGGATTCTTTCCTTGTAAATTCACCAATTCTAAACCAGTATTTTGAGGAAGCTCCCGTTCAGCCATATCCTCAATCACAACCGCCATCACCTGAAACGTTTGCGCTAAAAAACTCAAATGGTTCAAAACTTTTGCAGCATGCTTATGCAGTGCATGAAAATCACTGACAAAAACAAGCTTTGAACCGGCCGGTAAGTCTTGAGGAATTGACTGCAACAAGGTGTTGAATGCATTCACCTCCGACTCGACAGAATCAGCTAAGTGACTTTGAGAGGCATTTTGCAAACGCTTTTCTATATCTAATGACGCCTTTTTATTGCTCACAAACGCCATCGCTTGCTCAAATAAATTTCGCCCAGTCCAAACTGGAGAATAGGCAATTTCATTATTTTGAGCAGAAAAACGCATTAACCGAATCTGTGATTGTCGCTTTTCCGACAAAAATGCAAAACTGCCAATCACTCTGCAAGCTTGCTGAACTTTTAAACGAGTTCGAGTACCAAAACGCATAGAAGCACTTTCATCAAGCACTAAGCACCAGTTTTCTAGCCGTTCTGGTTCAAACCATTTTGTAAACGCTTGTTGCTTTTTGGCCATTAAGCGCCAATCTAAAAAGCGAATGTCATCCCCAGGTTGATAAGCTTGGCTTTCTGCATACTCAAACCCAGAACCAAGTGCTCGCGATGGGATATTCCCTTGCTGTTGAGCACTGCTAACCCCTAAACTTTGATGCCAAGGTTCATACAAGGCCTCAAGCTCTTCGCGAAGTTTAAAATGCTCTGAGGGATCCAACCAGTACTGAGAATTTATCACCGGCCGGTCAGATTCACGAGCCACAGACCAATTAAACGGTACCCATGGCCAGTTGGTTAATTTCAAAAAACGCAACATGGGAATCACAAGCGTTCTATTTAGAATCAACATCAAGCGGAACAGTGATGGAATTGAGGATTACTTGAATGACTTTATCGGTTGTCCAGCCTTGTGATTTTCCTGAAAAACTCAGTAATAGACGATGTCTCAAGACATCAGGCAATAAGGCTTTCACATCATCTGGAGTGACAAAATCACGCCCTTGCAACCATGCATAAGCACACGAGGCATGCAACAAAGCAATTGACGCACGTGGCGAAGCGCCTACCTGAAGCACACCAGATAGATTTTCATCAAGACTTTGCAGTTGACGGGTTGCAGCAATCAATTCAACAATATAGCCCTCGACTGGTGGCGACACATATTGCTCAGAGATTTTATGTCGAGCTTGCAATACCTTTTCTGGCGTCAGTTGTGTTAAAAAGCTAGGAGAGTCTTCACCAAAGTGACGCGCTCTATCTCGTCGTAAAATTTCTAATTCCTCAGTCACATTTGGATAGCCCAACACCACGTGCAACATGAATCGATCCATTTGGGCTTCAGGAAGTGGATAAGTTCCAGCCTGCTCAAGTGGGTTTTGCGTCGCCAAAACAAAGAACATTTCCGGTAACGGACGAGTTTCGCCTCCAACTGTCACTTGTTGCTCAGCCATTGCTTCCAGCAATGCCGACTGGACTTTTGGGGGAGCACGGTTGATTTCATCAGCTAAAATCATTTCATGAAAAATCGGCCCTGCGGAAAAACGTAGTTGATGAGAGTCCATATCAAGCACTTCACTCCCGACCACATCGCTCGGCATTAAATCGGGAGTAAACTGGATACGCTGAAAAGTCGAATGCACACCGTTAGCCAATGCTTTAACTGCGGTCGTTTTTGCCAAACCTGGCGGTCCTTCCAGCAACACATGACCACCCGTTAACAAGGCAATCAAAAGACGATCAAGCAACTCTTCTTGTCCGACAATGACCGTTTGTAAATGCTTTTTTAAAGCTAAAAATTCAGACTGCATCTTGCGCTCCTATTTCTTTGTCCCTTATTCTCGCAATTCATTAGCGGCTTGTAATATCAAACCTCTTAATTCATCAATTAAATTTTGTTGAAATCCAATTCTCGGATCATTAAATTTTATAAATCAGGTATAAAAATTATCTATTAGAAAGTTTTGTCATAAACTATTAGTAATTTTTAATATCCATAAAAATATTTCGTGTATGTTTTGATGAAATTTCACGTATTCTTTGATCGAAAGCTAAAAACACTACTAAAAATAAGGATTTTCTTATATGAGAGCTGTTCGCCCACTTATTGGTGCCATGGCACTAGCACTGATTTCACAAAATGCCTTGGCAAAAAATATTACTGTTGATGGAGAAGACAAGGGTAACTTGGACTTAATGTTTAAGATTATGCATGTTGCAGATGGTAAAGAGAATGGCTTTGATCCAAATTACGGAACTTCAACGCTTTTAAAAATGAAATACACAACTCCTAGCTGGAATGGATTCAAATTTGGAGCAGGCTTTTACTCAGTAGGTGAAGCGATTGGAAGCAATGAGCCAAATACTGCTGATGGCGATAAAATCGCTGCAGGTATGTTTGCCAATAAGTATGATTCAATGGAGAGTATTCTTGGCGAAGCATTCCTAAAATATAAAGCTGGAAACTTTGATGCTTTTGCAGGGCGTATGCACTATAAAACGCCACTAACAGCCAGTACGACCAGTACCCTTCCAAGTTTTCATACAGTTGCTGGACTCAATTACTCCCTGTCTCCTCAATGGAAAATGGGAATTTCCCAAATTACTCAAATGGCTTTAGGTGCTAGAACCGTTACCGAGTTTGGATTAATTGGTGAAGGCACTAATACAGCAGGTACTTCTGTAAAACCAATGATTGTTGGTGGAACAGCAGAACAAGCGACCTTCTTAGATATTGACGAAATGACAGCAGGGGGAGCTAATAACGATAACGGTATCAATACAATTCAGTTACATTACCAGCCCTCAAAAGCGACAAAAATTTCTGCTTGGAATTACTATGCAGACAATATCAGCAACTCTCTATATCTAGAAGCCACTCAAGGTTACAAACTAGCGAATAAATCCAAGGTTAAAATCCTAGCTCAATACCTAAATCAAAAAGATGTTGGGGATTATGCAAATGAAATTGACTACAACCTTTTTGGTCTGAAAGCCGTTTATGCAACCAAAGGTTGGAAAGCCTATGCAGCAATGAATAAAAGCTCTGGGGATACGGCGATGCTGAATGCTTGGGGTGGTGATCCAGCCTATACAAGCTCGATGTTCTCTCGAAATTCCTATCGTGAAAACGTCACCTCTTTCAAAGTCGGTGGTATGTATAAGTTCACACCTAGCTGGATTGTTTCAGCAGGCTATGCCAATTACAGCAAGTCTGATACGAACGGTAAGCAAGCCGGTGTCGGCGTTTTAACACCAATGGACGACGCTTACGAAGTAGACGTGGTCTTAACTTGGAAAGCTACAAAATCGACAACGCTTAAGATAACCCATGCAACGCGTACTTCTGAATACGACAATTTTGTAACCGCTGGCGGACAAAAACTAGATCGTACTCAATCACATACACGTCTTATCGGTGTTTGGAAGTTCTAAATTACTTCTCAAATCGATTTGTTTAAAAAGCGCTTCGAGAGTTTCTCAAGCGCTTTTTTTACGTCATAATTGTGGCATTGCCACTAAATACTGTGGATAAAAACCATCATACACACAACTTATCCACACCTCACTTAAACAAAAAGTCTTCTAACAATGACGCTTTTGCCAATTGAAAATGCCGTAGCGCAAACCAACCGAGTCTTGCTAGCATTTGGAGCGACTTTTCTAACCGGCTGGCTCAGTCAGTGATTTAATGACATTGATTTTAGACACAGCGGTCATTTTTGAACTAACCGGTCTAGCCGTCTTAACTCAACATATGCTTCGCCAAGCAGTCGAAGCAAAATAATCCCTATGGACTCCCTGAGAAAGGCGTCGTCTCAGATAAATAAAACCGGAATCAAGTCAAATTCAAGTCGGAGTCTAGTTCCGTAAATACTTATGGATATTGACCGAGTCAACCTGCGATGGATCGATAAATTCTTTTGCATAGACCATATAAACTCCAGAGCGCAAAAATAATTCAAACACATCTCTATCCAGTTTATTGTTTTCAACCATTTCATACAGAATATCCAAGGCTCTGGACAAATTATGCGTTCGCTTATAAGGCCGATCAGGTGCGGTTAATGCTTCAAAAATATCTGCTAAGGCCATAATGCGTTCTGGCATACCCAATTGCTCAGCCGTTAACTGCCGAGGATAACCACTGCCATCCAATTTTTCATGATGCGTTCCAGCATATTTAGGAATATTCTGATAATGCCGAGGAAGCGGAACCTGCTCTAATAGTTTCAACGTCATCACGACATGTTCTTCCATTTTAAAGCGTTCCTCATGGGTCAGAGTCCCACGCACAATACTCAGGTTATATTTTTCACCCAGATTCAACTCATGTTTCGGAACAGTCATCGTAAAATCTTGCTGTTTGTAATAAACATGTTCTTTTTCAGGACGAATCATAATCTGTTCAGGGTAGTCTTGAAGTAAAGACTCGATATTCGAATTTTGTTTCGGCAGTTGCTCAAGCTGAAATTTAGATAACCCTAATGATTTATCGAAATGGCTGTGCCATTTAATCTCACCAATCATATCTAATTTCGCTAAATTCTCCTCAGTCACTCGCTCTTTTCCAATATTCAAGTCAGCAATCAACTGGTAATCATCCTGAAGGCGTTTTTGGGTTTCATTGAGTTGTTGCTTAAGTTGCTCCTGCAATTCTCGATTATCTGAACTTTTAGCCATCTGTTGATAATAATGAATTTCCGCATCGCGCCATAAAACTTCAAAACGCATACGAATTTCATGGATTCGATTATAGAAAGCGTCGAGTTTGGTACTTTTTTCTAAGATCGATTCCGGTGTAGTGATTTTACCGGCATCATGTAACCAAGCACCCAATTCAAAGGCCTGTTTTTCATCTTCAGACATTCCAAAGCTTTTAAAGTACCCTTCTTTCTGTTCAATGGCTGCATCCAAAATCATAATGCCTAACTTGGGTACTCGAGAACAGTGTGAATAGGTGTGATGGGAACGCTTATCGATCGCTTCAGCAATCAACTTCACTAACCCTTGCAAAAAAGTTTCTTGATGTTTTTCATAATGTTGGAAGCTTTCGGAAACTGTCATCAACGTATCCGATAACTCGGAAAGCTCTTTGATGTGTGTGTTAACCGGTGTAACCTTTTCAAACTCTCGATTGGCAATTAATTTGTTTCGCTTCATCAATTCGTTGATTGGTCGCACAATCAAAGCACTAGAAAAATGCGCTAACAAGAGAAGCGTCAGTAAGGAAATAATAATCGCCACCAACGTCAAGAAAAGTTCTTTCTGATAAGGTTCCAAAAGAGAAGACAGAGGAACCAAGGTTGCCAGATAAGCCGCTTCTTTATCATAATCCATGGCACTGATTGCGGTTAAATAAACTTGCCCATCAATTTCTGTTTTATAAAAATGTGCATCACCATCAGAAGGCAGTTTATTGAGTAACTGGAAGAAAAGGTTTTCATAGGGCGAAATCTTCAACGCTTCCAAATTTTCGTCCAGATACCAAGACTGTTCGAGTCGTTTGAAAGAGCGCGGTTCAATCGAATTCATCGCACGATTCAAAATATCAATGAGCGGAGCATATTTAGGCTGAGCCATAAAATAAAGATGGTCCTGACGAGGGATAAAGGCATCTAGAGCCTGATTGACCTTAATATTCGTCAACTGGTATTTTTGGCGGTTTCGGGCAAAGGTTTCCGCATTATCAATCCAAGCATCAACCTCTCCCGCATCAACGGCTCGCATCATTGCTGGAAGATCGTCATACAGCTGGTAATTTAGGTTTGGAAATTTATTCAATAACAATTCAGTGCTTTGCCAACCTCTTCCCAAAGCAAAACGGAGAGCGAGCAATTGCTCGGTCGTTTCAATCTTATTAATTGACTTATGGGTCATCAAAAAGTTATCAATCGAATAATAAGGATCACTGAAAACGCCTATCTTTTCACGCTCTTCAGAATGCAATAAAGAATGCATAAGATCGATTCTGCCATGCTTAAACTCTTCTAGAAATTCATCCCAACGATAATCATTCACAAACTGAATTTGCAACCCAATCCGCTCGGCAAGCGACTTAAGGAGCGCAATCGAAAAACCATTTTCATGACCGTTCTGGACAAAATCAAACGGCTCCCAATTCGCCTGGTTAGAGACCTTTAATAAAGGCAGGCTTTTTATATAGTCTCTTTCTTGTTTGCTGAGCTTGAAATCCTCAAACTTAAGTAACGACGAATCTGGTGAAACATCCGTTTCAAAGTACTTTTCACCATAGCGGTTAAATAAAATAATCTGGCTATCTTTCGTCGGCTTTAAGTGTTTAAACAAATTTGTGAGATGCTCAATTGTGTAATCGATTGCAATCACACGAGTGTCATTCACCTTTTTAGAAAAAGTGATTCCAGGCGCTTTCAGGTGCCAAAACAGATAAGGTTTGGATTGGTAGATATCAGCAGATTTCATTGCATTTTGAAACCAAGGCCGCTGACTGGCTTTGTATTCCGTAGTACTGAACTTTTCCGACAAAAGCCGCAACTGTGCATCGAAATATTGAAAGTGGTAATTATTTGTTTTACGTTTGATATCGACTTGAATAACTGTCCAAGCAGTACCTGTTGGTGCCTGTAATTGTTCCTCCAATCGGTCGCTGTGCGCCATATTTATCACTTCAAAAAATTCATTTTCCGAAGTTGCTAGATAAATTGCGTAGGCTTTTGGAAACTGCGTCAAACTTTCACTGAAAAGTTGCAGTAATTTAGAAGTGCTTAAATCACCTTTCAAATCTGGATGCTGTTGTAATAAATTTAAAATGGTTTGGTTTTGACGATTCAGGTTCTCATTACGGAAGTCCACTCGATCAAAAAGCTCATAAAAGTTCTTTTCACTCGCATTGATGGTGGATTGCATATTGAAATAATACTGAACACCGAGTAACAGCAACGCACTAAAAAAAATCAATAAAATAAAATGCGTCAATATATTCAATCGGATCGAAATACGCTTCATAGAACCATGCTCGGATAGGAATAGCTATTCAATAATACCCACAAGCAAGTTCAAAACAAAGCGTTTTTAAGATGAATTTATTATCTCAATTTACTATTTCTTTCAATTAACAACCTTCAAATATTTCAATTAGTTAATTTAATGGGACCTATTACGCTACTTGGAAAATCAGAAGAAAATTGTCAAAAATAATAGTTACCGGCCGGTATCTATTCGTGAGGGTTGCAACGAAAACGCTCCGCTTTCGTTGAAATAAGTTGGAATCACTTCGGCTTGTCACACAACATAACGGCACGAAGTGGTGCTGGATAACCTTCAATGGTTTTATTGTGGTCGTCTGGATCCAGAAAGCTTTCCAATGAATTCCACTCCATCCACTCAGTCGAACGCTGCTCTTCAATCGAAGTCTGATTTAAATCGACACAACGAATATTGTTAAATCCGCAACGCGCTAGCCAAATCTCCAATTCGGAAACAGAGGGTAAAAACCAGACGTTTCTCATCTGAGCATAACGATCTTCCGGCACCAATAACTGACCAAAACTTTCTGGAACCACGAGTGTTTCCAAAACCAGTTGACCACCCGGTAATAATTGCGCTTTCAAATCGAGAATATGATCAATCGGTGAACGACGATGGTATAAAACGCCCATTGAAAAGACTGTATCGAAAGCGCCACCTTTTTGAGAGACGGGTAACTGTTCCAACGTCAAAGGCAAAAAATAAGCCGGTACTTGCTCACCAATAAAATGCTTTAACGCCAAAAACTGACTGTAAAACAGCAAACTTGGATCGACGCCAACCGCTAATTCAGGCGATTCTCCAGCCATTCGCCAAAGATGGTACCCACTGCCGCAACCAATATCCAAAACTCGTCTGCCTTGCAAAGAATTTAAGTGCGGACGAACACGATCCCATTTCCAATCAGAGTGCCATTCGGTATCAATCTCAATTTGATCAATTTTGAACGGCCCTTTTCGCCAAGGATGCAACGCTTTTAAGGCGTTGATCAAATTATTTTTTTCGATGTCTTGTAAAGACTTAGCATATTCGATGGTAATCGCTGAAGCATTTAAATCAATCAGGTCTTTTTCACCGGCCGGTAAAAATGTTTGAATTTCTTTTAAGGCTTTTATCCAACGTTCTAAATTTCCATTCCCCTCAGGGTCTAGAGCCTCATTGAGAATTTCAGGTAACTGGGTTTTCCACTCATCAAATCGTACGTCATCTAAAGCTGACCAAAACGAATCATAATGGGACTGTAAAACTGGATCGACGCTCATTCGTTACCTCAATTAAGATTTAATCGCTAGAAAGGAGGCAAAATTATAGGCTTGAAACCAAATCCCTGCCGAATCAAAACCTGCAGACTTTAAACGCTGCAAGTGCTCTTGTTCACTGTCTGAAATCAGAACATTTTCTAAGGACGAACGCTTTTGGCTGATCTCTAACTCAGAATAGCCATTGGCACGCTTAAACTGCCAATGCATATGCTCAATGCTTTTTTGTAAAGCCTCATCATCAAAATGGATTTTCTCAGACAAAATCAAAACCCCACCTGGCACCAACCCCTCATAAATTCTTTTTAACAGAGCTTCTCTAGCTTGAGGGTCGATAAATTGCAAAGTGAAGTTAATCACTACCACCGAAGCATTCTTTATCTCGAACTCACATATATCCGCACAATGGAGTTCGACAGGCGTATCGTGATGGAACGCGTGTAAATACTCTTTAGCACGATTGATCATCGCCTGCGAGTTATCCAATGCGAAAATCGAACACCCTGAGATATCATCAGTTGCTCGAAGCATGGTCAAAGTCGCCGCACCCAAAGAGCAGCCTAAATCATATAAACGCGTATCAGGCTTTGCGTGTAATTTCGTCAGTTCACCAATGCCAGTCAGAATGGTTTGATAACCTGGTACGGAGCGCGAAATCATATCTGGAAAAACCGCCACAACCGATTCATCAAATTGGAAAGCGCCAACCGCTTCATGAGCTTGTGCATAAATGGTGTCTTTATTTGAAGGTAACTTCATGAAAACCCCTTTCAGTGACTTTTAATATCTTGAAGGCCGCGTAGCAACCGCTTGCAAACCCCACGCTTCCGGTGTCTTGCTCGACTCGAGTAACTGCTCAAACTCATCGTCCAACTCATGGAAGAAATCAATGCCGGTCTGCGCTTCAACCTCATCAATTGTGGTGACAAATTTCATTAGGCTAGTTCGAGGTTTGGCTGTCTGCTGGAAGATAAAGGCCAAAGCTCTTGCAGGCTGTTCTTTGGAACTTGGCTTAATCAAAATTTTAAAAAACGCATCTGGTACAGCGACACCTGAATTCAGACGTTCATGTTTGTCACCAAAAATAGGCCCCGTTACCACCCAAAATTCACCAAATTTTTGGGAAAAATCATTGGCAATCACCTCTTCCAAACGCTGCCAGGCTTTTTGGTTGAGCGAGCCTTTTTGCGGTGTGATGTTGGTCATTAAAAACGTATCCATTTGGGCTGTGCGCCCGTAACGCGTGGCAATCACGTAATTGGGTGCCATGTGCCCTCTGTCATAACCTGAATTCGTATAGTCATCATGTGTGACTCTAGACCAAGAACGCCAGTCGGATTGAAAACGGCTTGGACGCTTTCCAGAATCATATTTCGGAAGCCCCACTTTATAGGTGACCCACAGAGGATTTTTTAACCCCTCCGAATATTCGAGCATAAACCCCTCTTTTCGCAAAATATGACTCACAACATTACCGGCCGGTGCTTTTTCCACTTTAGGAACACCCATATAAGCCATACTTGAACGTTGAGAATAGTCATAACCGTACCAAACCGCGACAATTAATGGCACAACTACCCAATATTTAGGGTTTCGAAACAACCATCGAAAAAGGGGGTAAACCAGTTGTCGAATAACACTTGCTCTCATGAAAACGTCTCAATCAATTTACATTAGCTGCGTATTATAATCGCAAACCAACACTAAATAAGGCTGCTTCCGAGAATCCACGAGAAATCACCATGCGACAAACATCTCTGCAATATCAATTGAGTAGCTGTAAATTCTTGATTGAAAACAACCTTTTTACACTTAGTGATTGATAACCCCTATAAAAGCCTCTAGGCTGAATCAGCTAATTGCTACAAATCACTACCTACTACGGAGAAGTTGCTATGAAATCATCAATCTTTGCATCAGTTTTAGCTACAGTTATGCTAAGCACACCTATTACAGCTTATGCATCCTCTTGGGATTTTGCAGATGACCCGAAACTGACAAAAGAACAAAAGCAACAGAAGTTTGAAGAGCGAAAAGCCGCGGTAATTGATCGAATGGAAAAAGGTAAACAACAATTAATCGAACGAATTGACGCACGAATTCAATGTGCAAAAAATGCCGACACGCCAAAAAATATGCAAGCATGTCACCGGACATACTCAATCAATGCACAACAAGTCCAGAAAGAACACTTCCAAGACTAAGAGCATTGTTAGCAATTCATCATTAGGCACTGCTCAGATGAGACAAAAAACCTCTCTTATTCTTATCTCAGAGGTCATATCAAAAAAATCTGAGTTCTTTTTTGCAAAAGAGTATTCCGTTTACCAAAAAGGTTCGGTACATTAGCTTAGTCAGACATCAAGACAACGACACGGATAGTTACGAGTATATGTCTGAACTAACTTTTCATAAAAGGTTTAGAAAAGAAAGCAATGTTTTTTAAGCGGAATCTCTGGGCAGCCTATTATTTAATCGTAGTCATTAGTCTATTAGCCCTAGGGCTACTAACCTATAGCAAACACGACTCACTTCATAAAGAGCAAAGTCTTTCAAATGCCTCCATCGCCCAACTGCTCTCCGCCGCCTTTAAATCTACCTTAAGCCAAAACGAACTACTTCTAGACATTCTCGGCAACAGTTTGCTAGAAAATCAACGTTACAAAAATATTGAACAAACACAAAAACTGCTCAAACAGATGCTAAAAGGAAAGCCGACTTTACTCGGTTTTGGGTTATTTTCTCCAGATGGAGATTTTATAACCACCAGTGATAACTTCGATACCTCTGTTAACTTCCCAAACCTCATGGAACAGGAAGAGTCTCGAAACTCATTTTTAAGAACTTTAACCTCCAATAAGATGGAGTTAGGAAGAACATATTATTTCCCCCCTTCTAAATCATGGGTCATTCCATTACGCAAAGCACTCCGAGATGGAAATGGCAAGGTCGTTGCAGTCATAACCACCGGCATAAAAATTGAAAATGGGAGTTTCTTGGGCAATAACAATTTTTCTAAAAATAGACAATTTGCGCTAATTAATGATATCAACCAGTATCGAATCTACACCGCAGGCAAAGATTCATTGGACTATTCACGTTTATATTCAGCTCCCCTTAAAAATGAAGTACTTAACGACTTTAATCAAATTCTAAAAGACAGCTATTCCACAAGCTTAAAAGAGATAAGAGACAACAATAAAAGTGTCACTATCAATTATCGTTATCCATCTGAACTCTTACAAGAAGTCAGTGATTCAGTCGCTGTTTATGACCCTCAACACCAAGTTTGGACCATTCTTTTGGAATCCTCTACGACGCTCAATAAAAAACTTTCTAATAGCGTTCTACAATATTTTTTGATGATATTGGTCACCAATTTAATCATTTTCTGGTTATTTAAAATAATCGCCGACTCAGAAAAAAACACCCGAAAACGTTTAATGTTCCAAGCAAACCATGACTCACTAACGGGGTTATTGAATCGCAACTTTCTCGAAAAAGAATATGAACAATCCTCTAACTTAATGTCATCAACCCTCTTATTCATCGACTTGGATAACTTCAAAGCCATCAATGATAATTTTGGTCACCAGATTGGCGACAAGCTCTTACAAATCGTTGCCGAAAGATTGTCGAATTTTGTAGAAAATAAAGAACGATTAATTCGCTTTGGGGGAGACGAGTTCTTGTTATTCGTTGATGAAACACACGATGAGAAAGAAAAAGCAGCAAACATCATTGCCGCACTCTCTAAGCACTACCTTATCGAAGGCAAAGAATTTATTTTAGGAGCTAGTATTGGTATTTCAGTGCCAATAGGTTCACAACAGTCTCTTGCTACTCGGCTATCACAAGCAGATTTGGCCATGTACGCTGCAAAAAACCGAAAAAACGTATTCGAATATTTTTCAGATGAACTGTATCAGAAAAGCCTTCGCAGAATGGCAGTGGAACAACAGCTCAGAACGGCACTACCTAACAATGAAATCTTTTTCGTCTATCAACCTCAAATGCTTGCAAACGGTTCAGTCCACGGTGTAGAAGCACTTGCAAGGTGGATGAATCCAACACTTGGTTTTGTTCCTCCCGATGAGTTCATACAAGTTGCTGAAGACATAGGAATGATGCCAGAACTTGGAAAAATGATTCTCCAAAACACCTTGTTAGAAGTTGAAAAACTTCAGCAAAAACTCTCTTTTGAATTCCAGTTAGGGATTAATATTTCTGTTAAACAACTCCTCGACCCTGAATTTTTATCTGACTTTAAAAACAACCTAGCTCACTGCCAGATTAACCCTAAACGCTTGACTCTTGAAGTAACTGAAACCGTTTTTATTGAAGAAATCGAAGTGTTGCTACCATTACTTGAAGAGTTAAAATCAACCGGCGTCTCCATTTCGTTAGATGACTTTGGCACAGGTTATTCTTCATTGAGCCTCCTAAGAAACCTGCCACTGAGTGAATTGAAAATTGACAAAAGCTTTGTCAATCACATTAACGAAGATGAAAAAGACCAAGGCTTAGCTGCTTCTATCATTAACATTGCTAAAAAAATCGACGCTAACCCACTTGCTGAAGGCGTGGAAACAGAGGAACAATTTAACTTGCTCAAGAAATTAGGCTGCGAAATATTCCAAGGGTATTACTTTTCAAAACCTTTGACTTTGCAAGATTTAGAAACCTTCCTTCAAAACATGAAAGCCCAATAAATAAATCAGCTAGCACCTTAATGCACTTAAATAAGTAATTTTTACACGAATGAACAGATTTATGCTTGACATACTTTTATAAGAGGAGGAATCTAAAAACCCTACTTTAAAAGGAGTATTTGTTATATCATTCCCCTTTGTCCGCTCTATATCCTTTGTCATCCCTCCTTTAGGCAAGTCACCACAAATGAACATAACCGTTACCGAAATTAACGGCGACTTATTTTTCGAACTGGACTTGGAATCAACTAAAAATGGTCAACCACTTGATATCCGTGGTCTCTATTTCAATCTAAACGAACGCCAAGACCCAAACCTATCAGATCCACTTTGGTGTGGTATGAGTATTACTGGAGATGCGGTTTCTGAAACTTCCTTCAGCGATGTCAGCAATTTTAAAAATGGTAACAATCAAGGCAATCGGGATTATGATGTTGGCATTGATTTTAACCCGGCCGGTGCTAAAAATTTATTACCCAGCACTAGTTTTAGCCTCAATCACAACGACACTTCTTTAACTCTAGATGATATTGCCAATGTTGAATTTGGCGCACGAATTAATGGTTCTAAACTTGAAGTTATCGCACCAGCGGCACCTGATGCCATCGATGATGTTGTTACTATTTTTGAAGAAAGTGCAATCGGCTTAAACGCACCTTCCACAATTGAAACCGGAACCATTTTTCACCCCCTTGTAAATGATACGGATGCAGATGGTGACACCCTGTCAATTGTTGAAATTTCCGAAGGTGAATTTGGACCACAACACGGAGTCGTTGAAATCATTGATGGTGATGACGAAGACAACCTGATCGGTGATGCCATTTTTTACACCCCTTTTGAAGATTTTAGTGGGCAAGATAACTTTTACTACCTCGTAAGCGATGGCAATGGTGGACAAGATTTTGCTCAATTTACAGTCAACATTGAAGCAGTTGCCGATATTCCAGACTTATCCTATGAAATTCTTGAGGGTGAAACGGTGAATCAAATCGTTGTCAGAGTCACAACCGCACATACAGATGCCGATGGGTCTGAGTATATCGACCGCATTGAACTTTCCGGCATTCCTGAAACCGGGGTAGACGTTTCCGAAGCCATCTTCAATCCCACCAATGAACCCGATGAAATTATCGCCAAAGATTTCACTTTAACGCTTGATAAAGAATCCGATTTTGACTTTGATCTCACGGTGACATCGGTGGCCAAAGAAGAATCAAATGGTGATGAAGAGACCAACTCAGCGACGTTTAATATTAGTTACAACGAAACGGACAACTCCTTTTATCACACCTTTTTGGCCAATAATCAAAGCATGTGGAACACAGGCGATGCCTTTCAATTCAGTGATGATCGTTTTTGGGGAGTAGACCGATCGGCAGATTTTGAGTTTGATGCAGGAGTTCCCTATATCGATGTCTTTGGAACCTATAAATTCGGTTTAGAATCAAGTTTGGCTATCGATGGCGGTTTGGTGGATGCACAAACCCCCTTTCACAGTTGATTTAGACAGCTATTACAACCACACAACCGACTGGTTAAGAATGGAAACCAACGCAACCAATTACATTGATGCGAGCTGGTTCACCACATCCAGTCCAGACTTAAATTACTCTTTAGATTTGGTCGGTGATGTCGATATGGACTTCACGATTGGTGCAGAAGTCGATTTATCTAAAAGCGTGGAGGTCAAAACAGGATCAAGTTGGGTCGATGGCATTTTAAAAGATATTTACGAATGGGTCACCTACACTTTCTCGTTCGATGAGTCCGTCACTCTCTCACCCGACTTTAATTTCGACTTAGACTTAGTCACTTTTGATGGTCAAAACTTTTCTTTTGGTCCCAACGCTTTCGAACCTTATTTTGAAGACTCCTACTCATGGGACTTGGGCGATTTCTTCACCTTAACCGTTGAAGTGCCGCACATTGACGCAACAAGCTCGACTCTAGATGCCAATACTCTCAGTGCAAGAGGTACAACTGCCGACAATGACGGCAACTTCATTCAGCTAAGCTTTGATGTAGATAAAACCTTAGCTTCACTCGCCGGACTCCCTGTGAATCCACTGGGTGACAGTGTTACCATTGCCTCAATCTTTACAGTTGGCTATGACATTGTTAACTATGAATTGTTAGGAAATTTGGATTTAGGCCAAAATTATTACATGGATATTTTGGGCTTAGACGGCCAAATTCTGTTTGAAGACAACTCGTTGGTAGATTTTACCTTTGGTGACGATTTAGATTTTTACGGAGCCAGTGACAAGGATGTCAACGCCGACGGGTTTGTTGAATATGCTGTTTTGCTCTCTCCTGAAGCACAGTTTTACAGTGACTTATTTCTCAACCCAAGTTTGGGGCACAAATTAGAAATCGGAAAACTTTCAGGGAGCATTAGTACACCTTGGCCATTTTCTGATGTCAGTGTTGAGCTTGGCCCAGCCTCAACTCCGGTAGATGACACTCTGTTAGAAACAGATATTCACCTTGTGGATATGCCTCAATTTGACTTTAGTTTTGAATCTATTGAAGTCAATAACTTAGTTGCTTAGCAACCAAAGTGTACATTAAGGCCATCCATCCTTCGCTGTCTTTAAGATACTCATGAAACCAAGCTATCGAGACTGCGAAGGGTCTCAAGGTTTTTTGGCCAAAATATGAATATAACGCGCCATATTACGATAGGTCGGCTCTCGGCAATAACGATATTCCAAGTCTAACAGCTCATCAATACTACTTTGTTCTATCACTTCTGGGGTCATGTAATCATGAAACACTCGAATACCTGTATGAACCTGAATTTCGAAACCCCATTCTTCTAACCACGAACAGACCTCTTCCGGAATTTGCGGATTTGGCGGCGTGAGTTTTTTACCTTTGCCCAAATACTCATCATTCATTAAATAAGGCAGACGCCAGCCGCCTTTTAACGTATTACGGATCACGACCGAATTTCGATTGTAAAACAGTAGCGAAAAGTAACCGGCCGGTGACACTTTATCGGCTACAGCCTTTAATGTCTGTTTAGGCTCTGCCAACCATTCTAAAACCGCATGAAACAAGACCAAGTCAAACGATTCTAACGTCTCAGCAACCTCTTGGGCAGCCCCTTCAATAAACCGGCCGGTAAGGTTTTGACGGGCAAAATTTTCACGTGCACGAATCAACATCTGATGAGATAAATCACACAAAGTCACATCGTGCCCGACTTGAGCGAACCATTGACTGATTTGCGCAAACCCACAACCAGCATCCCAAATACTCATTTGCGATTGGTTTCTTAAGGTTTCCAAATCTTCTTTCAGCAACTTCAGGCGCCACTCACCCTTAACAGTGTCATAGACTTTTTTTTCAAACTTATCCACTAATTTATCGAAATTTCTATCTTGGACAACTTTGCCTTTGGCGTTTTTAATTTGATCTGCCATTCCTATTTCCACTGATTTACAGCCCTTCAAACCATCCGTTTTACTCAAGCCCATAAAATATTATTAGATTCTTATATTAATTTTATAAATCAATTACTTACGTAATTTTAATTAGCGTTTCCGGTATCAAATAAGGTATAAATAAAACTCGAAAAGATTTTTTTAACCTAATTTGCTGAAATTTTCAGCCGTTTACAAAGGATTATTCTTTATAAAAAGTAGAGTAGATTTTTTCATTTTCAGGCAGATTTGAGGCACGACCAACAAATAATCTCTTTTGATTCGTTGGCTTAAACGTTCAATCTCGCCTTTTGTCATTACCGAAGTTTTCGAACAGGAGGAAATTATGACAAGCACTTATTCTTCACCCGCGATTCACGATCATGTCACTGAAAAAGGTGAACATATCGTATCAAAAGACGTTCAGTTTTCACATATTGGGCACTGGCTGAAAAAAGGCTGGATGGACATGGCACATGCGCCACTTGCATCTTTCTTCTACGGCAGCATTATGGCTTTTTCAGTATTACTGGTATTCAATAGTTTTCAAGAACAACCCATTATGATGTTTAAGGTCGCGACCTTCTTTGTCATGCTATCTCCGTTTCTCGCAACTGGGCTCTATGCTGTTTCCATCCAATTGCACAAAGGAGAAAAACCGCATTTATTAAAATCAATGGTTTCATGGCGGCATAACCTGACTGAGTTTGCTTTATTTGCTCTAGCACTCGGTATCATTATTGCCATTTGGAGTCGTGTGGTTCCGTTAATCGCCGCAATTGTTAATTCAAGTTCACTACTCATCGTTGATCCGAACGCCGGCATTATGAGCTTTTTAACATCGGATGTTGGTCTAACATTTATGACCTATTTCATGATTTCCGGTGCAGCAGTTTCTGCGGTAGTGTTTGCATTAAGTGTTGTCACTATTCCATTGCTACTTAGAGACCGAAATATTGGTGTGATTCAAGCGATGATTCTGAGTTTTAAAGTTGTGATGCACAACAAAGCGGTTATGGCCGTTTGGGCATTGATTATCGGGGCGTTGATCTCTATTGGGATTGTTACTTTCGGTATTGCAATGTTGGTGATTATGCCGTTACTTGGATACGCCTCATGGCACGCATTTAATGATTTGATTGAAATCGATCCTAAAACTGAAATTAAATAGCTAACAACCCTCTCCTAAGTTGTTACCGGCCGGTCAAATTGACCGGCTTTTTTATTTCCTAGCTCATCAACTCTTGCACGCCACTTCTCAAGTCACACTCTGAATGGTAATCTAACGACCATTGAAATGAGGAGAATTCCATGTCAAAGAGAGTTTATTGCGTTGCAGAATTTTTACCTAAAGAAGGAAAGTTTGATTCCCTTTTCCAGCGTCTTCAAGCCTTAGAACCAAACACACTTCGAGAAGATGGTTGTATTCAATACCGCGTTACCCGCCAAATTCAAAGCCCCTTTGCCGAAGGCAAAGGCTTTCCGATTGTGTTTAATGAAATCTGGGAAGATATGAATGCATTTGAAGCGCATTGCCAACGACAAGAAATTGTTAATTTCTTCCAAACCGTCTGTTTGGCTGACGATGGGCTTGCAGCTGAGTGGAATGTCCGCGTATTTAGTGACGAACCCAATGACTACGACGCACCTAAAACAATAAAATGAATCACTAAATAACTAATTCCATCCTTTTTAAAGGCCTTGAAATTCCTTTTTGGAATAAAACTTGCACTATTTTCTACGACTGGATGAATGGGACTCGTACCCTAGAAGATGATTGGGGAAGTTAACTCAACACTGAATAAGTCAACACAAGCAGGCATAAAAAAACGCCAACTAAAAAACATTCAGTTGGCGTTTATCAGACTAGGTAATTGGTTTCACGTGAAACCTATATCTTCATTAACTCAATGAATTACTCCGCGACAAATTCAGCTATCGCTGCCGCTAAATCTTCATTGGCAAAGTCTAAAAAGAAGTGGTCGGCATCTTCAATCGTAACCGCACTGACTTTACCGCTTGCCACCAAAGGTTCAACCGCCTCTGCTAATCCTGCAACGACATCATCATCCGAACCAATAGCAACCAATGTTGGTTTTTTCGCCGATTTTAGCAACTCAACGGTGTGATAGCCTGACTGGTCTTGATAGTAAGACACAACCGCATCGGCAGTCGCCTGAGCATCTTTGCAGTAAATGAAATCAATCCCATTGATCATTGACTGACCTTCACCTTTTTTCTGCATCTCTTGAGCCTTTGCTAAAAATTCAGCCGGTTTCGGCCCTTCAAATGCAGGAGCAATTAAAACCACCTTTTCAAATGCATCCGAATCATTTTCAGACACAAACCAAGCGGTTTGATTTCCACCCCGAGAATGGCCTGCTAAAGTAACTTGGTTTGCACCTTGTTTTTGTAGCCAGTCGAGCCAAACGCCGATTTCTTGCAAAGCATCGGTATGTCGATGCTTGTGTGGCACGGCACAATCATATTCACCCTGACGGTTATCAACACCCAAAGATAAGTTTATTGCCAAAGAACTGACGCCCAGCGCTGCTAAGTTTTTTTGCAAAGCCGCATAAGTCGAGCGCTCCATATGCGTCAGAGTCCCGTGTGTCAGCAACACCATGTCATCTTGCATCGTTTTGCCGTCCGCCATCATCAAATTCGCTCTGACAGATAAGTTGGTTCCATTCTGTTCAATGGTTTGCTTAATTTCTTTAACTTCTGCGGCCTGAACTGCTGCACTACCTAAAATCAGAGAACCTGCGACAAAAGCACTCGCTACAGAACTGACACACCATTTGTGAAAACTAAAAGGGTTTAATTGCATTTTTTTGTTCCTTAATTACCATCGAAAAGTCGATTCTTTTGCATTTGAACATGCAAAGCAAATCATTAATTTTTTTATTCAATAAATAAAACTTATCAAGAAGCATAAAAATTCGTTTATGAGCACCTATTTCATTATTTCTTTTTCTTTGTTTTGATTGATCTCAGAACTCACCCCCAAAGCTAGCTGAAGCCAAGCGGCTAAAAATAACAAACCTCCTAGCGGAGTCAAAAAAACCAAACTATGAATGTCCGTTAAACACCAGGCAAATAAACTGCCACTAAACAATGAAACCCCAGCTAAAAAACTCCAATTTACTCTTTGCCAATGGGAAATTTGCTTAGGAAACAATCGAAACAAAAAACTTACCATGAACATTGCTAATCCATGAATGAACAAATAATCAACACCTTTTTCCCAAACACTGAGTTGCTTTAACGAAAAACTTTTTTCAAGCCCATGCGCACCAAAGGCTCCAAACGCAACGGCTAAAAACAGTAAGACAGCGCTAACCCTAATCCACTGCAAGGCTTGAGTCTTAAATTGTTGTTCAGTGTTCATATCACTTCCTAATTCATTCGTTCGAATATCATCGTTTTTTGGTGAGTTTCATTGATTCATTATTAAATAAAATTTAACGGGTTGATCAAAACCATTCATCTGACTTTTTCAGACTATTTTCCACAAGATAAGCAAAAATAAAACTTGAGTAATCTTGGAATTACTCTACACATTGTCTTGAATGCATGCACTAACTCCAAACCCTGACGTATAATGCACGACAAGTATTACTGGTAACTCTCAAGCATACACAGGTAGCAGCGTGGCAAAAGATTCTGAAGATTCACTTTTACACAAATTCAAAGCATTACAAACCGCCATCAATAAACAAATTCTTGGACAACCGCAACTGGTTGAACGAATGTTATTGGTCTTGTTAGCTAATGGTCATATTTTGGTTGAAGGACCTCCAGGTCTTGCAAAAACCAAAGCCATTAAAACCTTGGCAGAACTAATCGAAGGGTCTTTCCACCGCATCCAATTCACACCAGACTTGTTGCCTTCAGATATTACCGGCACCGACATTTACCGACCAGAAACCGGTGAATTCACCTTTCAATCTGGGCCTATTTTTCATAATTTATTGTTGGCGGATGAAATCAACCGTGCACCAGCCAAAGTTCAGGCCGCTCTGCTTGAAGCTATGGCAGAGGGTCAAGTGAGTGTTGGACAACGCAGTTTGCCAATGGAACCCTTGTTTATGGTTATGGCAACACAAAACCCTCTGGAACAAGAAGGCACCTATCCGCTTCCTGAAGCTCAGCTAGACCGTTTTATGCTACATGTGAGTGTCGACTACCCACAAGCCGAACATGAAAAGCAAATCCTTGAACTTGTCGAATGTGAAGCGATTTCCGCCCCCCCTTTAGCTCACCCAACCTTAAGCCAAGACGATCTTTTTTCCGCCAGAAAATCGGTGCTATCTTTACATCTAGCCGATGCCATTAAGGACTATATGGTGCAACTGGTAGTTGCCACCAGACAACCAGAAAACTATGATCCAGAATTGGCTAAACTCATTGCGGTCGGAGTCAGTCCTCGCGCAACGATTGCCTTATCTGCCTGCGCTAAAGCTCATGCATGGATTGCTGGTCAAGAGTTCGTCACGCCTGACAATGTGCAAGCAGTGATTCATGACGTATTCCGTCATCGACTGATTTTAAACTTTGAAGCCGATGCACAGGGGATTGATGCCGACCAAATCACGGATCGAATTCTGCAGCTGGTTCCTGTTACCTAGCGAATACTTTGAGATTCGAACATGTGGAAACTCTTCTCAAGCGCCAATTCCCCCAAGCATTCAACCTCTGAAAAGACTGAGGATCGGTCATCTGATGCAAACGGGAAAACTCCTGATACTTCTAAAGCACAACTTTATACAGAACTCATTGACTTAGTAGAGTTGAGATATTTGCTCAAACAGAGAAAACTCAATCAGCAACAGCAATTGCTAGCATCAAATTTGGGTAATCACCATGCAACACGAAAAGGTCGTGGCATGACCTTTAGTGAGGTCCGTCAATATCAACCTGGCGATGACATTCGCCATATCGACTGGCGCGTCACTGCACGAACTCAGAAGACCCACACCAAAGTATTTGTCGAGGAGCATGAGCGCCCAACCTTTTTGGTCACAGAACAGACACCCGCACTTTTTTTTGGCTCTAAAGTTCGACTGAAAACCTCTCAAGCCATGAATCTTGCCGCAGCACTAGCATGGTGTTCACTCAACCAAAATGAACGTGTTGGCGGAATTGGTTTTAATCATCAACAAACCATTTGGGTATCACCGAAACGCTCACAAAAGTCAGTGCTAAATTATTTACAGCAAACCCTCAACTTGCAGCACAAACTTTACCGGCCGGCAACGAATCAAGCGCACCATTGGCCGAAAACGCTTCAGCAACTTGCGAAAACTGCCCGACCAGGTGCAAAAATCTTTTTAATTGGCGACATGATGAATATGGTGCAAACTGCAATGCCCAGTTTACAAATGCTCAAACATCATTTGGATATTGTGGCACTTCATCTAGTCGATCCTTTAGAAAAACAGTTACCTGAATTAGGTTGGTTAAGCCTGACTCGCACCTTTGGAGATGATCCGGTTCATCTGGACAGTTTTCGTCGCCAAACCCAAAAAAAATATCAACAAGCTTATGAAACGTCATGGCTTATGACAAAAGAACTGTTGAATCAGCAACAAATCCCACTGTTTGAAATTAACAACCAACAAGATGTCATTGCTCAGTTAGTGGCGCACCGGATTATTATTTAAGATGATGGCTCGATTATTCACACTGCTAAACTTCTTCATCCTAGCCGGCATTTCTCCGAATCTTTGGGCCGCTGAAAACCAGCTTTCCCCACAGGCAATGCAGGCTTTGGAGCAACTGAACGACATTGCACTCCCCGACCCAATTGGTTGGTGGCCTTTAGCTTTCTCATGGTGGATTCTGCTCCTGAGTGTGACGTCTATTCTAATTGGGATTACCTGGTATTTCCTCGACCTTAAACGACGTAACGTCTATCGCAAACAAGCACAGGACCAACTCTCGGAAATTATGCAGAATGATGAAATAGATGCACATAAAATTCAGCAGATAAATCGATTATTAAAACAGGTCGCTTTAACCGCCTATGGTCGACAAAGAGTCGCTTCACTCAAGCAAGACGAATGGGTCAAATTTTTAGCCGAAAATGCCAACTACATTCAGCAACCCAAAAGTCTCAACCAATTTTTGCTGCTTGGCTACAGCAACCAAAAGAATCTCAAAGAAGAATTAACAACGTGCCATGACTATGCACGTAAATGGATAAAAGGACATCACCAATAATGCAGTGGCTGTCGCAACTTCAACACCTAGATTTTATCTGGCCATGGATGCTTGCCATCTTGCCGTTGCCATGGTTAATCCGCTTAATGATTAAAACCCAAACTCAACAGGTTTCTCCTCTTCTTGCCCCCGTGATTTTGTCGAGGGTCGAGTCTCAGATTGAGAATGAGCCTCTTTTTGAGGCAAAAAAAAGCCAATATCGCATTCCATTCGGGTTTATTGTTCTTTGGATATTATTGGTGTTTGCCGCCATGCGTCCTGTTTGGTTTTTGGATGAAACACCTTTTCAAGTCAGTGGTAAAGAGATGATGCTTGCAGTGGATTTATCGGGCAGTATGCGCAAAGCCGATATGAGACTAGGTGGACGCGAGGTAGATCGATTAAGCGCAGTGAAAGCGGTGATTGCCGACTTTATCAGCCGTCGTCAAGGGGATCGCATGGGATTAGTTGTTTTCGGCAGCCAAGCTTTTTTGCAAAGCCCCTTAAGCTACGACTTAAAAACCGTGCAAAATTTACTCTATGAAAGTGAAATCGGCATGGCTGGTAATAATACGGCTATTGGAGATGCCATTGGCTTAACCCTGAAACACCTAAAGCAACAAAACCAGACGCATGCTGTTTTAATTTTATTAACCGACGGGTCAAACACCGGCGGAGTAAGCCCAATAGAAGCTGCCAAATTAGCATTACAGATGAATGTCAAAATTTACACGATTGGAGTTGGACAGCCCAGCTCCGGTCTATTTGGGTTAAGTCGAAGCGATATGGATGAAGCAACCTTAAGCAAAATCGCAGAATTAACCGGTGGGCAATTTTTTCGTGCCAATAACACCGCTGAACTAGAACTTATCTACCAACAAATCGATCAGTTAGAAGCGGTTGAACACCAAGTGTTTAGTTACCGTTTACGCAGTGAACTTTACATTTGGCCATTAGGAACGGCTTTATTACTGAGTTTTTGGCTCGCATTTCGTCTCATTCGTCGAGCAGGAGGGTAACACGAATGTTAGCGACAGAAATCGGACTAGAATGGTTACGCCCTTGGTGGCTTCTGGCATTTATTCCTGTGGCCATTTTGGTGTGGATGGCATGGCAAACCAAGGCAAAGCAAGGAGCTTGGCATACAGTCATTGATCCCAAGTTTCAAAGCTTGCTTCTAGGTGAAGGAAATAACCAACAATTCACTCTCACTCACAAATTGAGCTTGATGAGCCTTGCCGTGATTTGGAGTTTGCTCACTCTAATTCTAGCCGGGCCAACCTTTAAAGCGGTCGAGATCCCTGCACAAAAAAGTCAGCAAGGCACGGTTATCGTATTGGATTTATCTTTATCCATGTTAGCAGATGATCTAGCGCCCAACCGCTTAACGCAAGTCAAATACAAACTCACCGACTTAATAAAAGCCAATCCTCAAGAATCCATCGGCATGGTCGCTTATGCAGGAACCGCACACACCATTACGCCGATTTCAGAGGACAACCAAACACTTCTCACACTATTACCTTCGCTGAACCCTCTCATCATGCCTGAATATGGCTCCAACCCAATTCTTGGGTTAGAAAAAGCCAACGAATTATTTACGGGAGCACACATTACAGAAGGCCATATTCTATGGATTACTGACGATATTGAAGAAAACCAATTAACCGCTGTTTACGACTTTTTTCAAAAAAATAACTATAGTTTGAGTATTTTGACAGCTGGAACAGAAGCAGGCGGTTTGATTCAAATTCCGAACTACGGTGTACTTAAAGATGACAACGATTCGGTTGTCTTGGCAGGTCTCCCAGCGGAGCGTTTACTCAAACTCAGTCAATCCTTACAAGCCCCTATCGAAGCTCTAAGAATTGAAAACAATCAATTTGACAAGCTACTAAGCCAAACGCCTAAAGGGGCAACGACTGACAACCAAGATGAATCGAAGCTTGAAAAAAAACCAGTCCTTTATCCGCTTGATCAAGGCAGTGCATTGCTGATTTTATTAGTACCTTTAATTGCCCTGATCTATCGCCGAGGCTGGCTATTTAGCTTTTTAGTCATTGGTTTTTTACCGCTTGCCAGCTACAGCCCTCAGAGCTTTGCAGAATCGGATAAATCAAAATGGTTCGAGCAATGGGATGAATTAGGCAGTATGTTTCAAACGCATGACCAACAAGCTTTTAAAGCATGGAACAAACAAAACTACGCCGCAGCCGAAGCGCTGTTTGAAACACCACAATGGCAAGCCAGTGCTCTATATCGCTTAGGCCGATATGAAGAAGCCGCCAAATTATTTGCGCGAGACAAAACCCCAAAAGGCTTCTATAACTACGGCAATGCTTTGGCAAAATCCGGTCACTTAAAAGGCGCACAAAAAGCCTATCAAAATGCTTTAAGAATCCAGCCTGATTTTGCAGAGGCACAAAAAAACTTAGCGATTGTTGAAAAGCTTTTAGAAGCACAAAACACGCCTGAAACGGACAAGAAATCCGGTGACCAACAACAAGGTCAGGATTCCTCCTCCAATGAAACACAATCAAATCAGTCAGAGTCTGAACGTTCACAGCAAAGCTCAGACAACCGCTCAGATGATGAACAAAACAACACCCAAAGAAGCCAGCCCAATACCAACAATGGGGATTCGAACAATTCCGGTAGCCAAAACAATGCGGCATCGGCGAATACTTCACCGGCCGGTAAAAATTCACAATCACAAGCCAGCCATTTACAAGATTCTCTAACCGATGCAATCGACCAAAAATTAAACGCCCAGCGTCAAAAAGATAACGACCCAAATAACGACAAACAGGCTGAAGATTCCAGCACTCAGCAAGCTAGCAACCAAAGTGAACCAGAAACACAAAATAACCCAGAAGATGCGCAAGGTTCAATGGTGGGTAATTCGAATAACTCTGAATCTGATACTGAAAACTCAACGGGTAAAACAAATATTGGCAATCCCGATGCGAATACAGAAACCTCCGACAATGAAAACATTGACCAAACCCAACTGGTCGAAGAAGATTCCAATGAGACACTTGATGGCGAGCAACCTGCAACAGCAAATAACCTACCCAATCAATTGTCACCGGCCGGTAAACAATCTGAAAACAACAAAGCCGGAAACGAACAAGCGCCAGAACTGGAAACACAATTGGCAACCGATAATTGGATTCAACAAATTCCCGACTCTCCGAGCTTGTTCTTAAAACGAAAATTTGAATATCAGTACAATCAGCGTCAAACCAACCGTCCAGCTGATGAAACCTCACAACCTGCGAAGACCTGGTAGAACCATGAAACAAAATCGCTTAGAAAACCTCATACATTCAACGCTCATTTCGATTTGGTTAATGGCTTTTTCCGGCCTGTTTAACCATGCGAATGCTGACAGCTTAACACTCTCCACAGAGCGCCAAACGGTTGAAGAGGGCGATATTATTTCGCTGTATGTCAATGCCGATTTTCAAACGCTTGGCAACACACTGAATTACGAAACGCTTCGAAAGGACTTTGAGGTGCTGAGTCGCCAACGCAGTAATTTCTATGAAGTCACCAATGGTCAACAGAAAGCTCGCACTCGCTGGCATTTGCGACTACTGCCGAAAAAAACCGGCGAACTTGTTATTCCGCCGATTTTATTAGGAGATATTAAAAGTGAGCCCTATAAACTGGTTGTCACCGAAAGCAAACCTCAACCGGCCGGTGGAACACCAGCGTATTTTCTGCAAGTTGAACTCAATCAAGAACAGGTTTACCTGCAACAAGAAACGCTTTATACCTTGCGTTTCTATCATCAAGGTAAATTGGTCGCACCTAGCAACATCCGTCCACCCAGTTTCAGTAACGCCTTAGTCGATAACCTGAAAGAAGAAAACATCTACGACAAAGTAATTGATGGCAACTACTACACCGTCTATGAATGGGTGTATGTCTTCTATCCGCAAGCAAGTGGTGAGATGGAAATTCAAGCGCCTGAATTTAATGGTGTGGTTTATCTAAATAGCAAACAAAAAGCGATTCGCGAATCTGCAAAAAACCTCAAGCTAAAGGTTCTGCCGGTTCCTGATAACTTCCCAGAACCCAACAACTGGATGCCAGCGAAATCGGTTTTCCTTAAACAAGAATGGAAAAATCTTCCTGAAAAAATTCGGGTTGGCGACAGTTTAACTCGTGTGATTACTTTGCAGGTATTCGGATTAAAAGCCAATCAACTACCTGCCATTTCAACACCGGCCGGTAAAGGTTACAAAATCTACAAACAGCAACCTCTGACTCAAGAAGAGAAGCTCAACGATGGCATCATTAGTCAAGTGGAGATTATCCAAACCATTGTGCCGACCGAAACCGGAAAACTGGAACTTCCCGAACAGGAGATTTACTGGTGGAACACACATAATAATCATTTAGAAACGCTGTACTTAGACAGTCGAAGTTTTAATATCGAACCGGGAATGCAGCCGCCAGACTTCAGCCGTGCAGATGACGTTCAAGCAGATGTTGTTTCAGTTGCGCCACCCCTTAAAGTCGCCAACTCTAGCGCTAGTGATTTCTGGATGTGGTTGAGTTTTGCACTTGGAGCGCTGTGGTTGATCACTCTTAGCTTGTGGTATAGAACGTACAAACAGTCTAAACACACGGTTCAAACGACTGAAAACACCGAGACCCTTGCCAAAGTAACTGCTGTTAACTGGTGTGAGAAACCGGCCGGTGAATTTTATCAGGCACTTCGAGAACATGCCCAAAAACAGCTGCAAATTTCATTGTCAGATTTACCGCTCGATAGCGAAACTAAATCCTTATTGATTTCCCTAGAGCAACACTTGTACTATCAAGGGGAATGGTCAAATGTGCAACAAAACCAACTTTGTCAGGCCATTAAAAATCTACAACCGGTTGTCGAGAAACAAAAAAGCACTCGCAAAACACAGTTGCAAGCGCTTTATAAAAACTAGAAGTAACCAAAAACCTAGTTTTGGTTGGGCTTGACCAAAATTAAAATCAAGTCCAACCACTCAAGCCCTTTGCCTAAGATGAAGGCAGGAGGTTTTTTGTCTTGAATTTGCCCATATCAGCTCGGAGCGATTGTGCTTGCTCTGTAAGGCTTTCAGACGCTGCACTGGTTTGCTCAACCAAAGCCGCATTTTGCTGAGCCCCTGAATCAATCAAATCGATGGCTTTATGGACTTGTTCAATGCCTGTCGCCTGCTCAGCAGTCGCATCATCAATCTGCTGAATCATGTCAGAAACCAATTCAACAGACGCATGAATCTGTTGTAAAACCTCACCTGATTGTTGAGTCAGTTCCGTACCTTGTTCAATACTCACTGTATTTTCATTCACTAAAGCTGTAATCTCTTTCGCAGCGTCTGCAGACTTTTGCGCCAGTGCTCGAACTTCACTCGCAACCACCGCAAATCCTCGACCATGCTCCCCTGCTCTGGCCGCTTCAACGGCTGCATTCAAAGCCAGCAAATTGGTTTGGAACGCAATACTATCTATCAAGCCGACAATATCATTAATCTTATGACTGGACTCTTGAATCGCATTGATTGCGTTGATGTTCTGCTGCATAACCTCACTGCCATGCACAACTTTTTCTTTCACATTTTGGGCTTCTTCAGAGGCTTTTTCAACATGCTCACGGTTGTTTTGCACCGCAACATTCATTTGTGTCATAGTCGCAGAAGTTTGTTCCACCGAAGCGGCTTGCTGTTGAACTTGATCACTCAAATCATTTGCACCCAAAGACACCTCTTCAGCAGCGCCACTCACCTGATTGGCAATTTGCATGGCACTCATAACAATCTCATTAAGCTGAGAGTTTGACGCATTAATCACTAATTTAAGCTCATTTAATTGGCCTTTATAATCACCATTGACCGAGCGTGTTAAATCTCCTTGTGACTGTGCAGAGGCGACATCTAAGATTTCATAAATCGCAGAATCAATCGCTTTTACCGAATCATTCACATGGTTCACTAATCGACGTAATTCACCACGAGCCTCACATTCTACTCGTGAGCTGAAGTCGCCTAAATTCATTGCTTGCATCGCTTGGTTCACTTGCTGAATCACTGTTTGAATCGAATGCATCGCTTTATCCACATCATCCCTAAAGTTCTGTGCAACCTGATCACTCATCCGAATATCAAACTGACCATCAACTAAGCCTTGCATCACTTTTTGCAATTCAGTCATCACAAATTCAACACTATGCGCACTCTGGTTTACCCCCTCTTTTAGAGTCAGAAGGTCACCGATATAGTCTTGCTCCATACGCTTGGTAAAGTTTCCTTTCGCAATCGCACCCACTGTCGCGTTCGCTTCTTGCAAAGCAGAGTTTGTTCTTTGCATCAATGCATTGAATGCTCGCAACATTTCACCCACTTCATCTTTAGAATCACTGTGAAGATTGGTTGTAAAATGGCCGGATTCATGAACACTGCGAATCGCCTGCAAAATTGATTGTATCGGCTGCTGCACAATCACTCGTGTACTGTAGGCTAAAAGGATTAATAGCAAAACAACCAGAACAACAACCAAAATAACCATAAGAAGAATGATTTGATTCACCCCTTGCATGGCATTCAGCATATCTGGGTGAGATTCATCTAAACCAATTAGATAGTGGCCAACCACTTCACCCTGACCATTCAAAATGGGTTTAGAAACCATTGACCGATCATCTAAATTAATAAATTTTTCATGAACCAATTGGTCAATATCAACGGATTTAAACCACTCCTGACTGCTGGAAAACCACTTCTTATTGGCAAGATAGTAACTGCCTAATTTGTCACTTTCACTGCCTTTTTTCCAACGCTCTAGTCCTTTTTCATTAATGACCGCTAAAAAATAGGTGCCATTGGCAGAAAGCTCCTCAACAACCGATTCTAACCCTGAACGAATATCTAAAACTCCGACAATCTTTGTGTCATCTGTTGGAGAAGAGACCGGCACACTTGCGGTAATAAATAACCCCACCCCAGACAAATCAATTTTGGCTTGAAGTGGTTGCTTTCCAGAAAGTAGGTCACTAAAGTTTCTGGGGGCTTTCTTTCCTAAAGCGGCATCTGGCAAAGGTTTAAAACTACGCATAAAAATTCGATTTTCATTATCAAAAGCAACAAAATTCAAACCTTTTGCTGTGGTTTTACTTGCAAAGGAATCACTTAGCTTGTTGGCAAGTTGGTGCATACCTTTAACATCTTTATTAACAAAATATTCCCCCCATTCTGGGTTCGTGCTGATGGAGCTCAATAAAATACTCAAAGTATTTTGAACTTTAGAATCAATCAAAGATTCCGCCCACTCTTTTTTTTGATTGACCAAGTTCTGGGCGGTTGAATAATGCAACTTGGAACTTGCCTGCATAATCACAAACAAACCAATCACCATTCCCGTCATACTGACAATCAACATTCTGATTAATAGTTTTGCAGAAATACTTTTCAAAATAGTCACTCCCAAAAATACGTTCATGTGACGGATTAAAAAACGCAAATCACAAAAACAAAAACCCCCGCACAAACTTGCATGCGGAGGCTTCGAAAAATACACGCGTTAGAATCAAGAAGACACTAGCCGCGTTTTATCCATTAAAAATGCACACTCACCTGCGCAGAGATTCGATCATCGATCGATTCTAAAACTTTATGAACAGGTGCTGTGCTAGGTAAATCTGGCGCATCAATATCACGCAACTCATAATTCAAACGCAGCGTTGTTTTTTTATTGACAAAATACTGCATACCAAGCGTGGTCGTTTGAAACTCGCGATGCAAACTTGCCGTTTCTGTCGCACTATCAAGCATGTCATAGCGAACATTCAGTTCTAAGCTTGGAATCACTCTATAACCAAGATCCAGATAATATCCTTTCGCTTTTTCGTCAGGTAACACACTAAAGGTTGCGCCGTCATCCGGAACACCCGCACCACTGGTACCACCATAAATCATTCCGTCTGCTGTGACATATTCCGCGCCTAAACGGAAAGTTCCGTCAAAATAAGTCGCACCTAACCCCGTTCTTTTGCGGTCGACCGTTCCGACATCATTGAGAGTTCGCTTACCATTTTGGTGCCAAACATAAAACTTCATACTGTCGCTGCGACCACCACGGTTTTTGCTGAAATGTTTTTCAGTCGATAAATACGCATAAACATCCTTATGGCTATCGTTATCACTCATCTCAACGCCATAGCCATTCCCATACATTAACGCGTAGGTATGAGACCAATCACCATAATTAAACGTATCAAACACCTGCACACCTGTATCTCGGAATGCACCGGCCGGTGCAGAACGCCCAGTGTTACCCACCGAATTTTCAAAATAGCGTTCGTTTAAAATGCGGTCTGTAACATTACTAAAATTAATGTAATTCGCCACGGCAACGGCTTGCATTCCCTCTTCGCTTCCTGGGGTTTTAAATAGACCCACTCGAACTCTGGCACCAGGAATATGGTTAAGAGTTACACTCGCATCGGTTAATTGTCCTCTTGATGCGTTACCGCCTGTGGTCAGGCCGTTATTCCCAAACTCGGCCAATAAGAAATAATTTACCTTTGAATCTAGCAGTAAGTTATTTCCGCGCACCCCAATTCGAGCACGCTTAACATTGAAGCTATCAGCGGTATCCAGTTGCGGTGCAATCTGATTAAAGGCAGCCGAATTACCATTGGGTAGTTTGGTGTCGTCAGTTTTAATATATTCCGCCTGTACAAACCCCCACAATTTTGTTGCAGGTGCCTGATGCTCTGGCTCTGTGCCTTGTAGCATCAACCAGTTAGCAGCCATAGCATTCGAAGCCATGAACACTGCGGATAAGGAGACAGGAACAATCAAACTAAGGTTGAATCTCTTTTTCATTTTTTTCCTCTAAAAGATTTATGCGCTATTTTTTCTTATGATTTTTTATAAAATGATTTGTAATAAAACGCGTTTAAAATTCAAATTTCACTCTGTTGTGGCTTAACAATGTCGTAATCAAAAGCGCTCAGAGCTAAGAGCTACCAACATCACGAGCAATACCACTCTAAGGTTTCAAAATTTGCCAACCAGCGGCATTTAATTGCAGAATACGCCCCGCACCTGCAGGAGCCTTGGTCACGACTTCTTGTAATTCAGGAGTTCTTCCTAAAATTTTTGTCATGTGCGCGAGTGTATTTTCGCAACCACTGAAGCGCACTCCCAAAGTCGCCAAATTTTTAATTCGATCCGAGTAAGGATTACCTTCCATCATCAAACGCAATCCAGGCCCAAAAGCAACTACCTCAATATCAACATTACTCGCGCCATAATAACGCTGTAAATTTGTTGCAACATTCAACACCAATCGTTGTTTAAATGGATCTGGATCACTAATTTGCAAAACAACTTTATGATCCGCAAACGTATCCGGCAATGGAAGTTCTGCTTGAGCTGCAAGAGCAGAGTTTGTAAACATTAGAGACAGGGTTAATACTAAAATCATCCACACCTGCGTTAAATGATCTTGGTATTTCATCAATCCACCCATAGAAATACTCCTTAAGTAAAAAATCTCAGTAAAGGTCGTAAAAACAAACCTTTTAACTGTACGAAGTGAAACGAGCCTATCCAAATCAGTGCAAAATTATCCCAAATCGTCCAACTCATGGCTTCATTACTTTTTGCAAGCAAATTTAAACAGACTCTATTATAAAAACGAATTACTCACTGTTTTTATTCCATAAACTCGCACTAAATAAATTGATTGTTAAATAATTAATTTGAATAGCCTTTTAATTTACATGGATTTTCAAGCCTAGTTCAAAAGCTATTCAACCCTTTATTTCACGGGAGATTTTTAGAAAAATAGGTTACTTGTATATGATGCATTTAGTAAACACAAAAAAGTACTTAACTTAACTTCAATACCTTATCATCACTTGCTCTTTAAAAAAGGTGCGATAAAATCGCCGCCTCAATAAACGTCGTACTGAATGAAAGACTTGGCACTATCAGCGTTTATCAAGCAAGGAAGTTTTATGAGTTTTTTGTTTTCAAAATCAAAAAAAACCACAGCTGAAACCATTCAAATAGCAATGACCGAACACTATTCGTCACTCTATAGAATTGCGTTTGCATGGAGTGGGAATTGCCATGAATCACAAGATTTAGTTCAAGAAACTTTTTTAAAGGCACTTGAGCGATTTGATTCATTAAAAGAGCCTGAAAAAAGCAAACAATGGTTAATTGTGATTATGCGAAATTGTTATTTAGATGACATGAGATACAAAAAACGCTGGCAAATAACCGATGAAAGTGCATTGGATACCATGCTATTTTCAACACAAAGCAGTGAACAGTTAGTCATCGAACAACAAAAAAACGATCAGCTGCAACTTGCCATTCAAAAGTTACCTTTTGAACAAAAAGAAACCTTGTTACTTGCCGACTTAGAAGGATTTAGCTACCAAGAAATTAGTAATATTACCGATACACCTATTGGAACAGTGATGAGCCGACTATCACGGGCAAGAGAAAAATTAAGGGAACGTTTATTACAAAACTCGATTCATCCAAGCTCACAAAAACAACAGAAAATCATTCCTTTTAAGCAAAATCATGCTTAAGCTAATCACTGTTAGAAATTGAAGTCGAGTGGAATTCAAAAAATGGAGACAAAACAAACCACCTTATCGAATTCAGACGAATGGTTAATTCATCCTTATTTGGATGACCAGCTCAGTGAAGAAGAGAAGAGAGCATTCGAAGAAAAAATCTCCTCAAACCTTGAACTAAGAAATAAGCTGCACGATTACAAATATCTGAAACAGCTTGTGCCTCATGCTTACGACACATTAAACATTCCTGAGCCAGCTTTTTCTGCCAAAAAACAATATTCAAACTACAGAAAAGCTTCTTATTGGAAACCTATTCCTATAATTGCGGCCGGCGTAACAGGAATTTTCTTTGGTGCCATTATTGGTGTTTTCGGTGCCAGCCAGGTTTGGCACAACCAAGTTTTAACGCCTACAACACAATTTCTGCCTGAGACAACAGATGCCTTTTCGCTTAACCAAAATCGCTCTAAATTTATGATTCACGTAGATTCCGATGATCCAATTAAGCATATGGCAGCGATTGAAAAAATTATGCAAATCTACTCTGAGAATGAATCCAATGAGTTAATCGAAGTCGATGTAATCACTAACTACAAGGGGGTTTATATGTACGATATTAACAACCCATATAGTAGTCAATTGAAAGCTCTCGCCGAACAATACCCCTCACTGAACTTATACGCCTGCCAACGATCGTTATACCGAGCTCGTCAAAGTAGTTCACCCTATTTAAAAATCATTGATCAAGTCAATTCAGAAAAGCCAGCTGTTGATGCAATGGCTGAACGCATGAATAGTGGTTGGAAATACATAAAAATATAAACTTTATATTATTATTTTGTATAAAATCAGCTTAAAAATCGTTTCACATTCTTCTAAAAATTTTAGATCAAAGATCTGATATATGAGCTATCAATTCACAACTTCAATTGTCAATACAATTTCCCAGCAACAAAAGCCTTACTAACTCGGTCCATAATTAAATTAAAACTATTGAGAATCGGATAATGAACATGAAATTAAACTCCATCAAAGCCGTTTTATTTACCCTGATACTTTCCAACAGTTATGCATTTGCCAGCCAGCTACCAGTCAAAGAGTTTTTTCCCCCTCAAATTAAAATTGACTTGCCAACGACAAAAAGTCAGAAAGAACTTGATAATGAACTTGAAAATCTATTTAGCCCCAAAACATCGAAAGATGAATACCAAACTGCACTTAAACTTCTTCGGCAAGGGGCCTTCCCAACGGAAAAAGCCTTATTTGGAACCCTAACACGACATGTTAAAGACTACCGGTCATTTCAATTACTTTATGAATATGGTGGCTTTGATAAAGCGATATTTCTAGAACATCGTTACGGGCGCTCTGTTCCCAAATGTGATGTTCTTAGAAATGCCTTCAAGGTTCAGTACTACAATACAAATCAATCTCTTGAAAAAGAGATTAAATCGACTACAGAAACCATGCTGTTTTTAAAAGACAAAATCAATTTTAAGGACTGTAGTAAGGACTTGGTCAAAACTTATGCTGATTTAGCTGGAAGATATCAGACTCATAGCATTTCTCTTGATGGCTTAAAAATTCTATTAGCATCTGGGGTAGATGCTTCAATGATATTAAATGAAGTTTTAAACGGCATGCAAGATATGAAAAAAGGGTTTGGGGCGCGCACAAAAGCAGCACAAGTTTTAGTTGATGCTGGTGCTAAGCCACATTCCGATGTATTAAAGTCCTATCTTATAGAATCAAGCCCCAGAGAAATTGATGGTTACGCCAGATTCTTGGAAGTAGCGGTAACCAACTTAAAAACCATTGATAAAAACATAGACCACGCATTGCGTGAAGTTAAAACTCAAGCTGAACGCTATGGTAAACGAAGACCTCACCTAAAAGAAAAATACACAAAAACAGCCGCTGTTTTTGCCAACATAGGCGGTCAGAATTTAGCGGCCAAGCAAGCAAATGACGACCTGAAAAACCAACTACGCGAAGCAATAAAAGCAAAAAATGAACGTCGTGTTTTATTTTATATTTCGAGAGGTGCGAAAATTTCATCAGATGACATTTATCGTGTAACACAAGCTGGAATGATTAAGGCTGTTCAAACAATGTTGCAAAAGCAACCAAAAGACATTGAACATGCAAAACTGCTTCAAATAGGTATCAAACAAAAGAATACAAGCATTTCGGATATAGTTCTGAGAGATATTCAGCAAAAGCAACTAAATAGCAGTGAATATAGAAAGCTATTGCTAATTGGAATAGAACAACAAAATCCGACGATTTCAGCTATCGCTCTTAAGAACTTACCTAATGCTCAAAGGCTTGAAAATACCTTAATTCTAGCGCTTGAAAAGAAAGATTTAGACACCGCCAAAAAGATCCATAAACTAAATGGACTGAACGCGGATCTCATTTTTGAAACTTTATTTAATAAATACGGCATCAACTCTACCGCTTTTAAGTCTGCGGTTAACATTTTTGGCTCGATAGGCATTGACCAAAAAAATTACTACCAAAATTTAAAACCACAATAAAAAATTCAAACGCGATCTAAGGGACTGACAATGATTTCGATGAATACAGCTACATATATTTCACTGCTAACGCTTCTTGCAACTCAAGTTCAAGCAGGAATTCAATCAACAGTTGAAAACGAGCGAGTTGAACGTGACCTTTTAAAAGGTTTTGTGGTGGATACTTGGACCGGCTTGATTTGGGAAAACACGAAACATACACAAGATGGCCCTCGTGCTTGGATAAGCGCGCCAAACGAACAGTTGAAATTTTCAGAAGCACAGGCCTATTGTAAAAATTTACACATTGGTAAATATAAAAATTTTAGAGTTCCGAACGATGCAGAATTAAGAAGCATCTTTGACTTTAGACGCCAATTTTCGAATCCATCGTCACTCGCTTATTGGACATCAACGCCCACCACAATCTCTTACCGAGTTAATAGACCCAGTGAAGATGGCTTTGTTAAACGTTGGCACAATACTGGTGAACGCTCTTCGGGCGCTATGCACCATACCGCACCCGTTCGCTGTGTGGCGGGGCCTACTTTTGATAGCGTGATTGCAATCAATAAAAAAGCCAACAAAATCAAAGCGGAAAAGATTCTTCAAAAAGACAAAGCACTATTGGAGCAGGCAAAACAAAAAAATACCCTACAAGCATATAATCAGTTTATTCAATCTTATGGGGACTCTAGTTTTAAAGAAGACGCTCATAAAGCTTTGACTGTTTTGGTTGATAAAGCCTACAACACGGCAAAAGCACAAAATACAACAACCGCCTATCTAAAATACCTTAAAGAGGTCTCTCCCTACGATAAAAGTCGTGATAGTAATGTGTTCAACAACCTATTTGCATTGGCAAGTAAACAAAACACCATAAAAAGCTATTCTGATTTTATTGCAGAATTTCCAGAGTCTACTCAAGCCAAAGAGGCCATCGCTAAAATTTACCAGTTAACTGAAAATGAAAACAACATCGCCGGTTATCAGTGGTTTTTAAAAACGTATCCAAATTCTGAACAATCACGCGATGCTTTAAAAAGCCTGCATAAACGTGCATTCCAAATAGCAGACGACATTGGAACAATTGATGCCTATAACGATTTTGTGATTGCCTACCCTTTCGCAGAACAAGTCCAGCAGGCAAATAATGAAGCTCATGCTTTGGAACAAAAAGAATACTCCAGTTACTTTACCAGTGATGAAAAACTCTCAAGAGCCCTTTTAGTCCGCTCCAAACAATTAGAACGCAAAGCGCGTGATGTTAATAGTGACCAACGTACTGGCTATATGTTGGTGGTTAATCGTATGAATGAGCTGTTACAAGATGAATTTCCTGCCGAAGAGGCGACATTACGCTATTTGGAATCTGAAGAATTCAAGAGTTTTTACAAAGATTTCAAACGAGTCATGAATCGCATTGATCGCAAACTCGCTGATATTCGTTCAAATACTGCCAATCTATCCAGTTTAATCAAAGATCAAACTCGCTTAATGGATAACCACTTTGACAAAGCGGCTGAATCGCGTGAAATGTCAGCCAAACTGACTGAACAACATCGTTACTGGGAGCGCTATCTTAAAAAGAGAAATTAGTAATAATCTATATCAATTCTCTGTACATAAAGCTGACGAGTTTGGAGACTTCCTTAGAAAGTAGGTATAAGATAGGTAGACAAATGCAATAATTTAATCGCATCCTAACCAAGTCCCCACTCGACTTTGAGGTATAAGATGACCAGCCGAAGAGAATTTATCTACAAAGGACTCTTGGCCGCGGCCAGTATTTCAAGCGCAGGCTTTCCTGGAATTTTGCATGCGCAAAATAAACGCCCGACGGTTAAAGTTGTCGGTACTCATGTCACTTTGCAGCCTCACCTCAAAGCGCGTGCCGAAAAAGAACTCGGAATAAACCTAGAATTTTATCCCGGTGGGAGTGCAGAAGTCCTATTAAAGGCCACCACAGATCCCACATCGTTTGACCTCTATGAACAATGGTCTAATAGTGTACGTCCACTTTGGCAAGCCGACGCAATTCAGCCAATCGAAACCTCTCGGCTCAAATACTGGAATGAAATATCACCTTTAGCGAAAACGGGAAAACTCACTGAAAAGGCAAAAATTGGTGCCGGTGATTCCCCAAATAAAATTCTGTTTATCCAACCAAATGGCACCCTTGGTCCTAATCCAACCGATCAAATCACTTTTATGCCTTATGTTCATAACGTAGATTCCTTCGGCTATAACACACAAAAGATACCGGCCGGTATTCCTTATGAAACCGAAAGTTGGGGCTGGCTGTTAGACAACAAATATCAAGGGCGAGTTGCGCTCGTCAACGACCCCACTATTGGTTTGTTTGATGCGGCACTGGCCATCCAAGCTCAAGGTTTCATGTCATTTAAGGATATTGGTAATTTGAGCCGCTACGAACTGGATCAGATGTTTACGATTCTGACTGATTTAAAAAGCCAAGGCCAATTCCGAGGGGTTTGGTCATCCGTTCCTCATTCAATTAAGCTTATGGCCACGCATCAAGTGGATATTCAAAGTATGTTTTCACCGGCAGTCGCCTCACTCAACGGAATGGGAGTTCCTTGTATTTATGCCGCCCCCAAAGAAGGTTATCGTGCTTGGCATGGAGTTATGTCACTTTCCAGCGAATCCCGAGGAGAATCAAAAGATGCGGCTTATGAATACATGAATTGGTGGTTGTCCGGCTATGCTGGTGCCTTTATTGCCCGACAAGGTTATTACATCTCGAATCCTGAACGTTCTCGACAATTTATGAGCCAAGCTGAATGGGATTATTGGTATCTAGGCAAACCAGCCAGCGAGATGCTACAAGGCACCGATGGCAAAAACTCAATTAAAGCAGGCGAAATTCGTACTGGAGGCTCTTACCATCGTCGATTTGAAAATATTGCTGTCTGGAACACAGTCATCCCAAATTACGAGTATTCATTGCGAAAATGGAATGAATTTGTCTTAGCAGGCGTTTAACGCCTAATTGTGTACATGGCTGAACTATGAAACTCCCCACCTTTAACCTTCGATTGCAGAGTAAAATCTACGGATTTGTTTTGCTACTGGTTGTATTTTTTATTGCTTTGAACGTTCTGTTTTTTATGCAGATAAACCATATATTCAATGACTACAAAGCCAGTGACCAAGCCAACCTTAATATTCAACAATCCATACAGATTACCGGTGAAATCGAAAAGTTACAGCGTCATGTACAAAACTATACCTATACTGGCTATCTGGACTCTGCCGATGCCGCGCGTAAGTTGTATCACACACTCTTTAAACGCTTAGTCCAATCGACCACGCAGTCTTCCGAAACCAGCCAAACTAATTATGACAGTATGCGACTTCACTTAGAACGCTACTATGCAAAGTTTAATGAGCTAATTCTACAACGCGGCACACAACAGCAACTACGCGATAACATTCGTCAATATGGTGAACAAATCGAGAAAGGTTTCCAAAACTATTTGGCTAGCTCTAACGGTCCAGAACAAATCAAATTAGCTCAACAGCTTTATATCCGGTCTTATCAAGTCGAAAAAGGAGCCTTTCGTTATTTTGAATCACTTGATAATCGTTTTGCCAAACTTGCCAAACAATCCTTTAAAACGATGTGGAGAGAATTTAAGCAACTAAAATCGCTCCCACAAACGCCTCCTCAGCAATCCATGTTAAAAACGTTAGAAGAGCAAATAGCGCTTACCGAAAAAACTTTTACGCGCTCAATTCAACATACACGAGGTTATCTATCATTAGTCAATGTGGTGATGGCTGCAGAGGCTTTTGAAGTCCTTTATCACGCCAACCAAATCAACCAAAACGCCCAAAAATCTGTCAAGCAAATCAAGCAAGCCCTAGAAATGCAATATGAGCAAGTTATTCAAACCAGCATTATAGGGTCTTTAATTTTAATGGGATTGGCTTTAATCTTGGCTATCTTGAATGTTAAATCTGTCGTGCGTCCCATCGCATCATTGAATCAAGCCTTTCAATCGCTTGCTCGCGGTGATACAGATGCCAAAATCCCTGATTACAACATTCATGATGAAATCGGCCAATTGACACTCTCTGCCAAAGAATTCCAAAATAAAAATATTGAAACGCAGCATCTACTCTCAGAAAGTGAGCAGCTCAGTCAAAAACTACTCTCCGTACAAGAGCGTTTAACCATTGCAACCACCAGTGCTCAAATCGGAGTCTGGGACTGGAATTTAAAAACCAACGAGCTGTTTTGGGATGAAATGATGTTTAAGATTTATCACCTTCATCCAGAAGATTTCAGCTCCCATTACGAGGCTTGGAGCCAAGCATTGCATCCTGATGACCGCATCGCCACCGAAGAGCTGTTAACCGAATCGACCCAACATAATAAAAACTTTGATACCGTCTTCCGAATTGTCTGGCCAAATGGTGAAGAACGCTACATTAAAGCCTATGCTATCACTCTTTATGACGATACCGGCGACGCCATTCACACCATTGGGGTTAACTATGACATCACTGAATTTGAACAGCTTAGACACCATCTAGAAAAACGAGTCAAAGCAGAGTTAGCCACTCAACAAGAACAAGAACAAGTACTAATTCAGCAATCCAAACTTGCCGCCATGGGGGAAATGATTAGTGCTATTTCTCGTCAATGGCGACAACCTCTAAATGAAGTCTCGCTGTATCTTCAAGACTTATTGAGTGCCCAAAGTCACGACCAATTAACGAAGCAATTATTAGAAGACAATGTCACCAAAAGCCGCAAAAAAATTAAGTTCATATCCAAAACGATTGATGACTTCCATACCTTCTTTAACCCAGACTCAGAAGATACTGATCTGGATTTAAACGGACTGATTAAGCACACTCTAAATCTATTTGAAGCACAATTCGAAGATAACGATATCACAATTAATCTGACGACAGATCAAGCCAAGAGTTACCCATTGCACGGCAATGCCAATCATATGCAGCAATCACTGGCAAATCTGATTACCAATGCAATAGATGCCATCAAAGAACGTCGTCAACAAGAAGGCTCTGAATTTAAAGCGCTGATCTCTATCACATTGAAAAACCACAAAGAGTTTTATTCGGTTGAGCTGATTGACAACGGCATTGGGCTATCCAAAGAGTCAGAAAAGAAAGCATTTGAGCCGTATTTCACCACTAAGGATGAAGGTATTGGCATCGGGCTTTACATGACCCGCACGATTATTAAAAAATACTTTAACGGACGAGTTGATTTGTATCCAATTCCTAATCAAAAAGGCGCTCGCACATTACTACGAGTACCGCATGATTAAGATTCCCAACAAAAATATTGTGATTGAATTTTAGCCTTGGGAAATGCGCCTTATCCAAGTTGCTTTTCAGCAATTTTTTGCACTTCTGGGTAATTGGTTTTTCCAGTGCCCAACACTGGAATTTCTTCTAACAGAATCACGGTTTTAGGAATCATCAACTCTGAAAACTGTCGTGCTTTAGCCGCTTCCAACACAACTTTTCGGTTCAAGGTCGCATCATCGGTCACCAATACCAATTGCTCACCTTTTCGAGAGTCCGGCACAGCCACGACAACATGATGTCCATCAGGGCAAGCTTCATTAATGTAAGCCTCAACCGCAGTCAAAGACACCATTTCACCACCGATTTTTGCAAAGCGTTTTGCACGGCCTTTAATCCAAACATAACCATCCTCATCAACCTCTACAATATCACCGGTATCATGCCACCCATCCATTGGAGGCTGAATTTTTCCTGGCCGGTCTGGCATCACATAGCCCAACATAATATTTGGCCCACGTACAAACAGACGACCACCCTCTTCAATACCGGGTACGGGCTCAAGTCGATACTCCACTTCTGGTACAAACTGCCCAACCGAACCATGTTTATAGCCGGTCGGCAAATTCACCGATAATACGGGAGTCGTTTCCGTGACACCATAACCTTCGTAAATCGGTTGATGAAACTTCTCTGCGTACAATTGTCGTGTTTCCGGTCTCAGGCGCTCAGCACCAGCAACCAAAGCTCGAAGGCTATAAAAGTCATAAGGATTGGCTTTTCGCGCATAACCGGCAAAAAAAGTATCCGTACCAAAAATCAGACGAGCGTTCGTTTGATAAACCATCTCAGGCACAACCTGATAATGAACGGGGGATGGGTACATGAACACGCGTGCACCTTTCAAAATTGGCCACAACATACCTGCGGTTAATCCAAAACAGTGGAACGTTGGTAAAGCGTTAAACAGTTTTTCTTGTGGCAAAAGCGTCAGCATGGCACTGATTTGCTCAATATTGCTCACCAAGTTATGATGCGACAAGACCACCCCTTTCGGTGCTCCCTCCGACCCAGAAGTAAACAGAACCACGGCTTCTTTACCGGCCGGTAAAGAGTAACCCGCCAAAGATTTAGAGCTTTGTAACAAACCCGCCAGCTTTTGCGGCAAGCCAATCTTCTGCCTCACCTCTTCAAGCATTAAAAAACGGACATTTGGGGATAGTTCATCAATCAATGGCTGAAGCTCAAATGCATCGACAAATCGCTGAGAGGTAATAATCGTTTTAAGTTCTGCCGTCTCGCAAGCTGAACGAATGGCAGCGACCCCAGACGTAAAATTGATCATAGCTGGCACATAACCATAGGCCTGCAGTGCAAAAAAACTCGCAGGCATACCAGCGACATTCGGCAACATCAGGCCGACGCGTTTTTCATCACCTAGAGCTTTCGCCAGCTGCTTTCCTAAAATTTTCGCAGCCAAATCGATTTGTTTCAGACTAAGTTCTTGGTCGTTGATATCTTTAACACAGACTTCTTTTGGACGATAGGTGGCTTTAGCCACTTGCAACATTCGGTAGAGAGATTGCTGTTCAACCGTCCCGAAGTAAGCACTCTGACGCATAATTTTTGCCACTTGCTGGCTCAATGCTTGGTGTTTAGCATGCCCTTTTAAATGGTTCGGAACCTTTAAGCTTCTGGGAGGTGATATCGTTAGACGAATTTTGGGGAAACAAAAGCGTTTGATAAACGCAAAATGCATTCCATCAAGGTAAGAAAATTTCGAGAGTACTGCGCCATCAATATGTACCGGCAGGATCAACGCATTGGCTTTGGAAGCCACCATCCCCGTACCGTCATAGATTTTCATTAAACCGCCGGTCGTGGTAATGCGCCCTTCTGGGAAAATCATACATTGCTTTCCAGAACGCAACTGCTCAATCATATGTTTAGCAGCGTAAGGACTGTGCATATCGACACTAAAATAGTCACTCATGCTCAAAATAAAACGTTCACTAGAACGATGCGTATGGCCTTTATCGACCATAAAGGTCGTTTTGCCCGGAATAAACAGCTCGAGCAAGGGTCCATCTAACAAAGAAACATGATTAGCAATAATCAGGATTGGGCGACCATCCTCAGCCGCTTTTTGATAATGTTCGAGTCCTTTGACTTCAACTCGATATAAGGCCTTAAAAAGCCCCTTTGCAAGAGACTTAGCAACTGACTTAAAAATCCATTTAAACACGCTTTAATTACCCGGTTTTAGCCGCTGAGGTTTCTGCCAAGACTTTTCAACCAAAACGCGACCGGCAGGTTCATCAGCGCCACAATCAATAACATTGTCAGCAATTCTAACCCTAAAGCGTAACCAAGCATAATCAACAATGCCGATAAGACCATTAAAAGCGAATTAATAATATTGTTAAGCGCAATCATTCGCGCTCTCTGAGGTTCAGGCGTTTCAATTTGTATCAACGTATAGAGTGGCACTATGTATGCGCCACCGAACAAAGCCATCGCAGCAAAGCTCAACAACAACCCTTGAAAAAAACCATTCGAGATTAGTTCATGAACACTCAATAAATTCTCACCGGCCGGTGGCAATTGTCCAAGCAAAATCATCCCAACTGCTAAGGACAGTCCCATTCCCACCAACAAAAAAGAATGCCAATTTAAATGTATTTTTGGCGGCATCAACTTGGCAATCAAACCTGAACCGACGGCAATACCAACTGAAAACAGTGTGAGAAACAGCACCACAACCGAATCGTTTCCTCCTACTTGGAACTTCACCAGTGTGGGAATTTGACTCAAAATAACCGCGCCAAAAAACCAAAACCACGAAATTGCCAACACCGACTTAAATGCAATTGGCACTTGTTTTGCCTGCGCAACCATTTGACGAAATGTCTGACTTTGCGCCTTGGTAACGGGTATATCCGTTTTTAATCCTAAACTGGCCAACCACCCCAAAACGGCTGTCGCAATAACCGCCACCGCCATCCATGTTTCACCGGCCGGTAACATAATCCCTAAACCGCCAAAAATCGTCCCCAATAAAATTGCAATAAAGGTTGAGCCACTAAACCAGCCATTCGCCTTAATTAATAACCGGCCGGTTAAAAGTTGCGGCAAAATAGAATATTTGATTGGCCCAAAAAATGCCGATTGAACGCCCATAAAAAACAGCGAAATCAACATTAACTCGACCGACTGACTCACTAAGGCGAGAGCGCCTAAACCCATAATGCCAATTTCGGCCAGTTTAATTTTCTTGATTAACGCAATCTTGTCATGCGTATCCGCTAAGCGCCCAGCAAAAGCTGAAAACAACACAAACGGTAAAATAAACAACCCGGCTGCCAGAGTGACCAATAACCCCCCATCACTTTCATTGGTTGCCAATTTAAAGGTAAACCAGACAACCAGCGCATTTTTAAACAGATTGTCGTTAAAAGCACCTAAGAATTGGACGAAAAACAAGGTAGGAAATGAGCAGCTCGAACAGCGCCAAAGAGAGGGCGAGAACATTATTTTTCAGCCTTTGGCTGAATTCGAGCCCCAGTTAAAAACAGATCAATAGCTTGTAAAAGCGCCTGCTGCATCTCATTCTCATCAATTTGCTCGCCAAACATTAAACGGTAGTAAAACGGCCCTTTAATCATTTCTAAAAACTGTGCAGCAGCCAGTTGTGGGTTTTCCAGTTGAATTGTGCCCCTTTGTTGTTCACATTCAAAATAACTGGCCAAAATCTGAATGGCTTTTTGCGGTCCATTTTCTAAAAAGATTCGATGAATTTGCGCCTGCTCATCATTGTTCTCAGCCACGACCAAACGATTCATGGCCACACCTTCTTCTGAAAGAGCAACTTTTTGCAAGGCAGAACCAAAGTTTTTCAAATTGGTCTCAATATCAGCTTGCCAATAATCACAGCTCAAAAAAGGCGTAAAAATTTCTTCCGTTTTTTTGTGGAAGACCGCCTCAAATAAACCGAGTTTGTTTTCGAAATAGCGATAAAGCGTATTTAAAGACCCGCCGGCATTCTTTACCACCTCATTCACCGAGGTACCGGCATAGCCTTTTTGCAAAAAAAGCGTTTCGGCGACGTCTAAAAACTTTTGGCGCCGTAATTCGCCACGAGATGGATTAAGTGTTTCGTTGCTTGGTTGTTTCACAGGATGCTTAGCGTTTTAAAAAAACATCTATTATAACGGGTTTAAAAAAGAGTTTTAAAAGTGTAGCAACCATTACACTTTTTATTTACAATGAAAAATTGTTTTATTCATTTAACTAGGTGAAGTTTATGACTCGTCTGATTCGCAGTTTTTCACTCTTGAATCTATGTGTATTTTTGAGCTTAATGATAGGTTCCAAAATCGCATTTTCCCAAGAAGAACGCCCCCCAATGCCAGTTCCGGTCATTGAGGCAAAAACCACTTCTGTCCTTTTCACTAAAACTTATCCGATCCGTCTGTCGGCGCTTCAAGAAGTTGAAGTCCATGCACGAATTACTGCCATTATTGAAGAGCAACTGTACCGTGAAGGTGAGACAGTTCAAAAAGGCCAATTGCTTTATCAACTGGATGACCGTCGTGCCAAGGCAGCTTTTGGTATATCTAAAGCGAATTTAGAAACCGCAAAGACAAACTTAGAACAAACAGAGCGCACCTACAAACGCACACAAAAACTGCTAAGTAATCGCACCGTCAGTCAGCAAGCCGTCGATGATGCCTACTCCGCGTGGCAGGCGGCAAAAAGTGGTTTACAAGCGGCGGAAGCACAGCTGCAAAATGCCAAAATCGAACTGGATGACACTACGATTGAGGCAGAAATTTCTGGAATCATTGGTGAACGTCAACAAGATGTTGGGGACTTAATGGACCCAGTGTCTGGTAAAACCTTGCTGAATACTATTCAACAAACCGATCAGCTCTACGGCCACTTTTCAGTATCTGACCAAGATCGCCAAACGTTGTTTAACCTGCAAGATCAACAACTACTCACACTTTACTCCTCGCCAAAAGTGCGTTTGCTCAACAACCAAGCGCAAATCATTGCAGACGGAGAGTTAGATTTCACAGCAAACCAAGTCGATGCGAATACTGCGTCGCAGTTCTATCGTGCTATTTTCGATAACAAAAATCAGCGATTGCTCCCAGGACAACTGCTTCGCGCAGAAGTGGAACATGGCACTTGGCAGAACGTGATGAACGTACCACAGAAGGCCGTGATTCAAAATTCAGGCCAAGCATTTGTTTATGTGATTGAAGAAGGTAAAGCCCAAATGCGTCCAGTTACTTTAGCAGGAAACTACCAAGATCAATGGCTGATTAGCAAAGGCCTAAAAGCAGGTGAACAGGTGATTATTGGCAATATCATTAAACTACGGCCAAATTCACCAGTACAAGTGCTAGATAAAAACTCACCGGCCGGTGAAAAATAAGAAAAAATTGAAGGCGAAGGCACAACCCCCCTCCGAAATAAGGGTTAGTTTGACTTAGTGAAGGACTTGGAAAAGCGATGAGCTTGTTTGAGTTTCGCTTGCGAAACGAGTTCGAAATCGCCCAAGACCAAACTTAGTCAAAACTTCCCGAAATGAGCTGGGGTGTCTTTTCTTTTCGCCCTTTTCTTTGGACAAGCAAAGAAAAGGGTAAGACAACCTATTACACAAAAACACAAAGCCCTCTCAAATGGAGGAGAGCCATGTTATCCAAATTCTTTATAGATCGGCCGGTGTTTGCATCGGTCTTTTCACTGATTATCGTCATTGCCGGTTTCATGGCAATGAAGTCAGTGCCGATTGCGGAATATCCGCAAATCGTACCGCCACAAGTTCAGGTACAAGCCACCTATCCTGGTGCAAGTGCCGAAACACTGTCAGAGACCGTTGCAGCTCCATTGGAACAAGCAATTAACGGTATCGACGATATGCTTTATATCAATAGCGTTGGTTCTTCCTCTGGCGTTCTAACCATGACAGTGACTTTTAAAATCGGTACTGACATCGATCAAGCCAATATCAATGTGAACAACCGAGTACAGTCAGCACTGAATAAGTTGCCGATTGAAGTGCAACAGCTTGGCGTCAACGTTAATAAACGTTCACCCAGTATCTTAAAGGTGATTGCACTTTACTCTGGAGACAACTCTTTAGATACGGTCTTTATCGCCAACTACGGCCTAATTAATGTTTTGGATGAATTATCACGGATTCCAGGTGTTGGTGAAGCTCGCCAGTTTGGTTCCAAAGACTACTCCATGCGTATCTGGCTTGATCCAAATAAATTACAACAATTCAATCTAACCCCTGCTGATATTTCGACTGCGATTCGCCAACAAAACTCGCAGTTCGCCGCTGGTAAATTCGGTGCAGAACCCAATACCACTAACCAAGCCTTTACATATACGGTGACCACATCTGGCCGATTAAATTCGGCAGAAGAGTTTGAAAATATCATTTTACGCACCGAAGAAAATGGCGCCCTACTGCGTTTAAAAGATGTTGCTCGTGTTGAGCTCGGTGCGCAAGCTTATAACTTCAATGCCACCTTTGATGGCAAGCCAACCGTACCAATGGGGGTATTTTTACAACCTGGGGCAAATGCCTTAGAAACTGCTCAACTCATTGACGAAAAAATGGAAGAGCTAGCGAAAAATTTTCCTCAAGGACTTAACTACAAAATACCTTATGACACCTCTGAATTTGTCAGACTGTCCATCGATAAAGTCATCTATACCTTAGTCGAAGCCCTGATATTAGTGGTCTTGGTTGTATTTATTTTCTTACAGAATTTCCGTGCGACCTTGATCCCTGTCTTAGCAATTCCAGTATCGATTATTGGAACCTTTATCGGTATGTATCTGCTGGGCTTTTCGATAAACCAACTCACCTTATTCGGCATGATTCTCGCCATCGGGATTGTCGTGGATGATGCGATTATCGTCGTGGAAAATGTCGAGCGAATTATGCGCGACGAGGGAAAAAAAGCGTATGAAGCCACAGTGCAGGCGATGCAAGAAATCACCGGCCCGATTATTGCCATTGTTTTAGTTTTGGGTGCGGTATTTATTCCCGTCGCGTTTATCGAAGGCTTGAGTGGTGAAATGTACAAACAGTTCGCCATTACAATTGTCATCTCCGTCACAATTTCGGGCATTGTCGCTTTAACGCTCACGCCAGCTCTATGTGCAAATATGATTAAAGACCATCACCACGATAAAGAAAATATTCTTGCACGAGGTTTTAATGCCGGTTTTAACGGTATCACGAATGGATTTACCAGTGGTGTACGCATGATTATGCGTTACAGTCTGTTAAGTATTTTGCTGTTTGGTGGATTAGTGTATGTGACCTACGACACTTTACAATCATTGCCAAAAAGCTTAGTTCCACAGGAAGATAAAGGCACATTGTTTGTATTGAGCTATATGCCTCCGGCGACCTCTCTTAGCCAAATGGAACAGACACGTGATCAAGTGAGTGAAACACTGCTAGCCCACCCGGGAGTGAAACATTCCGTCAGCTTTGCTGGTTTTGATTTACAAACCTTTACTAACCGAACGGACTCGGGTGTCTCCTTCGTTAAACTCGAACACTGGGATGAACGCCTCGAACAAGACTTGCCATCAGACGCGGTGGTCGGACAACTGTTTGGTCAATTGAATGCGATTCCTGACGCTTTTAGCATTCCAATTGGCATGCCAACGATTATGGGCATGAGTATGACGGGCGGTTTTGAGGTCTACTTGCAAAACCGCAATGGCACAGGTTCAAATGAACTCAATAAAGTAACACAAGCACTGATTGAAAATGCCTCGGCACGTCCCGAACTTAAACAAGTGCGTACGACCTTTAATACTCGTGTTCCACAATACGAAGCAATTGTTGACCGTGAAAAAGCTCAAATTCTTGAGGTTTCGGCTTATGAAATCTTTGCCGCGATGCAAGCGACCTTTGGTAGCTTGTATGTGAATGACTTCACATTGTTCGGTCGAACGTTCCGCGTCAATCTGCAAGCCGAAGCCGAGTATCGCGATACGCCAGAAAAATTATCACAGGTTTTTGTGCGCTCAGCGCAAGGCGAGATGATTCCACTGAGCGCTTTGGTCAGAGTCGAGCGTACCACCGGTGCTGATACCGTTGATCGTTTCAACCTTTTCCCTGCTGCAAAAGTTATGGGAGATCCAGCTCCTGGTTATTCATCCGGACAGGCCCTAGCCGCCTTTGAGGAAGCCGCTGCAGAGGTATTGCCAGAAGGATACTCATTAGGTTGGGTGGGCGAAGCCTATCAACAGAAAAAATCAGCAGACAGTGGAAACCAAGCCTTTCTATTTGGTTTGTTATTTGTCTTCCTGATTTTAGCTGCCCAATATGAGCGCTGGTCAATTCCTGTTGCTGTATTAACTGCCGTCCCTTTTGCGGTTTTAGGTGCCTCTTTAATGGTGCTTTCAAGTGGACTAACCAACGATATTTACTTTGAGTTAGGGCTCTTGACTCTGATTGGGTTATCAGCGAAAAATGCAATATTGATTGTTGAGGTCGCGCTGCAAAAACATCGTGCTGGGATGCCGTTAGCAGAAGCCGCAGAATTAGCCGCAAAAATCCGTTTTAGACCGATTGTCATGACGTCTTTAGCCTTTACGATTGCTGCTATTCCTCTAATGCTCTCAGAAGGCGCTGGTGCCGCTGCGAGGGTTTCGGTGGGAACAGGCCTTGTTGGTGGAATGATTGCCGCTACCCTACTCGCGCCTCTCTTTGTGCCGATGTTCTTTAAGCTTATTGCGGGGTTGACTGAAAAGATGACTGGTAAATCAGTGTAGAATCTTGCTTCAATGGGTTAGGGAAACCTAATCCAAATTCTATAGAAGAATCGCCAAGTGTTTCACGCGAAACCTTGGCGATTTTTTTTGGCAGAATTATTTTCAAAAACTTAAATTATGCCTTTCTTCTAGAAAATCTGACCATAAATCCAAACTGATCCTATTTCAATGACTGGCTTCTCATTTGTTCTTAATCTAATAATCTAATGGCACCATTTTTAGGTCCATCTTCACCTAGCCATAATCGACCAACAGGGTCGATTGTCAAACACTCCGGTTTCCCCTTAAAGTTCCGAAGTGTGCGATCTGCTTTTAGTTCATTAAACTGATTCTCACCAAACCAATCAAACACCTGATAAAGAGAAGGAATTTCATTTACAGGCCCCGCAAGAATTTTTAAACCATTTGGGGTAGCAACCATATCACGTATGCCTAATCCTCCCAGATTGACTAATTTCAGCTCCGGTTTTTTCAGTTTGAATTTTTTCGGTTTTAATTCCAGTTCTAAAATCGTCGCGTAGTTGCCACGCAATACCGGTCCACGAAACCCAATCCAAAGTTGTTTGTCTTTGACTGCAATCCCTTCAATATCAATACCGTTTTCTTTGCTTGGCAAAACGACAAAAGGCGCTAGAATTTCATTTTCTGAAATAAATTCATCTAGGCTTTTCGATTGAATATTTAAAACTTTACCGGCCGGTGAAAGTTCAATTTGAAAGAGTTTATGTCGACTAGGTTCGGAAATAATTGGGGCAAGACGTTTCAGGTTTTTCTTTTCCGACGCATCATCTTTGATTTTTTTTCGCTTTTTGGAGTGCGACCCTATGGCATATAAATAAGGTTCCTCCCAAGCCAAACCTTCTAAATCCAGCTCTAGATTATCGCTCGTTAAATTTATAACACCGGAAGAGTCCGCAACAAACTTACCATTGTTATTCGATAAAATTTGAATAGCGGTGCCTTCATCGGTCGCCATAGCGGCAAAAGAATCAGTAATGACCAAACCACTAATATTTCGGTTATCAATGGACAACTTGCCCTCAATATCAAAGGAAGCTGCAAAACTATTTAAGCTAAAAAATAACGCGCATAATACGCTCAAGAAAGAAGAGAAGGTTAAGCGATTCATAAAACAAGTTCCAAAATTGTGTACTTGCCATATTATCGCCTAACTTAAAAATTGAAATGAATTGAATCAAATTGAAATTCTGCGCGACTTACAGCTCACTTATTTTAGGCGTGGCACACCTGACTTAGCCAACCAGCGTACCGTCTCGATAAGCTTTAATTGTGTCACGAATTTCGGCTTCAGAAGTCATCACAAAAGGCCCATGATGCACAATCGGTTCATCAATGGGTTCACCACTAAAAAATAAAACACGTGCGCCAGATTCTGCATGAATTTGGATATGATCGCCCTGTGAAAAAGAGACACACTTACCGGCCGGTAACTTTTTAAAAACGCCTCCAGCCAACACAACATTAACCTCTTGGCTAATCACAAAGATACCTGCTGATTTATCAGAATTTTCAATATCAATTAACTGTCGCTCTTGCCAATGCAAATCCAATAAACTTGCATTGCCTGTAAGCGAGCGAAAATTGGATAAATAAGATTGCCCATTCACTCTCAAACCACCAGCAAGAAACTTTGCATCAATGCCATTTAACTTAATAGACAATACGTCATCGGCAGAAACATCTTGATACTTTGGTTCCTCAAACTTCTCTTGCCTTGGAACATTCAACCAGAACTGAAAGCCCCACAACCCATTTGCATCTACATCTGGTTTTTCGGAATGTTCGATCCCCTTACCTGTATGCATCCACTGTAAATCACCCGCGTGTATTTTTGACTTATTCCCCATAGAATCTTGATGCGACATGCTTCCATGAATCAAGTAGGTAAGCGTTTGAATTCCTCTATGCGGATGCACTGGAAATGCATTAGGAGTTTCGTCAGCACTAGCCTTAATTTCATCAAGCATTAAAAATGGGTCGAAACGTCCGTCAAAAAAACTGTTTCGTTTCAAATCAACACCATCTCCATCAACCGTTGGTATTGCATCCGAGATCAACTTAGGTTCCCGTAACATCACAACCTCCTTTACCAATAAATAGACGACTCTGAATAGAGTTTCCTCAATGGTTTTAAAAATATTTTTGGATCGCTTCAGATGCTTCCTGTTTGGCTTTTTCGGCTTGCTCTTCACCCATCGCTAAACCAGCTGCATGAATCAAAGTCACATCTTCAATTCCCATAAAACCAAAGATTGTTTTCAAATAACCATCAACAAAATTCATGCTATCCAATGGTGGTTGACGATAATCACCGCCAGAACTGATAACAGCCACAGCATTGACTCCATTAATCAAGCCTTTAGGCCCTTGCTCGGTATATTCAAACGTTAAACCCGCTCGTGCAATATGATCAAAATATGCCTTTAAGGTTGAAGGAATTCCAAAGTTATACATCGGTGTGGCAATCAGAACCGTATCAACGTCTTTCAATTCATTGATCAATTCGGCAGAATGTGCAAGCTGAGCTTGTTGTTCAGCCGTTGGTTCTGGTGAAAACATCGCTCCCAGCATTTCAGGGGATAAATGTTGTGGAGGAGTTTGCGACAAATCACGGTGAAGAACTTCACCGGCCGGGTTATTTTGCTTCCAACTCAATTCAAATTGTTCTGCAAGCGCTCGACTCACTGAATTATCTTGATTAGCACTCGCATCAATTCGCAATAATTTTTTCATATCCATAGCTCCTAAAAATTGGTTATTTGCTTAATCTGTAAACCTAGTTTAATCAAACACGACCATTTAAAAAATACATAATAATGGAATTCATTATTGCAAAAAATGCAATAAAAAAGCCCGAGCTAGTTATCTAGCTCGGGCTTTTTTACGCGTTAAATTCAATGCTTTAGGGAACCTCTGATTTAATCAGAGGTTCATTAGGGTTATGCAGCAATTCCGCTGTGACGTAATAATGCATCTATGCGAGGTTCTCGGCCTCGGAACTGTTTAAAAAGCACCATTGGGTCAATAGACCCACCTGCTGACAAAATGGTATTGCGGAACTTCATACCGGTTTGCTCATCTAAAATGCCTTGTTCTTCAAACAAACTAAACGCATCCGCTGACAGCACTTCTGCCCATTTATAAGAGAAATAACCAGCGGCATAACCGCCGGCAAAAATATGGCTAAAGCTATGCATAAAACGGTTATAACTCGGAGGCATAATTACAGCGACCTCCTCACGAATACGGGCACTTAAATCCAATAGATCTTCAATATTTTCAGGATCATAAAAAGCATGTAACTCAAAATCAGCAAGCGCGAATTCAATTTGACGTAACATCATCATTGCCGACTGGAAGCCACGACTCTTTTGCAAAGACACCAATAATTCATCTGGCAAGGCTTCTCCAGTTTCGATATGTGCAGACATTAAATCAATGCCCTCTCGTTCCCAACAAAAGTTTTCCATAAACTGTGATGGCAACTCAACTGCATCCCAAGGCACACCAGAAATGCCAGAAACATCCAAGTGAATCATCTTAGTCATTAAATGATGGATACCATGACCAAATTCATGGAAGAGCGTTGTCACTTCATCATGGGTTAGGCAAGCCGGTTTATCACCGACCGGCGGTGTAAAATTACACACCAAATAAGCCACTGGCGTTTGCAAATCACCTTTGGTTGGTTTCCAACGTGTGACAGCAGAATCCATCCAGGCACCACCACGCTTACCTTCACGTGCATACAAATCCAAATAAAACTGACCAATGACTTGCTCAGCTTCATCAATTAATTCAAAGAAACGCACATCTTTATGCCAGATAGACACACCTTGTTTCTCTTGTAAGCGAATTCCAAACAATTTTTCAGTAATTGCAAACAACCCACTCAATGTTTTCTCAACTGGAAAGTATGGACGTAATGTTTCTTGCGACAACGACAGTGTTTTGTTTTTTAGCTTTTCTGAAACATAGGTAATATCCCAAGGTTGCACATCCGGTAAATCGAGCTCATCCTGAGCAAATTGCTTTAAGGTTGCTAATTCTTGTTCCGCTTGCGGCTTAGATTTTCTGGCAAGATCTCGCAGAAAACCTAACACCTGCTCGCTACTTTCTGCCATCTTCGTCGCCAAGGAAAGATCCGCATAAGAACCAAATCCAAGTAGTTGCGCTTTTTGATGTCGTAATTCACGTATACGCGCAATATTTTCAGTGTTATCAAATTCAGTATTTTCAAATTGATCTGAAGCTCTGGTACCGAATGCTTTATAAACTTCTTGACGCAATTCCCGATTATCCGCATGCGTCATCACCGCTAAATAGGAAGGAAAGTCTAAGGTCACACACCAAGGAGTTTTATCTGTATCCAACCCTTTTTGTTCTGCCAACTGCGCCAATAGGCCTTGCGACGATTCAGGAATTCCAGCTAACTCTTTTTCATCTGAAATCGGCTTATGCCAAGACTGTGTTGCTTTTAATACATTGTTGCCAAACTGACTACCCAGTTGTGACAGTTCTTGAGAAATCTTTTGATAAGTTTCCTGTTGGTCTTTAGGCAGCGCTATTCCACTTAACTGGAAATTACGTAATGAATCCTCAATCACCTTTTTCTGTGCAATGGAGTAGTCTGCAAACTCTTCAGATTCTGATAAGGTTTTGAACTTTTCATACAAACCTTGGTTTTGACCAATTTCCGTATAGTACCGACTCACTTCACTCAAAAACGCAGTATAGGCTTCGTGCCATTCATCCGAATTTTTCACTGCATCTAAATGACCAATTGGTCCCCAAACTCGCGAAAAACGATTATCAAGCTCTTCGAGTTTTTCGACAAAATTTTCCCAAGTTGGTGCTTCTTTCATTTCAGCAAGCACTTTAATTTTTGCACGATTTTCACGCAACAACGTTTCCATCGCAGGCTGAATATGCTCAACTTTTAAGTCTTCAAAATTTGGTAGCTCGTGTGTTTGTAGTAGTGGATTCATACATCCTCGCTTTTTATTTTTTCTTGGTAAATATCAATCAGTCTTTGCACCTGACGTTCACAACATTGTGAACCTTGGCAACCGTACGTTTTTGAGGTGATTTTATCAATTGTGTCAGCACCCTTTTCAATCGCCTTCATCATATCGATTTTAGGAATGTCATAACAGGTGCACAGATTTCGATCTGGCCCTTTTTGTTTCTCGTAATCCCACTGTTCAGCAGGCAAACGTTTTAAGTTTAGCGTGTCATTCATAACATTGGTTTCATCTTTACCGGCCGGTAATTTTACCAAATTGAGAATTTCTGATTTCATGGTTTCAATGTGGATAATAGTTTCACGTGAAACACTTTAATGAGGTCGAGAATACACAATGAAAACTTTCCAAAAAAGCTTAACAATTGAGTCTCCGCGCCGTGGCACTTTTAATATCACTGAAAAAATAAACCAGATCGTAAAACAGTCAGAAATTGAAACCGGTGTAGCGCATGTTTTTATCAAACACACTTCTGCCAGCTTGATCATCACCGAAAATGCGGATCCTACGGTTAGGGAAGATATTGAATACTGGATGCAAAAAACGATTCAAGATGGTGATCCTAATTACCAACATGACTACGAAGGCGACGATGATATGAGTGGCCATATTCGATGCATGATTACACAAATGAATCAAACCATTCCTGTTTCTACCGGCCGGTTAAATTTAGGCATTTGGCAAGGATTATTTTTATATGAACATCGCACCGGTAGATACAACCGAGAAATTGTCGTAACCATTCAAGGTAATTAGTCGACTAGGAATAACTGGTATAGATGTGAAAATACAAAAGGTTTCACGTGAAACCTTTTCCAAACAACTAGATTTTACAATTTTGATAAGAAACAGGCACTTCAATCAAATGAACGCCAGGCGTTTCAAAACATTGTTCAACCAAGGGAATAAACTGT
>Ga0193955_1000089_pt1 | contig 57650 bp, 62 predicted proteins | sample BB_6_MG_FD_140343 | JGI IMG/M metagenome (GOLD analysis project Ga0193955, IMG submission 140343) | Microbial mat bacterial communities from the Broadkill River, Lewes, Delaware, United States - BB_6_MG | ecosystem: Environmental > Aquatic > Freshwater > River > Microbial mats | place: USA... | reverse complement strand
ATTCAACCCAGAGTTAAAAGCTATCCTTAAACCTGAGGGTATGATGACTCGTGATTCACGTGTTGTTGAACGTAAGAAGCCAGGTAAGCGTAAAGCTCGTCGTTCTCGTCAGTTCTCAAAACGTTAATCGTTTCTCGACTTTTTTATCAGTGCCTTTGGCATTGGTAAGATCTTTCTTTTTAAAAATCAAAAATTAATCTTATTTATATATAATACTCCCTAACAATATCAAGGGAAAAATATGAAAAAATTACTCGCAATTGTTTTAGTGGTTTTAGTAGCTATAGCTGCACTTCCGTTTGTCGGAAATAAAATCATAGACTCTGAAATAAAAAAACAAATGGATATATTAACATCTCACGGGATAGAAGTTAGTGAATCAAAAATATCTTCTTCTTACTTTCACACTACAAAGCATTATGAACTGACTATAAAAAACTCAGATAAATTTTCAGATTATTTATCAAATTTTTCAAACTCTCAAATACCGCCTTATCTAAAAGAGATGTTGGAGGGAACTAAACTAGCAACAGATATCGAGTACTACAATGTCCCTGTAAATTTTGAAGTAGTTATTGACATGTACCCGCTTGAGCTATCAAATAAAATGATGGAAAATATTAAAAAAGACGATCCTAAATTAGCAATATTTGTAAAAGAGTTCTTTCAAAAAGGTGGACTTACTTACCATTTGAACTTAAATGTTAAAACTAAAGAATTTAAGGGATTTATAAAAGACATTGATGAGACATATACGACTAAAAAAGGTTCTGAGATAAAAGCAAAGTTAAAAGGGACTACATATTCTGGAAAAGGGAATGTTTTTATACCTGAGTTTATTGATTCTAAAATAGAGCATTTGTCTATAGATGCTAAAGATGATACACAGAGCGTTAACCTTTTGTTAAAAAATATATCAACATTATCAACATTTGAGTCTCGTTCTACTTATGCGACAAATTTAAAGTGTCAAAACATAAGTGTTAAAACAACAGGGGCAAAAGAGGATATTGATTTTGATTTAACAAATTCATTTTTTGATATCTCTTCAAATGCAAAAGGGCAAAAAGCAGAGGTTAATTTAAAAACAACATTTGATAAAATGGATATAAACTCCGCAAAAGAGAAGTTTGCTTTAAATGATTTTGTTTTTGACATGGCATTTAAAAATATAGACAAAGATGCTTTTGAAAAACTTATTAACACAATAAATGATGCTCAAACTGATGATTCGGCTAAGATGCAACTCCAGATAAAACAAGATGTTGAAAATGTGTTGTCAAGAGGGATAGATATAAAAATACCTGATCTTTCTGTAAAAAGTATCTCTATGAGTGATACAAAAAGTTTAAGAGGTTTTAGTCTAAATTCATTGCTTGTTTTACCACCAAATGTTTTAACCTCACATGTAAGGAGTCCTTTACAGATAATGGATAAGATAAAATTAGAATTTTTTCTAAAAATATCAAAAGATCTTTTTACAAAAATGAGTAACTCTTCGCCTATGGTGGCTATTACTAAAGGTTATGCAAAAGATCTAAAAGATGATCTTGTATATGATGTGAAACTAGATAAAGGTTCAATAAACATAAACGGTAAGGTTATTAGATAATCGTGAAAAAATTTGCACTGCTTTTTCTTCTTTTTTCTACTGTAGCATTTGCATCTACTTTGCATCTTGCTACTAGTTCAAATCCATCAAGGCTAAACCCAATTTTAGCTACCGATTCTAGTTCATCGGATATCTCTCAACATATTTTTAACGGACTTGTAAAGTATGATAAAGATTCTCAAACTATCATAGGAGATCTGGCTGAGAAGTTTTATTTTAAAGATAATAAAACTTTGGTCTTTGAGTTGAGAAAAGGGGTAAAGTGGCATGACGGTGCAGAGTTCACAAGCCAAGATGTAAAGTTTACATATGAAGTTTTAACTTCAAACAGGATCTCATCACCTTACAGCGCAGGGTTTAGGTTTGTAAAAGATGTAGAGATTGTGGATAAACACAAACTAAAAGTTCACTACAAGCAGGCTTACTTTAAAGCAGTTGAGACTTGGATGATGGGGATTATCCCAAAACATATACTTAAAGATGAAAAAAATCTTATGAACTCAAAGTTCAATATAAACCCTATCGGAACAGGACCATATAAACTATACCAATTAGAACATTCTAAAAATATTATTTTAAGAGCATACGATGACTACCATGAGGGTAGGGCTAAAATAGATGAGATATCTTACCACGTGATCTCTGATCCGATGACACGATTTTTGATGTTAAAATCTGGTGAGTTGGATGTTGGCGGAGTTGAACCTATGCAGTTTGAGCGTCAGCTTACGCCTGAATTTTTCAATATGTTTGATATTTATGAGAAAATATCACTTTCATATACATATGTCGGGTTTAATCTAAGAAATGAAAAGTTTAAAGATGGGCGTGTTAGAGAAGCACTCTCTTTAGCAATAGATAGGGATGAGATTGTAAAGATATTGTTTTTAAATCATGCAGAGGTTTGCAGCGGTCCGTTTCATCCAAGCTCGATCGCATTTAACAAAGATGTAAAAGTACCAAAGAAAAATCTGGAAAAAGCGAAAAGACTCTTACATGAAGCTGGATATAGTGAGTCAAATCCATTTACGTTCGAGATAGCTACTTCAAACTCATCACCCGTTCGTCCATACGCTGCACAAGTTCTTCAGTATCAGCTAAAAAAAGTTGGTGTTATAGTTAACTTGCGTGTAATGGAGTGGCAGGCGTTTTTAAACATGGTAGTCTTTCCAAATAAGTTTGACTCTGTTCTTTTAGGCTGGGGACTTTCACCTGCACCTGATCCTTACATGTTCTGGCACAGCGACAACGATGTAAGAGGTGGATTTAATTTGGTAGGTTACCATAATAAAGAGTTGGATAAGATGATAGAAGACTCACAAAGCACTGTTGATAAAAAGCTTCTTTCAAAAAAATGGCAAAAGATGTTTAAGGTGATAGTAGATGATAATCCATACTTGTTTTTGTATATACCTAACTCTATCACAGTGATAAATAAAAATATAAAAAATGTACAAAACAGCCCAAGCGGTATTTGGCATAATTACATAAAATGGGAGAAATAGTTGATAATACTTTTTGATCTAGACGGAACACTTATAGAGTCAACCGAAGCAATAACATCAACCTTTCATCACGCCTTTGATGTACATGGCGAGAAAAATCCAAGCGACAAAGAGATACAGGCACTTATTGGACATCCTTTAGATGTTATGTTTGCAAGACTTGGAGTAGATGAATCAAAAGTTTGGGATTTTGTAGATACTTATAAACAAAGGTATCGTGTTATTTCAAAGATAAAGACAGAACTTTTACCAAACGCGAAAAAGGCTGTGGAGCTTGCAAGCACTTTTGCAACACTTGGAATAGTAACTACTAAAACAGGACTTTACTCTCAGGAGCTAATGGAGCATTTTGGGATAATGGATCATTTTGAGGTGCTTATAGGTCGTGAACATGTACAAAACCCAAAGCCACATGCAGAGCCTATTTTAAAAGCACTGGAAATACTACCAAAAGATGATGATATTTGGATGATAGGCGATACTGAACTAGATCTGCTATCGGCTAAAAATGCAGGCGTAAAATCTATGGCTGTTCTTAGCGGTTATGGAACAAAAGAGAGTCTTGAAAATTATGCTTCTGTGTTTTACGAAGATGCGTATGAAGCTGTAAGTTATCTTAAGTCTTTGTGATAATATTATCTCAAAACATAGGTAAATAGCCTCTAATCGGTTAATTATTGTTAGCATGTATTATTATAAAAAATAATTTTGATAAATAAAGTGTATAAATATAAAAATAATATTCTAAAATACCCATCTACTAAATCAAAAAGCTTACTTTAAGAGCAACTTCCCTAAAATACATAAACTAAATTAGAGATAATTCCTAGAATTTAAGGAGAATTTATGCTAGAAATTAGATGGCATAGCCGTGCTGGACAAGGTGCTGTAACAGGTGCTAAAGGTTTAGCAGATGTTATATCAACAACTGGTAAGCATGTTCAGGCATTTGCATTTTACGGGTCTGCAAAACGTGGGGCTGCTATGACGGCTTACAATCGTGTTGATGATGAAGTGATTATGAATCATGAAAAATATATGGAACCGGATTATGTATTTGTTATTGACCCGGCACTAGTGTTTACATCTGACGTGACTATTAACCATAAAGATACAACAAAATATATTATCACTACTCACTTATCAACTGAGGAATTAATCAAAGAGCAACCGAAACTAAAGGGAAAAGAAATTTATACAGTTGACTGTATTAAGATTGCACAAGAAACTATTGGTCGTCCTATCCCAAACACTCCAATGCTTGGAGCTTTTATGAAGGTTTCTGGTATGTATGATATGGATTTTTTCAAAGATAGTATGAAAAGAATTCTTGCAAAATTACCACAAAAAATTATCGATGCGAATATGATTGCAATACAACGCGCATACGATGAAGTAAAATAGGGGGCTATGATGGCAAATAAAGGATGGGATGAATTTGAAATCGGAGCTATGCTCCGCTCATTTGACGGTAAAGCTGCAGATGTAATCGCTGAAACACACCAAGAAGATCGTAATTATTCTCCAAGTAACTCATTTACTGCTAGTGTTGCAGATTGGAGAATCTTAAAGCCTGTATTTAACAAAGACTACTGTATTGATTGTCAGTTTTGTTGGGTATATTGTCCGGATATCTCGATCATTTCTCGTGATAAGAAAATGGTTGGTGTAGATATGGATCACTGTAAAGGTTGTGGTATCTGTGTTGAGGTTTGTCCAACAAACCCAAAATCACTTTTAATGTTTGATGAACATGTAGATGAAGAGACTGAGATAGCTCAGTGGCCTGCAAAAGATGAGGAGAAAAAATAATGGCATTTGATAAAATGGAATTAAGAGATGTTGAAGTTTGGGATGGAAACATGGCGGCAAGTCAGGCGATGCGTCAAGCACAAATCGATGTTGTTGCTGCATACCCTATTACTCCATCAACACCGGTAGTTGAAAACTACGCTGGTTTCTTAGCAAATAACTATATCGAAGGTGAATTCGTAATGGTTGAGTCTGAGCACGCTGCAATGTCTGGTTGTATCGGTGCTGCTGCAGCTGGTGGACGTGTTGCTACTGCAACTTCTTCACAAGGTTTTGCTTTAATGGTAGAGACTCTTTACCAAGCTTCAGGTATGCGTTTACCGATCGTTCTTAACGTTGTTAACCGTGCACTTGCAGCTCCATTAAATGTTAATGGTGACCACTCAGATATGTATCTTGGTCGTGATTCTGGTTGGATTCAATTTGATTCTTACTGTCCACAAGATGTATATGATCTAAACCTTATAGCATTTAAAGTTTCTGAAGATCATGATGTTCGTTTACCTGCTATGGTACACCAAGATGGTTTCATGACTTCTCACACTGCACAAGGTGTAACAACTCTAGATGATGATACAGCTTATGGATTTGTTGGTGAGTATAAACCGATGAATGACATGCTTGACTTTGAACACCCTGTAACTCACGGTGTACAAACAGAAGAAGATTGGCATTTTGAGCATAAAGCTCGTCAACATAACGATCTTATGACTAAAGTTTTCCCAAAAATCCAAGCAGCGTTTGATGAGTTTGAAAAACTTACAGGTCGTAAATACAACATGGTTGAGACTTATGATGTAGACGATGCTGATGTAGCTGTTGTTTGTATGGGTACATCTGTTGAGACTGCTCGTGAAGTAGCTACTGAGATGAGAGAAAAAGGTATCAAAGCAGGTGTAGTTGGTATTCGTGTTATCAGACCTTTTCCATTTATGGAAGTCGCTGAAGCACTTAAAGATGTTAAAGCTATCGCTGCTCTAGATCGTTCAAGCCCTAATGGTGCTCCTGGTATGTTATTTAACGAACTTTCAGGTGCTATGTATAATTTGGATACTCGTCCTATGATAAGCGGATATGTATATGGTCTAGGCGGACGTGACTTAACTAAAGTTCATTTAACTGATCTTTATACAGAGCTTCAAGCAAATGTAGATGCAGGAAAAGTTACAACTCCTCTACAACAGTTTATCGGTGTTCGTGGACCGAAACTATCATTTTTATAAGAAGGTGACTTATGAGCGAAATGAAAAAAATTAAAAACTTAAAAGAGTTCTCAACTTCAGCTGACAGATTTGAGGGTGCTAACCTTCTTTGTCCTGGTTGTGCTCACTCTATTATTGTTCGTGAAGTATTAAATGCAACAAATGATGACTTAGTACTTTCAGCTTCAACTGGATGTTTAGAAGTTTGTACGGCAGTTTACCCATATACTTCTTGGGATGCTTCTTGGATCCACATTGGATTTGAGAATGGTTCTACTGCAGTAGCCGGTGCTGAAGCTATGCATAAAGCACTAAAGAAAAAAGGTCGTCTAAAGCAACCTGATCGTAACCCTAAATTTGTATCTTTTGCAGGTGATGGTGCTTCATATGATATAGGTTTCCAATGGATATCTGGTTGTATGGAACGTGGTCATAACATGATGCACGTTGTACTTGACAATGAAGTATACGCAAATACAGGTGGGCAACGTTCATCTGCAACACCTATCGGTGCTAGTGCTACTACTTCTCAAGCAGGTAGCCACAGCTACGGTGAGAAGAAGAACAAAAAAGATATGGTATCTATCATGGCTAGCCATGGTATCCCATATTCTGCACAAGTATCTCCAAATAAATGGAAAGATATGGTTAAGAAGATCCAACACGGTTTTTCAGTTGAGGGTCCAGTATTTATCAATGCTGCATCTCAATGTACTACTGAGTGGAAATTCGATCCAAAAGATACTATGCATATAGCTGATCTTTCAACAGATTCACTTGTATGGCCTTTATATGAGATCATTGATGGTCATGAGTTAAATATTACATACAGACCGAAAAATATTATCCCTGTTGAAGAGTATTTAGCTGCACAAGGGCGTTTCAAACACTTATTTAAAGATGAGTACAAGTACTTGATCAAAGAGTGGCAAGAGAGAGTAGACTCTAATTGGGCTTATTTACAACGCCGTGAAGAAGCTAGAGTATAAGCTGAGAAGCTTATAGCTTCACGCAATCTTGCACAAAATCTGGAAACGGCAGACTTTTAGTCTAGCCTTACTCCAGCTTTGGCACAATCTCACATAAATCTAAAATCTTTTTACTCTAAGAAATCATTTATATAAAGTTTTGAATTAACTCCATTCTTTAAAATTAACAAACCAAAAAAACGATAAAATACCTATACAAATTATAAATTGCACTAGTGCAATGGGTCCACTGCCGAAGTGAACCAAGCGTTAGCGTAGATGGCGGAATTACTTCCGGCATCGTATTTAAAAAAGATGAAGGGTTTCCTTCATTTTATATCATAAAATCAAGGGATAAATTATGCCATTATTAGACTCATTTACAGTAGACCACACAATAATGCCAGCACCTGCTGTTCGTAAAGCTAAGGGGATGAAAAGTCCAAGTGGGGATGCTATTACAGTTTTTGATCTACGTTTTGTAAAACCAAATAAAGATAAGTTATCAAGTAAGGGTATACATACTCTAGAGCATTTGTTTGCAGGTTTTATGCGCGATCACTTAAATTCTAAAAGCGTAGAGATCATCGACGTTTCACCTATGGGATGTCGTACAGGTTTTTACATGTCAGTTCTTGGTCGTCCAAAAGAGAAAGAAGTAGCCTCTGCTTGGGAAGCATCTATGAAAGATATTTTAAAAGTAAAAAGAAAAAAAGATATTCCAGAACTTAACAAATACCAATGCGGTACATATAAAATGCATTCACTTGGTGATGCAAAAAGTATAGCTAAAAACGTCCTAAAAAAAGGTATTGGTATTATGAGCAATAAAGAGTTAAAACTGGATATGAAAAAGATTAAGTAATGTTATTACTACTGCCGATGGATAGCACAAATAGCGATGAGGCTAGATTAGCAAAAGTTTTTGAAGCTAAGACTTGGGCTCAAGTTGACGTGGAGGAAGGTATTGTTAAAAGTATAAACTTTAGCGATATCTTTGATGGTTTTGATGATATTAGTGAAGCTGTGGTCTTAGAGAGTGATGGTGAAAACCCTATGATGTTCTTAGAATACAACATGATGCCACTTGTAGCTCACACCCAAAGAAGTATAGATGAAATAGTTGAAGCTTTTTTGTTTAGAGAACTTCACGATTTAGCTTATTAGGTCCTGATTTGGCAGATCTATCTCAGTTTTTAGAGCTTTTTTCTATCCAACCTGGATATAGATATATTCAGGTTACAACTGATGTTGATGAAACAACAACAGCTTTATATGAACTACTACATGAAAACGATGCAGAGCTTCGTATAGCTTACTATAGCGAAGATAAGATGCCAGATCTTTCACAATACTATCCAGACGCGACGGTTCAACATGTAAAGAATTTCAATATGCCTTACAGAGCATTGCCACGCGACAACGATATGGTTATATATAAAGACATATTTTCAAAACACAACAAAAAAGATCTACTTTTAAAAACTGCATATACTACACTTTCAAATACGGCAGATATTATCATAATGGAAAAGACGGGTATACTCGATATAAGAGAGATGATGGAGTTATTTGAAAAGTTCGAATATCGTGCACCAAACCATATGAATATCTTAGAGGGCTATGATATCTTTATGGCAAAAAAGATGCACATGTGGGGTAATGGACTATAAAGCTATTTTTTTTCTTTATATTTATAAAATTCTTTATTTAGGTAGTGAACAACGTCATCTCTATCTTCATCAAACCAGTCGGCATTTGTTCGGTATCTACATTGTTCTACTCTGTTATGAAGTTGCTTGTAGTTTTTAGCTTTTCTATCTTCGCTATTAAAGTGCGATGAGTCGTGACACTCATAACACTTTGAAGAGACGTACATATCTTTTCCATTTTTTGCATCATAAGCAAAAGAACATTCAAAAGATATTAGTAATATAAAAAGCAATTTATTAATGTTTTTCATTTTTTCCTCCTTATGAGGTATAATTCGATGAATAAACTTAATAGTATATAATATATACTTATAGAAAAGTTATGTAAAAATGTTAAATAAAAATTTTGATGATGAAGACCATAAAATAGTTAAAAGTGAAGACGGTTCATACACGGCATACTCGAGTGAGTATGATGAACACTATCACTCAACTAAAGACGGTGCCCTAAAAGAATCCCTTTTAAAACACGTAATACCCGCTTATGAACTAAGTAAAGATATAGAAGAAGTAGATATATTAGATATATGTTTTGGTCTTGGCTTTAATACTCTAACAACCATATTTTATTATAAAAAAAACTCTATTAATAAAAAGATAAATATATATTCACCTGAGCTAGATGCAAAACTTGTAGAATCACTTAAAAATTTTACATATCCGGATGAGTTTGCAGATATAGAACATATTATAGTAACACTCTCAAAGGAGCACAAATATGTGGATGATACTATACATGTAGAGTTATATGTTGGTGATGCAAGGGAGTATATTAAAAAGCTTGACGTTAAGTTTGATATAGTCTACCAAGATGCATTCAGTCCAAGTGTAAATCCTATTTTGTGGACCAAAGAGTACTTTGAAGATATAAAAGATCTTATGAAAGAAAGAGGAGTAATAACTACATACTCAACCGCTCTAAGAACAAGGTTGGCTCTTTATGAAAACGGTTTTAATATCTACATAAACAGCGGAGATGATTTTAGAGATGCAACGCTTGCATCTTTAAGCGAGTTAGATGGATATAAAAAAGTCGATATGGAGCATAAGATAAAGTGCAACCCTGAAGTAGAGCCGCTAAGGGATTAGTAAAGCGAAGATATCTTATCTATCTCTTCCCAGCTAAGAGAGTTTGCTTTTGCCTGGTGTTTGATGATATGTGCTACGTAACGAGCAAACATATCTGTCTCAATATTTACCCTGTAACCTTTTTTATAGTTACGCATAAGTGTCTCTTTCATAGTATGAGGTATGATGGTAAGACGGAAACTATCATCAAAGACCTCATTTACCGTTAGACTTACTCCGTCTATCGTTATTGAGCCTTTTGGGATTACATAGGCTATATATATTTTTGGCAGCTTTATAAAGATATCGAAAGAGTTACCATTGTTTTTTACTTCAGTTACTTCACCGACACAGTCTACATGTCCTTGTACTACATGTCCATCAAATCTGTCACCCATCATCATAGCCGGTTCTATATGGACTTCGTTTTTGTAGTTCTCAATTGCTAAGAGTTTTTGACTCTCCGGTGATAGCTCAACTGAAAAACCATCATTTAAAACTTCTGTTACAGTCAAACATGCACCGTTAATAGCGATGGAATCACCAAGTGCGCCTTTGTATTTGCTTTTTATACTTAGTGTTGAGCCTACAAAGCTTTTAACAGTTGCAACTTCGCGTATTAATCCTGTAAACAAGTAATTTCCTTCTAGTATCTCTTGATTTTATTAGTCGTATTTTAACATGATTTATAATTTATCTATGATCAGAATATATTTACCCGCTAGATCATAATATTTAGGTTCGCTTGGCGGCTTTGCATATTGAAGTTGCCATTCATTATTTTTATTATAAAAATATTTGAAAAAAACTAGGTAGTTGTCTAAAAACTCATTTAACTCATTACTCATACGTATACATCCATGTGAGTGTGGTTCTCCTAGTGAAACACTACTTCTATGTGCATGTATAGCAAATTCAAGTTCACCCTTTATAAGTTTCCATCTGTTTTTGTCCAGGGTCTTGCTACCGTTTTCATCTAGTGTGTTGTAGCGGATACTCTTTTGCTTTCCAAAATAAAATACGAATCTGCCCTTTTGTCCATACGGCATAGTGATGTTGTCTTCAAGTATCTCACCTTTTGAGCGCCATCCGCTTTGTATGCTAAATATACCTGAGGGTGTTTTTAAGTAATGGTCATCGCCGTTTATTACTTGAATCTCTTTTTCCATATTTCCACTAGAGATAAAGTCAAAACCTATGGGATAAAATATTTTATTTTCATTATCCCATAAAATGAGTATAAGTACCTGATTTGAGAGATCTACCAGTGATAAAAATTGTGATGATACAAGTTTGTCGCGTATTGTATTTAGATGTACTTGTGCTTTTTCCCAGTAGGCATCATCGAGTATAAACTTTGTTTCTCTTTGTTCTAAAGAGTCTTTTATATTTATATCTCTTAGTGTTCCTTGGTCATTTATGAGTTTGTTCAACTCTTGTGAGTAACACTCGCTGTCATTGTTGTCACAAACATAGTCTAGGTATCCGCTATAGTATTTTGAGTAAATAGGTTTTAAGACAACATTGTTGCGAAAGTTTTTTTGTATCTCCTGTACATTTAATGCAGATGCATAGGAATATAAGAGCATCAATATAACAAATGTTTTGAGAGGTCTTATTATTGAGATCAAAAAACTATTTTACCGTCTTCTTGAAGCCCTTTGATTATAGATTTTGCTTTTTCATGCCCTTTATAAGCAGCTTGTCTACAATACTCTAAGGCTTTATCATGATCCATCTCACAACCTACACCTTGGTCATAAAGCTGACCAAGATTGTAAAGACCCTCTGCAAGTCCACCATCAGCCGCACGTGAGAAACAGATGAAACATTTTGCATCATCTTGTTCAACACCGTGACCCTCTTTATAAAGAACTCCCAAGTTGTTAAAGCTCTCAATGTGTCCGCGTTTTGCTCCCTCTTCATACCAAAAAGCAGCTTCTGAGTAGTTCTGAACGCATCCAAGTCCGCGCTCAAACATTAAAGCTACTTCATACATAGCCTGAGGGACTTCACGGACAGCCGCTTCTAAAAACAGCTCGTGCGCTTTAAACTGGTTATGCTCTACACCGCCAAGCCCGTTCATGTATAGTATGGCAAGGTTAAAAAGAGCTAATGGCTGTTTAGCCTCAGCTGCTTTTTCGTAAAGTTCTAAAGCCTTTGTATCATCTTTTTCACTCCCTTGTCCATTTTGGTACATGTAAGCAAGTGATGTTTGCGCATCAGCATTATTTTGCTGTGCTAGATCCTCATAAAGTTTAAAAGCTCTCTCGTAATCCCCAGAGTTGTATGCATTGTGTGCATCTTGAATCATTATTTTTCGTTTTCCGTTCTAATATTTTGTCTAAAAGTCGTTTGATTACCTTTAGCTTTGGCTTTGGCTTTTCTGATTTTCTCTAACGCATCTTCTTTGTGATCAAGATGCTCATCTCTAACCTTGTATACTTCGCCGCCATCTACTTCAGGGTCATACTCTATAACTTCCGGTTTATAGTCCGCAAATATATCTTTTTTGTCTTCTTTTGACATAAAAAACCTCTATTAATATTTGTATTTAGGCAAATTATACATTAAAATGATAAAATTCCATTTAATAAACTCTTCCTTGGATAAATGTATGAATTATGATGTAATAGTAGTCGGTGGTGGTCATGCAGGTGTTGAAGCAGCACTTTCATCAGCTAGAATGGGTAACAAAACAATCTTGATCTCGATGCTTGCAGAAAATGTGGGTGCTACTTCATGTAACCCTGCTATCGGTGGTCTGGCAAAAGGTCACTTAGTACGTGAGTTAGACGCACTTGGCGGTGAGATGGGACTTATAACTGACGAGGCCGGTATACAGTTTCGCATACTTAACCATACAAAGGGTCCTGCTGTTCGCGGTAGCCGTGCTCAGATAGACATGGACAGATACAAAATCATAGCTAGAAACAAAGTTTTAAACACTCCAAACCTAGACCTAATCCAAGAGTTAGCAGAATCTTTAATCATTGAAGATGGCGAAGTGAAAGGTGTTAAAACTCATCTTTTAAATGAATATACGGCTAAAAAAGTGATCATTACATCAGGTACATTTTTAAACGGTCTTATACATGTGGGTGAGATCAAACAAGAGGGCGGTCGTTTTGGTGAACAGACATCAAAAGGTCTAAGTAGATCTCTAAGAGAGTGCGGTCTAACGCTTGAGCGTTTAAAAACAGGTACATGTGCACGTATAGACAGCTCTTCAATAGACTTCTCGGTTATGGAAGAACAAGGCGGTGATGATATCCCTAGTCCTTTTTCATTTCGTACTAACAGGGATGAGTTTGTAAAGACTAAAAAACAGATCCCATGTTTCATAGCATATACAAATGAGACTACACACGAGATAATAGAGTCAAACTTTTACCGTGCACCGCTTTTTACTGGACAGATCGAAGGTACAGGTCCTAGATACTGTCCGTCAATTGAGGATAAGATAAACCGTTTCCGTGACAAAGACAGACACCATCTTTTCATTGAGCCTCAGACTATGGAAAATACGGAGTGCTACATAAACGGTATGAGTACCTCTCTTCCGCCTGATGTACAACAAGATATGATCCACTCGGTAAAAGGGTTAGAGAATGCAAAAATAGTCCGTTACGGATACGCTATAGAGTATGACTACGTAGACCCTAGGGAGCTAAAACACTCGTTAGAGACTAAAAAGGTTAAAGGGCTTTACCTAGCAGGACAGATAAACGGTACTACAGGTTATGAAGAAGCGGCAGCACAAGGTTTGATGGCTGGTATAAATGCTTCACTTAGCATACAAGGAAAAGAGCCACTTGTACTTCGCCGTGATGAAGCTTACATAGGTGTTTTAATAGATGACTTGGTAACTAAAGGGACTAAAGAGCCATACCGCATGTTTACAAGCCGTGCTGAGTACAGACTTCTTCTTCGTGAAGAGAGTGCAGATACCAGACTCAGCCACTACGGACATGAACTTGGACTTTTAAGTGATGAGGTCTATGAGAAAGTACAACTTAAAGATAAGCAGATAAAAGAGGGTGCACAACTTCTTGAAGATACAAAGTTTACTCCAAACAAAGAGTTTAATGCACTACTTGAATCTATGGATGAAGAGCCTATAAAAGATGTACAATCAGCTCAACAACTAGTAGCTAGAAAAACTTTTGATGTTGAGAAGATGTTAAAACTGGTACCTGAGTTGTCTGAGTTAGATCCTTATATAAAAGAGGAGATTCTTGTTGAGGGAAAATACGCTCGCTACATCGAGAAACAAGCTCAAGAGATAGAGAAGATGAAAAAATATCTTAAAGTTAAGATTCCTGAGGGCTTTGACTTTACTGTTGTAAGCGGGCTTAGCAAGGAGATTCAGGAAAAGCTGGCTCAGTTTAACCCGCCTACGCTTCAAGCTGCTTCTCAGATTTCAGGAATCACACCTGCGGCTATTGAGATACTGCATATATACATAAAAATAGCTAGTAAGAAATAATACTATCTATGAAATACTAAAGAAATGGTACAAAAATAAAAGTTATTGTTCATATAGGTTGCATTTTATAAAAAATTAATTTTTACTACGGTATCCTGGCTATACAGGAATACTTTTTGTTGTTTTAAATAATTGTTTTATATTAATAATAAGGATAGTAGTGGGTAATCAATGTTATATTGACCTTTTCTCTGGTTGTGGTGGGCTTGCACTAGGCCTTCATAATGCAGGTTGGAAAGGTTTATTTGCTATTGAAAAAAGTGAAGATGCTTTTTCAACGCTTAAACATAATCTAATCGATCAAAATAATAATTTTACATGGCCTGATTGGCTTCCAAAGAAAAACCATGATATTAATGAAATAATTTCCATTTACGAAAACGAACTTAAACAGTTACAAGGTAAAGTAAAACTTATAGCAGGCGGACCGCCTTGTCAGGGCTTTTCAATGGCAGGAAGGCGTAAAGAAAAAGACGATAGAAATAAACTTATTGATTCTTATATTAAATTTGTAGAATTAGTAAAACCAAGTATATTATTTTTTGAAAATGTAAAAGGTTTTACTATTGGATTTAAAAATGGTAATAAAAAAGGTAAAGCTTATTCTGAATATGTTGTAGAAAAACTTCAAAAGCTAGGTTATGATGTATCTGGAATAATTGTAGATTTTTCTGAGTATGGAGTGCCTCAAAAGAGACAACGCTTTATTTTAGTAGGTACACTATCGAATAATGCTGAAAGCTTTTTTAGTTCAATAAAAGAAAACAGGGCAAATTTTTTTAAATCTAAAAATATAACCGATAAGACTTCGTTAAGTGATGCAATATCTGATTTATTACAATCAAATGGCACTTTAGAATCTCCAGATACTAAAAATTTTAAAGCAGGTATATATTCAAAAGCAAATAGTAGCTACCAAAAGCTCATGAGAATTGGAAAACCATTAACAAATAAGATTGCAGATAGTCATAGATTTGCTAAGCATAAACCAGAAACGGTTGAAAGATTTAAATATATTTTACAAAATGCTAGACCAAATAAGTCTATTTCTGATGAGATTCGAGAATTATATAATTTAAAAAAGCATACTGTTGTTCCTTTATGTGAACAGTCTTGTACTCCAACGCTTACAACATTGCCAGATGATTATATACACTATAGTGAGCCTAGAATTTTAACTGTTAGAGAATATGCTAGGATACAATCTTTTCCAGACTATTATGAGTTTAAAGGAAAATATACTACAGGTGGAGATAGAAGAAAAGTAGATGTACCAAGATATACTCAAATAGGAAATGCAATTCCTCCACTTTTTGCAGAACAGGCTGGACTTATTTTAAAGGAGATGATTTAGTGGAATTTCGAGTAAGCTCTGAATTAAAGAACATTATTGGTAAAGATTTAATTATTAATGATGAAGTTGCCATTTTTGAACTTGTAAAAAATGCTTATGATGCCCATGCTACACGAGTTGATATAACATTTGAAAACGATAAAATCATTATCCAAGATAATGGTAAAGGGATGAACTTAAATGATATTCAAACAAAATGGCTATTTGTTGCTTATTCTGCGAAAAAAGATGCCACAGAAGATAATGACCTCAATGAAGAAAAATATAAAGACTACAGAGACAAAATAAATCTAAAACGAGGTTTTGCAGGAGCTAAAGGAATTGGAAGATTTTCTTGTGATAGATTAGGTTCAAAATTAAAACTAATTTCAAAAAAAGTATCATCAAGCAAGTATCATCAATTAGATGTTAATTGGGATGACTTTGAGCAAGATGCAAAAGAAGATTTTATAAATATTCAAGTTGATTATACTGACCCTCCATCTATTGCATATGATGATTTTCAAAATGGAGTAATACTTGAAATATCTAATTTACACTCAAATTGGAATACAACTAAATATGAAAGTCTCAAGCGCTCTTTAGGAAAACTTATTGACCCATTTCAAGTAAACACAAAATCAAATAATTTTCAAATATATATTAAAGAATCTGACAAAATTTTTCCAGAACCTGTAGTTAATAATTTAGTTTCTGTATTGACAATGAAAACTACAAAATTAGAGGTTGAAATAAAAGAAAATAAAATTTTATCTACACTAACTGATAGAGGAACAGTTATATATAAAATAGAAGAACAAAATCCATATTTACATCTTAATCATACTTCTATTACATTATTATTTTTAAATCGTAAAGCAAAACATAATTTTAGTCAAGTTATGAAAGTACAACCAGTAGAATTTGGTCATGTTTTATTATATAACAATGGTTTTAGAGTTTATCCTTATGGAGAAGTAGATGACGATATTTTAGGTATAAATAAGAGATACCAACAAGGTTATAATAGGTATTTATCTACAAGAAATATTATAGGGAATATTAATGTTAATGAATATTCCAAACAATTTAAAGAAAAAAGTAGTAGGGATAGTGGCTTAATTGAAACAGATGGTTACAGAGAATTAGAACGTTTTTTTTGGGATAAGGCTTTAAAAAGATTAGAAAAATATGTAGTTGGTATTCAATGGGGACTAGATGAATTAACAAGAGAACAAGATAGTGATTCAGAAGATTTAGTTGCTCTTAATACATTGGAAAGTAAATCAAAAATTATTGAATTTATTAAAAAATTGACATCTTCAAAGGATATTAAAATACTAGATTTTGACAGTGATTTTTTAAATATAATTAATGAGTATAATATAGACGAACCTATAGTAAAAACTTTACTAGATATTGCGCAAAAATCAAATAAACCAGAATTGATAGATGATGTCGAAAAACTTCGTAATCAGATAAATAATTTAGCTAGTCAGAAGAGTAGTTTAGAAAAAAATTTGTATGAGACAGCAGAAAAAAACTTACAACTAGAAGAAGAAAAAGATTTATTAAATACACAACTCTCTCAAGAAAAAAATAAAACTAAAAACCTTGTAAAAGAAAAAGCTCAAACAGAAAAACAAATTTTATTTTTGCAATCAGAAAGAACTTTAAATGAAAAAGACTTAATTAATTTACAGCATCATATTGGAATAAATGCTGAATTAATTAATGGATCAATTACAAACTTTAAAAGAAAAATGGATAAAAAAGACACTATTACAAAAACAGAAGTGATGGAGATATTAGATGAAGTTTCCATGACAAATCAAAAAATTCTTGCTATAAATAAATATGCTACAAAAGCGGACTTTATAACAAACTCTGAAACTATCCATAAAGATATAGTTGCTTTTATTCAACAGTATATCTCCAATATATATAAAGTAGTCTCTAATAATCAAATTTCTATTCATGTTGATAATACTATGGAAGAATTTATTACTAATTTTAAACCAATGGAAATGACAATTATCATAGATAATATTTTAAATAATGCTAGAAAAGCAAAAGCTAGAAACTTAAATATAAATTTTGAATTTCAAAATGACCAACTTCTTATTGTTTTTATTGATGATGGAAATGGTTTTTCAAATGACATCACAAATACTAATATGATTTTTGAAAGAGGTTTTACAACTACTAAAGGATCAGGATTAGGGCTATACCATATAAAACAAATCATCTCTTCCATGAATGGGGGTATTGAGGCTATTCAAAATAAATCAAAAGGTATTAGTTTACTTATAAGGTTAAATAAATGACACTAGACTATAAAATTTTATGGATTGATGATCGTGAAGACTTTTTTAAAAACCACGAAGATTTCATTAAAGAGCATATTGAAGATAAAGGTTTTGATGCTCAGATTATTAAACATAAAAGTTTACAGGAATATTTAGAAAATGACAATGAAAAAATAGAACAAGTAAAATATGATTTATTTCTTATTGACCTTAATCTTGATAATGGAAATACCGGTGATGAAATTATTGAAAAAATAAGAGCTAATAAAGTACTAACAGATGTAATATTTTATTCGACTAACTTAGCAGATGTTAGAAAGTCAATATGTGACAACAATATAGAAGGTGTTTTTGTTACAAGTAGAAATCAAGATGATTTTGAAGAAAAAGTTACTGATGTAATTGATGTTACGATTAAAAAAGTTCAAGACGTTAATAATTTGCGTGGATTAATTATGGCAGAAGTATCTGAACTTGATAGAATTAAAAATAGTATAGTCAAAAAATATTGTGAAATAACAAATAATACTGATAATGAATTAAAAAAATATATAAAAACAGATGTTTTTAGTGATTTTAAAAGTAATTTGGAGAAATATGATTTTTTAATTAGTGATGATAAAAATTCGCATGAGCAAATGGACTTGTACAAATTTATTGATGATCTTATGTATATGAGTAATAAAAAATCAAAAACTGTTTTTAAAATAAAACGATTGCATGAGCCAATTAGATCAATTGATTTTATTCATCAAAATTATTTTGATGAAGTGATAAAAAAGAGAAATGTATTTGCACATGAAACAGAGCAAGAAGATGAGCAAGGAAAATACTTAAATTACCAAAATGGTAGTCGATTAGATTTTACAGAAGAACATTGTATTCAAATACGTAAAGATATAAAAAAGCATAAAGTTTTGCTCGAACAAATAAAATTTAAACTAAATGAATAAATTTATAGTTTACGGTGATATTCACGGCTGTTACGATGAATTTATCTCTCTTAGAAATAAAATAAACCCTCAAAAAAACGATATAGAAGTTTGTGTTGGTGATATTATTACCAAAGGTAAAGATTCTATAAAAACTCTTGATTTTATTATTGAAAACAACATAAAATCTGTTCTTGGTAATCATGAAGATAAAATCATACGATACCTTAATCATCAAAAATCAAATAAAAAAAATCCTATACAACTAGATAATGATGAGCAAAATATTATAGATAATTTATCTATAAAACATATAGAGTTTCTACAAAACCTACCGTTATTTTTACAGTTTAATGATATTACTATTGTTCATGGTGGAGTTCAAAACAGTATGTCTTTAGAAAAACTTTCAAAACGAGATAAACAAAAAATACTTCGTATGCGATACTTAGATCAAAACGAACATTATCTAACTCTTGGAAAAGAAAATGAAGACTCAATATTTTGGGCTGATATTTATAATGGAAATCAAGGTTTTGTTGTTTATGGTCATCAACCATTTAATGAACCTAAAAAAAGTGACAATGCATTAGGGATTGATACAGGGTGCGTATACGGAAATAAGCTAACAGCTGCAATTTTTTCAAAAACTGATGCAAAATATGCTTTATTAAAAGTATTAGAGCAAAAATATTTATAAAGAGATTATTTTAGTATATGACAAATAAAAAACAAAAAGCCCAGATATGCAAAAAGTAAATATACTGGTTGAGGGTGAAGTTATCTCAGAGATAATCCCTATGGAGTTTTTTAACTACCATCTGTTTGAACCAAGCCAAGAGATGCAGGACAAATACGGTGCAAGAACAGAGGGTGTTATGAACCCCAAGATAGATAGTGTTTTGAGTTACGTAAAAAACGAATCTATCAAACAGATGATGCAAGATAAAAACAACAACTGCGAAGTTACTTTTTTTATTTAAATATATGAATTTGTGGTAAAATTGTGACATTTAAAGTCTAAGAGGAGATTACTCGGTGAAACACCTTGAATTAATAGAACTTATTTATAAGCACCGTCATTTGATTGACGATGCGTTTAAAGGGGAAGTTGTTCAAGATCTGCCAAGTGCGTTAATAGAAGAGGCAGGACTGTTTCAAAAGGTCTCCAAACGCTACGAGCTCAGTGACAGTTATGTTCAGTTTGCAAACGCCATATTAAAGCGTGTAGATGCCAACTACACCTTTGGTGATTACAACGAAGAGATCAAACTTCTTCTAAAACAAAAAAGTGACTATCTAGAGACACAAGATAAAAATATCTTGACTCGTATGAAAGAGCTTGTAGGTACACTTTACAAAAAGATCCAACAACGCGACATTTTGATAAATGCCAGAATCAACGACATAGTAAACGATAATGACCTTAGCATTGAGCTTATCATCAAAGATGCACTTGATGTAGACAACAGGATATCTGAGCTTATAGAAGCTCATGCAGAGAATCTAAAAATCTTAGGTAAAGACCTTCGTGGGCTTGATGATGAACTTGATAGTATTCTTGTTGATATCGGTCTGGATATGGTCGTGTTTACTGAAAATATCCACAGTTACAACAACCGTTTAAGTGACTTTATACTTCGTACGCAAAAGAGAAAAGAGCAAAACAAAAAACTGGCATCTTTAGCAAACAAGATAACCAAAGAGCAAGACCAAGACTTAGTCTCTATGCTTTTAAGTAATCCGCAGATATATCAGCACACTTTTAAAGAACGTAAAACCGGAAATATTAAACACCTTCCAAATCCTATAGAGCTTAAAAAAGCTTCATTTATCGATGCTCTTTCAAAACAGCTGAGAATAAAGAAAGTAAAAAGAAAAGCACAACATGATAAACCGTACGGTATATCTGAAAACCTAGATATGAAATCTGTTCGTCTTCAGATAATCCAAAAAGATGTCCTAAAAGACAAACCCTCAGATATCTACCACTACATACTAGAGCATCCTGAGATCAAGAAGTTTGCTGAGGATGATATATACAGTAGCTTTGCATTTAAGACTTACTTGACAATAGTTCAAAACTACCGTGAAAATATAGTCTTAGATACACAATTTAATAACAATAACATAAGGATCGCCAAATGGATATAGCTAAAGCCTTCGAGATTTTATCTCAGGGAAAAATTATCTCAACCAACTCATCTCAGTATAGTGAGCTGGCAAACATGTTATTAACAGATAGTTTTTTTAGTGAACTGGATGAGCTAATATCAAAAATAGGTTATAGACTAATCGGCGAGGGCGGTTACTTCTACATGGCCAAAAAGGCTAAACTAAACGCAACGCAGCAACAACTATTTATAAACAAACATCGCGATGTTATAGTAGCTATCTCATTTTTAAGACAACTATACCCAAGACTAGACAGAGGGAATGTCTTATCGTTTATAGATACGGTCACAAACTATGGAAACACTAAAAAAGATGACAAAAGTATCCGTGACAAGTTGGTTTATTTTTCATGGATTAAAAACAAAGAAGACGAAAAAGGTATGATGGAACAGCTATTTAAACACCTCGAAGATAAAAATGTTTTAGAAAAAGTAAGTGTAAGCAACTCAGACAAGTACAAAGTCTTGGATGCGGTTAACTACTACATATCGATAGTAGACTCTATAGAGGAGGGAGAAGAATAATGTTAAAAAGAATGCTTCTAATAAACTCGGCAAACTTTCAGTTAGCCGACATCGACCTCTCTAAAGAGATATTTTTCGTAGGTGACAATGCAAGTGGTAAAACGACATCTACACGTGCGCTGCATTTTTTATATAACGGTGATGGTAACAAGCTAGGAATACCTCGTTCAAAAGACTCTTTTGCAAAACACTACTTCCCACATGATGAAGCTTATATCATCTACGTGTTTGATTCGTTTTTTATCTTCACTTACAGAAGAAACGACACTATAAGAAGATGGTTCTCAAAACAAGAGTTTGATCTAGAGCGTGTTATAAAAGATGGTGAACTTCTTGATTTTAAAGAGATCGAAGCGTACATCAAAAGTGCACCTTTAAAAGTTAAACCTCAGACTATAGAGGACTATACGTCTATACTTTACGGGAACAATAAAAAATATCTTGATTTTTCAATAGCTAAGATCGAGAACTATAAGATCTTCCTTGATCTGTTTAATATGATATTTAACATAGACAAGGCCATCGTTACGGCAAGCGATATTAAACGTGCTATTCAAAAATCACTTGACAGAAAAGATGAGACGCTTAGTATAGACTATGAAGACTTTATCCGTAAACTCAACGGTTTTTCAAGCTCATACCACTTCTTTAAAACTTTTGACGGCAGTAGAAGTGCCCTAAAAAATGCGTTAGAGATAAAAGATGAGCTTTTAGAGCTAGAAAAAACAACACAGGAAAAACTAAAAGAGATCAACTATCGTCACCGCTTTGAGATGGAGGAGTTTAACCAGCAAAAAGAGCTGATAGATGAGGTTAATATCCAAAGTAAAGAGTATAGAAAAAAATCTAAAAACATAGAGTCTTTTTACGAGTCTTTTGAGGCTAGGCTTTCCGCTAAGATACGTGTACTTGATAAAGAGATAGGAAGACTCGAAGACTTAAAAGAGAAGTTTGATCCCTTAGAAGTGGAAGAGAGAACACTACTTGCGAACAAATACGAGGGTATTAAAAAAGAACTTGATGCTAAAAAATACTCGTATCAAAAACTAAAAGAGAAACAATCATCTGTTCAAACAGAGATAGAGAGTCAAAAAGAACATATCTTATACAAGATAAACACGACTTTGCCAAACCAGCACAATCAAACAATATACAATCTAAGCGAGATCGAAAAGTCAAATCATACGAACGAAGTATATGAGATAGAAAAAGAGTTTGCAGAGTATGAAGATGAGATAAAAGACGAGATAAAAGCAAACGATACAGAGATAGCTCGTTTGAGAGATTCAAAAAATATTATTAATTCTCAGCAGTTTGGTAAACAGCATGAACTAGAAGAGCAGTTTGCTAAAAAAAGTGCACTTTTAGGTGAGCAAAGAGATAGAGTCACTGATGACCTGGATGCTGTAAGAGAAAATATAAGAACACTTTTAGCACAAAAACATGAGCAGTCACTCAAGATAAAAACACACGAAGATAAATATACAGCTATTAGAAAGACTAACGCTAAAGAGTTATGGCAAAAACGTGAAGAGTTTAATAACAAAATATCAAACGCGCGTGCTATTATGAATCCTCCAAAAAATAGTTTTAACGAGTTCTTATCAAACGAGATAGACGGCTGGGAAAAAGAGATATACCCTGTTATCGACAAAGACTTGCTAAAACAATCATGTGACGTACTAAAGCCTGAGATAATAAAAGATGCTGCACCGCTGGGCTTTAGCATAGATGTAAGTTCACTAGAGACGATACCTACAAAAGATGAAGCTAACGAGATACTAAACAATGTAAAAGATGAAAAATACAGAGCTTTAAAAACTTACCAAGAGCTTTACAGAACTGAAGTAGGTCAACTGGATGAGCAGAAAAATTCACTTTTAGCAAAGATGGAGTCTTTAGAGAAAGAGCTTAAAAATCTGCATGATGAAAAATCTTCACTAGAAGAGGCTAAAGACAATCTTTTTAAAGATATGGCGGACCTGTCTCAAGAGTTAAATGAAAACCTTGCAGACCTAGGCGGCGGAGAGGAATCTAAAAAAGCTAAAATAGAAGAGGGTATTGCATCATTAGAAGAGAGATCAAAAGAGCTGCAAGTAGAGCTTAGAGAGTTACATAAAAAGAAAAAAGAGAAGATCGATAAAAGTGCCGAAAACCGTGACTACAACATAAACATCATAGTTAAAAAAGAGAACAAAAACTTAAAAGAGGCTATAGCTGAACAAGAGGAGTTGATGGACTCTTTAGGTGAGAAAGTACAGTCTTTTGATGAAGATGAGATGATGGCGGAGTTGTCAAGAGATATAAATGTACTAGATAAAGACTTAGAAGAATCATATGATGCTTTGAGATACTTAGAGGAGTATGAAAAATCAAAAGATGACATGTTGCATCTTCCTGAAAAAGAATCTGTTTTAAACAAACACACAAAACTTTATGATTCAAGAAAAGCACTTGTTAAACATATATCCAAACTTCTAAATGACAAAATATCAGAACTAACTGAGTCTAAAAACAAGCTTGAGAACAAACTAAAACTTTATGATCAGGGTATTAGAAAAGTCGGGGAGTTAAATCTTGAGATGGGTCAAGAGGAACAAAAAAGCGATGAGTTCCTAGTAAATATAATACACGAATATGAAAACCTTGTAGGTGATTATAGAAATAAAAAAGCAAAGTTCAGAGAACTGCTAGATAGACTAAAAAGGTTAGAAGTCCACTCACTTATAGAGTTGAACTTTAACATGGAGCACTTCTGGGAAGTTAAAAGCATATCTGAGCTTGAAAATATTATGGATTCTCTAAAAGAGCTAAGAGACTTTGAGAAAAATAAATATGAGAGTGAGAAAAAACGCAGCCATAACAACTTCGACTCATTTTTAAGAAATACGATCCCGAGTAAACTTCAAAGTTTTGATGACTTGGAAAACGAGTTTGAAAAAGCAAAAGTATCTATTAACGAGAGCCTCTCACATGCAGACTTTGGTGTTATTAAAAACATCAGACTTACAACGGGTAGTTCAAAAGACAGAAACGACTCTATAAGCTCACTTCTTCAGAGTCTGTCTAAAAAGGTAAATGATACGGTCGGTCTGTACTCTAACAAGTCACTGTTCTATCTTGATGTATCAAAATCAGTTGGAAATATCGACGATATTCAGTCAATTTTAGAATCTATCAAAAAGAAAAGCTCAAACGGTTCTATTAACCTTTTTGACACTATTGATCTGAGTATCTCATATATTGAAAACGGTAAAAAAGTAGATAATAAACTAAATATTAAAGATGAAAGTTCATCGGGTGGAAATATATTACTAAAAGTAGCAATAGCTATGTCAATATTAAACCGTTATGCTAAGAAAACATCGCAGGAGACGTCGTTTTTCCTAATCATCGATGAGGTCTCAAAACTTCAAAGTAAAAACCAAGAGTTGATTAGAAGTTATATTAATGAAAACGGTTTTAGGACTCTGTTTATTACGCCTGACCCTGCGTATCCTGATCCAAACAGGGCTTTATACTATACATTTAAAAATATTCAACACGAGGGTGAAAACCTTGAAATAAGGCAGATGAATATTATTTAATTTTATGCGTGATATAATACACGTATGGATCATAATAAACTAAGATATGGTGAGTTTGTCCGCGAAGCACAAGCTGATCATGTATTCATCAGCTATAGTGATATAACAAACTCTTCCGAGCAAAAGAGATCGAAGATAAAACTGCGCCCTATCGATATATATCGTTTAGTCACTCCATATGTCTCGGTTAGACTACTTGAACAAGTATACTCTCTGATGCCTCTAGCTATATACCTTGTTATATTTCAAATCTTTATTTTACGTCAAGAGTTAAGCGGTGCTAATGCGATTAGTGTCGGACTTCTTGCAGTTATTGTAGGTTTGATGTTTTTTATGGAGGGGATCAAACAAGGCTTAATGCCTTTTGGTGAACTTATAGGAAATACGCTTCCTAAAAAAGTACATCTTAACCTGGTCTTGGGTGTAGCGTTTGTCTTAGGTATCGGTGTTACTTTTGCCGAGCCTGCAATAGGTGCACTTAAAGCCGCAGGAGCTTTAGTTGATGTTAATACATCGCCGTATTTGTACCTGCTTTTAAATGATTACTCATCGACCTTAGTCCTTTTAGTCGGCGGCGGGGTAGGTCTTGCGGCAGTTCTGGGCACCATTAGATTTATATATGCATGGAGCCTAAAGCCTTTTATATATTTTTCTATTATCCCTACACTCGCACTTACTGCTTATTTGATGATGGATGAAAATCTTAGTGTTATTTTGGGGCTTGCGTATGATAGCGGCGCGGTTACAACCGGACCCGTTACGGTACCTCTTGTCTTAGCGCTTGGTATCGGTATAGCTTCGGCTGCGGGAAAAGGTAACAGCTCACTATCGGGTTTTGGTATCGTAACACTAGCTTCGGTATTTCCAATACTTGCAGTAATGCTGCTTGGACTCTACCTCTCTTTTAACTATACGCCTCAAGATATAATTGAACTATCAATGATGGCATCAAATGCACAAAACATACAGATACCTTGGTATGAACAGTCACCGTACGTTGAGATGCTCTTAGGTATCCGCGCTATTTTACCGCTTGTTTTATTTTTATTTTTTGTATTAAAAGTTATTTTAAAAGAGAGACTTACAAATAGCGGGACTATTGTATACGGCATTGTTTTAGCGATACTTGGGATGATGGTGTTCAACGTAGGTCTTACCTATGGTCTAGCTGCACTCGGTGAGCAGTCTGGTTCTTTAGTGGCTGTTGCTTTTAGCGATATCGAACTCTCGGGCGGAGAGGTTCTTGAAGCTCTATACCCTTACTTATTAGGTCTTTTTGTAGCAGTAGCCTTTGCCTGGATATTAGGCTTTGGTGCAACTTTGGCAGAACCTGCATTAAATGCGCTTGGCATAACGGTTGAGAACTTAACACAGGGTACATTTAGGAAAAAAACACTTATGTATGCTGTAAGTTTTGGAGTCGGTACCGGTATAGCCATAGGTGTTTTAAAAATAATCTTTGATATTCCAATAGCGTATCTGCTGATACCGTTTTATATAATAGCTCTTATATTTACATACTTCTCAGATGAAAAGTTTGTAAATATAGCTTGGGATAGTGCAGGGGTGACAACAGGACCTATTACGGTTCCTTTAGTTTTAGCTATGGGGCTTGGTTTTGGAAATGCTATGAATGTAAGTGATGGTTTTGGAATACTTTCAATGGCTTCAATAGGACCGATTATCGCAGTGCTTGCTACAGGCTTATATGTAAATAAACAACAGGAAAAATAGATGCAAAGAAGAATAACAGTACTAAGTGAAGCTGAACTTATTACATGTATAGTACAAAAAGGTAATGCCGACAAGATAGTTAAAGCGGCATACAAAGCAGGTGCTCAAGGCTCTACGATCCATTATGCACAAGGAAGCGGTGTACGTGAGAAACTAGGAGTATTCGGCGTAGCGGTCGAAGCGGAAAAAGAGGTTATTCAGCTTATTGTATCTAGTGATCAGGTCGATAGGATCTTTGATACTATGTATCTAGTAGGTGAGCTTGATACACCGGGTAAGGGTTTTATGTATGTGACAAAGCTTGAAAAAGCTGCGACGTATATACCTCAAGAAGTCTTGAAAAAATTTGGACTTGAGTCATGATTAGTTATAAACTTATAACTTGTGTTATGCAGGAAAAACTTTCTCACGATATTATAAAAAACCTGCAAAATGAGAAAAAAATCCTGACATCGAACACGTATAGTGCAAGGGGAAGTACGTTTGAGAACGAAGACGATGCTAAACAGATGGATGTTTTAACAGTACTAGTAGAGAAAGAAAAAGCTGAAGAGGTTTTTGAATATCTATATTATGAAGCACAAATAGACAGACCACATGGCGGGATGATCTTTCAAGAGGCAATCGGTCGCTCAACAGAGTACTCACTACCTAAACTTTAATGCTAATTTCATCTTAATATCTTTGTAGTACAATTTCTAAAAAATTAAAGATATTGATCATGAAAAATTATTACTATGTACACACAGGTCACAGAATAGGCTTAGATAGATTTAGACGTGCAGTTGTTATTATAAATGAGTTACAAAATAAAGGTGTAGATATCACACTTTTATGTTCAGACTTTCGTATAGCAAGTGAGGCTAGAGATTTCGGTGTGGAAAAAAGCGTAGGTATAGATGTTGTAAGAAATATACCGCATATTGCAAATCACGGCGATAGACTTATATTTGATTCTGATGAAGCCAATCCTATCATGCTAGAAGATATGAAAGAGTATTTTTCTACTTTTGATCATATAAAAGCTGATGAAATTGTGGTTGATGAGAAATATTTTAAGAAATATGAGAAAAAAATACCACTTTCTTTCTTTTTTGGCGATGATGATTACGAAAAAGATCTAGAAAAATTAATTCCTGCTCTAAAAGAGTTAGATGTATCACTTTTACTTGGGTATTATTACTTTTTTGATTATGAAGATATGTTAAAAGAGAATTTTAAAAACTCTTATGAATTTGAAGATTATGATGAAGTTATAACATCATCAGAAGTGCTTATAACTGCTTCACCTCAGGCAGTACTTGAGTGTTTGGCATCAGGTGGAAAACCAATATTTTTAAAAAGAGAAGATTATTTGGATGATTTTAGTGACGTTTTTAAGGAACTTAACATACCAATAGTTAATATTGCAGATTTATCACAAAAACATGATGTGTTATACGATGTTAGTAACAATAAGTATCAACAAATTAGCATAAATTCTTTAAATTTTCTTAGTTTTATAGATAATTAAAATTAGTTTAGTATATAATAAGACGGAAAAATTCACAAAAGTGAGAAAATATGAAAGAAAATAGCCGTAGAGGTTTTATGGGAAAAGCGTTTGGAGCTGTCGCAGGTTTAGGTGCGATAGGTTCATTAGTTGCTATGAAAAAATCTTGGGATCCACTTCCAAGTGTTAAGGCTGCAGGTTTCACAACATTAGATATGAGTACATTTCCAGAGGGTGAAATGGTTACTGAAAAATGGCGTGGTAAGCCTATCTTTGTTTTAAAGAAAACTGCTGAAATGTTAGCTAAAGAAGAGAGTGATCCTAAAGCAAAAGCTAGAAATATTAAAGTTGGAAATGACAATTTTATGGTATGTATCGGTCTATGTACGCATTTAGGTTGTATTCCAGCATTTAGAAAAGATAGTGGAGATTTTCTTTGTGCTTGTCACGGTGGGATGTTTAACGCTTCAGGCGATGTTATAAAAGCTCCACCGCCACGTGGTTTTGATATTCCTCCTTTTAGAATAGATGGAAACAAAATGGTACTTGGTGAAGTTGGTCCTGAGTATCAAGCAATGAAAGATAACGGCGTTACGCTGTAATTCAAAGGAGGATAAATGGCACATTTTACAAAAGCGACAAGTGTTAAAGATTGGTTAAACCAAAGATTAGCAATTGAGACAGTTGAAAAGGTAATGGCATCTGAGTACTGGATTCCTAAAAACATCAACTTCTTATGGGCAATGGGTATGATTTTAGCAGTAACATTTGGACTGCTTACTATTTCAGGTATATTTTTACTAATGTATTATCAACCACATGTAGATACAGCATTCTACAGTGTTAACTATACAATTATGAGAGAAGTTGATTTTGGTTGGTTATGGAGACATATTCATGGTGTAGCTGCATCTGTTGTATTCTTAATTATATATATTCACATGTTTACAGGTATTTACTACGGTTCTTATAAAAAAGGGCGTGAGATGATCTGGATCTCTGGTATGTTATTGTTCGTAACATTCTCAGCAGAGGCATTTTCAGGTTACATGCTTCCATGGGGACAGATGTCTTACTGGGCTGGTATGGTTATTACTAACATCTTCTCATTAGGTTCATTACACTTAGATGGTTTAGTTGAGTGGATCCGTGGTGATTACGTTCCTGCACAAGCTTTCTTAAACAGATTTTTTATGTTACACGTATTTTTATTACCATTAGCAATCATGGGTCTTATAGGACTTCACTTTGCAGCATTAAGAATCCCACACGTTAACAACCAAGATGGTGAAGAGATCGATTTTGATGAAGAGAGTAAAAAATACTTAAGCGGAGATACTAAAAACTCAAAAGTTATTAGATTTGCAAATGATTTTATGTCTAAAGACCTAATGGTTGTTGGTTTCTTTTTGATCTTTTTCTTTTATCTAGTATTTTATCACTATGGTTTTGCACTAGACCCAGTTAACTTTGACCCTGCAGATGGACTGAAAACTCCGGCACACATCTACCCTGAGTGGTATTTCTTATGGTCATATGAGATATTAAGACCTTTCCCTGTTGATATTGGTCTTGTAGCATTTGGTTTTGCTCAAGTTATCTATATGTTATTACCGTGGTTAGATAGAAGTGACAATACTTGTCCTGCTAACCGTCGTGGTAAGTTCAAAATCTGGTTCTGGGTACTACTTGTTGATATGGTTGTATTAACAGCTATGGGTAAACTACCACCAGAAGGTATTTTTAGTACTATTGGTTTAGTTGCATCATTATTATTTATAGCTATGTGGATAATTCTTCCATTCATAACTAAAAACGAAAAAAAAGTATAAGGAGACACAGATGAAAGAATTAAAAATATTAGCAGTAGTTGTTTTCTTTACACTTTTAACATATTTTTTAGTTGAGCCGTACGCTCATTCACAAATGCATAAACATGTAGATAGTGAAGGTTTTGAATATAAAGACCTTCCTGCTCTTACTAAAACTGGTGACGCGGCACGTGGTCAAGAGCTTATCATGAGTGCCGGTTGTGCTGGTTGTCACTCTATAGAAGCAGCTAGTATGTCTGCTCCTATGGACTCTGTAATGGCTGCACAGTCTTATGGTGTTAACCCGCCTGACTTATCAAATGCCGGTGTATTATATGAAGCTAAATTTTTAGCTGACCTTATCAAAAATCCTGCACATGCACTTAAAGTTGAGCACAAATACACTCCTGATAGTGGAAAAATGCACCCAATGGTTCCATTTTACGGAATGGGTGGAGACATAGATCAAGAAGTTGCTGATATGGTAGCTTACTTACAATCTATCGCTGTTAAAGCTGAGGAAGTTACTCCTGCTATGGCATTTGAGAATGCTTGTGGTAGATGTCATGCTGTTGGTTATGAGCAATGGACTCAACTTGGTACAAAACCAAGATTTAAACATAAAAAAGATTCTTTAGCTTTTGATATTAAAGTTATGGAATACCAAGATTCTTTAAAGGCTTATATGGGTAAATTGCCACCAGACTTGAGTATGTATATCCGTTCTCGTGGTGAACACTACATCTCTACTTTTATGGAGAACCCTCAAAGTCAATTAGCTGGAACAGCTATGCCACGTGTTGGTGTGACTGCAGATTCTGCTGAAAAAGTTATCGAGTATTTAAAAGATGCTGGTGATACTAAGCGCCATGAAAGAGCAGAAATTGGTATGAATGTTATGATCTTTTCAATAATATTCGCAATCTTTGCACTTCTTTGGAAAAAACAAGTATGGAGAGAATTACACTAATTCTTTCTATACCCTCTCATATCCCTATTCTTTAGGGATATACCCATTTTTTTATTTATCTTAACTTTATTTTTTTAGTGTAAAATTGTTTAAATCTATTTAAAGGATACTACGATGAAGAAAAGTGTATTATCTTTATTTGTAACTGTTGTTCTATCAATAAGTGCTTTTTCAAATGACGATGTATATTTAGGTGCAGGTCTTGGTATTCAGGATGCCAGTGCATATGATACAGGATTCTCTATAGTACTAAACGGAGGTGCTTCTATAGATAATATAAAAGTTGAAAAAGGTTATTTCGGTCTTGAAGGTGAATTTACACACTCGTTGCTAAAACCATCATCAGGTAATACTGAAGTTGCATTTACAAGTGTAGCAGGATATCTTGCATATTATGTTGATGTAAATGAGGATGTATATGCAAAGAGTAAATTGGGTCTTGCATATGTAACAACTGATAGTAATTCAAACTATGATGGGATAAGACCAAGTTTGGGTGCAGCTATTGGGTTTAATATGGAGAAAAACATAAGTTTTTATACTGAATATACAATCCTATCATCTATAGTTTCAAACTTAACTTTTGGAATTAGATTTAAATTATAGTAGACACTGATCTTTAATCTTTAGTGTCTTGTATAACTACACTTCCACAAACCAGGTCATGCAAGGTTCTATTGTCTTTTCTGTAAAATTGTGTCAAAAGCCCAAGTAGGGTAGCTGCATTTAGTAAAAACATCACGAACCTGCAAAACGCTCTCATGTAGCTCAAATGTTCGCCATTTTTTATATCTACTATTTTTATCTCATAAGCTTTTTTACCAGGAGTTTGACCAAATTTGCCAACTAATATAGTGTATATAAGTGCATACAAACTAACACCTATAAAGGGAGCTAGTTGTGATGATTGAAACTCATCTTTAGAACCCATGAACACATAAGTGATTATGTAAAGAATAGGAGCATATATCATAAACAGATCAGTAATAAATGCTTTTATACGCTCACTTGTTTTAGCATATTTTGCTTTTTGAATTTTAGGTTCATCTTTAGTATTTTGTTTATTTTTGTTTTTTATATCTCTAAATCGCATTATTATTCCTAAGTAAATATTTGAAAATTATAGCAAAAATAGCACTTTAAATATTATTTAAAAGATAATTTTTATAAATAAACAAAATTCATACATCACAAATAAGTGATATAATTACTTATATATTGCTTAAATAATTTAAATATACTCTAAAAGTAAACAAATTGCAAATATATCTACTATTTTAAGACTAAATTTATTTTTAGTGATATACAATATTCCCGAATTTAATAAAACTTAAGTGTAAAAATTGATTTTGAATGCTTGGGGTTTATTAATACAAAACAGGAGAATTGAATGAAAAAAATTATTGTATCGGCTGCACTTGCAGCTATGGCTTTAAGTACAACCGCTAGTGCTTTAGAAGATATTAAAGTAAATGGTCAAGCTAAGTTATTTTATGAAACTGATAATAAAGGTACAGATAGAAATGCCTTTAGCAAAGATTCAGCATCTGGTGAGGTTGCTATGACTCTTGGTATGACTGGTAAGCAAGGTAATGTATCTTTTGAGGGTGAATTTAGTTATGGGACTACAATGGGTCTTGAAGACAATGTTGTAAGTGGTGTTCGTACTAATGCTGTTCAAGAAGGTGTATATGTAAGTAAAGCTAACTTTACAGTTCCTTTAGTTGCGAGTACTGCACTGAAAATGGGTCGTCAAGAGTTAAACACTCCACTAGCATTTACTGAAAAGTGGAACTCACTTCAAAATAACTTTGATGCAGCTGTATTAGTAAACTCTTCATTACCAAATACTACAATAATAGGTGCATTTGTTGGTCAAACTAACACAGCTAATGCAATGACATGGAAAGCAGGTAGCGAGTTTGAACAAATGCATGGTGGTGCTTATGCATTAGCTGCTTTATATAATGACAAAACTATAGCAGTTAATGCTTGGTACTACCATATCATGGATGCAGGAAGAAGCAATACTGGTGGTGTTGAGGTAACAAATTCTGCTGGTGATGCTAATGTTACTGTTCCTACTGCTAATAGTGGTCTTGGGCTAGGTGCTGCTGGTGTTGGTTCTGTTAATGCTGTATGGGTTGACGCTGGTGTTACTATGGGTGGTGCAAATGTTAAAGCTTATGTGTCTCAAATCGCACCTTCAGATAGTGCAATTGAGAGTTCTTTAGGTTATGCATTATCTGCTGATTTTAAAGCTGGTGACTGGACAGTTTCTGCAGCAGCTTCTATGATTGATGAAGATAGTGTACTTCCAATTGGTAACGTTGCTACAGGTTTTAAGAAAACTAAACTTCCAACAGCTGGTGTATATACAGATGGTCTTTATGTAGCACAAGCAGGTTCAACTGCAATAAAAGTTAAAGCTGCAGGTAAAATTGGTTCAACTGGTTTAGCTCTTCAAGTTATTAACAATACAAACTCTGGTGCTGATGGTCAACCTATGGGTCTTTTAGCATATCAAGCTCAAACTTTAGAAACTACTGAAGCTGATTTAATCATTACTGAGAAACTTGGTGATATTAATCTTAAAGCTATAGTTATGCACCGTATGTTTGCTGATGATGCAACGGATACTTCGACTGGTGGACAATATATTCGTGTTGTTGCTGGTGTAAACTTCTAAGAAATTTTTTCTTAACATTTTTCCAAGCTTTCACGCTTGGAAATCCTTCCTAAAACTTTTCCTTTTTATTTTTTTAATATATTTTCTGTATAATACCTAGCTAAATAAAGTTTGATTTATATAAGGTTTTTTAATGAAAAAAAATATTATTTTTAGTATATTTATAAGTATTAGTTTGCTATTTGTTGCGTGTTCAAAAACTCCATTTAAAAAAGAAGAGCCATTAAAAGGGGCAGCACTAGTATATATTTATGTTACTCCTGGAAACTCTATTAATGAAATAGATAGAATTCCTTACTATGAAGTCCGTATTAACGGAAAAAATACAGAGGGTAAGATATATCCACATGAGTTTTTAAAATACAACCTAGATGCCGATAGTGTAGAGATAAGTGTAGCTAGAGATGTGTTAGAGAAAAAATCGCTAACAATAAATCTTACTAGAGGTGAGACATACTATCTAAGAGTTAAAAGTTATGCAGATGGCTTTGCAAAGTTTGATTTTGAATTAGTTCCTAGTGAGAAAGCACTACAAGAGATAAAAGATACTAAATATGCAGTGTATGAAAATGCTGAAACTTTGGGCATCTTAGTAAAAGAAGACGTTAAAAAAGAAAATAAAGAAGTTAAAGAAAATTCCGCTGAGAAATCTAAAACAGATAAGATAAAAGAAGCTTTTGAGTTAAAAAAAGAGGGCATCATAACAGAAGACGAGTTTAAAAAGTTAAAGGCAGAGATATTAGATGCTGATTGATTCTTACGATAGAGTAGTTGATTATCTACGCATCTCGGTAACAGAGAGATGCAACTTTAGATGTAACTACTGCATGCCCGAAAAACCTTTCTCTTGGGTTCCAAAAGAGAATCTTTTAACTTTTGAAGAACTTTTTGAATTTGTAAAAGTATGTATAGACGAGGGTGTTAAAAAGATCCGTATAACAGGTGGAGAACCTCTTCTTCGAGAGGGATTAGACAATTTTATTAAGATGATATACGACTATGAACCAAGTATAGATCTGGCGATGACTACAAATGCCTACTTGCTAAAAGGTACTGCAAAAAAGCTAAAAGATGCAGGACTAAAACGCATAAACGTGAGTATAGATACACTAAAACCTGAAGTAGCCCAAGAGATAGCAGGTAAAGATGTACTCAAAAATGTACTAGAGGGTGTTGAAGAGGCATTAAAGGTAGGTTTAAAAGTAAAAGTAAATATGGTACCTATGCGTGGTGTAAATGCTGAAGAGATAGTAGATGTCTTAGAGTATTGTAAGGCTCGCGATATGTCGATTAGATTTATAGAGTATATGGAAAACCAACATGCAAAAGCAGATATAAAAGGGCTGAAATCACCTGAACTGCTAGAGCTTCTCTCAAGTAAATACAGCTTTAAAGATGACGGTTTTGACGGTGCAAGTCCATCGCATTATTATACTATGGATGATGGTTACAGATTTGGGATAATTGAGCCGTACGAGGATGACTTTTGTAAAAAGTGTAACCGTATCCGCTTAACTGCTGAGGGTCACTTGATTCCGTGTCTGTATTTTGATGAGGCGCTCAGTATAGGTGAAGCAGTAAAGCGTGGGGATATAAGACGCGCATCATTAATACTAAAAGAAGTTGTAAAAAACAAGCCTGAAAAAAATCGTTGGGGCGGTGAAGACGGTGAGTCTTCAAGTCGTGCATTTTATGAAACGGGTGGCTAAAAATGCTTTATTTAGTAGAGCATTTTTACTCCATTCAAGGTGAGGGTCGCTATGTAGGTACTCCGAGTGTGTTTTTTCGCTTTGGCGGTTGTAACATGAAGTGTGAGGGCTTTGGATGTATAGAGACAACATCAACAGGCTCTGAGATACTTGGATGTGATACTATCTATGCGGTAAATAAAGAACACTTTTTACAAAATTGGATACCAATAGAGCAGACACATGAGCTATTGAGCATATTGGATCTGTATGAACTCCCAGATGGTGTAGATATTGTTCTAACAGGTGGAGAACCACTCTTATATGCAAATGATAAAGTATTTATAGCATTTTTGAGAGCTCTACGTGAAGACGGTCATAAGATAACTTTTGAGACAAATGCTACATTGAGTGTTGATTTTGAAAAGTATCCTGTATATAGAGATTGCACATTCGCACTCTCAGTTAAGCTTTCAAACTCAGGTGAGAGTGAGAACAAGAGAATAAAGCCTGATATTATAAACTCCATAGCTACTTATGCAAAAGATGTGTTCTTTAAGTTTAGTATAGACCCTGAGTCCATAAACGCAGGACTAGATGCTGAGATAGATGAGATACTATCACATGCACCAAATACTAAAGTTTATTGTATGCCTGTAGCATCTGATAAAAAAGAGTTAGAAAAAAATACATTGGAATTAATTGAGTATTGTAAAGATAAAGGTTATAATTTTTCAGATAGATTGCATATGCGTATATGGGATAAAGAAAAAGGCATATAGATGTCAAAGGATTTAAAATGATAATTCGTAAACTCTTTAAGTTTGAAAATACTCATATTGTAAGAGACTGCTCAACCGTTAGATGCAGAAGCTCTATACATGGACATTCATACAAGATAGAGTTGTTGTTCGAATCAGACTTTTTAGATAATGCCCAAATGGTCTATGATTTTGGTTTGATGAAAAACAATATGAAAACACTTGTAGATTCTTTTGACCATGGTATAACTCTTTGGAGTAAAGATTCAAAAGAGTATATAGCTGATATGAAAAAGCATTCTGATAGATGGGTTGTTTTACCGGTCTCACCCTCATGTGAGCAGTTTAGCCGTGTAATATTTTTGATGATAGACAAAGTACTAGAATGTACTCGCGGTGTAAACGGTGAGAGAGATGTGCAGCTTAACAGCATCATAGTACATGAGACAGACACTGGCTACGCACAATGTTTTCGTGAGGATGCGTATTCTCAAAAGATGGGTTCAATAAATCTGGAAGAGATAATTTTCTCAGATGCCATCAAAGATGAGTGGGAAGACAGAGAGTTGTTTGAGAAACTAAAACGTGGTGAGCAGTTTATAAATCCAACGAGTGTTTAACAACTCACTAGATCTTTTTTCTCATTTGAATTAAATGCAAATCTTATTGGTATGACTTTTACACTTTCATATTTATCTATTTTAGAACACTTTTCACTGATTATTATATAACTGTTTGCGTCTGATAGTGGTCTAACCATACCAGGAGAAACGTTTTTTGCAGGAGTAAATATTGAGCCGTCAAAATATCCTGGAAGAAGAGTTCGTCTGCCAGCTCTTAGTTTAAATTCTTCAGCCATTTTTGCATCTATTGTTCCTATGTATTTCTCTTTTGCACCGCTTAGAGCAAGCAGTATACTTTGTCCAAAAAGTTCAAAATTTAAAGATGCCGCTAATGGATTCCCCGGCAGGTTTAAAACCATAGTGTTATTTATGTGCCCATATGTTGTAGGTTTTCCAGGTTTTATCTGGATCTTGTCAAAATATGTCTGCATGTCAAAGCTTTCAAATACCTCTTTTGTATAGTCCGCATCTCCAACACTAACACCACCGCTTGTGATTATCAAGTCACTGTCAAGTGCACTTTTTAAATGCTCTTTTAGATCTTCTACTGAATCTTTTGCAGTACCTATAAAATCAACCTCACATCCTAGCTCTTCACATCTGGCTTTTAGTGCAGGTGCATTTGTGTTGTAAAGTTGGTAAGCATCCACAACAGTCTCAAAGTGCATTTTTAACTCACTTCCACTTGCAAAAATGGCAACACGTGGTTTTTTGTAAACCTTTATATGACTTATCCCCTGTGAAGCTAAAAGTGTGATCTGGTGAGCTTTTAAAGATTCACCGCTTTGTAAAAGCAAGTCACCTTTTTTTATATCTTCTCCACAAAGGCGGATATGTTTGCCCAGCGTTAAATTATCTGGAAGTGTTACACCTTTTTGACACTCATGTGTGTCTTCAAGGGGAACGACTGCTTGTGCACCTTTTGGAATTTTAGCACCTGTCATTATCTTTATAGCACATCCCTCTTTTAATACAGCATCGGAGTTGTCACCTGCAAATATTTTGTCGCTTACTTTTACACATGTAGATGAGTCAGCTATCTTTACAGCATATCCATCCATTGCAGAGTTATCGTATGGTGGTAAGTTATGAGAAGCTTTAATGTCCTCTGCTAAAATAGATCCAAGTGCTTGTTCGATCGGTAAGATCTTTGTAGATTTTTTTGGTGTGTACTTATATATTAAGTTTAATGCTTCTTGTGTTGTAACTTCCATAAATATTTGCCCTAATAAAATATGATGTGGGTATTGTATCACAGTTTTTTTCTCATGTTCAATTTTGTATGTACTTAATTTATTCAGGTTTATATAAATTGTATTTCTATAACATATGTACATGTATGGCAGTTTATTTAAAAAAATAGTTTTATTAGTTATTGTATGTACTAATATATACGCAAGTGTAAGTACTAGTTTTGGGGTAATACTTGTAATACCTAAAGATGCAGTACCTGTGTATGGCGTGTATACTGCATTTGGTTCTAGCTCTTCAAGTATCGATATAACTTCTACAACTACTTCTACCGTTGAAACAAAAAAAAGAATAAAAAATTCTACACTTACTACCGGCGTAATGTTAGGTCTTGAGAACAATATATACAGAACAAGCATAACTTATGATGTGACAAACGCAAGCTATGTAGATCAAAAAAGACTACTATTTAACTTTGATTTTAAGATACCAGTAGAGGGTACATTAACTCCTGTACTTGGGCTGGGTATAGGAAGTGTAAATTCAGAGTATGGGTTAAACGGTAGATATATACAAAATAGCAATGGAGTAATATCTCTTAGGCTGGGCACTGATTATTTGTTATCTGAACAAAAAAGTTTAGTGTTACTACTTGAGGTTACCAAGACGATCTCTTCAAGTTCTGATAACTATATGGAAGACTCCACTTTTACATCATATGAGATAGTAAAACAATCTTCGTATTCCATAAGGTTGGGGTATAATTTTTGATCTCAATGTTAAGTTATTAGTTTAAAGCTCAAATGTGATAACATTTCAAACATTAAATTGAATATTAAAAATAGGGTTACTATGGACGAAATGTATAGTATGAGTATAGTTACACACAACTATAGTGTGTTAGCTATTTTATTGGCAGTGGGGTTTAATTTTTATAAATTAATGAGTGCAAAAAGTGTGCAAAATTACAGAAAGTTTATAATGCTATTCAATGCAGTAGGTTCAACCCTTTTAGCGGTAATTATATTTACTGGCGTAGTTATGATGGCGGCAAAACACCTTGATTTTACGCTAGAAAACCTTGTTATGATCATTTTTTCTATAGTATTTATTATTTTAGAGGGTAAGCGTGCAAAAGCATTTAAATACGTACTAAATAAAGATATGGAAGGTTTTTTACTCTTTAAACAAAAAGCTAAAAAGATATTCACGTTTGAGTTTGTAGCTACTCTTATAATCTATGTATGGATGATAAGTTTAGCAAAATGATCTATATCTTTGATGAAAATGCCGGCGATAGTGTACTGGTTTTAAAAGGTGAACTGCATAAGTATCTGATAAAAGTACGCAGGCACCGTGAGGGTGATAAAATAGCTTTTAGAAATGAAGAAGATATAAAAATATTACATACTTACAAGGTAGATAGTATTGAGCCAAAAAAAGTTATTTTATCTCTGCAAGATTCAAAAGAACTGGAAATAAAAGCAAAAAAAACTCTACATGTAGGTTGGTGCAAAATAGATGCAAAAAGTGTCGAAAAAGTACTTCCAAGTTTAAGTGAGATGGGTGTTGATAAGATAACCTTCATAGAGTGTGAGAGAAGTCAAAGAAATATAAAACTTGACTTTAAAAGGTTTGATAGGATCTTACATGCCTCTATGCAACAGTGCGGCTCAACTCAAAAAATAGAGTTTGAAACATCTAACTCACTTGAAGATTTTGTAAACAAATATCCAGATGCAAAAGTATTTGACTTTGTAGATAAGACTTTAGATGATGTAAAAGAAATTTCAACTGTCATTATAGGTTGTGAGGGTGGTTTCTCTCAAAATGAAAAAGATATGCTCTCATCTCAAGAGGTATTTAGACTAGATACGCCGATGATTTTACGCTCTGAGAGTGCAGTTATTTGTGTTGCCAGTAAGGTATTGTTGTAGAGATTATTCAATAATTTAATTTTTTATCACAAATATATCAAGTTTTATAGGTTTTTAATCTGCTGTAGATATTATGATGTCTACAAAAATAGGAGTCTATATGAAAAAAACAATATTAAGTTTAACGACAGCGGCACTTTTAAGTTCATCTGCATTATTTGCAAATGAAGTTACAGAGGCAGAACACGAAGGACACGGTTCTAAATTTTATGTGATAGCAAAAGCTTTAGTTGTACTTGGTGAGGAAAAAAATGGAGTAGAAGGTGATACTGGTTATGGAGCGGGTCTAGATATCGGTTATAAACTTCCATATCATCTGTCAGTTGAACTTATCTCTTCTTATGCACATAACAAGATAGGTGAATTTGACGCTTCTTATTTAACTTATGGTGGAGCATTAGAATATACATACCATGTAGCTAAGCATGCAGGTTTATTTGTAAAAGCCGGTCTAGAGATCGAAGATGCAGAAATAGAAAATGAGTCAGAATCTGAAAGCGGTTTTATATATGCTATGGGTGCTGAGTATGAAGTTGCTTCACACTATGATGTAGTAGTTGAATATGAAGGTTCTACAATAGAGAGTACAAGAGGTCCTTCTGTATTCGCAGGTGTAAAATACAATTTTTAATTCAGACTTTGTATCTTGAGAGAAATTTGGGTATAATCCCATTCACAAAATTCTGCACCCATACGGAATTAAAAAATATATAGATATACGCACACAAACGTGTATCAAAAGGTAAAATTATGAAAAAAGATATCCACCCAACGTTAGTAACTTGTACAGTGACATGTGCATGTGGAAACAGCTTTGAAACTAAAAGTGAACAAGATGCTATGAGAATCGATATTTGTAACGAATGTCACCCTTTCTTTACAGGTTCTGAGAGAATGGTTGATACAGCTGGTAGAATTGAGAAATTCAAAGCTCGTTACGCTAAAAAATAGTCTTAAGGCAGCACTTGCTACGACTAGTTCCAACACCGATTGGAAACATCGGCGATATATCACTTCGTGCTATTGAAGCACTTAGTGTTGCCGAAACACTACTTTGCGAAGATACTCGCGTCACTAAAAAACTAATCCATATTTTAAAAGAGCGTTACAACACTGTCTTTAGAGAAGATCAAGAGTTTATATCTCTGCACTCACACAATGAAAAATCTTTTGTTGAAAAACTTGAGCCATCATTTTTTGAACAAAATGTTGTTTATGTAAGTGATGCAGGAATGGCAGGCATCAGTGATCCAGGTCAGCTTTTGGTTAGATACTGTATAGATAATTCTATAGAATATGACATACTTCCCGGTGCGAATGCACTCCTTACTGCCTTTGTGGCAAGTGGTTTTGTTGACACTAAGATGCTGTTTTGGGGCTTTTTACCTCACAAAGGACAAGATAGAGCGCACTCTTTAGACGGTGCATTAAATAGTGGGTATACTACCATAGTGTATGAGTCACCTCATAGGTTGGAGAAACTTTTAAAAGAGATCTCTGTATCGGATGAGAGCAGGGAAATATTTTTAGCAAAAGAGTTAACTAAAAAGTTTCAACGCTACGTAAGCGGTAATGCAGAGGAGTGTTTAAGAGCTCTTAATGGAAATTACAAAGGTGAGTGGGTAGTCGTTATCAAAGCATCTCCGGCACAAAACGCCAGTGCGGTAACTCAAAATGATATATTGTCTTTAGATATACCAAAAAAACAACAGGCGAAACTGATCTCAAAAATAACGGGTGAAAATACTAAAGCCTGCTATCAAAGATTGTTGGAACTTTAAAGTTTTTTTAAATCATCAAAGAAATATCACAAAAATTTATTATGAAATAAAACTTTAATATAAATAAGGTAAAATATCTCTATGTTAATTTATGCGAAACAACCGGTTAATTATGTTATAAAAAATTTTCCTTCAAAAATCAGAATGCTCTATCTTGCTAAAGAGATAGAAAAAAAAGAATATTCGCGTCTTATGAAAATGGGATTTGAAATAAAAAGAATCCCTGCAGACGCAGCTGGTAAGATGTGTAAAAATGCTTCACATCAAGGAATTTTAGCCGATGTTGATGAGTATGACTTGCATGATTATAAATTATTTTTAGACAAAGAGTTTGTATTGATATTATCATCACTTACAGATGTTGGAAATATTGGTGCTATTATTAGAAGTGCTTACGCACTTGGTGTAGATGCTGTTGTCGCTTGTGGTGTAAAAAATCTTCCTTTAGAAGCTGTTATGCGTACAAGTACAGGTGCACTTTACGATATGCCATTTGCTATAGAGCATAATATTCATAATGTTTTGAATGATTTTAAAACATCAGGTTTTACGTCTTACGGTGCCGATATGGGTGGCGAAGATATAAGAGATATATCACCGGCTAAAAAGAGACTTTTAGTTCTTGGTAGTGAAGGTGAAGGATTAACTAATAGAGTTAGCTCGAAGTTAGATAAGATAGTGAGCATAAAGATGTCACATGAGTTTGATAGCTTGAATGTGAGTGTAGCAGGAGCAATTTTGATGGACAGGATGAGATATGAGCAATAATCAAGATTTTAATGAAGAAGTCAGTAATAATATTGACGTTAGTGGAGATTACCAAAAGTTAATTGGAATAGGTGCACAAAGGATACATGAAGAGACTCATATACCAAAAGCTCATTGTGAAGACTTGGTAAACGGGTATTTTGGATCTATGAACAGAATCCAGTTTTTAGGATTTGTTTCTATACTTGAGCGTGAATATTCATTTGATCTGGGATATTTAAGAGCTGAGGGATTAGAACATTTTTCCCATATAAAAGAGGTTCCAACAATTGAATCTGAAGTTTTTATAACACCTAAAAAGACAAAAAGTTATACGAAATATTATGTTTTAGCAGCGATAATAATATTTTTCTTGGTAATCGTTGGTGTACCTTCATCAAACACTACACAAGAACATAAGATAGACAATGAAAATATAGAGCAGGTTACTTCTAAAATTTCAACTCAAGAACAAGAGTTGGAAGAGGAAGTAGAACCTGAAGCAAAAGTTATGACAGAACTAAAAATTATTCCAAAAACAAAATTATGGGTAGGTTATATAGATATAAATACAGGTAAAAAATATCAAAAAACTATAGAATTAAATGAAGAATTATCACTTGACCCAACAGGACACTGGTTATTATCGTTAGGGCACGGTCATGTGTCTTTTAACGTAAATGGCGAGTTAGATACATATAAAAATTATAGAAGTATGCGTTTCTTATATGAGTACGGTGAATTAAAAAAGTTAACACATGCAGAGTTCTTATCACTTAACAAAGGTAAAGAATGGTAAAACTTTTTTTATCATTGTTGTTTGTATTTTCTATTGTACATGCCGAGGACACACTCGGAAATAGTGGGTTTGCAAGCGAATTTAATAATGGTGACGTAAAAGCAAGTGTTAAAGAGATCAACCCTGTTTTGGAACAGTTGGATATGAAGATAAAGTCTCTTTTAGATGAAGCGACATATACCAAGAACGAAGCATACATAAATATAATATTTTCCCCTAAATCTGATTTTATAATAAATGACAGAGTTGATTCCGTAAAAGTTGTCCAAACACTTAAAGATAACGGTTTGTTGAACTTATATTTCAAAAAACCACAACAACTAAGAATAAATTTTCATACAAGCGATAATCCAACTTTTTTTGTAAAGATAATGGGTGATGCTCTTAGAAATATGGGATATTATCGTTATGTTACAAAAGAGTCAAAACTAAATGAAACAGGCTTTATATGGTCTATTACTCTAAAGGCTGAGTATGTAACAGACCCTCAGGTTTTACAAAAAGAGCTAGACAACAGCGGTTCTAAAATAGTTGATGTAACTAGACATACACAAACCGAGTGGACTTTCAGCGTAGATATGCGTGATGCCTTTTTAGCTGTTGAGATGTTATATGATGGAGAAAGAGTTGAGCTTAACCGTTCTTTATATTCATATTGGTTAGATGTTTCGGGGATAGAGAAGTTAAAGATCGAAAGTAGTTATAGAAATTCATGGTATCCGTACATCACATATTTTGATTCTTCACTTCATTTACTGAAAGTTGTAAAAAAAGATACAAAAAGACGTGCTATGTATTTGAGTATTCCACAAAATGCAAAATACATAAAAATATCCGACATTTACACGCTTAAGAACATCAAGGATAGTCTTTATTTAACACCTATAGGGGAGAAGTAAAGTCATTTTTTAACTTTTTTTGATAAAATGTCAAAAAATTATATAAAAGGAAATTTCCTTGTTTGATGAGATAAGATTTAACAGAGTTGAAAGACTCCCTAAGTATGTTTTCGCTGAAGTTAATGATATCAAAATGGCAGAACGTCGTGCCGGAAAAGATGTTATAGATTTTTCTATGGGTAATCCAGATGGAGATACACCTGAACACATTAGAGAAAAGCTTGTTGAATCGGCCCAGAAAACAAAAACTCATGGGTATTCTACATCTAAAGGTATTCCTAAACTTTTAAAAGCTATCGCTGATTGGTATGAACGTCGTTACGACTGTATACTAGATCCTGAGACGGAATGTGTAGCTACTATGGGTTCAAAAGAGGGATATGCTCACTTGACATATGCCATAACAAATCCGGGTGATGTAGCGGTAGTACCTGATCCAACTTATCCTATACATGAGTATTCGTTCATTTTAGCGGGTGGTAATGTAGCAAAATTTGGAATTAAGTTTGATGAAGATTACAGAATCGATGAAGATAAATTTTTTGAAGACCTTGTAAGAGTTTTTCAAGAGACTTCACCAAAGCCAAAGTTTGTGTTGGTAAATTTTCCTCATAATCCATCAACTGCAACTGTAACACCTGAGTTTTATGTTCGTTTAGTTGCTATGGCAAAAGAGATGAGATTTTATATAATAAGTGATATCGCTTATGGAGATATTACATTTGATGGTTATGTCACACCTTCTATTATGTCGGTTCCCGGTGCTAAAGATGTAGCTGTTGAGAGTTTTACACTTTCAAAAAGCTACAACATGGCAGGTTGGCGTGTAGGTTTCTTCGTAGGAAACAAAAAACTTATCGGTGCACTTCAAAAAATAAAATCATGGTTAGACTACGGTATGTTCACACCAATTCAAGTTGCGGCTACTGTGGCACTAAATGGTGATCAGCAATGTGTAAAAGATATAGTTGATAAGTATGACCATCGTCAAGAGGTTTTAATAGAAGCATTTGATCGTGCTGGTTGGCATATTCGTAAAAACCAAGCTAGTATGTTCTCATGGGCTAAGATCCCAGAATGTGCGGCACACTTAGGTTCTTTAGAATTTTCAAAGAGACTTTTAAAAGAAGCAGGTGTTGCTGTAGCTCCTGGAATTGGATTTGGTGCATTTGGAGAGGGTTATGTCCGTATAGCTCTAATTGAAAACGACAACCGTATCCGCCAAGCTGCCAGAAACATAAAAGAGTTTTTAAAACAGTTTCAAGAAGAGGAAGCCAAGTAATGATAAAAGTCGGGATAATCGGTGTTGGAACTGTCGGAGCTAGTGTAGCAAATATCTTAAGGGATAATGCTGATGTTATCCGTGCTCGTGCAGGTGTTGAGATAATAGCTAAAAGCGGAGTTGTAAAAACTCTCGGCCGTGACAGAGGTGTAGATATTACACTCAGCGATAATCCTGATGATGTTTTAAATGATCCTGAGATCGATATAGTAGTCGAGCTAATGGGTGGTGTAGAAGAGGCTTATGCGGTTGTAAAAAAAGCACTTGAAAACGGTAAAGCTGTTGTAACTGCTAACAAAGCACTTTTAGCTTACCACAGATATGAGCTTCAAGATTTAGCTAAAGACAAAGCATTTGAATATGAAGCTGCAGTTGCAGGGGGTATTCCTATCATTAACGCTCTTCGTGACGGTCTCTCAGCAAATCATATAGAGTCGATTATGGGTATTTTAAACGGTACATGTAACTATATGATGACTAAGATGGCAAACGAGGGCGTTGCATATGATGCGATCTTAAAAGAATCTCAAGAACTTGGTTATGCAGAAGCTGATCCTAGCTTTGATGTAGGCGGATTTGATGCTGCGCACAAACTTCTAATCCTTGCTTCTATTGCATATGGGATCGATGCAAAACCTGAGGATATTTTAATAGAGGGTATTGAGAATGTATCAAGTGAAGATGTAGCTTTTGCAAAAGAGTTCGGATATGCAATCAAACTTCTTGGAATCGCAAAAAAAGACGGTAATGAAGTTGAACTTCGCGTACATGCAGCTATGATCAGTAAAGATGAGATGATAGCAAAGATAGACGGTGTTATGAACGGTGTAAGCGTAGTCGGCGACAAGGTCGGTGAGACACTTTACTATGGTCCTGGTGCCGGTGGAGATGCAACTGCATCTGCGGTTGTTGCGAATATCATAGATATAGCACGTCGCGGTAAGGGTTCACCTATGCTTGGATTTGACAAGCCTATGGAGGGTAAAAAACTTACTCTAAAACCATCGGCAAATATTGAGTCAAAATATTATATTCGTGTCAACGTAAACGATAAGACAGGTGTTTTAGCTCGTATTACTAAGATATTTGAAAACAATAACATCTCAGTAAAAACTATGCTTCAAAAATCAACATCTGATACATCTGCAAATCTTTTGATATCTACACATGTAGCTATAGAGAGCGATATACAAAAGATGATGTCTGAGATAGAAGAGTTGGATTTTGTAAATGCAAAACCGGTAATGATCAGGATAGTGTAGTAACTTTAAATATATATTAAATAACTAAGCATATTTTTAACTGTTAAGTCTTATAATGATTAATTATCTTTATAAGGGGTGAAATATGTATAAGTTTTTTTCTTATTTGAGTATTTTTTTATTTCTTTTCTTTGCAAGCGGATGCAGTGATAGTTCTTCAAGTAGTTCATCATCACAAAATGAAAACTTTACAATATCAAAAGCTCCTATAGCTGATGGAACTCCTGTTTCAACTTTACAGATGTTATCTTTAGAATTCTCTACAGAGATAAATCCAGACACAATAAACTCATCTTCAGTATATATATTAAACGCTTTTACCCAAACAAAAGTGGATTCTGAAATAATTATAGATGATACAAATACAAAACTTACTATAAAACCATACCAGTATTTAAAACCTGCAACGGCATACAGTTTTGTTGTAACTACAGATGTACAAAGTGCAGCTGGTGAGTCTCTTAGTATTCCTTATGCATATGTATTTACAACATTAAATGATAGTCAAAATCCACTTACGCCTATCTCATTTGTCAGCTCAAACCCTCAAATAGAGTCAACTCCAGATATAAATACGGATATTAAAATAGGCTTTGATAGATTTATAGCACCGAGTGATGAGCAGCTTTTTAAGGTATCAACAGGCGGAGTAGAAGTAGCTGGTACCTTAGAGTATTTTAACTCAGTTGTTACGTTTAGTCCATCAGTCCCACTTACAGCTTCAACTACATATGATGTTGAAATTATCGGTTCACCAACCGACATGTATGGAAATTCTTTTAATATATTATCCGATCCAGGGGCATGGGGTTTTCAAACAAAAGCTACAGCTTTAAACTCAGGTGTTTGGACCGAAGATAGTAATGTTGTTGATGTTGGACATGAGGGTTATTTAGTAAGAGCGGTTTCTATAGGTGGAGATTCTGACTACATTGCAGTAGCTAGAGAGGGTGGAGTTGATTTTTACATTACTGATTCTGTACCATTTACAAAAGTAGCCTATTCGCTACCTATAAGTTCAAAAATAACTGATATGAAACATACGTGGAGTCTTAATGATGGGTATAATTTACTTATATCTACAATGTCAGACGGAGTATATAGGGTTGGATTTTTAAACACCACGCTAATTGATTCAAATGACGTAGAGGTCGTACGTTATCTAGAGTCAGAAGCAAATATTTATGGTGTAGATTTTGGTTTAGGTGCCAATAGTGAATTAGATAAGATCTATGCCGTCGGACCTAGTATGGGTCTAAAGGTCTTAAACCTTGATGTAGATGGAAATCTGACTACAATAGATAGTATTGCTATAGATGGTAGTCCATTAAAAGTAGTTAGTCATGGTGGTGGAGCGGCAGCAAGGCATATATTTGTATCTGATTATGAGCATGGAGTTTGGTCTTTTGATGAAAACGGAGGCTCTCAGGTTGATACAAATATAACCAGTTCAGCAAATCATATATTTCAAACAAATGATACATTAGCTGATCTAGTTTACGCCATAAATGCTGTTGGGAATTACCAGTATATCAATGCAGATACACCTGCTAGCGTTACTAATACTGACTCAGCACTTTCATATGTAAGTGATGTTTCAGCTTACACAACAAGCCAAGAATTTATAACTATGCCTGATAAGGGAGTTATTATATATGATGCAAATTATATGTCAATATCAAATGTCAACTTGATAAAACCATCTTCTGGTACTCCTGTATCAGCAACAATAGCAAACGGTGATACTATAGTCATTTTAACAAAAGAGGGTAAGCTCTTTATGTATTTTAATTTAGGTTAAAACACGGCAAAAGGAAAGATATGAACAAATTAATATACTTACTACTATTTAGCACCATTACACTTTTTGCAAGTACGAAACATGTGCAACAATATTATGATGCTAAGAAATATGAAAAAGCTATAAAAGAAGCAAGAGTCTCAAAGAACGAATATTCAAACCCTCAGCTTCATCTGTTATGGGCAAAGTCGGCTGAGGCTCTTGGACGCTTAGATGAAGCTATGAGTGCTTATGAGCGTGTGATAATGCTAGATGAAGATAATGTAGATGCAAGAGTTGCTTTGGCTAAGATCTATAATGAGACAAATAGATTAGCCTTGGCAACAGAGACCAAAAAAGAGCTTGATAATTATCAACTAACACCTGAACAAAGACTATCTTTAGGGATTATCAAAGGTGAGGATATTGACAAAGTAAAAGCTCAGGTAAAACTAAGTCTGGGACATGATACAAATATAAATGTATCCGCAGATGATGCAAACTCTACACTTTTTAGCCGTTTGAGTGCAAATGCAAGTTATATAAATGAACTTGGCGCTAAAAAAGGTTGGTATGGACGCGGGGATATGAAACTGTATTATCAAAACAATACGGATGCTCATCTTTATGATATGTTTGTAGGTGGTCTTGATATAGGTGCAGGTTATGCAGGTGATGGTTATAGTGTATATGTACCAATAGGGTATTCTTTTATCCAGTACCTAGATGTAAATATGCTAGATCAAATAAGCTTAGCTCCAAAGATCAACTTTATAATAGATGATCTGATAATAAATACAAACGTTAAATACGCACAAAGAAAGTATAAACAGAGTGAGCATAAAAGTATGGACGATACCTCTTTTGGACTAGGAGCAGAGCTGTTTTACCTGATGGGTAAAGATTTTTCATATGTAAACTTTTTATATGAAAGTTTTTCGGCTGATAATAATGGAAGTAGTTATATAGACAGAGATGCTATAACCCTCTCAGCAGGTATTAACCATAACTTTTCTAAGGATATAGTTACAAAGTTTGACTATAGGTACAGAAAAGGTTTGTATGATGACGACGTTGCTAGTGGTGAAAAAAGGGAAGATGACTACCATCAGTTTGAGTTTAAGGCATCTCATTATTTAGAGGAAAAGCTAGAATTGTACTTCTCAGATAGGTATGTGTTAAATAAGTCAAATTATTCCGAATCAGACTATACTAAAAATATAGCCATGTTTGGTCTAAGCCTGAACTACTAAGGATAAAATATGAAGATATTAATATTGATTTTTTTAAGTATGTCTCTTTGGGGAAGTATCGGCTCTGTTATGGCTTTAAAAGGTAGTGCAGAGGTAAAACGATCGGACAAGGTTTTAAAAGCTAAAAGCGGAATGGATATTGAAGAGGGCGACGAACTAGTAACAAAAGAAAAAAGCCGTGTGCAGGTTATGTTAAATGACGATACAGTTGTAACTGTCGGTGCTAGTTCATCGTTTAGTTTTGAAGAGTTTAGCCAAAGTGGGCAAGACTCTAAAGTAGCTATGCGTGCAAACCGTGGTTTTTTCCGCTCTGTTACTGGTAAGATAGGTAAACTAGCACCCGAGAGGTTTAAAGTAAAAACAGCTTCTGCTACTATTGGTATTCGCGGGACTGACTTTTCAGGTGAGATATTTAATGGTAGAGAGGTATTCAAGTGTTATGCCGGTGCAATATTTGTAGAGTTCGATGGACAGATTAAAGATATAGACGCAGGTATGATGATAGAGGTCTTAGGAACTAAGTTTGAGATTAAAGAGTTTGGCCAAAATGCACCATCTGAGGGTGAAGTAAATGATGTTAAAGAAGCCATACTAGAAGCTATAGAGACAGGAGAGATTCCAACCGAAGTAATATCTGATGTAACACAGATAATTAACGATATATTATCTGAACAACCGTTTGAGTTAACACCGGGCGAAGAAGACAGACCAGTCCAGTACTAGATGAAAAACTTTTGGATCAAAACAGCTCTAGCTTTTATATTATCAAGTTTTTTAACTTGGTTGTATCTGTTTACTCCCTCAGTTTTTTACTCTTTAGATAATCGTTTAAGAGACTTTATGTTCGTTATGCGTGGAGAGATTCCTCAAAGTAACAATGTAGTAATAGTAGATATTGATGAAAAATCACTAAAAAAACATGGTCAGTGGCCGTGGGATAGAGAACTTTTTGCAAATCTGCTTTATGATCTGAGTGATGCAGGTGCGGGGATAATAGGACTTGATATTGTCTTTTCAGAAGAGGATAGAAGTTCACCTCATAAGTTTTCTAAGTATCTACAAACGGACAAAAAACTACCCAATTACGACGAAGTACTAGCATATGCACTCTCTCAAACACCGGTTATAGGTGGTTATACATTTTCATTTACACAAACAGCGCAAAAGAGTACACCGATGATACCGGCTATATTTGTAAAAAAAGGTCTAAGTGAAGATAGTTACCTTTTTAAACCTAAAGGGATAGTCTTAAACATACCTACAATTCAAGACTCTTTATATTCAAGTGGATTTTTTAATAATATTCCCGATGAGGGTGGTATGATCAGAAGTGTGCCTCTTGTAATGGAGTATGATGAGGTTTTGTACCCATCTTTAGCGCTTGAGATGTTAAGGGTTTACAGCGGAGTTAACAGAGTTGATGTCGTGGGTGATGAGAGTGGAGTCGAGTATATAAAATTTGGTGATTTTAAAGTGCCGACCGATCATACAGGTAGGCTTGTAACAAACTTCCGCGGTGGTGGGAAAACTTTTAAATATATTAGTGCTTCAGATATTATGAGTGGAGATTTTAAAGCAGAAGATATACAAAATAAGTTCGTGCTTATAGGTACGAGTGCTTTAGGACTATTTGACTTAAGAAGTAATGCCTATGACTCTGCTATGGCAGGGGTTGAGATACATGCCAATGTAATTGATAATATTTTGCAGGGTGATTATATACGCAAACCTTCAGATGCTATACTTGTAAATATAGCATTTATTTGGGGTATAGTTTTTGTACTTTTACTTATCTTTTCACTTATTAGTTCATGGTGGATAATCCCTGCTGCTATAGTGTTGCTGTTCGTACTTTATGAGATACTGTTCATTATTCTCTTTACATACGGATACGTGCTTAGTTTACTCTTTCCTCTTTTTGCTTATATATCTATACTTGTAGCCTCGGTCGGGCTTGATTATATACTAGAGTCACGTCAAAAAGATCTTGTAAAACGTATGCTTGGAAAAAAAGTTTCACCTGCTGTTATGGAGTATTTGCTTGAGCACTCAGCAGAGGAACTGGTTAATTCTAAAGATGTTGAAGCTAGTATATTTTTCAGTGATATCAGAGGCTTTACAAGCATATCTGAAAAGATAGGTGCTCCTGATAAACTAATCCACTTGCTAAATAACTACATGACGCCTATGGTTGATAATATTGTCTCCCATCATGGGACTATTGATAAGTTTATCGGTGATGCTATTATGGCTTATTGGAATGCTCCTGTACCTATAAAAAACCACCCTGACGAAGCTGTAAGATCTGCAATAGAGCAGATAAACATGTTAACAGAGGTAAATAAAATAGTAAAACCTTTATATGATGTTGAGATTAAGATAGGTATAGGTATACATACCGGTCTTGTAACAGCTGGAGATATGGGAAGTGAGGGTAGAAGTGATTATACTATCATCGGTGATAACGTAAACCTTGCTTCAAGAATGGAGGGTCTTACTAAACAATATGATGCTCAGATATTAATATCTAAAAGCACTTATGATAAACTAAGTGGGAGCTATAAGATTCGTCCAATAGATCTGGTCGAGGTAAAGGGTAAACACGAGGCTGTTGAGATCTACGAGGTTTTAGCTGCTAATAAAACAGTAGAAGATGATGAGTTAAAACTTTGGGAAGAGGTAACAGCTCTTTTTAGAGAGGGAAAAGTCTTTGAGGCCTACACACTTTACAAAAAACTTCAAGAGATGAATCCATGTAAACTCTACAACATGTATGTAGAGAGATGTGAATACTTTTTAGATAATCCAGAAGTTGAATTTAGCTCTATTTTAAAAATGACCACAAAATAGTTTTTGTGACATCTTTTGTGACAACTAGGCGATAGAATATGTTCATGTAGTTAAAAGGATTAACAATGAATATATCAAAAATATTTAAAATAGCATTAATTGTGGTGATAGCACTAGGGTTAAACGGATGTAGTGAGGATGATGGAATCGATACTGGTTCAAATGAATATTATATGACAACAACATATGATTATACTTGGCCTAGTGATCTCTCAGGTTATAAGATCCGTATGACTGATACGATTTTTGTAAGAGAAGACAGATTATTTCAAGAATACTTGGCTGATGGTTACTCTCATGCTTTTGTTTATAATTTTTTAACAAATAGTACACATGAAATATACGGATATGAAACAGATAATATAAAATATACCTCTACCGGTTATAGTACTGTGTCAGGAGAAGACACTGATGGTACGACTTTTATAGAGATAACAGCTTACTACACATATACAGACAATGGTGTAGATCTTACAGGTTATGATAGGTGTGATCTACACCCTACATCTGCTGAGGGCGGTGTATATATGTGTTGGGGTAGATATCCAGGAACAAACCCTTTATATGATGCAAAGACAGGAACTTATGAGATTGTGGTTGATCCTTCAACAGGACATGTAGAATAGTTTTTTTTAATCTGTAATAAAACTGAAGTAAATACTACAGAAGAAAAAATTATATATATTAAGTGATTTTTTTGTAAAATTCAAAGCATTAATATATGGGTGGATTTTATGGAAAATATAGAGACTATAGATAGCGTATGTACTTACTGTGGTGTTGGTTGCGATATAGCGGCTAATGTTGATGTAGAAGCAAATAAGATCACTAAGATCTTTGCTCACCCTGATGGTGTTGTAAGCCAAGGTAAACTTTGTATCAAGGGTAAGTACGGTTACGACTTTGTTGACGCTAAAGACAGACTTCGCATTCCACGCATAAGAAAGACATGGCTTGAGAAAAACCCGACCATAAAAGATGCAATATCGGGCTCTTTAGTTGATCTAGATGATACTTGGTATGAGACAGATCTAGACGGCGCTACAACAGCTGCTACGATGAAGTTAAAAGAGACACAAGAAAAGCACGGCAGAAAGTCTATCGCATCTATAGGTGGAGCGCGTACATCTTGTGAGTCATCATATCTTTTTCAAAAATTTACCCGTCACACCCTAAATTCGCCACATGTAGACAACTGCGCACGTGTATGTCACTCGCCAAGCCTTAGCGGTATGCGTGTGACCATCGGTGAAGGTGCTGCGACAAACCCATACAACGACATCTACAATGCCGAGTTTATGATAGTGATAGGCTCAAACACTACAGAAGCCCACCCTATTATCTCTAACCGTATTATAGATGTAGCACGTGAACATGACAACTTAGCCGTGTTTGACGTTCGTGAGATCAAACTTCATAGATTCTCAAAATACAAAGCTATTATGCCGCATGAAGCAAACCTGCTCACTCTGAATATGATTGCGTATGTTATCATCGAAGAAGAACTTTATGATGAATCTTTCTTAGAAAACCGTACAAAAGGTTTTGATGAGTTTAAAGAAAAAATTATGAACGACCCTTACGCTAACCCTGATTACTATAACAATATAGAGGGTTATGAGTACCTCTCAAAAATGATAAGAAAAGTAGCTCGTGAGTACGCGCTTAAAAACTCTATGATATTCTGGGGTCTTGGAATCACTGAGCATATAGACGGCTCATACGCAGTTATGGCTATAGTGCACTTAGCGCTTATGACTGGAAATGTCGGAAAAAGCGGAACTGGTCTTATGCCTCTTCGCGGACAAAACAATGTTCAAGGTACATGTGATATGGGTATGCTTCCATACTATGCACCAGATTATCAAGAGCCAAAAGAGGTTGGTCTTATGACTCCTCAGCTAGTCGATGAGATGCTAGAAGACAGACTAAAAGTAGTTCTAAACATCGGTGAAGATCTAACGCATATACATCCAAACATAAACAAGATAGAACGTGCGTTTGAGAAGCTTGATATGATATATGTTCAAGAGCTTTTTATGACAGACATCGCTAGCAAAGCCGACATAGTCGTAGGTGTAAAATCAGCATATGAGAAAACGGGTGTATATGTAAATGCGATGCGTCGTCTTCACCTCTCTCAACCGCTTGTAAAATCAGACCTGCCTGATGACTGGGAAGTCCTGCAGATACTTGATAACAAGATGGGTGGAGACTATGATTATAAAAGCTCTAAAGATGTATGGCAGGAAGTTCAGCGCGTAGCATATAGAAGATTCTCAGGTGCAGATTATCATAGACTTGAAAAACACCGTAAACGTGGACTACAGTGGCCTGTTCATACAGAAGACACACCTATACTGCATCAGTTAGACTTCCGTACAGAAGATGGTTACGGACACTTTAAATACAACCAGTACAAACTTCGCGGGATGGTACAAGAGATACTTGATAAAAAACTGACAGGGTATCACTTAAGTACAGGTCGTACACTTGCTCACTACAACAACTCTTCACAAACATCAAGAAGTGAAAACCTTATGAAGCGTTACGATGAGGATGTACTGCTTGTTTGTGAAGATGACGCAAAAGACTTTACATCTGAGAAGGTAATACTAAAAAGTGAATTTGGTGAGACTACACCGCTTACTATAAAGTTTACGGACAAGATACAGCCGAAGACTCTTTTCTCAACTTTCCACCATGCAAAGAGCAAAATAAACGCACTCTTTGGAGATGCAAGAGATGAAGTTATCATGACAGCTGCATTTAAGTCCATAAAGGTTGAGGTTATTAACTGTTAACTTATAATCTTTTTAGTAGAATACTTATTGATAATTAAAATAGGATATAAAATGTCTGATGATATTAATGAGTATTCGAGAGATAAATCAAAATCTAATAAAGATAATTCAAGTAAGATAGATTTTGAATGCCCACACTGTAGTTATAATAATTCAATAAAGTTCTCAAAAAAAATAGAATGTAAAAATTGCAATAAGTCGATGATGGGTGCTTCTAAAGCTTATAAAACCAGTAAAATAGATTTAATTATAACAGCTTTAGCTAGTGCTACAATTGCTTCAGTAGCAGCAGATGGGTATGCTTCAGCGGATGAAATGATTATTATAGCTACTACTGGAATTGGAACAATGATATATATGTCAAGGTTATCAATTGAAACAGAGTACAAAATTATGAAAACATGTATTGGAGAGTTTGGAACTAATATAAAAACAAGGGATACATGTTTTTGTGTTGTTAAAAAATTAAATAACTACTTAAATCCTATTTTAGCTAAGGCCAAAGGTGAAGAGTGGTTATTTAAACAATTAGAAATGCAATACAAGGAATGCGAAGAGCATGAATCATTATCTAATCAAACCAAGAAATAGGTCTTTCATCATCTAATAATTCTTGAGTGAAATGCTCATTATCTAAAAATTTTATATATTCTTCTACCTGAATAATAGTGTTTCCTTGTGGAGCTCTTTGCAATTTCTCTAAATCAGCTTTTTGTTTTTTGATCCTTCTGTAAAATTTTACGTAGTCTGAACCCTCATCATCATGGTATTTTTGCCACTCTTTAGAGAAACTGGATAAGTTAAATTCTTTTTTTTTTAACAATTCTTCAAATTTATCCCATAATTTTTTATATTTTACTAGTTTCGTATCCATTTTCGTATCCATACTCTTTTATATAATTTTTTCATACATATGTAATAAACAAAAATTAATTGGCGTCAATTATAACTAAAAGGATAAAAAATGCAAATGAATTGTAGCTGTAGTGATTACCCAGATTGGGTAGAAGAAAGAGACTTATGTGATGAAGATTGGGTGCAAGATAGATGGGATTAGTAGATAACGCTGAAATAGTAGAAATTAATCCTATTTCTATAGATATTAGAGGCAAACATGTTTCTTAAAATAAAATCAAACAGTTTTATATGTTTCGATTGTGGAGTACTAAATGAGAAAGATGTTGAGTTAGTTAATCACAAGTTTTTTGTAAACTTATCAGTAATTGGACAAATTTCTATAAAAAAATGTTCTGTTAAAGTAAATAAAAATTTAAAAATTTGTGAACTTAAATACAAAATTGAATTTGATAGATTTGTAGATGATGGTGTTCTAAACCATTTTACACTTTTTTTCAAAGAGAAAGAAGATAAAGAGTTTAGAAGAATAAAAAAGTATTTAATAAAGGAAAATAATTATGGGAAAGTTTAGTGTATGTAGACTTACAAATGGTCCAAGTAAAACAGGTAATCCATCTGGCGGTGGGCGTGGTAATTGTCCGTCTAAATAATTAGACTTATATATAAGCATATAAATAAGTTTATATGCTTTATAACATAGAGGAGCACTTATGCAAGTAGATAAAAAAATAGCTTTATTTATAGATTGTGAAAATGTAAGTTATAAGTATATTGATAGTATTATAGAAGAGTTAGCTACATATGGTGAGGTTAACATACGTAAAGCTTATGGTAATTGGAATCATAATAGTTTGAATAGTTGGAATAAAAAATTATTTGATTATTCCTTAGAAGCTATCCATCAGCCTCCATATTCAAAATTAAAAAATTCTATGGACTCAAAGCCAAAAAATGCTTCAGATATAAAAATGACTGTAGATATTATGAAGATTTTGTGTCAATACAATAATATAGACTATGTAGCACTTGTTACTAGCGACAGTGATTTTACACCGTTGGTAACGGAGATAAAATCTCAAGGTATACAAGTAATAGGTTTTGGAGAGGAAAAAACTTCTAATGTTTTACAAAAAGCATGTAGTGAGTTTATAGAAGTAGGTCAAAAAATTCAAGAAAAAGACTTATTAAGTAATCAAAAACTTATTAACATT
>Ga0193955_1000087_pt1 | contig 58025 bp, 52 predicted proteins | sample BB_6_MG_FD_140343 | JGI IMG/M metagenome (GOLD analysis project Ga0193955, IMG submission 140343) | Microbial mat bacterial communities from the Broadkill River, Lewes, Delaware, United States - BB_6_MG | ecosystem: Environmental > Aquatic > Freshwater > River > Microbial mats | place: USA... | reverse complement strand
TTGACAGAAGAATGACTGTCAATGCCTGCACCAAGCTGTGGAATAAGACACGTTTGCTCTTGCTTGTCATTGTAAATAGGGAAACAACGTTTACTTGCAACTTCGGTAAGCTCTGGCAAGCTTGGTATCTCTAGACGCCAGCCTTCGTCATCTCCAAGGTGCAAGTGCAACTTATTTAATTTATACGCCGCCATTTGCTCAAGCAAAGATAAAATAAATTCTTTTGAATGAAAGTTTCGTGCAACATCAACTAACATACCTCGAAAACTGTAATGTGGCTCATCTTCTATATTCACAACAGGTAATGTTTGCCGACCTACGGTATATAAACTAGCCAGCGATTGTAGGCCATTAAAAACGCCATTGCTATCAACACCAATAATGTGAATACTTTTATTACTAACATTAAGTTGATAACTACCTATCACTTTGGTTTTATCAGCCTTTATTTGTAGTGTAACAGGGAAACCATCTAGGGTTTGCTTCAAACCTAAATTTGATAAATGCTCTAACGCTGCATTGACTTCATTTATGGCTACATTTGAAAAATCAACAGTCAATCCGCTACTAACATCAACAGTGGCTTTATTCTCATCAAACTGAATTAATTTAGGCGTTGGGATTATGGCTCGTTCTACTGCCAACAAATGTTCTAATGAACTGTCCTCATTTTGTGCATTACGTTGGTAAAGATCTTGGCTTGTTAACCAAACTGTTTTGTCGTTACTTGTGCGTTTAAATTGGGTTGTTTCATCCGTAAAACGCTGCACAAAGGGCAAAATTTCTAAACCTGTGTCTTTTTCAATTACCGCCTTTGTACTCTCAATAACTTTAGCTTGAAGTTTACCTTGCGAACCCGAGGCTGTAACAATGTAATTTGGTAGGGCATCCGTTTCTGATAACATCCAAAAGTTGGCTCTAAAAATTATTTTTTTCGTTTCGCCCGCTTTAATGCCTGAATACTTATCTAAAAGTGATATTTTATGTAAATCACCATTTAAATGCTTAACGTTAAATATTTCACTTTCTGAAGACTGAATAGGTGATATATGGCTGAAATATATAGCCCAATCTTTTGCAACAATCGCCTCATTAGCCGTTAAACTTAATTCAACCTCAAAACAAGCACCATCAGCAACTTTACTATCACATTTATCTGTGGGTATATTAGTTATAAGGCGATAATTTACTACCAATGTTTTTGCAATATGGTCAATTGCTTTCTGAGTAATAGGCGCAAAAGAAATGTTAGTTTTACTTAACTCATTATTAGAAGTGTTTTTTTTAAACTCAGTTTCTTTGTTTTTATTACAAGAAGTTATCAGAGTTAACATTGCTACGATAACGATAATAAGTATTTTATTGTTCATAGTGTTCTCAAATTTGGGCTAACAACGAGCGCTATACTCTTATTTAATGCCTAAGTTAGACTTTTGGTCTGTTATTCTCAATTTTTATATTCTAGCGATTAAAAAAACCCAGTCGAAACTGGGTTTTTATTACAACACATGTATTTTATAATTTAAAACTAACCCCTAAAGAATAGGTAGTTTCACCATTAAATGACCATGTTGGAAAACCATCTTGTAAAGCAGGTTTCACAGCAGTACCTGTGGCAGCTGCACCATATTGCACATCATCTTCGGCCGTTAAATTAGCAACTTCAAGCCTAACGGTAATATTATCTGTTGCCTTCCAACCTAAGGTAACATCTAAAGTACCAAAATCATCATGCATTCTGTTTCCATAATACTTACCGTATTCACGTACCATGTATTTTGAGCGCCAGTTATAAGCCGCACGTGCAGAGAAGTCGTCATTTTCCCAATAGCCTACAAGGTTAGCTGTATGCTTAGAAGATTCTGTAAATACACCGATGTTGTCAGTATATACTTGAGCAGGAGCTTCACCATCAGATAAAGTATAGTTAGCATTTATGCCAAAACCACTGTCCCACGCGTGATTAATTTGAAGTTCTATACCGTCAATAGTACCGCCACCAGCATTGATATAATTGTTTACAGTCCAGTCATCTGCTGGAGTTTCAAGATCATTATTTATCACACCAATTTCTTGGTTGTAATCTGTAGTTGCTACAATAAAATTACTAATATCTTTAATAAAATAGGTGGCTGATAATAAGTTACCGTCACCATAATAATATTCTAGGCTTAAATCAGCTTGAGAAGATTTCATCGGTAATAAGCCAGGATTACCATAAGTAATTTCTTCATTACCTTGGCGATCATCTGGGTACCCCGTCAAACTAGATAAAAACAAGTTATCATAATTAGGACGTGTAATTGCTTGTCCTGCTGAGAAACGTAAAATCATATCTTCTTTTAAGTCGAAGGCTACATTAAAACTTGGTAACACATCATTATAACTATCTTCAACAGAGTGTATTTCTTCACTCCAACCTGTATTTACCGCTAAGTCATCTGCAGGAGAATTATCAACAACATGCCCGCTTGAAGTGACATCTGTACTGATATAACGTAAACCAAAGTTACCTCGGAAGCCATCTCCTGCAAAAGAGAACATACCATAGAGAGAGAAATTATCTTCCTCAATTAATCCATATGCGGAACGACTATAAGCAAACTTGTCAACTAAACTAATTGTGCCATTAAGCATTGCATCTAAATTACCTTTTGGCACAGTGTACCCAGCTGCACCCAATGGCATTGTGCCACTGTAAAGCTCTGAAGGGCTGAAAGAGTTAGCTTTGTCAGAATAAATAGCTCTGTTTTCAGATTTTTCAAACTCGTGCTGTGTAAAACGAACTCCCATTTCAAATTTATTTATTGCACCAACATCTAAATCAAAGTCAGCATCAAACTGTACATATGACTCTTCATCTGAATTTGGACCTTGAATGCCTGTCCATTGTGAAGTGCCTACCGTAGTATCAAGTTGATCTTGAGTGAAACTCATATCAGCGCCATCAATTTTGATTTGCTTACCAGTAGCATCAACGTCACCCGACCATTTAACTTGGCTAAATTTATCACCCCACCAACCATAACCAAAGTTAGCACTCATTCCGGTACCACCTTCAGCACGGGTATTACCCGCGATAGCTGTAATAGTGTATCCATTACCTTCGTATTCAGCATTTAACTCAAATGTATCTGAGGTCATTTCACCTCGACGCGCCCAGTTTTGAAAAAACACATCAGTTGGTGCGCTTGCTGGCGTTGAGCTAATGGTACAAACACCTGCAGTATTAAACTGTTGACAGTTTGACTCACCTACTCCCCAGTTTGTATCAGTATTAATATACATATTAGCGCCAAGGCTATCTGCACCTAATGTAAGAGAAAGCACGTGTGCACCAATTTCAAAATTTTCAGAGGGTCTATACTGAAAGGTTGCATCAATTGCCGTGCGCTCTTGGCTTTGCAGAAAGCTGGAAGGTTGAATAGAAGAACGTCCTCCCCAGTCTAAATCAGACTCTGTACCACGACGTAAATATTCACGATCAGCATAAGCACCAGAGATGAGAATACCAAACGTTTCTTCATTGTTTTTCCAGCTATATAAACCAGAAACTTCAGGCGTTACTTCTTCATTAATTGAACCATAGTTTCCTTTAACTGAGCCAAAAACGGTATTGCTTTCTAAATCAAGTGGCTTACGCGTTTTCACTATAACCGTACCACCAATACCACCTTCAACAAGATTAGCTTGGCTTGATTTATATACTTCCATTCCGCCAACTAACTCAGATGGTAACATGGAGTAGTTAAACGAACGGTCTGTATTCACTTGATCATACCAACCAGTAGAGGCAACATTTTGACCATTTAATGTGGTCAAGGTCATTAATGGGTCTGTGCCACGTATTGACACCGATGCACCTTGACCAAACGAACGACCAACAGTAACACCAGGGATACGCCCCAATGCTTGGCCAACATCTGAGTCAGGGAATTGGCCAATGTCTTCAGCACTGACTGCATCTACAACAGCATCTGAAAACCTTTTAGCGTTAACACTAATTCTGTTAGAGCCACGAATACCTGTAACTTGAATAACTTCAATATTTTCATCTGCAATTTCTTCGGCAGCCATAACCATAGGTGCAGCACCACCAGCTAGGATTAAAGCGATAGAGCTCGCTAACACGCCTTTTTTAAATATTTTTGATGACATCGACTTTCCCTTAAACACGTTTGTTTTTTAAATTTATTTTTCAATACTACTAATAATAATTATATACCTTTCTACGACAACGCTGTCATTTTCTTTCAAAAAAACATGACAACGCTGTCATAAAGTAAATAAAACCATAACGCTTATTTTTTCATTTGGCTAGTATAAATTTTAAAATAATTACACTTTTTACACTAAAAATTAGTTAAACCATTAAAATATCGATATTTTTATTTTTTGATTTTTTTTATAATGCGAGAGTTTTTCTGTTTTTTTCATCCTTAAAACGTTTAAAGAAAAACAAAAAGATAAATAAAAATGAAAAAGGTAGGGGCTTGCCCTACCTTCGTTTTATTAAAAATGAATTAAAAAATTATGACTACTTTGAATAAGCTTTTGGCATAGTAGATTTTTTTAAGTAACGATCACGTAAATTATCTTGTCTAGAGCGTGTAGAAACAGGTTTACCATTAATCCACATACTGTCAACCTTGCTACTTAATTCAAAAGGATCGGCACTCCATAGTACTAAATCAGCATTTTTCCCTACCGCAACACGACCTGAATTTAGTTTAAACACATCAGCTACATTCGCGGTTAATGCTAAAAAGGCATCCTCTCTAGGTACACCATTAGCAATAGCAATACCTGCATCAAAACGCAATTGATTTAAATTATGGCTTTCACCTTTTGGCGCAAGTATAACCTTAACACCCGCTTTAATTAATACTGCCATATTGCCTAAAGAAACATGTAATGAATCAAAACTACTCGGCAGGTTGTCAATCGAACTTAAAATCACGGGTACGTTAGCCGCAACAATTTCGTCTGTAATAAGAACAGCATCACTCGCACCAACTAGCACTAAGTCAATACCATATTTTTGTTTTAAAGCAATTAAAGCCAATAAATCTGTCGCTCGGTTTGCATACGCTAATAAGGGTTTTTCACCCGCTAACAAGGCATTAATGATTAGCTCATCACGTTTAGGCTCTTTTGAGTCTTTATCCTTTTTTGTTTTTGTTGTTTTTTTCAAAGCTAACGCTTTTTGAGCATCTTCAAGTTTATAATCAAGCGCTTGTAGTTTTTGTGCCCTTGATCCTTCCTTTTCAGCGCCTAAGTGAACTATCACTGCATTTTGCTTTGTTATAACACTGTTGAACTCACCAGAAAGGTCAACGGCAAAGGATTGCCCAGCAAACAAGTCTTCTCCACCATGTGGGGCAACGATATTACTGGTAATTCCCCCTTTACGCGTATAGGCAATCAAGGTTGATTTAGGGTTAAATGCCAAGCTCGCATCAAAAGTAATGTCGGCTTTTTTATCTTTACTATCACGACTTCTTGCAACAGCGCCCACTTCAACTAAGCCTAAAGCATTCATACTACCAATAAAACCAGGGGTGAGTATTCTGCCTTTTGCATCAATGATTTCATCAGTATCAAAATTTTCAGGTGTATTTTCGCTTGCATAAACTTGCGTAATTTTGCCTTTATCAATAATAACCGTTGCTTGCTCTAAAATGCCTTGACTAGCAAGGGTGTAAACAGTGGCATTAGTAATTGCCGTGCTTTTAGCTTGTACCGTACAAACCAAAAGACTTAATATGGCAACCGATGCTTTCAAAAACGAATGTAGAGTAATGTTTACTTTGTTAAATTGCATATATTTCATTAGTATTCCTCTACTCTTGTCCTAAAAGAAAGTCACTTTTCGCTTGATATTTGTCATCAAAACGATCATAAACTTTCGCACCATCAACAAAAACTTGCTCAGCCTGTGCATACACACTAAACGGATTGGTATTCCATAACACCACATCAGCATTTTTACCTGCTTGTAAACTTCCTGTTTTATCATTAATACCCAACGATTTAGCTGCATTAGCGGTAATCCACTTTATGGCATCTTCTTCTTTTAGTTTGAAGCCATTATCATTGGCACGATAAAGCACTTTACCTGCTTCTTGATTTAATCGTTGAATGGTTGTGTCAGAATCTGAATGTACAATGGCACAAGAATTTTTTGCTGCATCCACAATTGCAACATTTTCTTCAACCATGTCATAAGCTTCCATTTTAAAGCCCCACCAATCTGGCCACATAGCGACACAATTACCATTCTCCGCAAGCTTATCAGCAATTTTATAAGCTTCTATACCATGGTGAAAAGTGCCTGAATGGTAGTTAAATTCTTTACCTATATCGATCATTACAGCCATTTCTTCGGCTTTATAGCAATGATTGTGAACTAAAATCTCACCGTCTAATACCCCCATTAAAGTATCTAATTCAAGATCTCTTATTGGTGCTTCTGGGTTTTTTCCTGCCGCATAGTCACTTTCATACTTATGCCAAGCACGTTTATATTCAACAGCTTCAGCCCAAGCAGCTCTGTAACCAGCAACATTACCCATACGTGTTGACGGGGCTTGTTTTTTGCTACCGTAGACACGTTTTGGATTTTCACCACAGGCCATTTTTAAACCATAAGGGGCATCAGTAAACTTCATCGCTTGCATTGTTTGACTCGGCACATTTTTTAAAGTGACACCGCGACCACCAAACAAATTTGCTGAACCAGGTAATATCTGCAACGTTGTAATTCCGCCAGCTCTTGCAGCTTGAAAGCCAGGGTCTTGTGGCCAAACACTGTGTTCAGCCCACACCTCTGAGGTATTTGGGGCCGTCATTTCATTCCCATCAGCATGAGATTCAACATTTGGGCTGGGGTAAACGCCAAGGTGTGAATGCACATCAATAATACCTGGTGTTATCCATTTGCCTTTCGCCTCTATAATCTCTACGTTGGCTTCATCGGTTACCTTTAATCCAACCCCTACTTTGATAATTTTGCCATCAATAAACAAGACATCTGCATTATCTATGCGTTCACCAGTTCCTGTTAATACAGTAGCGTGGGTAAATAAGGTGTTTTGTTGTGGTAATACTTGATAAGTACTTGGAAATGGATTTTTATTTATGGTCACTTTGTCATCTTGCTGTTCATTAGGTAAGCAAGCCGTTAGCGTAAGCGATATTACAACCATAACCGAACTGAGTTTAAAAGGGGTTTTATTCATAAAGATTCCTTGCAGTATTAACAGGCTACTCAATTTTCTGTATTTCTTTAAAAGAAAACTATTATTAATTATTATATATTGAATAGGATTAATTTAGACTTAAAAAGAATATTATCTTTTTGCACTAACGACAAGTCCTCAGCAAGGGATAACACTGATTTTAGGGGAGAATTACGACCAACGGTAATAAAAATAAGTTAGTTAACATGATTCGTTTTTCACAAACACACAACCCTGTTTCTTCCTTGATTTTTAGCTTTATAAAGTAATCTATCCGCATCAGAAACGAAGTCTTCTGCACTAGAAAACACATCTTTCTGCCACTGACTTACACCAATACTGGTGGTTAATTTAACAATATTATCATCAATAGTGATATCAAGATTTTCAATATTTTTTCTTAAACGTTCTGCAAACTGATAAGCACTTTGCACATTAGTTTTAGGTAAAACAATCACAAATTCTTCACCACCAATTCGTGCCACAACATCATTACTTCTCACTGCTTTTTTGCAAGCATTATAAAAAACAATTAGTACATCATCGCCAACACCGTGACCATAGCTGTCATTTATTTTCTTAAAATAATCAATATCAAGCATTAAAATAGATAAGTCCTGCTGATCTCTATTGGCACATGATATTTCCTCATTCAACACATGATCAAATTGATGGCGGTTTACGGCACCAGTTAAGGCATCAGTAAACGCTAACACTTCAAAACGTTTTTGTTGTGACTTTCTATGAGCAATTTCTTTTTTCTGATTATCAACTACTGATTCAAATATTCCTACTTGCAATAATTTCCGTCGCAACTCTTCACATGCTATTTGTATAGAGCCGATTTCATCATCAATAGATACATGATTAAAATAAATGGTTAAGTCACCTTTAGACATACTATTTAATGCATGGGTAATATGTCTTATTGGGTTAATAATGCTAAAATTCAAAATAGAAGAAAACAATATCATACCTAATAAAAAGAAAGACAATATAAACAATATAGCTAAATATTGTAGCTGTAAACTTTGACTTTCTGCAGCAACAGTATTTTTAAAATTTAATGTTAACGTACCTGTAAACACTTTTAATTCATCAATTTTTCCTGACATAAAATCAAACCAATATTGACTTTTTTCATCCACAGTATAATTATTCATCATATAGAAAAAAGTTTGTTTAAGCATAGCTACGTACTCAGTTTCATTACAAAAATCGGCACAGGCTTTTATCTGCTGTTCATTAGCCGATGATTTAAAAACACGTAAAGCATGTAGTTGCTTACCAACCAACAAGCTAATCTCTAAATGGCTGTATATGTCACTGCTGTTGTCATGAAGTTTATTCATACCTATAGCTCTAATTTGCCCCATATATTCTTTAAATATCAACATAGAATTAATGGCTGAAATGTTATTTGCCAACGGTGAATTCATGTCTATATCAGTTAAATTTTCAGAGATAGACAAGAGTTGTTTAATTAATAAGGTATATGCTCTATGTACTTCAGAAAAACTTTCAGATTGATCATCTAAATGTTGTCTATGAACAGCGAGTTCTTTTAGACCTAAACGAACCTGTTCAAAATACGACTGAATATTTTTTTGCACTGATGGATCTATTTCATTTTCCATTAGGGTTAACAGTTTAGTAACAGCTTGATCTGTGACTAATCGTTGTTTGAATAAAGCATCTTTTAAATTTTCTATATTAGAGCTTACCACTCCAGAGGAAAGTCCTCGTTCTGATTGTAAAGAATGACTGACATTATCTACTTGCATAATAATATTATTTAAACTCAGTAATAGTGTCTTGTTTTTATATGCTTGATAGTTATCTTGAATCACCATTAAACTCAGCAACAGCACGCCAAAAACAGGAATAAAAGCAATGAGAAACAATCGCTTATTTAGTTTTGTTTTTTGAGAAAAAAAATAAGAAAATTTGGCTAATAAGGAGTTATTTTCTAAATGGCTCGAAGGACTATGTGGAGTGCTTGACTCTGTATTTTTTAAGCCTTGCACCTCTGAACTGTCATTGCTTTGTAAAGCACCAATATAATCAAAATCTTCTTTGAATATATGCTCAACAAGCCAATTATTTAAAAAAGAAGTGATTTCTTCGCAGCATATGTCATTATCTCCCGTTAACCACTTACGTTTGAGTTGGGGCAGTTTTTCAATAAACTTTTGATGACTAGCTTTATGCTTATTAAGATCTTTATAACCTACTTTTTCTAATAGTCGTTCCTCTCGGCTAAAGTGAATGATTACATAGGTTTCAAGCTCAGTAAAAATTTCTTCTATGAATTTATCGGAGATATCATGGCAGTTAGTGGTAGATAATTTAGCAAGTATCGAGATGATCTTTTTATGATCTTCATCAATAGCATCAATGCCAACACTCATGCCGTCATTCCATACTAGTTCACTCATTATTCACCTAATTATGCTAAACACCTTATCAGTATAGAATAACTACGTATTTTCTAACATGATTAAAAACAACATTGACTGATTATTCTATCTCTAGCATCAAAAAAAATCACTATAGTGTATGATAATATTATTTCAAATCGATTAGAAAAAATCAGCTAAACTTTTTTAGAACCAAGCCTTTTATTTTTTTGTATCGATATAATAACAATACAATAGCCATCAAAAAGTAAAGTCCAGGAGATGTTAATTCAGATTTAACCGACCAATAAAAATGAACACAGACAAGCAGAACAATAATATAACTGGTATTATGTAATCGTTGCCAAGATTTACCCATTTTCCGTTTAAGTTTATCAATTGAGGTAATAGCCAAGGCAGTTAGCAGTAAAAAAGCCAACATGCCAACGGTGATATAAGGTCGTTTAATTACTTCACTAAGAAACAACTTAACATCAAATTGTACTTCAAAAGCCAAAAAATTGAGTAAATGAAATACCGCATAAGTGTATGCATAAAGCCCTAATACACGCCTAGTTTGCAATAAATATCCCTGCTTAGCAATTTTAGCTAAGGGCGATACGCATAAAGTCATTAACAACAAATTAAGCGCACCAATACCAGTAAAGTGAATCACTGTTTCAACTGGATCGGCTCCTAATTGATCATTAAATGCTAAAAAGTATAAATTCACTAAAGGTAATAATGCGCCTAAATGAATTAGCACTTTTAGCAAGATAATTTTAGTATTATTTTTAATCATATAAATTCAAATAAATATTCAGGCATGCTAAAAAATCATTAGTAATATTTAGACAAATCCATCCCTTTGTATAACTCAGCCACTTCTTCGCTATAGCCATTAAAAGGTAGCGTAGCGATTCGATTTCTTGTAAATAATCCGCCTGTTGTAATTTGTCGTTCGCTGGCTTGACTCCACCTTGGATGATCATGCTCAGGGTTAACATTAGCGTAAAAGCCATATTCCTTTGCGGCTAACTGATTCCACGTTGTAGGAGGCTGGTGTTCTATTAATTTAATGCCAACAATAGATTTTATGCTTTTGAAGCCATATTTCCATGGCACAACTAATCGAATAGGCGCACCGTTTTGTGGCGGTAAGGTTTTTCCATATAGCCCTACGCTCATTAGAGTTAATGGATTCATCGCCTCATCAATTCTTAAACCTTCAACGTAAGGATAATGGATACCGCCTCCTAAACGTCTATTACCTTGACCTGGCATTTGCTCTGGGTCATACAAGGTTTCAAAAGCTACATATTTTGCTTTTGAATTAGGCGCAACTTTTTTTAATAAGTCTGCTAATGAAAAACCAATCCAAGGGATAACCATTGACCAAGCTTCCACGCAACGTAGGCGATATATACGCTCTTCCAACGGAAACATTTTAGTTAAGTCATCGTAATCTAATGTAATTGGGCGATCACATTCGCCTGATATCGTTAATTTCCACGGTTCAACCTTAAAAGCTTGAGACAATTCTATTGGCTCATTTTTTTTCGCGCCAAACTCATAAAAATTATTATGCGAAATCACCTTTTGTTCCGGTGTTTTAGTTAATGTTTGGTTTTGTTTGTCTTGAGCATAAGTTAGAGGAGTAGTTTTAAAAGTCGGCTTTTCATCGTTACTAAAAAAACTCGCGCTAGCATTTTGTGATATAGCAGAACTTAATAAAGTACCCGCCCCTAAAAAACCCATTTGTTTTAATAAATGGCGGCGTTGGTAATAAATCTTTTCTTCGGTAACACTAGCGTCTTTTAGATGATATTCTTTTGGGCTTTTAATTAACATAACTGCGCCTAATAATTCAATTTAATTTATGTATATGAACTATTAGACACGAATAGAAAAGAAATAATTTCAATGCATTTTTATGCGGCTTTTACCAGCTGCTTTAAATAAGCAATAACATCGTTTGACTCATATAGCCACTGAACTTCACCTTCTGGGTTTTCAATACGCAAACAAGGCACTGTACGCTTGCCTCCTTCCCTGATCAATTCTTCTCGGTAGTTATTTTTTTGATTGATATTACGCAACTCTATATTCAATCCTTCACGCTTCATTGCACGACGCACTTTGACACAAAAAGGACAACTAGGCAGTTGATACAAACTTAAGTTTTGCGTTTTAGCATCTATTTCTCTTTGTGCTTCAACGGTTCTTTTCGGTGAGCTTGGCGAAAACATAAAGTTAAGTAATAAGATAAGACGGCCTATTGGCCAGCGTATAAGTGACATGATCATAACGTTAATTCTTTTTATAAAGTGTATTTAAAAGCGTTTTTTATCTGTGCCATTTGATTTAAAAATCAAATGGCTGATGAAGTTTACCACAAAATATAACGTTAAGCTTATAGCAATACAAATAGCAAATTGACTAATTGTTATTAATATTTTGATTGTATTTATTCAATGCATTAAATTTGATCATCGCTCGTATTTCTTCTATGTATTCTTCTCCCCGTTGCGAGTATTTAATTAGCCCAGCAGCTAAAGCCGAGCCAGTGATAGGTTGATTTTGTTTTCGGCGTTGTGCGCGAATATCACGTAATAGCTGGTAAGCAGGGTGGCTATTTAAATTATTCATATAGCTTTCAAGCGAGGCGACTGGCGTATCAAAAGCCGCAACTTCATGCACTTCGCCTGCACTTCGTTGCATGGGCACAAAACCACACCCTTTCTCATAACACCATTGGCCAAAGTAATTATTAGCCACTTTTGCAAACCTTGAGGTTCCCCAAGCACTTTCATTTGCTGCCTGTGCTAAAACCAATGACGGCGGAAGTACATCAACCCTTTTAAGTAATTTTTGCCATGATTCTTCATCGTCAATAGTAAAGTTTTTTACTCGGTATTGAATAGCTAAATCCGCGAGTTTACGTTCATCCCACCAACCAATATTCTCTTTATTTTTATGCCAAGATTGAAGCTGTTTTCGTGTCTTTTCTATTGATTGATTGTTTTCATCAATCAGGGGAGCAAAATAACTGAAAAAAGCCATTTTCCTTGCTTTTCCTGCATCAAAACCTGAAAAGTTTGGCGTACTTTGTTGAGTAGGAAAACGTAAAATAATGCCAACAATAATACCGAAAATAATAACGACAACTAACAGAATGCGTAACGACTTGCTTTGAAATTGTTTTTTCATCGTTATTCCCTCGCAACCTAATCATTAACCTAATATTGACTTAGTTATTATAGCTAATAGCTGAGTTTTTTATTAACGTCGTGTTTTTTCGGTAGATTTATTTTTGGGTCTTTTGTTTTTAGGCACATAATTCAAAATTGAAATAGGTACCACTTTTTTAATATCGAAACCAGTAAACTCTTTTCGCACAATAACATGCCCTAAGCGACTTTCAATAGCACACAAATTTCTAAAATTGTCTTTAGAAACAAAAGACACAGCTTCTCCCGAAGCCCCTGCACGCCCTGTTCTACCAATTCTATGTATATAATCATCAGCCTGATCGGGCAAGTCATAATTAACAACTCGCTCAAGCGCACCAATATCAAGTCCTCGCGCGGCAATGCCAGTAGCGACTAAGAAATTTATCTTTCCTGATTTAAAATCATTCAATATTTGTTCACGGTTTGCTTGTGTTCTGCCACTATGAATAGCTTCTGCTTTTATGTTACGTTTTTCAAGTTGACTCACCAGTTTGGCCGCACCATGTTTGGTTTCAATAAAAATCAACGCACGTTGCCATTGTAACGTTTTAATCAAATGACTTAACAATGCCGATTTATTCCCTTTATCTACTGTCACCAGCCATTGTTCTATTTTAGGTGCTGAATCAACATGTTGTGCAAGTAATATTTCTACTGGGTTGTTAATTGTTCTTTTTGCTAATGCACGTACACCATCTGAAATAGTAGCCGAGAATAATAAATTTTGACGAACCTGCGGCAAACGCTCAATAATTTTATTAATATCATCAATAAACCCCATATCAAGCATTCTGTCAGCTTCATCTAGTACTAACATCTCAAGTTCATCAAAATGTAACGCACGCTGATGAGCCATGTCTAAAAGCCTACCTGGGGTGGCAACAAGTATATCAATACCCCATATTAAACGTTGCTTTTGCGGTGCAGTATCTACACCACCATACATTGCCATTGAGGTAAGAGATAAATTTTTACCGTATTGATTAATGCTGGCCTCAACCTGCACAGCTAACTCACGCGTAGGTACTAAAATAAGCGCACGTATACGCTTACCTCGCAGTTTTCTACCTACGTTTTTTTCAGCACTTTTTTCTTCAGTGCTTAGTTGTGCTAAAAGTGGTAAAACAAAGCTCGCCGTTTTGCCTGTACCCGTTTGCGCGGCAGCAATTAAATCTGTACCTGATAACACCACAGGAATTGCTTTTTTTTGAATTTCTGTCGGTTTATCGTATCCTAAATCAGTTACGGCTTTTAGAATGGGCTGAGGTAACCCAAGGGTTGAAAATGACATGTAAATCTCAGATAAATAAATGCTTAATAGAAAGCGACCGTCAAAATACAGCCGCATACACAGTCCAGCCACCTACAAGAATTACAGGCTATTGTTGTGACTGAATTTTTAAACCTTTTAAAAAAGTAGAAAGCACGTCGTCACTACAATCACGGTAATGTTTATGATTCACATTTCTAAAAAAAGCACTGAGTTCATATTTTCCTAGGCTTAAACCAGCCAACTCAAGAATAGCAATAACATCATCAGCCTTTAACGCAAAGGCTATTTTTAATTTATTGAAAATAGTATTATTACTAAGCTGTTGTTCTGCTTGACGTTGAGGGCCATCTTTTTGCCCTCTTTTTTCAATAATTAAACCGTTCAAAAAACTGGCTAGTTGAACATCAGCTAATACCTGATACTCAACATCATCTTTTTCTTTAAAAAAAACAGTTAACTGCGCTACAGTAATTTCGCATTGCCCTAATGAAAACACACGCAGTATGTTTTCATTATTAAAGTTTAAAATCGTGCTAATACGACGAAGAAGGTCATTATTTATCATTAAATTGCCTAGTTTGGTATAAGATATGGGATGGTGAAAGTGCTTATAGTATAACGGCTATCAGCCTATAAGCGCTATCACATTCACAAAACAAGCAATTTTAATGTTAATAAACGCTAATTATGCTTTTTCTAACGCTTGTTCAATATCAGCAATAATATCGTCTATATGTTCAATACCCACTGAAATTCTCACTAAGTCTTCAGAAACACCCGCAGACTTAAGCTCTTCTGGGTTTAGTTGTCTGTGTGTTGTTGACGCTGGATGACAAGCAAGTGATTTAGCATCGCCTATATTTACTAAACGTAATATCATTTCTAAAGCATCAATAAATCGTCCGCCCGCTTCACTACCGCCTTTGATACCAAAACTTAAAATACCAGAAGCTTGACCGTTGGTCATTTTTTGACAAAGGGCATTATAAGGGCTGTCAGGCAACGCCGCATAATTAACCCAGCTGACTTTTTCATGGGCTTTAAGATATTTAGCAACTTTTAATGCGTTTTCACAATGACGCTCCATGCGTAAGCATAAGGTTTCTAACCCTTGCATGATTAAAAATGAACTGTGTGGTGATAATGCAGCACCTGTATTGCGAAGTGGTACAACACGACAGCGACCAATGTAGGCAGCAGCCCCGAGAGCTTCGGTATACACAACATCGTGATATGACGGATCAGGTTCATTTAGCATAGGAAATCTATTTTTGTTTGCTACCCAGTCAAATTTTCCTGAATCAACAATGATGCCGCCAATAGTTGTACCATGGCCGCCAATATACTTAGTTAGCGAGTGCACAACAATATCTGCACCGTGCTCAAAAGGACGACATAAAGCAGGACTCGCCACAGTATTATCAACAATTAAAGGTACGCCATGTTTATGCGCTATTGTTGCTAATCCTGCTAAATCAATTATATTACCTGCGGGGTTCCCAATAGATTCACAAAACACTGCCTTGGTGTTCTCATCAATCAATTGATCAAATGATGCTAAATCATCACCCGAGGCAAATCTCACTTCGATACCTTGTCTTGGTAAGGTATGGGCAAATAAATTATACGTACCACCATAAAGCTGACTTGTGCTAATAATATTATCGCCTGCCGCCGTAATAGCCTGAATGGCGTAAGTAATAGCTGACATACCAGACGCTACAGCTAAACCAGCAATACCACCTTCCATTTCGGATACTCGTTGTTCTAACACATCCGTTGTTGGGTTCATTATGCGTGTATAAATATTGCCTGGAACTTTTAAATCGAATAAATCTGCACCATGCTGTGTGTTATCAAAGGTATAAGAAGTCGTTTGATAAATAGGCGTTGTTGCTGCCTTTGTAGTGGCTTCTGAGTCGTATCCGTGGTGCAGTGCTAGAGAGGCTAATTTCATAAAAGTTCCTAATTGAGGTTAAGTTAAGTAGCTGCCATTAACTTAACCTAATGGCTAAGTATTTTAAATAAAAATATCATCACTATTCACTATAAATTATACCAATGGCGCTTATTAACTAAAGTTTCATCCTCCCCAAATAACCCTGTTGTCACCATCTATCCATAAAGGATACTTAGTCATTACTTTTGAAAACATAGGGCTTTGTAAATAATTATTCAGCCATTGGCGAAGGTTTGGGTAAGGTGCTTGTAAATACCACTGACGTTCAACCCTAGCAAATTGTCGAATAAATGGTAATAAGGCGAGATCTACCAAACTTTCTTTATTTGATATGATATAAGCATGTTGTTTTAACTGTTTTTCAATAGTTTGAATGTGGACTTCACAAGCTTGCCTATATTCAAGCAAATTATCTTCATGATAACGTTTAGCACATTTATATTTTTCTAAATCGATTTTAAATTCATGATCAAAAGTAGCAATACTACTCAACATATTTTGCAACGACTCACCGTTAGACATTGAGCTTTGACCTAAAAGGTTATCGGGATCATTTATCTGCAATGCCCAAAGCATAATGTCTAAACTTTCATCAATAACGTTGAACGTTTTATCGTTATTCTCGAACACTAAAATAGGTACAGTGCCTTTGGGAGATGCATTGAGCATGGCTTGTGGCTTATCACTTAACACAATATCGCGTAGTTCAACCTGTTGTTTCGATTTAAATATCGCTAACCGCGCACGCATGGCATAGGGGCAATTTCTAAGTGAATAAAGAATAGGGTATGTTGTGCTTATTTTGTTCAGCATGGCAAAAGTCTTTAAGGTAAATTAGGTGTGATTAACCGTAACTAGCTAAAAATTTATTCACATTCGCTTTGGTTGTTTTAGATAATTGTTGAACAAGTGAAAATGGCACATTAACAATGTGTGTTCGCTCCACAATATCGTCAAGCATAGTTAACCAAAGCTTTGTTGTCATTTCAGAGTCGTATAACGCTCTATGATAACTACCATTTGAAGTAATTCCTTTATAGCTAACCAATGTTCCTAGTTTGTGGTTAGGTGCTGTTTGATATAACCGACGGGACAGCAATAAAGAACAGGCAAATTGCCCCTGATAACCTCTAGAAATACGTTTTAATTCGCTATCTAAAAAGCGTTTATCAAATGACGCGTTATGCGCAACAAGATTTTGCCCTTGAATAAAATCAGCAAAGCGCTCCATCACTTCATCACATGGCGCTGCTTTACTTAACATACGATTAGTTATACCCGTATAATCTTCGATAAAATAACTAATGCGCTTACCTGGGTTCATTAATTCTTGAAAACGCTCAATTACCACACCGTTATCAGGTGAAAGCCCTGTTGTTTCAAAATCAAGTACTATCAATGTATTAGCATTCATACAGATAGACTAACGAGTAGAGTTAACAAGCTGATGACAAATACCAATAACCGTTTCAGCCTGTTCTTTTGATAGTTTACTCATACAAAAAGCCTGTTCAGTAATTTTTGTACTCTGCTGTGATAACAATCTACCTGCATTCGTTAATGCAATATTTTTTTGTCGTTCATTACCCTCTAGCATTTGACGTTCAATTAATTCTTTTTGCTCTAAACGCTTTAATAACGGGGTCATAGTTGCCTTACTAAGCCTAGCATTTTTTGCCAACTCACTAATCGAAATATTATCTTTTTCCCACAACGCCATCAGTACGATAAATTGTGTATAAGTTAACCCCAACGGCTCTAATAACGGTCGATAAATACTGGTTAGGTGATTAGACGCTGAATACAAAGCGAAACATAGTTGTTCATTTAATTGGGCTACAGACAAAAAAATCTCCTACTTCAAAATAGATTAACTTAAAAACTTTATCAATTTTGCCTGTATATTATTTAATTAACAACTATTTGTTAGCAAAAGATTCGTACACAAACAGTTTGCTAACAAATAAAATTATACTTATACTAATCAATCCAACAACAATTCAAGAGTAACAAAAATGATAAATTCAAAAATAATAACGTTAGCTTTGTTAGTGGTAACAACACCTTTAGTGTTTGCCAATAATATTGAAACAGCAAGTGATGGTGTTAACACCTTTGAAGAGCTCTTTGGTGTTACAGAAGGTAAACGTCGTAATCACACTAAAGGCTTTTGTTTTTCCGCAACATTAAAGCCAAAAGACAAAAAAATTCAACAATATAGTAACAGTAGTATGTTTACAAAAACCTCGGAAGTGATTGGTCGACTATCTCATAAAGGCGGAAAATACTTGGCCGCCGACAATAAGCCAGGAGAATATGGTATGGGTTTGTCGATCACTACAGCTAGTAATGAAAATCACATAATGTCGATGAACACTTTAGATTTTTTCCCCGTTGCAACACCCGAAGCATTCGCAGAATTAATGCATGCGAAAGTTGCTGGCTCAAATGCAGTAAAAGCATTTAAGCAAAAAAATAAAGATTTACAGCGCTTCAAAGCCCATGAAGCAACAAAAACAAAAACGCTTAAACCATATGAGGCAAACACATTTAATAGTGTAAACAGCTTTTATTTAGTTAATAATGAAGCAAAAAAAACAGCAGTTCGCTGGTCTTTTGTTCCCCAACTACAGCAAACATTAGTGGTAACGCCCGAGCAGGATTTTTTCTTTAAAAACTTACAACAAAATTTAACCAAAAATACTGTTGCATGGGATATGATTATTACTTTGGCTAATCCAGAAGATGATGTTAACAATGCTGCTATTGCGTGGCACGGTGAGCATCAAAAAATAATCGCTGCTGAACTAACAATCAAAGCAATACAAAGAGAAGAAGCAGGAAAGTGTGACCTAATTAATTTTGATCCCTTAGTTTTATCTACGGGGTTTGCGCCATCTGCTGACCCATTACTACAAGCACGACGTAATGCTTACGCAGTATCTTTTGATAGACGTTTATCTGAAAAGAATTTAATCAAATAGCAGTTATACAAAGTATATATTTAAATTTTCTTAGCAATATAGTTATCTATATTGCTCTCTACTTTTATATTTTCACTTAGCTCCAAGTCCAAATCATACCCCACTTTCGGTATATTGATAGGCATTTCGGATAAGGTTAGTTAACACAATATGGCAAGCTGTTGCTTCGATATTAATTATTGTATTTTTCAACATCAGCATTGATAAGCACTTTCAAAATGGCTATACTCGCTGATAATTGTTAATTAGAAACTGCGCTTGAAAGCCTAATTTATCATACAGAGGCTTACCTGCATGTGATGCTTGTAATACAATATGTGTACCTTTCCATTCTGCACAATTTACAATAATTTCAGACATCAATAAACGTGAAAAACCTTTACCTTGTACTTCAGGTTTGACGCCTACCTGATGTACACCAATAATACTTCCTGTTTTATACATAAGTGCAGTGGCAATAGCCTCGTCATTATCATAAGCTAATAAAAGGCGAATATCAGAATCATTCATTAAACTTTCTATCACTGATTGATCTATAACATATCCAAATGCTTTAGACGCAATATCTACCCACGCCATTAATTCTTGTGTTTTAGTTACCAATTTAACAGTAAAACCCTTACGCAATTTTATTTTATCTTTTATCGTGAAAAGCACCGCAGGCGATATAGCTAGGTACATTGCAGTTTGACTGAACAAACATTGCCAGCCCTTTTTAACTAATTCTACTTCTAAACTCGATTGTTTCGTTAAAAACAGCTGTGAACTTAAATTACTGTTCTCATTTTCTTCAATGTCTGCGTTTTCAGGTTCAGACCACATTGGTACGATAGCGGTTGTATCAAGATGTTTTAACTGTAAATAATTTTGGACCGATGCTGGAAGATCAAACCAACAACGATAAGGCCAAGAAGTGTTTTTAATCAATTGCGTATTTTTATCAATAATTTGAACGCCATATTTTTTCCATAAACGAGTAAGATTATCTATATTCGCCTGATTAATATCCATATTCTGTCTCCCAATTAATTAATATAACACCAATAATTAACAAAGTTGCGCCAGCTGATTTTATAGCGCCAATTTGTTTTATAGGTAAATCAAACCAACCAAAATGACTAGCAACAATTGCCATTAACAACTGCCCAGTTAACGCATAAGACATCATATTTCCTACGCCCATTTTAGGAATTAAATAATAGAACATACTAATACCTAAAGCACTTAACACGCCACTAAACCATAAAAACACAGGCACAGATTTTATTTCTACTAGTTCGGGATACTGCTTAGTAAATACCAGCATCACTACTACTGTAAAAAACAAACTTGTGAAAAAAGCAATACTTGTTGCTACCATTGAACTGTTTAATAATACTCCTAAACGAGCATTCATTGCTGCTTGTACAGCAATTGCGGCACCTGCTACCAAGGCCATACAAGAAAATAGGAACATGTTACATCTCCACGACTATTTCATTGTAATCAAACCTAACTTTAGGCGACTCTGCTTGAGCATCACTTTCATGACGGTAGCCTATAGGGCATATTGCGGTTGCTGTTAATTTCTTTGATGTTAAATCTAAAATGGCATCATATCCCGCACTATCAAAACCTGTCATTGGGCAAGTATCTATTTGCATTGCTGCAGCACAAGTTAACAAATTACCCAAGGCAATATAGGCTTGCTGATGTGCCCATTCTTGTTTTTCTTCGGGTGTTTTTACACTTAATGCTGATTTCATAAAATCAGAAAAGTTACTAAGGCCCTCAACACTACCATGAGTAATTTGTGCATGTTTATTAATATAACAATCAACTGTATCATTACCCACATTAGTATGTGCTGCCAAAACAATTAGATGTGAACTTTCAGCTACTTTATTCTGCCCGTAAGAAAAAGGCAGTAACTGCGTTCTAATATCTGCTGACTCAACCACAATAATTTTATAAGGCTGAAGTCCATAAGACGAGGCACTTAAACGTGTTGCATCAAGTAATGTCCTTAAGGCTGATTTGGTCACCTTTTTATCTGAAAATTTCTTAACCGAATAACGCCATTGTAGCGCTTCTAAAATATTCATTATTAATCCTCTATTTTTCGGGAAAATCACAAACCTTAAACAAATACAAACTTATCTAAGTTAAGCGTATACATTGGTTTGTGATAAGATAAAACGGATAATAAAGGACTAATTCTTTAAGTGCATTTACATAGGTTGATAAATGAACTTTATTTATAGAACACTTTGTATAGGTTGGGTCAATAAGCTTTTTCTAATACGGCTTAATTGCGTTGGTGTAATAGCAAGATGTGAAGCAATATGATATTGCGGTAAACGATCAACCAAAACAGGATACATAGCCACAAAACGTAAATAACGTGCTGTAGCATCAGTTTGCACTATTTCTATTTCACGAGCCTCTTTTTCCAGCAGCCAGTTTTTCTCCAAATAATAAATTTGAAATAGCATAATTTCTTTGTTCTTATGCATGAGTGCGCGATATGCTATAAAATCAATTTCAATAATAAGAGAATCTTCCAATAACTCACAAGCAAGTTTCGATGGTGTTGACGTTAACAAAGCTGCCATTGCCCCAGGAAACATACCTTCATCAAAAAATATTTTGTTGTATTCATTACCCTTTTCATCACACGTAAAACAACGTACTAACCCTTTAAAAACATAAGCATATGAATTAGGAACATCGCCGATACTATAAAGTACATGTTGTTTTTTTAGTGATTTAAATTTACAAATCTGCTGAAATTCATACCAAGTATTGTCACTTATAGGGTAATAAAAAGACAAAGACTCTCTTAAAGCAATGAAAGCATTATATTTATCTGACATGATTAAAGTATAACTCGAAGCTTAAACCTAAAGAATATATGAATCATAACCACTAGCCTATTTAAAATACAGAGGGGATGGTTGAAATATCTATGTATACCTATGGCTAATACCAATTTCATTAAGTTTGTGATCTTGTTGTGCGAAGGAAAAATAAACCAGAGCAACGCCGCCATGGAGTATTTTAACCAGCACAAGTGGGCAATAATTTAGTGAAATTAATTAATGGTATGGATCCTCTCCACTTTATTCCTATCGCTTAACTTAACTCCTGAACTCAACAGACTGGTGTGCCACCACCATGGTCTTTCGTTTAATATAACTATCATGATCTAGTCGGTAGTTGTTCGCTCTCCAATTTCACTATCTAAGATCCGTTGTACCTATGCTTGATTATACTCACTGTTCTGTATTTTATTTTTAAATCACTGCTTGAGTTACTTGTATGTTGATGGGTACAAATACTGTCTTATTTATTAAGCTGTTAGTTGGAAACTAAATTTTTCAAATTCGTTCCCATTTATAATAATTGAAAGTTGGTGAAGTCCTGTATAAAACTTTCTTGTAGATATTATCTTAAATGATTGCTTGCGGATTATATGATTAGTTGAATTTTTGACGTATTCTTTTTCGCTTATTTTAAATGTTCTTTTTGATAACGATCCATTCGATTTTTGATAATAAAGTCCGTATTCTGTTCTGATCTTTATATTCTCGCTTCCTAAGTTAACCAGTTTAAAAGAAAACTCCAAAGCTTCACCTATTTTTACTGAAGGTGTGTTGATACTAAACTCATCAATTCTAATATTTTCAATTGTACCAAAACCAAACATTTTCATTGCGTCTGAATACCCTTTCTTTAGAAGTGTTCTACAACCATGTTTGATTAATTTATCGGTATTTAAAGAAAGCCCTTGCCATTTTTTTACTATATTTATCACGGTTAGTGGATTGTCTTTGGCTATATCATTCAAGTTATTGGCAACACTCTTTCGAACAAAATCAGATCCATCATTTTTCAACTTTTCCAAAATTGGAATAATCATTTGAGGGTTTTTTTTCAATTTCGGTAGATCCATCGCCCAAGGTAACCTTGGTCTACAACCCTCTGAAGAAAATCGTCTAACAGTAAAATGATCATGATTTGACCAAAGTAACATTTGCGCCATCATTTTTTCAGGATAGAGAATGATAAATGGGCGAACAGCAAATTCACAACTGGTGAATTGTGTGATTTTTTCTATAGCATCAATTGAGGTTTCATAATCATCTAAACCATACTGTTCAATATAATCAGCAAGAAACATGTACCTTAACGATAAGCCACTTTGTTTAAGTTTTAGCTGTTCTATTAATTGCAGTATTACCTCAATAGCTTGCTTATAATCATCAGGTAAATGAATTTTCAATATGGTGGACAAGTGCCTCATTCGCTGTTTCAGCTTCCTGTCTAGCCATTGAACGTCAAATACTTGTGCTAAAAAAGTATTTTCATCAAAATTTGGAATAGTTTTATGCAAACCTTTTGTTAATTTATCAAAAAAGGCGGTGTTATAGATGTTTTTAAATAATTCAGCCATAGTTATTATTATTCTTTTAACCTTAATATAGATTTTAATTGTTCATCGTTGAGTAACTCATCTAAAATATTTATTGAAGATTTTTCAAATGGATGTTCTTGAAATAATTTTGTATGATATGTCTCTTTAAGATTATCTAAATCATCAGACTTTTGAACTAAGTTATCCTGTATTTTAGTTATGAAATTGCTATTAAATTCTAATTTATCTGGATTTACATATCCTACTTTAATAAAACCTTTGGTTTTTTTGCTACATGAGCAGGGATTACTTTTGTTTACTAAGCTGCATTTATTATTCATGAAGTTGAATAATTCTTTTCTAGCACGAGATAATTTTTTCCGATAATTTTCTAAGCTAACATTGAATATTTCACTGCCTATTTTGTGATTTATATTAAAAATGTCTCCTAAAACATAAATTAATCGCTGTTCTCGGTCTAAACACATTAACATGCCTGACATACAACTAATTTTTGCTTCTTCTACTGCCTCCATTAAAATGCTTTTTTCTTCAGCATTTAATTCTTGAGTAGCAATACTGTCCAAATTGTCACTATAACCATCAAAGCCTTTTGATATTGCGAGTTCAATGCCTTTCTTTTTCATATCTAGCATATGATTAACTGTTATTCTGTATAGCCAAGTGGTAAATGTGCTTTTATGATTAAACTTTTTTAAACTAACAATCGTTTTTATCCAAATTTCCTGATTAACATCTTCTGCATCTTGGTGGCTATATAGCATTTTAAGACAGATATTAAAGGTAAATGAATAATGTTTGTCTATTAAATTGCGTAAGGCAGCCTTGTCTCCAGACAAGGCTGATTGTATCAATTGGGAGTCACTTATCTTAAGATTCATAAGTTATGCAATTAAATACCAGAAGCCTAAATCCATTGTTTCAGGATCACACATACTCATCATTTTCATTCCTGATTCGTTATTCAAATAGCCATAACAAATTTCTTTAGTACCCCCAAGGGTTTTTCCAAACGTAATTTCTGAATAAGTTTCATTATCTATTTTACCAATAAAATGCGATAAGGTATTTTCAAAAGTGTTTAGGTGAGTATTTTCAATTTGTTCAGAAACTGAAAGTAAATTGGCCTCAAAAAAGTCACTATTATCCTTTGGCGAAAATGTGCCGTGTTCAAAACAAGAAAAATTTTCAGGTATTTTAAAATTGTCTTTTAAGATCTTGTGATAATGAATTTTTACTGTTTGTGGTTTTATTGATTTCATAAATTCTTTGGCTGTATCACTACTGCTAAAACCGTTCCCGATATTTGTTATGCTTTGCATGTCCTCGGCAAAAAGCAGATTAGCATATTCACTCTTCAAATTTCTTACTAGGCAATGAAATATTAAACCTGATTGATTTTTTAAATAATCACTTTCAAATTTCATCACTAAACTAATGAAATCCTCATCAGTAATATCATCGGCTTTCGTAAATGTTGTGAATTCCATAACTGTTGGTTTAACTTGGTTTAATCGTAGCATTGCCTTTCCTTGAGGTGTTAAAAATTATGTCTATACCAAGTTAGACGATGCTATTTGATAGGTGTGACAAAGTAATCGAAAAGATATTAAAGTGTAGGATTTATTATTTCGTATTTAAGAGATAGACTGTAAGTATAATATCAGCTTGCAGGAGGCATTGCTCTCACCTGAGTGAATATATCCTAAACTGGCGAGTTAGCCACCATTACAGCCGTTCATCATCTAATTATTAATGTCCGCAGTGTGCCAAAAGTGGTCGTTCAGAGACAACACACCACTGGCAGCTTTGAGCTCAGGCTGTGTATCTTTGGGTAAAGGGGGGCGTTTAGGCTTTTCCTTAATCGTTACTGTGTGAACGTCTTCTCGTGCTTCAATATCATCAAGCCTTACTTCAGCTTCATTAAATTAACGTATTAATATCTCAGTTAAATACTCCCAAGTTAAACCACAAAAAAACGGGTTATACGAATCAATATCATTTGCATTTACTATGTGTTATATTGCGCTCAAAAATAACTCCAAAACATAAATACATATAATATTCTAGGAAGCATCATGATGAAACGTATAACGGGTATTTGGTATTTATATGAATTTAGTTTCCGCTTAGTTGGTGCTACTTTAGAACCGCGAGAGGGGCAGTAATAGAAAGAGTCATTGATAATTCAAAATTACACCTAAGCTCAAAAGATTTCAATGAGATTGTTCAGCTAGCTCAATTAACTCATAAAGATTGGGAAATAACTTCTATTTTCATTCCTCAAACCAGTGATAAGCCAATACAAATGCGAGGAATTAAGGATAATCCACTACTAAGGGAACGAGCCTATAGGGTATATATTGATCCTATAACAAAAGAAGTTATCGATATTTTTACACCAGATTCTATCGGCACCAATGCTTATTTAAATGAATATATAGATCCATTACACTTTGGCTTTTTTGCTGGCTTATGGTCAAAATTAATTTGGTTCTTTTTTGGTTTAGCACTTACTGGGTTATCTGTTACAGGAGTTATAATGAGCTGGAAACGCACAAAGAGTAAAGCTTTAACGCAAACACAAATAGTAACATTGCCACTATTAATTTTAACGGTTATTGCATTTTTATTTTGGCTACAACGTTACATTTAAATGGATAATTAACAAAGTTCCATAGTGCCGTTTACTAAGACAAATGAAACAAAAAAGCCCTAACTCTTTCGAATCAGGGCTTTCATATATGGTACCGGAAGACGGACTTGAACCGTCACGCCCGAAGGCAACGGATTTTGAATCCGTCGTGTCTACCAATTCCACCACACCGGCAAGAGGGGATAGTAAACTGTGAAGTTTACAAAGAAATCATGTTTTTCTAAAACCCAATTTCTTTATAAACTCTATTAGCTATTAATTTCTTTATAAACTCTATTAGCTATTAATACGATAACTATGGTTTATGCAAAATAACGTACTTTGCTAAAGTGGTTGGCATTATACGAGATATCTTTGTTAGTGCAATAGTTTTTCTCTGCACATTGCGCATTTGTGCCCTATTTGTTGTTTATTTATTCAATTCCTGTTTAATAATTTCTTTTATATTCTCGTATCACTATTTAACTGGCTGCTCTGGTTGGTAAGCTTTAAAAAATAGATCGACCGCTTTATTAATATGCTGGCGGATTTCTTCGTCTGATATTTTTTGGTTTGGCAATAATAACACTTGAAAGTGTATTCGACCTTTTATCATTTCCATTAACATACGTGTTGCAAAGCATGGGTCATCAATGGCTAAAATACCAGCTTGATCAAGCTGCATTAAATAATCTGTCAGTGGCTTTAAACCTTTTAATGGCCCTTTTTCATATATTAGCATGCCTATTTCGGGTAATTTCGGTATAACCTGAATTACTAATCGAAAAAGTGACACTAAGGTTTCAGATATTAAACCTTTAACAAACCTAAAACACATTTCTTTTAGAGCATCTCTCGGTACTAATTCTGTCATATTAATAGAAGCGATAGTGGCTGTTTGCATACTTACTTGCTGCCGTATTACTGCCATCAACAAACCTTGTTTGTTACCAAATTCATCATAAATAGAACGCCTAGACCCACCTGCAATAGAGATAATCATTTCAAGTGAGGTTTGATCGTACCCATGCTGAAGAAATAAATCTTTTGCGGCGGTAAGTATTAATTCTCCACGGGCACTTAATTGAGTTGAATGTATGGTTTGGCAACTTTCCATTATATTACTAGCGCTTTTAACTTTTTAATTGACTTTGGTACTACATAGTACCAGAATACACGGTACTTAACAGTACCATTTACTTCTTAATCTTTATTTTCTTAAATAAAAACGAGTTATCCTAACTGGAATCATCATGCGACTATTACTAACAATTATTTTAACATCATTTTTATTGAGCTGTAGTGAGCAACCGGTTACCACCGAAACTCCCATTAGACCTATTGCATGGACAAAGGTAACTGAATCCAGTTTGCAACAATTACGCACTTTGTCAGGCATTGTAGCACCTGTTGAAGCAGCAAGCTTAAGCTTTGAAGTAAATGGTAAAGTGCAAAGTGTCGAAGTAAAACTAGGTGATACCGTTCAAAAAGGTGATGTTTTAGCGCAATTGAACCACCGCAGTTTTGAATTATCCTCTAAATCTGCTCAAGCACAGTTAGACAAAGCAAAATCGGACTGGGTTGAAGCGAAAAATAGTTTTACTCGCTTTAAGCAACTAATAAAACAAGGGCTGGTATCTCAATCGGGCTTTGATAATGCAAAGGCTAATTTTGAATCAAGTAAAAGCGCGGTTAATGTTGCACAAGCACAATTAGATATTGCCAAGAAAAATTTACAAGATAGTACCTTAATTGCCCCTTACAATGGCATTATTACTAAACGACTAATAGAACCATCTCAACAAATTGCAGCGGGGCAAGCAGCCTTCGAAATCGAAGGTAAACACGGCTTAGAAGTAAATGTTATGGTGCCTGAAACCCTCATAAGGGAATTACAACAAAATGCAATTATCTCAATACGCTTCCCCGTGTTACCGCAATTAAACCTATTTGGGCGCATTACTGAAATTGGAACAAGAGCTGAAACAGCTAATGCTTTTCCCGTTACGGCAGCGTTACAAGAAGAAAACCCCTTATTACGCGCAGGCATGACAGCTGAAGTTGACTTTACCTTTGAAGGGGTAGGACAAACAGGCTTTCAGGGCACTGTTATTAAAGTACCTTTCTCTGCCATTCGTGCTGGAATAAATCAAAAAAGCCATGTTTTTGTCTACAATCCAACAACACAAGTGGTTGAACAACGTCAAGTACAAACAGAGAATGTGCTCAATAATATTGTCTTTATTTCTTCAGGTTTAACCAACGGTGAAATCATTGCTACCGCAGGTGTTGCTTTTTTGAGAGATGGACAAAAAGTAACGCTATTAGACAATACTACTCAGCGTTTTAATTAAGAGTCACACCATGAATATTACTCAAATTGCGTTTAATTATCGTAAAACTGTCTTTTTCATTCTCACCCTACTTTTGATCAATGGTGTCTTCGCTTACTTTATATTGCCTGCACAAGAAGACCCAACAATTACAATTAGAGAAGCCGTTATTTCGACCTCGTTCCCAGGTATGGCACCCGAGCGAGTAGAGCAGTTAATTACTAAAAAACTTGAAGAAGAAATACGAAAAGTACCCGAAGTGAAAGAAATAAGGTCATTATCGACAACGGGTGCATCAACCATTCATGTTAAGATTTATGATCGCTATTTTAATTTAGATGATATTTGGCAAGATGTTCGTAATAAAACGGCTGCTGCCCACAGCAAAATGCCTTCAGGCACTAACTCGCCTTTTGTCAATACAGAGTTTGGCGATGTTTCAGTTGTAACACTGGCATTAACTGCTGATGGCTTTGAAATGAGCTCAATGTATGATATTGCACAACACATTCGAGACACATTGTATGCCATTGAAGGTACAAAAAAAATTGAAATTTTAGGGCATTTACAAGAACGTATTTTTCTTGAAGTATCAAACGCAAAACTATCGCAGTTGGGAATTTCTCCACAAGCATTAATCAGTGAATTACAACAGCAAAATATTATTCGTTCTGGTGGTGAAGTAGATACAGGCGTTAAAAGCTTTATTGTAGAGCCTTCGGGGAATTTTGGCAGTGTATCAGATATTGCAGATACCTATATTAATATTCCCAACACTCAAGATTTTATAGCATTAAAAGATGTAGTGAATATCAAACGAGGTTACATCGATCCACCAGACAAACTGGCTTATTTTAATGGTAAACCTGCTATTTTCTTTGCTATTTCAATGTTACCTAAGTATAACATTTTAAAATATGCACCTAGAATTAAAACTAAACTTAACGATATTATTTCAAGTTTACCTATAGGCTATCAGTTAGATATTGCCACTTATCAAGCCGACCAAGTAGAAAAAACAGTACGTGGCGTTTCTATCAATGTGCTGCAAACATTAACCATTGTACTTGTTGTGGTGGTGTTATTCTTAGGCTTACGAACAGGCCTAATAGTGGGAGCTATAGTACCCTTTGTGATGCTGGCCACGCTTTCCATCATGCTATTTTTTGGCATGAAATTAGAGCGTATGAGCTTAGCCACACTAATTATATCGCTAGGATTATTAGTAGATAACGGTATTGTGATTGCTGAGGATTTTAAAAGTAGAATTGAAAAAGGGATCAGTCGTTTTGATGCTATGATTCAAGGTTGTAAAGAATTAGCCATTCCGTTATTAAGCTCTTCTGTAACCACTATTTTATTTTTCTTACCACTCATGTTAGCTGAACATGTAGCGGGTGAATTCACCCGTTCTATCTCATTAGTCATTTTAATTACCTTACTAACCAGTTGGATAATGGCTTTATGCGTTACGCCCATCCTTTGTTATTATTTTATAAAGCCTTCAAAGAATGCAGAACAAAAGGATTCAACATTATCTAAAATTTATGCAAATTATGAGAAATTTTTGCATTGGCTATTACAGCATCGTTTATTATTTATGAGTTTAATGTTGGTACTATTTATTGGTGCCGTGGGTTCAATGAAATTTGTAGCTAAGCAATTCTTCCCTGAATCAGACCGAACACAAATACTCATGTATATCGATTTGCCAAATGGTACCTCTTCTCGTGAAACTAACCGACAAATGCAAGAAATCTTTCAGTGGTTAAATAACAAGGAAAAGTTCAGCTTTATTGAAAACTATTCAGGATATGTGGGTTTTAATGGTCCTCGTTTTGTTTTATCACTTAATCCTGAAGATCCCGCTCAAAATAAAGGTTTTGTTGTGCTCAATGTAGTTGAGGGTACTGATGTTGCTAAAAGAGTACTAGAGCTAGATACACAACTTGAAGCGAAATTTCCTAATATATCAGCGCGCGTTAAAAAAATGTTTCTCGGCCCGTCTGATGCAAAAACAATAAAAATTCAGGTTCGAGGCCCAGACAAAAACGTTATTTATAAAAAGGCACAACAAATTATGGATTTACTCCATCAAGTGCCCAATACCATTAATATACGCAACGATTGGGAAAATTTAATTGTTAAAATTGATGTGCGTGTTGATCAACACCGCGCGAAAAGAGCTGGTTTAACATCAACAGAAATTGCCGATGCCTTACAAACTTATTTCTCGGGTGCTCAAATTACAGAATTCAGAGAAGAAGATGAAATTATTCCAATTATTTTACGCGCTGAAGAAGCTGAACGAAATAATTTAGACAGATTGCGTACACTGAACGTTTATTCACAAAAAACGGGCAAAGCTATTCCACTATTTCAAGTAGCAACGTTTGCGCCTGTCAATCAATTTTCAGTTATACATCATGAAGATATGTTTCGTACCATTAGTATAGAAGCACGTAATAACAATATGGCAGCAGAAGATTTACAATTAGTAATTGACGAAAAAATTAATGAGCTTGCTGCTGACTTACCAATCAACCATGAAATAGTTTATGGGGGCGCTATTAAAGAATCTAAAGCAGCACAAAAAGCATTAAGTGCGAGCATGCCTATGGTAATCGGCTTTATTTTAATATTACTTGTTGCTCAATTTAACTCATTCCGACAAGCCTCTATTATAACACTCACCATGCCTTTATCCTTCATTGGTGCGGTTATTGGTTTGCTTGTAATGCAAGCCCCTTTCGGCTTCATGGTAACTTTAGGCTTATATAGTTTAGCGGGTATTATCATCAACAATGCTATTGTGCTGATTGATCGCATTAAAATTGAAGAACAAAGTGGTAAAACACCATATAAAGCTTTAGTTGATGCTTGTTTAGCTCGATTACGCCCTATCACCATGACCACCATTACCACGGTAATGGGGTTGCTGCCACTTATTATCGGCAAAGATCCTTTGTTTTATGGCATGGCCAATGTTATTGCCTTTGGTTTAGGTATTGGTACATTATTAACATTAGCGGTAGTTCCTGTATTGTACTCATCATTGTATAAAATTAGCGCACCGTCTTAGAATACATTACCCCTACATCAATCCACAACCTTTGTAGGACGTAATTCATTGCGCCATGTCAGAATAAATTCTAACCTACATGGCGTATTTTAATTTTAATATAAAGCATTACGTGCTTAAACTTTGATTATCTCTTTGCTAGACTATGGCAAATTTTTCTGAGCACTTTCTATGACTTCAATTTCTGTTAACGAATTTCCCCGCGCTGGCTTTCGTCGCCGTTTAGGTTCTTGGATTTATGACGTACTTATTGCCTTTGCTGTTTATATGGTTGCAGGCGCTATTGCATTTTTACTTTTTAATTTACTAATAAAATTTGGTTTAATCAGTATGCAAAACTTTGAGCACCCCATAGATTTACAACGCTCCTCTATTTTGTATAGCATACTAATTTACGGCTGGAACATTGCTTGGGTCAGTTTTTTCTTTGTTTTCTTTTGGGCTAAAAGTGGTCAAACATTAGGAATGAAAGCGTGGCGTTTGCGCGTACAAAATCAAGATGGTACGCGCATTAGTAAAATAACAGGAATAAAACGTTTATTACCTACCTTACTGGGTTTAGGTAATTTAACCGTAATATTTGATCGTAAAAACAAACTGAGTTTGCAAGACAGACTAACCAACACAGAGGTTGTAGTATTGTCTTTAGAAGCAAACAAAGGCAGGCTTTAGTTGCTCGCGGCGTATAACTTCCTTGTTTATTACTTTATTACGCCGCTTTTTTATTCATAAAGTACCAGGCTACACCTATAAATAATATACTTGGCGACACAGCGCCAATTATCGGGGGAAATTGATATACGAGGCTTAACGACCCAAGTACTTCATTTGAGACAAAAAAGACAATTCCTGTGATAACTCCCATCATAATTCGCGCCCCCATAGACACAGAGCGAAGCGGTCCAAAAATGAAAGATAACGCCACCAAAAGCATCACTGCCACCGTTGCTGGTTGAATAAGCTTTCGCCAAAAAGCAAGTTGATAACGGCTAGGGTCTTGAGAATTAGCTTGTAAATAATCAAGGTAATCAATCAATCCACGTACAGACAATGATTCAGGCGTTACAGTAACCACCCCTAATTTTTTAGGTGTTAATGACGATTTCCACTCTTGAGTGTCTACGCTAGAGGTCGTAATTTCTTCTTGAGTTATCTGTGTGTTAACCACACTGGATAAGTGCCAAATATTATCTTTATAAATAGCAGACTGAGCACTAAGCCAGCTATCGAGCTTTAATTCATCATTAAAACGATAAACTTCTACTTTTTTAAGCTGGCCTTGCTCTAATACTTCACCAATATTAACAAAATAATCACCATCTTTAGCCCACACGCCATTCTTAGCAGAAATTAAACTTCCCCCTGATATTGCTTGGGCACGTATCTCTCTTGCCGTTGCTTCACCGCTAGGGGCAAGCCATTCACCAACAGCCATGGAAACAAAAATCAATAAAATGGCTGTTTTCATCACTGATTTAATAATATCTAACCGTGATAATCCAGCAGCTTGCATTACTACCAACTCACTATTACTTGCTAACATACCAATACCTATTAAACCGCCAATTAAGGCAGACATAGGAAAGAATACTTCAATATCGCGAGGTAATGAATAAAGTACATACAATGCAGCATGAGACAAATCGTAGTCTCCTCGGCCTACCGCACGCATTTGCTCTACAAACTTTATAATGCCACTAACACTCACAAAAACAGCTAAGGTTAAAAAGGTGGTGGATGCCACAATACGGCCAATGTAAACATCTAATATCTTCATTCTTTTTGATCCTGAGCATAATTAACACTCGTAACATTACGCCTTAAACTAGGGAATTTTGATTTAATTTTACGCCCACTACTACGCTCTCTCATGAGCAAAATAATCCCCATAAATAACGCACTAATATGTATAGGCCACAACCCTATATTCGCTGGTAATGCTTGACGTTCCACGCCCGACTTCATTGCCGTTAATAGCAAAAAATACCCTAAAAATAACATAAGCGCGGGCAGCATCTTTGCAAATTTACCTTGCCGTGGATTAACCACGCTTAATGGCACAGCAATCAAGGTTAAAATAATACAAGCAAGTGGAAAAGCAATACGCCATTGAATAGTAGCGCTGTATTCAGGTGCTGAATCGACATCTGGTGGGTTAAACAGCTGATGTGTAGGTAAAGCGCTCAATTTACGGTGTTTTTGTTCTACTTCTTGATCCTGAATTTGAATATAATATTTATCAAAAGTAACCGCTTGAAATTCACCGTTAGTTGCATCTTTGTGATAGCGAATGCCTTGAGATAATACTAAACGTTGTGAACCCGAATCTTCCTCGAAAACTTGACCTTTTTTGGCATAAACTAAACTTGAGTTGATAATACTTTCTTCAAGATGATTTTCATCTGGTAACTGAGCTAAAAATACTTTGTCAAAGCTATTATCGTCACGATGTTTATCATGAATAAAAACAACTGCTTTTTCATTACCTGTTTTTTGAAAACGCCCAGCTACTAAAGAGCTTAATCCAGAATCAGCAGCAAGCTTGTCTTTAACTTGATATTGATATTCTGATGCCATAGGCGCTAAATACAAAGTAAAGATGCCTGTAAAAATAGCGGTAATAAATGCAAGTATTAATGTAACCCTTACCACATACCATTCACTTACACCGCACGCATGCAATATCGTCATTTCATTGTCTGCATATATACGCCCGTATGCTAGTAAAATTCCCAAGAAAAAACTAAGTGGCAGCATCATACCTGCTAAATCAGGTACTTTAAGCGCAATAAAAACCATAACCATTTGTCCAGGTATACTTCCTTCAGAGGCATCACCTAATACTCGAACAAATTTTTGGCTAATAAAAATGGTCATCAACACAAAAAATACTGCAAGTTGTGTTTTTGCCACTTCTTTTAATAAATAACGAAAAATGATCACAAAAAGATCCCATTAAAACTGTGTTTTTTCTGACAATCGACGAGTTTTTCTAGTAAACTTGCCGTTTTCATAGCTAAACTATATAGTCACAGATAAATTTAATTGATAAATACTGCTATAATTATAGCGCTTAGCGATATCTCTTGAATAGATAAGAGTGCAGTTTTTTACTAATTTTAGCAAATTAAAAAGGTTTAAGGAGATCTCATGGAGTTCAGTATAAAAAGCGGTAGTCCCGAAAAACAGCGTAGTGCCTGTATTGTAGTGGGTGTATTTGAACCTCGTCGCCTCAGTTCAACAGCTGAACAACTTGACGAAATTAGTGAAGGTTACATAAGCAATTTATTACGAAAAGGTGATTTAGAAGGCAAATCTGGACAGGTGTTATTACTACATCATGTACCTAATATTTTAAGTGAGCGTGTTTTACTTGTAGGCTGTGGTAAAGAACGCGAATTAGATGAACGTCAATATCGCCAAATAATTAAAAAAACAATTAACACGTTAAACGAAACCGGTTCAATGGAAGCAGTCTGTTTCTTATCTGAGTTACACGTTAAAGGTCGTGATACGTACTGGAAAGTTCGTCAAGCGGTAGAAGCAACTCAAGATAGCTTATATAGTTTTAATAGTTTAAAAACTCATAAAGAAGAACCACGCAGACCTTTACGTAAAATAGTGTTTAACGTGCCTACTCGTCGAGAATTACCTATTGGTGAGCGTGCAATTAGCCATGCCTTGGCTATTTCCGAAGGAATAAGCACCTGTAAAAATGTTGCGAATATGCCACCTAATATTTGTAACCCTGCATACTTGGCCGAACAAGCTAAAATTTTAGCCAACGATTACGATAAAGTGACTACCACTATTGTTGGTGAACAAGAAATGGAAAAACTGGGCATGGGGTCATACTTAGCAGTAGGACGTGGTTCAGCTAACGAATCATTAATGAGTATTATGGCCTACAAAGGTATTGATGATGACTCAAAACCTTTAGTTTTAGTGGGTAAGGGCCTCACGTTTGACAGTGGTGGTATTTCGCTAAAACCAGGCGCAGGTATGGACGAAATGAAATATGACATGGGCGGTGCAGCTGGTGTTTTAGGTGCAATGCATGCCTTAGCAGAGTTAGATTTACCTATTAATGTGATTGGCGTTTTAGCAGGCTGTGAAAATATGCCTAGCAGTAATGCTTACCGCCCTGGCGATATTCTCACAACAATGTCTGGTCAAACGGTTGAAGTACTTAATACTGACGCTGAAGGTCGATTAGTATTGTGTGATGCGTTAACTTATGTTGAACGCTACGATCCTGAAGCTGTAATTGATGTAGCAACGTTAACGGGGGCTTGTGTGGTTGCTTTAGGTAAGCATGCCACTGGTTTATTAAGCTCGCATAACCCATTAGCGCATGAATTGCTAAACGCGTCTGATCAAAGTGGTGATAGAGCTTGGCGCTTACCGTTATGGGACGATTACCAAGAACAATTAGAAAGCCCGTTTGCTGATATGGCAAATATAGGCGGTAAAGAGGCTGGTACTATTACGGCCGCTTGTTTCTTAGCTCGCTTTACTAAAAAATACCATTGGGCGCATTTAGATATTGCTGGTACCGCATGGCGTAGTGGTGGCAAAGACAAAGGCTCAACAGGTCGCCCTGTTAGTATGTTAACGCAGTTTATGCTTAATCGTGCAGGTCAAGAACAAGGCGAATAGATAAACCACATGCAAACACAAGTAATGTTTTACCTTCTCAATGATGACAAGGAAAAAATAAACAGTCAAAACGCTGATACTAGCTCAGCGTTTTATCATGCCTGTTTGCAAGCAAGTTATTTTTATCGCCAAAATCAGCGAGTATTTATTTACACGCAAGATAAGCAAAGTGCTGAACAAATTGATGAGTTATTATGGGCCTTTGACAGCGACAGTTTTGTACCGCATAACTTATCAGGAGAAGGACCTAAACACGGTTCCGCTGTTGAAATTAGCGATCAACCATTGCGAGGCCGTCGTCCTGTGTTAATTAATTTAACGCCTACTGCCCCTAGTTTTGCCAGCCAATTTCAATTTATTGTTGATTTTGTGCCTAGTAATGAATTACTAAAACAACAAGCAAGAGAACGTTTTAAAGCATACAGGCAATGGGGCTTTGCAGTAGATAATCAACCAGTATCACCTTCACAATAATGTAAGCAAATTTACAATTCATAACTTTTATTTTGAGAACATGATGGAAAAAACTTTCAACCCAACCGACATTGAACAATCTCTTTATACTCACTGGGAAAAGCAAGGTTACTTTAGCCCAACTGGTGAAGGTGACAGCTATAGCATTGCTATTCCGCCACCAAATGTCACAGGCTCATTGCATATGGGGCATGCTTTTCAACAAACCATCATGGACACGTTAATTCGTTATCAACGTATGCAAGGTAAAAACACACTCTGGCAAACAGGTTGTGACCATGCAGGTATTGCGACTCAAATGGTAGTAGAACGTAAAATTGCGGCCGAAGAAGACAAAACACGTCACGATTACGGCCGTGAAGGTTTTATCGATAAAATTTGGGAATGGAAAGAAGAATCTGGTGGTACAATTGGTAAACAAATGCGCCGTTTAGGTAATTCTATTGACTGGACACGCGAACGTTTTACTATGGATGCGGGCATGTCTGAGGCCGTACAAGAAGTGTTTGTGCGTTTATTTGAAGATGACTTAATTTACCGTGGTAAACGCTTGGTAAACTGGGATCCAAAATTCCACACCGCTATTTCTGATTTAGAAGTTGAAAATAAAGACAAAAAAGGCCACATGTGGCATTTACGCTATCCATTAGCCGATGGCGAAAAAACCTCAGAGGGGCTTAATTACTTAGTTGTTGCAACCACGCGCCCCGAAACTATGTTAGGCGATACAGGTGTAGCGGTTAATCCAGAAGATCCTCGCTATAAAGATTTAATTGGCAAAAAAGTTTTATTACCTTTGGTTAACCGTTTAATTCCTATTATTGGTGATGAACATGCCGATATGGAAAAAGGTACAGGTTGTGTAAAAATTACACCTGCCCATGACTTTAATGATAACGAAGTAGGTAAACGCCATGCCTTACCGCAAATTAATATTTTAGACAAAAATGCCGCTATTTTAGCTAAAGCAGAAGTTTATGATACCAAAGGTGAACTTTGTGATGCATACAGTACCACATTACCTAGCGAGTTTGCAGGCATGGACAGGTTTGTCGCACGTAAAGCAATTGTAGCAAAATTTGATGAACTTGGCTTATTAGTTGAAGTGAAAGATCATGATCTCGTTGCCCCTTATGGTGATCGCTCTGGTGTAATCATCGAACCATTATTAACTGACCAATGGTATGTACGTGTTGAAAAACTAGCAGGTCCTGCCGTTGATGCAGTTAAAGATGGTCAAATTGAATTTGTGCCTAAACAATATGAGAACCTCTATTTTTCTTGGATGAAAGATATTCAAGACTGGTGTATATCACGCCAACTTTGGTGGGGGCATCGTATTCCTGCATGGTATGACGACAGTGGTAAAGTCTATGTTGGTCGCACCGAAACTGAAGTGCGCGCTAACAATAATATTGCTGATGATATCAATCTTAAACAAGATGATGATGTACTTGATACTTGGTTCTCATCTGCCTTATGGACTTTTTCAACTTTAGGCTGGCCTAAAGATACTGACGATTTAAAAACCTTTCACCCTACTGATGTATTAGTGACAGGCTTTGATATTATTTTCTTCTGGGTTGCTCGCATGATTATGATGACCATGCACTTTAACAAAGATGAAAATGGCAAAGCACAAATTCCGTTTAAAAAGATCTACATGACTGGTCTTATTCGCGATGAAAATGGCGATAAAATGAGTAAATCTAAAGGTAATGTTATTGATCCCTTAGATATGATTGACGGTATTTCATTAGAAGGTTTACTTGAAAAACGTACTGGCAACATGATGCAGCCAAAGCTTGCCAAGAAAATTGAGACACTTACTAAAAAAGAATTTCCTAACGGTATTGAAGCGCACGGCACAGATGCTTTGCGTTTCACCCTGACGTCTGTTGCAACAACAGGTCGTGATATTAGTTGGGACATGAAGCGTTTAGAAGGTTACCGTAATTTTACCAATAAGTTATGGAATGCAAGCCGTTATGTATTAATGAATACTGAAGAGTTTGATTGTGGTGCAAAAGGAGGTGAGCTAGAACTTTCATTAGCTGATCGTTGGATCATCGGTCAATTTGAACAAACGGTAAAAACCGTACATGAAGCATTTGATACCTTCCGTTTTGATTTAGCATCACAAGCTTTATATGAGTTTACTTGGAATCAGTTCTGTGATTGGTATTTAGAATTAACTAAACCAGTATTATTCAAAGGCAATGAAGCACAGCAACGCGGTACACGTCATACTTTAGTGAATGTATTAGAAGGTTTATTACGTTTAATGCACCCTATAATGCCATTTATTACTGAAACCATTTGGCAACGTGTTCAACCATTAAGCGATTTCGCCAAAACTAACGACTCAATCATGGTACAAGCATTCCCACAATTTGATGCCGATAAATGCGATCAACAAGCCATTGATGATTTGGAATGGGTTAAACAATTCATCATTGCTATTCGTAATATTCGTGGTGAAATGGATATTGCCCCAAGCAAATCATTACCTGTTTTACTGAAAAATTTGAGTGAGAACGATCAACGTTGTTTAACTGAGAACGAACAGTTTTTAAGTTCATTAGCAAAACTTGAGAGCATAACGGTACTTGGTGAGGGAGAACAAGGACCCGCTTCTGCGTCTGCGGTTGTAGGTGATTTAACCGTACTAATACCTATGGCTGGTTTAATTGACAAAGAAGCTGAAATGGCTCGTTTAGATAAGGCAATTGAAAAATTAAACAAAGAAGCAAATAAAACACGCGGAAAATTAGCGAATGACAACTTTGTTAGCAAAGCGCCACATGCCGTTATTGAAAAAGAACAAGCTAAATTAAGCGAGGCTGAATCAGCACTTGCAAAACTGCTTGAACAAAAAGCTCAAATCGCTGCAATATAACTGTTAACGCGAATACACCCGCCTACAGTAAATGCTTTTAACGTAGGCGGTTTAACCTAAATGAGTAATTTTTTATCTAATAATTCATTTTATAAAATTCACGTTGTTTCTTATAACAAGAAATGTGTTTTTATCGATTTAAAATTTTTATTCATTATAAAAAATGTTGAACTATTTCAATTTTTTATAAAGCAAATTAAAAATACCTGTGCTAATATCATATTGCGTTGAGTTTTTGTGTTACGGATGAAGGTTGATACTAACTTTTGTTTTAGATTTACCGGGTACTGATGTACTTGTTTATTCTTAACAAATGGATTTAGGCAATACAGACTGATTGTTTGTTCCAAATACGGTTTGTTACGAATATGGTTTGTTTCCTTCCTCTTCCTGTACTACTTATGGTAGAGGGCATTTACTCGGGTAAAAACGGTGTAAACTTATGTTAAATATTTTAACAAGGCACCACATTAATATTATTTTATGACTACGGGAAAATGTAAGTATGTCTGATACAGTTACTGGTAAAGTTAAATTTTTCAACGAAACTAAAGGTTTCGGTTTTATAGAACAAGAAAATGGTCCTGACGTGTTTGTTCACTTCAGCGCTATCTCTGGAGACGGTTTCCGTACTCTAGCTGACGGTCAAGCAGTAACATTTACTGTTAAACAAGGTCAAAAAGGCCCTGAAGCAGAAAACGTTCTAGCTGTATAAGTTTTTAACTTATAAGCGGAAAAAGCGAAGAATGAGTTAAACTCCTTCTTCGCTTTTTTGTTTCTAACGCTTGGTTATTTTTGGTTTATACCAAGTTGATTAAGTTGGTATTAATCATTTGAAACTTTTATTAAGCCAAGTTCAAATTAAGTATCATTAGATATCGCAGCCGAAAAAAAACGCTACCGATTATTCACCACTAGCGTTTAATAAAACATTATTTAAATAAGCGTTATTCTGCAATATATTCAACGACTTCTAAACCAAAACCTGATAATGAATGGTATTTACTTTGTGAGCTTAGCAAACGCATTTTACTCACGCCTAAACTAGACAATATTTGAGAACCAACACCGACATTACGAGATCCAACATGACGGTTAACTTCTTTTACTGTTTCGCCTGCATCAATTTTTGCGTATTTCTCAACTAAATTAATTAGTTCCGCTGGCGACTCATGCTTACCTAGTAAAACCAATACCCCACCTTCTTTTGCTATTTTCTCTAATGCATTAGCTAGCGGCCACTTAGCAACACTTTCACGCTGACTAAACAATAAATCTCTGAATGTATTTTCTAAATGCACACGAACTAAAGTAGGTTCATCTGGTTTTATCTCACCTTTAGTTAAGGCAAAATGTGCTTGTCCATCAATTGTGTCTTTAAAAACAACGAGATCAAATTCACCAAATTCAGTTGGCAATTTACATTGAGACACGCGTTCAATGGTAGTTTCTGTTGCATTTCTAAATTCAATTAAATCAGCAATTGTACCCATTTTTATGTCATGCTTTTTAGCGATAATTTCAAGATCTGGGCGGCGCGCCATGGTGCCATCTTCATTTAAAATTTCTACAATTACTGCTGCAGGCTCTAATTTTGCCATACGAGCTAAATCAACTCCTGCTTCAGTATGTCCCGCACGATTCAACACCCCACCATCTTTAGCAATTAAAGGAAAAATGTGCCCTGGCTGAACAATATCTAAGTGTGTTGCATCTTTAGCAACAGCGGCAAGTACTGTAGTTGCTCGATCTCCAGCTGAAATCCCTGTAGTAACACCTCTAGCAGCTTCTATTGATACGGTAAAGTTAGTGCTAAACTGAGCATCGTTTTTATCAACCATCAAAGGTAGCTTTAAGATTTCACATTTTTCTTGTGTCATTGGCATACAAATTAGACCACGTCCGTGAGTTGCCATAAAGTTGATAGCTTCAGGTGTAACTTTTTCAGCCGCCATAATGAAGTCACCTTCATTTTCTCGGTCTTCATCATCCATTAGAATAACCATTTTACCTAAAGCAATATCATCGATTATTTCTTGTGGGGTATTTAAATTCATGAGGTTCTCTTTGGTTACTTGTTGATATTAGTTATGTGATAAGTATAAATAATACCAATTAAAAAGTATTATCATGTTTAGCACTAATTTTAGATATTACTTAATAAAACCAGATTTTTTTAATAAGTCTTCTGTCACGTTCGACTTAACGTCCATCGATTCGTTTTTATTTTTTGTTAATAAACGCTCTAAATAGCGAGCAATTAAATCTACTTCTAAATTCACTTTAGTGCCTACCTGATAATAAGCAAACACAGTTTCTTTAACAGTGTGCGGTACTATGGTTAATCTAAATTTGTTGTTGCCTGATGCTTCATTTAATGCATTTACCGTTAAGCTTGTACCATCAACCGTCACCGAGCCTTTTTCTGCAATGTAATGCGCTAAATCTGACGGCATAGATAGCCAGTATTCAATGCTATTACCGTTATTAGTAATAGATAACACTTCACTAACACCATCTACATGGCCTGAAACCATATGCCCACCAAAACGTGTATTTGCTCGCATGGCTTTTTCTAAGTTGACTTTCATACCTACTTTATAATGAGCAAATCCCGTACGTTGCAACGTTTCATTTGACACGTCTGCACTATAGGTATGTGGGTCATAATCAACAACAGTCAGACAAATACCGTTAGTGGCTATGGAGTCACCTAATTTAACATCGCTCATATCAAGGCTATTGGTCGCGATAACTAAACGTGCTCCTTGCGCATTAATATTAATTGCTTTAATTGTGCCGACAGCTTCAATAATTCCAGTAAACATGTATATTCTCTATTCTGTTTTGCTAAGTGTTATAATCAAATTTTTAATTAGTATGCTTTCTTTTCAGTTTTGCAGTAATACGAATATCATTGCCTACTTGACGAACATCGGTAATTGATAACAATTTTGCTTGCGCTAATGTATTAATATTTGGCATTTCTATTAGGTTTTTTCCATCACCACCTAATAACTTGGGCGCTTGATATAAAATAAATTCATCTGCCAAACCTTGTTCTATAAACGCTCCTGCCAAGTGGGCACCTGATTCAACTAACACATCATTTAAGCCACGTTCAGCTAACAATGACAGTAATGCAAGCAAATCAACTTTATTCTTACCTATGTTCGTTTTAACCATAGGAATTTGTACTTGTTCTACAAAATGAGGCCAATCATGACAATTTTCAAGGTTAGTTTCACTTATATTTCCACGTACTAAAATAACAGAGGATTCTTGTCTAAAAAAGTCAAGGTCAGGTGTGAGACGATTTTGGCTATCTATTACTACCCGAACAGGTTGACGAATCTTATCTTCAGAATAACTATCCTTTAAATCACCTAATTCAGACCAACGCACTGTCATTTTGGCATTATCAGTTACAATTGTATCTGCACCAGTAATAATCGCACAGCTTTGTGCCCTAAGCTTTTGAACATCAAACCTTGCGTTACTTGAGGTAATCCATTTACTTTCACCGTTTTTCATGGCTGTTTTACCATCTAAACTAGCCGCTAATTTAACACGAACATACGGCAATGCTTTGGTCATTACATTAATAAAGCCTATATTTAATAACTTTGCTTCATTTTCTAACAAACCAAAAGCAACTTGAATACCCGCTTGTTCTAACATGGCTAGACCACGGCCAGAAACTTCTGGATTGGGATCAACCATTGCAGCAACAACACGTTTAATTTGTGCATCAATTAATGCTTGAGCACAGGGTGGCGTTCTACCAAAATGGCTACATGGCTCTAAGGTTACGTATACAGTTGACCCTTTAATTAACTGAGGGTAATTATTTCTCGCGTCAAGTAGGGCATTAACTTCTGCATGCCCCTGCCCTGCTTTTTGATGAAACCCAGTACCAATAATTTGAGTATTAGTTCCGTTTTCAGTCGTTTCTTCATGAACCAGAACACAACCTACTCTAGGATTAGGGGATGTGGTGTAATGACCTTGCTTGGCTAGCTTGATAGCTAATGCCATAAAATGGTGATCTTGTTCAGTAAACACGTAACTTCCTTCCCTATTTTTTATTCGGCTTTTTATCCACCTTTTTATTACCACTTTTCTCTCTGCTACGACTTTCCTTGCCTAGCTGAGCTATTTCATCAGCAAATTCACTAATGTCTTCAAATGATAAGTACACTGAAGCAAAACGAAGGTAAGCAACCTTGTCTAACTCTTTTAATTGAGTCATTAATAAATTGCCGAGCATTTCACTGGTAATTTCACGTTCGCCAGTAGCACGCATTTGTGATTGTAATTTATTGATAGACAGTTCAACTTGTTCAGTGCTAACTGGACGTTTTTCTAACGCCCTCATTAGACCGCTTCGCATTTTATCTTCATTAAACGGCTCTCGACTTCCGTCTCGTTTAATAATGCGAGGCATAACTAATTCAGCCGTTTCAAAAGTGGTATAACGTTCATTACAGACAAGACATTGCCGACGACGCCTAATTTGGTGTCCGTCTGACACTAAACGCGAGTCAATTACTTTAGTTTCTTGTGCGCTACAAAATGGACAATACATGGTTTACCTACAATAAGTACATGATCAAAAATGGCCGCTAACTGCGACCATTTTAATATAAATTCACATTAATTTGTAAATTAGTTTTGATTATTCAATATACTATCAAAAATTATTTATACACAGGGAAACGTGCGCATAACTCTTTAACGTTGGCTTGCACTTTAGCGATTGTATCTTCGTTAGTAATATCATCTAAAATATCACAAATCCAACCTGTCAGTATTTTAGTTTCTTCAACACCAAAACCACGACGACTAATTGCTGGCGTACCAAGGCGTAGGCCACTAGTAACAAACGGAGAACGAGGATCATTTGGTACTGAGTTTTTATTCACTGTGATATGTGCTTTACCTAATGCGGCATCAGCATCTTTACCTGTGATATTTTTATCAATCAGATCAAGTAATAACAAATGATTTTCGGTACTGTTTGATACCACCTTATAGCCACGTTCTTGTAATACTGCAACCATAGCTTTTGCGTTATCAAGTACGCTTTGTTGGTAAACTTTAAATTCTGGTGCTAACGCTTCTTTAAATGCTACCGCTTTAGCAGCAATAATATGCATTAATGGGCCACCTTGACCACCAGGAAAAACAGCACTGTTTAATTTTTTGTAAATTTCTTCATCATCACACGCTGAAACAATTAAGCCACCACGAGGGCCTGCTAATGTTTTATGAGTGGTAGTAGAAACAACATGCGCATGAGGTACAGGGTTTGGATATAAACCAGCAGCCACTAAACCCGCAACATGTGCCATATCTACAAAGAAGTAGGCACCAATGCTGTCGGCGATTTTACGCATGCGCGCCCAATCAACAATACCTGAAAATGCTGAAAAACCACCAATAATCATTTCAGGCTTGTGTTCGTGAGCTAAACGCTCTAATTCTTCGTAATCAATATCACCAGTTTCAGGGTGAAGACCATATTGAACAGCTTCATAAGACTTACCTGAAAAGTTTACATGAGAACCATGCGTTAAATGACCACCATGCGCTAAACTCATACCTAATACTTTTCCGCCAGGTGTTACAAGCGCTTGGAAAACAGCAGCATTTGCTTGTGAACCTGCATGAGGTTGAACATTAGCATAAGTTGCACCAAATAATTCTTTTGCACGGTCAATCGCTAGTTGTTCTGCAATATCAACGTATTCACAGCCGCCGTAATAACGTTTACCTGGATAGCCTTCCGCATATTTATTAGTTAATTGTGAGCCTTGCGCTTCTAGTACACGCGGGCTACAGTAGTTTTCAGAAGCAATCAATTCAATATGCTCTTCTTGACGCACAACTTCATTGCTCATAGCTTGATAAAGTTCAGCATCAAAATCTGCAATATTCATATCACGAGTAAACATGGTTTTTCCTCAAATAAACAACCTAAGAACGTTGTATGTAAGATAATAAAAAGGTCTAAAATTAATGCCGCATATTTTGCCTGAGTTAGTCCAAAATGTACACGGCAAAACCAGTAACTTTTAGTTCATTTTGTCTTGTCTTATGTCTGAATTGCTGTAACTACTATTTTGATACAAAAAAACAAGACAAGAACAAATATAACCAAAACCAACAACACAGAATATAAACAACAATATATCAAAAAACAACAAACAATAAACGATATACCCAATAAAAAACCGAATTAATAACAAAACCTGCGTTTTGCTTTATTCTAAAGTTTTGTACGAGTATTAACTTATTTCTGCTAGCTCAATGCTAAAACCACTTTTTCAGAGCGTAATTTTTTTGCCATCAATAGTACTAAAAAAATGGTCATACTGATTGTCACTAATCCTGTAAAAGCCAGTAACGCCCATGAGACAGGTAAGCCTTTAAAAAGATCTTCCATAATCAATGACTGACCAGAGATAGGTAACCAATCTAACCATTTTGGCTTGTTATCTACAAACATCAAAATAACAGGCACCATGGCAGGTAACATAATAATCATAGAAACCATAGATTGCGCCTCTTTAAAGTTTTTCGATTGAAAAGCAACAAAAAGCTGTAAAGCTGAAGCAAAGAAACATATGGGAAATAGTAACAATAACAATGCTGTGATAGTGAAAGCATCTAAATTAAAGCTAGCGCCTATTTTAGTTAAATCAATAAAGCTAACTGAAAACGAGGTTAAACTTAACGTTAGCAACACGCCAATACAAGCAATTAAACTCGCACAACATAATTTAGCTGCCACAATTTTCACTGTACTGACGGGTTGACATAAAAGCATCTCTAACACATTACGTTCACGTTCTCCTGCACTGGCATCAATAGCAACAGGAAGCCCAGACATAAATGCAGCCATTAACAGGTATAAGCCAAGCATCATTGAAATAATCATAGCATTAGAATTAGGTAACGATGTGTCTTGCTCAATAATTTTAATGGGTTGCAGTAAATTAACATCAATTCCACGCACTAATAAACGTTTATAACCAATAGCTTGTGCATATTGGTTAATCGTAGTTTTAATACGTCTAATTGGCGACATATTAGCTTTCTCGCTAAAATCTGCACGTAAATAAAGATCAATTGATTTACCGCCTAACATGTCTTGGTTAAAACTATCTGGAATAGTAATGCTAAGATTACGTTCTTCCCAACTTGATTTTTCATCGTTGGGGGCATCTTTTAATGATAAAATATTTTCATCTTTAAGAGATTTTATTAATTGTGGAGCATATTCAGCCCCCGTTATTTTGACATAAACAGCTGGGGTTTCTACTGCCTCTTTAATCATGACCTTTGACATAACAAAAATCATTATTGGGGCCATCACTGCCATTGTCATAGCCATCATCATCGCCCTTCTATCACGAAAGGCTTCTTTTAGCTCTTTTGATAGAAGTGCTTTAAACTGGATCATTTAGCCGCTCCTTTAACTAAAAATATAAGTCTGTGACAACTTGAAACCATCATGCTGCTACTCCTTCGTCGGAGCCAATGATTTTAACGAAAGCTTCTTCTAATTGAGTTTCACCTGCCAACTCACAAAGCTCATTAGGTGTTCCCTCTGCAGCAAGTTTTCCGTTAGCCACAATAATAACGCGGTCACATAAAGCAGCAACTTCTTGCATTACATGTGAAGAAAATAAAATACAATGTCCTTTTTCTTTAAAACATGCCAAATAATTTCGTAATACGCGAGTACTCATTACATCAAGCCCTCGGGTTGGTTCATCAAGCACAAAGTTTTTAGGTTGATGCACTAGAGCTTGGGCTAATGTTACCTTCATCCGTTGTCCTTGAGAAAAGCCTAAAGTTTTACGGTGCGCTAATGCTTCCATATCTAAATCTTTAATTATTGCTTCAATTGCTTGATGCTTAAAATCACCTTGCAAACCATGAATACTGGCAAAGTAATCTATTTGCTCATAAGCAGTTAAACGTTCATATAAGCCAAACTTATCAGGAAATATCCCCAAACGTGCCCTAGCAGCAAGTGGGTTTTTAACAACATTAATACCGTCAATAATGGCATTACCATCATCGGCCTTCAGTAAACCATATAGGGTTCGCAAACAGGTCGTTTTCCCTGCACCGTTAGGCCCTAAAATACCCGTAATTTCGCCATCATTAGCAGTAAAAGATAAACCATCTAATGCGATCACCGAACCTAGTTCTTTTGTTTTGTTAAAGCCACTAAACAAACGTTTATTGCTACCGCCAAAGGTTTTACGCAAATTATTAACTTGTATCATTAGTCTTGACCTCCTTGTTCGGCCGAACCTGCATTGTTAGTTTCAACAATAAGTGTTCCACCATTTAAATTAGTCATAAAAGACTCTTTAGGTATCTCTTCTAAACAAGATTCGTCTAGCGTTTTTGGTTGCAGTGTTGTTAAAAATTCATTAATAATATCACCCGCGCACGTATTCATCGCAACAGTATGTGCCGCATTTTCAATAATAATATGGTGATTATTAGGTAACGTTTTGGCACTGTGTTCACCATTACTTGGTGGGGTAACTGGATCTAAGTTGCCAGATAAAATTAAGGTAGGAACATTTGCTGTTACAGGCTGGTAAAATTCTTCGCTTGGGCGGTATTGTGGCCATAGAGGACAAACCATTTTAAAAGCAAAATGGCTATCATCACCCCCAAAATTATTATTCGCGTCTTGGACAAAATCCTCTGCGGATATTCTAGGAAAGTCCTCATTACAGGCGATATTAAATAACAAACCAAGGTAAATGCCTTGCCCGCTTTCTGATTGAGCAACCAACCCAGCTAATGGCATATAATTACCTAGGTAGGCTTGATGAATCGCTAGGGGCACAATAGAACGTGTTGCTACTGAGTATAATTGCATACGCAAAGTACCTAGTAGTTTTCCTTCACTAATAACAAACTTAGTCTGGGTTCCTAGTCTGGGATGGGCAATGTTCACTTCTACTGGCGCTTCAGCTAAACGAGCAACTAGGCTACTAAATTCTTGTTCGAGTTCAGGGTAAGCTTGCTGACAACTTAGTTCTTTTTGACAGTTTTTTAATAACAAATTAAATGATCTAGCCGAACTTTGCCCAAATAAACCGATAGGGACTTCAATAGGGCCTACACTATCAAGCACAACACTACGCAATGAGTCAGGAAACATGCGCATATACACCAGCCCAGCTCGGGTTCCGTAGGAGCCACCGTAAATATTTAATTGCTGATGGTCAAGCGCTACACGTACTGCATCAAAATCGCGAATAGCGTTTTCACTATTATATTGGCTTAAATCGCCACTAAAACTAGCAAGGCAGTCTTTAATATCTTGTGCTGAAAAGTCTTCAGGCATTGCTGTGTAAACATTTTGTTCGGCCGTTTCTTCACATTGTAATGGATGAGATTGACCAGTGCCTCGTTGATCCACCAAGATCAAATCACGCGTTTTACGAACTTCTCTAAAAACATACCGTAAGCCTGAAGCTAGCTCTGCTGCCGCTTGCCCAGGCCCTCCCGCTAAAAACATTAGTGGAATTTTATTATCGCTGTTATCAATAGCTGGCAAAACGACAAAATTGATACTGATTTGTTCGCCATCAGGCTTACTGTAGTTTTCTGGCACTAATAGCTTGCCACATTTCACCTGCTCTCTCACGCCATCAACATGGCAATTTTCCAGAGTAAAGCTTTGCTGTTCACCATAAGCTGTAAAACTTAAAAGCAAGAAAACAAAGGTTGTAACTTTCCAATGATTTATCATTTTATATTCCATTTTTTAGCATTTTAACCATTTTTATACAAAACAACGTCATTCTAGTAGAGTTAGCTGCTATTTAAAATCTATCAATTTGTAAATATTTATAAATTACTATTCCCAAATGCCTGAATAAAAGATAAAGTTTAAATATTGATTTCCCTCTATATATTTAAGGAACCCTCATGGAATTAAATCAGTGGGTAGATGAGTTATTTGAAGTATTTGATGAAGATAAAGACGGTGTAATCAGTCGCTCTGAATTCGTTGAGCTCATTGATGTGTTATTACAAGACAAAGGCATTCGTATGTGTGAGTCTATTTTCAATCGTTTCGATAAAAACCACAGCAATTCTATCTCTAAAGAAGAATTAACCGAAATGGTTATCGAATTAGCCTTGTAGTTTTATTCCTGAATTTTCATTTAGCTCTCAGTTAGAGAGCTAAATGCTATTTAATGCCAATCATTCAAGAGAGCGATATTCTTTACGCTCCCGATATTAAGCCATTTTTCAATGCTTCTTTGTTAATTTTGTTTTTATCACTTTGCACTAAAGGTAAAGACTTTTTATAAATAACTCGGCTAGGTATCATGTAAGAAGCAAGGTGTTTCTTCAATTCAAATAATATTTCATTCTCGGTTATTTCATTTAACGCAGAATAAACCATAACAATTTCTTCTTCGATCAGTTCATTATCTAAACCAAACACGGCACATTTTTCTATTTGTGGAATATTTTTTGCCACAACAGACTCAATTTCATACGGTGAAACCCTGAAACCACGGGTTTTAATCATGTCATCCTGTCTAGACACAAAATAGAAATACCCTTCTTCATCTTTATAAACGTAATCTCCCGTTGCCACAACGAGTTCATCAGTCAGTTGCCCTTCTAAATTAATTACATCTTTTAATATTTGTACTGATTTAAAACGTTCAGCATTTTGCTCTGGCGCATTCCAAAAGCCGCGATAAATATAGCCACCACGGTGAATTAATTCGCCAACCTCACGCACGCCACATTCTTTCCCTTCTTCATTAATCACATACAATTCAACATCAGGAATGGCTTTACCGATTGAGTCAGGTCTAATTTGCACTTGTGATGGGTCTAGATAGGTTGAACGAAATGCTTCAGTAAGACCATGCATTGAGTAAAAATCTGCATTTTGGAAGGTATTCTTACAGTCTTTGATCATTTTAGCCGTTACATTACCGCCCGAAGAAGTAATGGTTTTAACATTTGCAAAAAGTTCAGCGCTAGGAATACGGTGTAAATCTTCATCAAACATTTGTGAAATATTCACAGGCATTAAGGGTAACACTGTTACTTTATCGTTAATAATATGATTAAAAAAGTCTTCAGGTAATATGAAGCGATGTAGTGCTAAAGTCGCTTTTTTGTACAAGGTACAAAAAATTTGGTTTAAACCATAATCAAGATTAAAAATAAGTACGCCTGAAATAACATCTTCATGCTTAAGATCTAAATATTGCGAAACAACTCGTGCAGAATCAATTAAGTTACGATGTGATATAACAATACCTTTAGGTGTACCTGAAACACCAAAAGAATAAGTAATTACCGCATTACTATGACCATTAATATCGCAAACATATGGTTTATTGTAATATTTAAATATTTCTTCAAATGAGGCTATTCCTTTATCAGCAGTTTCATAAGAAATAATGTGCCCATTAAAATCAATTTCTTCTATATTTTCAAGCTGAAGCTTGTCTGTAATGATACATTTAATGTCACAATCATTAATAATATATTCAACCTGCTCAGACTTAAGTAAAGTAGTGAGTGGCACTAAAATATAGTCGGTAGACAAAATAGCCAATACCGCAATCACTTGTTCAATACCTTTGGTAGAATATAGCCCAATGCGTGAATCTTTAGGTAGGTCTAGTTCATTTAAGTAAAAAGCAACCTGATTTACTTTAGTAAATAATTCGCCGTAAGTAATAATTCTTTCGTTATAAACTACCGCAGATTTTTCGCTATTGGCCTGCACTGCATCTTCAAGAAGTGTTCTTATACAGTTTATCGACATTATGCTTTTCCTCTTATTTTTCTTTGCGCTTTGCTTTGTACTTTAAGCATCTACAGCCCCAAGTGTCCAAATATCATAATTACTATCAAGGACAGTGGTAGGATTATGTGCTGAATTAAGAATTTTTTTGTAAAAAAATGAAATAATATCTTCTATTTCGCTACGCGTTAAAACTTTAGTAATTCCGCCAGTTAACACAATTGAGTTAATAGCCAGTAATTTTAAATTAATGTATGCTTTTCTGTAGTGTGAAATTTTACATAAAACCAAAAAGATAGCCAACTGCATTAATATTTTAGTCGCTTTTTCACTTTGTTCTTCAAAAATATTTTCGGTTACTTTTAAGTGCATAAGCAGCTCGTAAACAAATTCATTGTTTTTAGCAGCAAAAATTAATGACTGTTTTGATTTATACACACCCAACTTTTTAAAGACCAACCTGTCATATTCATTTTCAGTCACTAAGTTGTCGTCAACCAAATCTTTTGAATAATGAATATCAGTAGTTGCACCACCAATATCAAGCAGTATAAAAGGATTAACTACTGAAAATTTGGTGTTAATTAACGGCAAAGTTTTGTTCACTATGTACGGCGTAGAATATATTTGGTTCGAGGTAATATTATACAAATGCTTAATATCTTCTTTGCCTTCAATATCTTTTTGATAAAGATTGGTTAAGTATTCTCGCAAATGCTCTTCTACAATATGTAACCTATCATCAATAATGTTAGGCAAAATATCTATATGCTCAATATTAGCTTTAATTATAGGTGCATCAATTTCATTACCAACAAATACTATATTTGAATAATTTAGCTGTGTTAAATAATGATATAAACGGTTCGAAAAAATATTTCCGTTAGAATTAATTCCACCGACAATAATAACAACATCAATAAGATCACTTGGTATTGAGTAGTCTTCAATATTTTGAAACAGCACAGTATCAATAATATTAATGCCAGAATTAAAGGCAATATTAGTGGCATACTTTATTGAGAATGTATTGGTAATGCCAATAATAAGGGTAGTTAATCCACCATTCGCAGAAGAACAAATATAAACATCTTCTTTTGCAAAACGCTCTATTGTTTTTCCGCCTTTGTGCATTAAATCATCTAAAATATCTTTATTAAAATCTCTAAAATGTTGTTCAATAGTCGAAGGTGTACTCATTTTAAAGTAAGTACTGCCCACATCAATGAGTAGTTTTTCAGTGCTACGTTTCATGCTAATACTTTCATCATTATTGTTAATTTCTACCGTACTCATTGCATAATCCCTATATCGTGAATAATATCATTAACGATACTGGTAGTATCTTTAGTTAAATCACATTGCGCTTTATCATAGGCATAACAGCGATCAGGAATAGGCACATTACCTCGTTTAATAATTCGAATATTTTTCTTAGCATCTCGAATAGTTATCATATTATTATGATTGATAATATGAGGAGAAAAAGGCACGTCAATAACTCCGTTTTTAATACTGTTAAAGACTTTTCGCCATAACGTATCAGCAGGATCATTAAATACAGCTTCCATAATTGCTTTTACCTGCAACGTGAGCATTTCTTCTTCTTCTTCGTCAACCACGTTAGGTAAACCATTTAAAATACCTAACGTGTACTGAGTATTTGCCACCGTTTTAGCATTGGCTTCTTTGGTAGGAATACCAGATGCTTCTTCTCGGGTTTTGGTGATGATTTTATCTGCCCCCACCATAGAGGCAATTACAGTCGACATGTTGATCAACTGCTCAGCATAATTTTTATTGGTAGGAAAAGCGCCCATCCATTGATGGTAAACTAAGTGAATTGCAGCATCGCCACAGTTAATTTGTTCAGCATAATATCGCGCTAATTTTTTCAGCACGGCACCTGTAACAATATCTTGATTCATTGAACCTTGTTGGGAAAATGACACTGAAAAAGACTTTACACCTTCTTCTAATGACAACAACATTTCTAATAATTGAATAACAATGGTGATTGACGGTGGCACTAACGTAGCAGTAAGTGGTCCAAATGATTCTCTATTGATAGGCTCATTCAGTTTAGAATAGTTAGCACACACTCTTTCTACATACTTCCAATACAGAAAGGCTTTATCAAGCGGAAAGTTTTTTGAATAAGGTAAAAGGTAGGTAATTGGCCCGCCTTCTATTTCAAAAATTCCCGAGGCAATAGCGGTTTCAATTAATAAACGTGCATCAGGTGTACCATGACGTAAACTCACAGGTTTATTGAAATGAGTGATCATTTTACGGGTAGTTCTATAGCCATGATTTACCAAAGGATAACCATTAAGCATATCAACGTTATTTTCTTCACTTAAACGCAGCATCTTTTTTGACGTTGCATAATCATTTAAACGCGTGTTGGAATCAATAGTTAATGGTAGTACATCAACATTGGCATCAACAAAAAACTCATAAAGTGCAAATTGCTTTTTATAGGTAGGGAAACCGCCACGGGGTTGCACTAACATTTTATTTTGATTTTTAAAGTGATGAGATATAAATAAATCTTTACTGGCGTTTTTAACAAATTCTGTTACTTCGGCAAAGTCAAAGGTGTCAACATACTCATTGCTCAGAATAATTTCTCTTTCTTCTTGCAGCAAACTCATTAGCTATTTCTCTCTTGTATCGCGCTTTCTTTAATATTCTTTATTTCAGATTTATTTTCTACAAGGCCTCTTTCTTCTAGCAAGCTTTCAAGCATATCTAGACCTGTATTCAAATCAACTTGATGACAAACAATATCAAAACCGTAATTTTTATACCTTGGTACAATGTCTTCGGCATTACCAGTGCCAACCACCAAATTACCGCCAATCATCATAATAAGGTTATCTAAATTTTTGTATTTTGACTTTAAAGCTTTGACTTCTCGGCTCCAACCTTCTGCTTCACCATTAAGTGAAGATATCATTAAAATTTCTGCGCCAGTTTCTACTACCGCATCAAAAAATTCTTCTAAGTAGGTGTTTACTCCTAGGTTAAACACCTCGTATCCTCGAGCATTTAATGATAGCTCTATTAGTCGATTAGCGACCACATGGATGTCGTTACCAACTACACCTGTTACAACCTTCATATTTTTACCTTCATATTTTCGCAGAGCCTACCGTATAACTATTCACTATTGCTGAATATATAGTACCAAAATTTAGTGAAAAACACTCCTTTAATGCTAGAATACTGCCAAATACCGTATATAAAAAATAACAGGACTGATTTATGACATTTTTTACCGCAGATATCTGTGATGATCACAGCGAAAAGGTATTTGTACTTGGCGCTGGTTATCAAAATTATGGTGGCGCAAGTAAATGCCAAGGTGAAGTTATCACAATAAAGTTAGACAAAAATAATACTGACTTAATTACACTACTGAGAGATGAAGATGGCTCAGGTAAAGTGGTTGTGGTAGATGTAGCCCAAGAATATTATGCCGTAGTGGGTGAGAATTTAATGAAATTCGCCCATAAAAATAACTATGCTGGCATTATCGTTAATGGTTATATTCGAGATACTTTTCAAATAACCGATATTCCTGTGGCGCTATACGCACTAGGTACTTGTTCTAGAAAAGCAATTCCTGTGACATCAGGTGAACGTGGTATTCGCTTATCATTTGGCGGCATTGAGTTTAATCAAGGTGATTACCTTTACGCTGACACCGATGGCGTAATTGTTACTAGCAATAAAATTGTTTAGCTATAAAATTACAACAAACAAATTAAAAGCGAACTAAAAACCAAAAATCCCGTTGTTAGTATATTAACAACGGGATTTTTAAGCTTTTAAAAACTATAATTTAAATAATTACAGTACTTTAGCAATTGATTGCGTTAGATAGTCCACATTATCAGGTGAAATACCTGCAAGGCTTATACGGCTAGAGCCAACAATATAAATACCAAATTCATCTTGTAATCGTTGCACTTGGTTTTTATCAATACCTAAGAAAGAGAACATACCATTTTGTTTAGCTATAAAGCTAAAGTCACGTGTTACGCCATTGGCAATCAATTGATCTACCAGCAATTGGCGCATGCCATTAATACGGTCACGCATTTCTTTTAATTCACCATGCCACTGCGTTGTTAATTCGGCAGAGTTTAAAATAGTTTCTACAATGGCAGCTCCGTGTGCAGGAGGCATTGAGTAATTAACACGCACAACCGAAAGTAATACAGAACTAATAATATCAGCAGATATTGCATCTTTACCAATGATTGAACAAGCACCAATACGCTCACGATATAAGCCAAAGTTCTTTGAACATGAACCACAGATAATCATTTGCTCAACAGTATCAGCCATTAAGCGCAAACCAAAAGCATCGGCATCTAAATCTTCGCCAAAGCCCTGATACGCCATATCTACAACAGGAATAAAACCAACCTGTTTAGCTACTTCGGCTACTTCTTGCCATTGTTCTTTGTTCAAGTCCATACCACTAGGGTTATGACAACAAGCATGCAATAGTACAGCATCATCTTTAGATACTTGTTTTAACGCAGCCAGCATACCGTCAAAATCTAAACACTTATTTTCATAATCATAATATGGGTACGTTTTAACATTTAAACCAGCTGCTGTGAAAACACCTTGATGATTTGCCCAAGTAGGATTACTTACCCAAATAGTTGCGCCAGGCGTACAGGTTTTAATAAATTCACCCGCTGTACGCAAAGCACCAGTACCGCCTGGAGTAGAAACCGTACGAATACGATTTTCTCTAATAACTTGGTGATCTCCCAACATAAGTGAAGTGATTTTTTCATTAAATAATGCTGAACCAGCAGAACCTAAATAAGCTTTACTCTTTTCGTTTTCTAGTCGAAATCTTTCAGCTATTTTTACACAAGATAATACTGGTGTATCACCATTTTCATCTTTGTATATTCCCGCACCAAGATCTATTTTATTAGGGTTGACGTCGGCTTTGAATTTTACCGACAAACCTAAAATAGGATCTGCAGGTAACTGTGTTAACTTTGAAAACATAGGTTTAAGACCTTCTTAATTACGGTGATTATTTTTTAATACAAATAGCACTATTTTAATAACTAAAAAATAACTAAGCTTTATAAAAATTCATTAAATATTGCCAGTGATTATACATCAATAAATATTAATAACTGTAGATAAATCTTGAATATAAATACTATAATCTTTCAAAATATAGAAAATAGAACTAAGCAGGTTACGCAAACTATTAAGCTGTTAGAGTAGACATTGTATTTGAAACAGGAAGTTAACTTATGGCAAGGCCAAAAACTAAAGAAGATTTATGCAAAGCAGCTAAAATAAAATTTGAAATGTTATGGCAAACAATTGATTCAATGCCAGAAAACACATTAAATACAAATTTTGATTTTTCAACAGATCCTAACAAGAAAGAAGCCCATTGGCGCCGCGATAAAAATCTTAGGGATGTATTAATTCACCTTTATGAATGGCATCAATTATTGATACGCTGGATTAATGCTAACCTTGCAGGGATTCAATTACCATTTATTCCCACACCATATAACTGGAAAACTTACGGAGCAATGAATATTGAGTTTTGGGAGAAACACCAAAACACATCACTTAACGACGCTAAAATAAAAGTTAACACGAGTCATGCTCAGGTTATGCTTTTAATACAAAAATTCTCAACAGAAGAACTGTTTACAAAGCAATTCTACAATTGGACAGGCACAACTACGTTGGGTAGTTATTGCGTATCAGCGCTTTCTAGCCATTATGAGTGGGCGATAAAAAAATTAAACGCACACGCAAAAAAATTTATATAAACTATCAATGATACAATTTCTCAAACCAAACACACTAAAACGAAAAAGCCTGCTATATAGCAGGCTTTTTCGTTTTAGAATATGGTGCCCCGACCCGGAGTTGAACCAGGGACACGCGGATTTTCAATCCGCTGCTCTACCAACTGAGCTATCGGGGCATTCTATCAAAAGTTGAAACAGAGTATGTGCCAACGAGCGCGTATGATAGCTATAATTATTAAAGCTCGCAACCGTTTTCTAATGATAGTTTTTATAAAACCGTTAGCGCTTATAATTCAAAATCACTGAAATCTAAATCATTGTCGCGCGACAAAGTAACTTTTTTACTTGGCTCTAATTCTAATAATGAAGGCTGCTCTGGTTGTGAACTTTCTTCCACAGGTTTCACTTCAACACTTTCTATATGATTTTTTTTGTCTTGACGTTTTTTTCTTTGAATGCAACGTTTTATTACTTTTTGTTTGTTATCATTATTTAGCGTAGACCATTCTTTTCGTTCATCACGCGTACGCATGCAGCCAAGACAATAGCCTTTTTCATTCGATTGACATACGCCCACACACGGACTTGGAACATCAAAGAACTCTAACTGCATTATTATACAACCTTAAAGATTTAACCTTATATTTTATCACTCACATTAACGAAAGTGCATCTATAGCAATGTGATAAACAGGATTTTCAAATGCAACAGCAACACTGATAGGCACATAAATCAATAACAGCGTTTTTACATAGTACGTAGATTTAAGGCGTGAAAATACTATAG
>Ga0193955_1000086_pt1 | contig 58096 bp, 53 predicted proteins | sample BB_6_MG_FD_140343 | JGI IMG/M metagenome (GOLD analysis project Ga0193955, IMG submission 140343) | Microbial mat bacterial communities from the Broadkill River, Lewes, Delaware, United States - BB_6_MG | ecosystem: Environmental > Aquatic > Freshwater > River > Microbial mats | place: USA... | reverse complement strand
TATATGAGAAGTGATGAAGTAAAAAAAGGCTTTAATAGGGCTCCACATCGGTCTTTATTAAGAGCAACAGGTTTAAAAGATGAAGATTTTGAAAAACCGTTTATTGGAGTAGCAAATTCTTTTATTGAATTAATTCCTGGACATTTTTTCTTAGATAAGGTATCCGCTATTATAAAAGAAGAGATAAAAGCAAATGGATGTGTTCCTTTTGAGTTTAATACTATTGGTGTTGATGATGGAATTGCAATGGGTCATGATGGTATGTTATTTTCATTACCTTCAAGAGAATTAATTGCAAGTTCTATTGAAACGGTAATGCATGCACATAAGCTTGATGCAATGATTGCTATTCCAAACTGTGATAAAATTGTTCCTGGTATGATTATGGGTGCATTAAGAGTAAATGTTCCAACTATATTTGTAAGTGGTGGTCCAATGCAAAAAGGTCACACTAAAGATGGAACTCCTATTGATTTAGCAACTGCATTTGAAGCAGTTGGAAAACATGAAGCTGGAGAGATGAGTGATGAAGAGTTACACGATATTGAGTGTAATGCTTGTCCAAGTGGAGGTTCATGTTCTGGTATGTTTACAGCAAACTCTATGAATACACTTATGGAAGCTATGGGGATAGCACTTCCTGGAAATGGTACTATCTTAGCTTTAACACCAGAAAGAGAAGTATTATATAGACAAGCTGCGAGAAGAATTTGTGAAATTGCAAAAGATAATCAAGCTAGAGAAAAATATAAATTAAGAAATATTTTAAATGAAAATGCAGTAAGAAATGCTTTTGCTGTTGATATGGCAATGGGTGGTTCTTCAAACACTGTTTTACATATGCTAGCAATTGCAAGAGAAGCAGAAGTTGACTTCAACTTAGAAGATATTAATAAAATCTCTAAAAGAGTTTCTCATATTGCTAAAATTTCTCCATCTTTATCAACTGTTCATATGGAAGATATCAACAAAGCTGGTGGAGTAAATGCAGTTATGAAAGAGATGTCAAAAAGAGGTGATGATATTTTATTAGATAATCTTACTATATCAGGAGAAACTCTTTTAGAAAAGATTAAAGATTCTTATATCAAAGATACAAATATCATCCATACTATTGATAATCCCTACTCAGATGTTGGTGGATTAGCTATTCTTTATGGAAATCTTGCAGAGCAAGGTGCTGTTATTAAAACAGCAGGAATAACTGGTGCTCGCGCACTTACAGGAAGAGCTATTTGTTTTGATGGACAAGCAGAAGCTATTGCAGGAATTGTAAGTGGAAAAGTTACTCATGGTGATGTTGTTGTAATTAGATATGAAGGACCTAAAGGTGGTCCAGGTATGCAAGAGATGCTTGCACCTACAAGTCTCATTATGGGAATGGGTATGGGTGATACTGTTGCACTTATTACGGATGGTAGATTTAGTGGAGCTACAAGAGGAGCTTCTATTGGTCATGTTAGTCCTGAAGCTGCCGAAGGTGGAATGATTGGGTTATTAGAAGATGGAGATATTATTAGTATCGATGTTGATGCATATATTTTATCTGTTGATTTAAGTGATGAAGAGATTGCACGTAGAAGAGCAAATTTTACACCATTAAAAAAACCGCTAACTTCAAAATGGTTAGGACAATACAGATCACTTGTAACAAATGCAAGTTCTGGTGCAGTTTTAAAAACTGATTTATAATAAAAACTAAAAAAAGGTATAGTTTAAAACTACACCTTTTTTTAATCTATCTTACTTCTTAGATATCATACAGAGGCTGATAAGTCAAATCAAATTCTTGATTTTGAATTGACTCATTTAAACTATCATCTAAATTGGATATTTTAGTCACATCTTCTGCCCTATTTTTAGAAAAATAATGATAGTTGTTCTTCCCAGCAGATTTTGACTCATACATAGCTTTATCAGCATTTTTAATTAAAATACCTATATCATCATCTTGGGTATCTTCTGGATACACACTAATACCAATACTACAAGTAATATTGTGTTCTTGATTATTAATTACAAAAGGTGTTTTCAACTTATTGAGGATATTCTTAGCTACAATTTCTGTACTTTCAATATTTGTTATTTCGTTGATTATAACAATAAATTCATCTCCACCTAATCTAGCAACAACGTCACTTTCTCTTAATACACTTTTTAACCTATTTGCAGTTATTTTTAATACCTCATCTCCTGTTTCATGTCCATAAGTGTCATTGATTTGTTTGAAACTATCTAAATCTATAAATAAAACTGCAAATTTATTTTTGTGTCTTTTTGCAGTTTTGATAAAATGAGTAATTGCTTGCTTTAATAAAAGTCTATTAGGAAGCTTAGTTAAAGGGTCATAATGAGCTAAATTTTCAAGTTTATTTTGAGTTTTTTTGATTTCAGAAAAGTCAGAAAAAACAGCAACATATTGAATAGCTTTTTGATTTTTATCATATATTGTAGAGACAGTTAACCATTCAGGATAGATTGTTCCATCTTTCTTTTTATTCCAAATTTCTCCTCTAAATGTCCCTTTGTTACATATATCATCCCACATTCGTTTATAAAAAAGCTCATCTTGTCTTCCAGATCTTAACATAGATGGTTTTTTGCCTATAATTTCTTCTCGCGTATATCCTGTAATCTTAGTAAAAGCATCATTTACTGATATTATTGATCCATTAAGCTTTGTAATCATAATACCTTCTACTGTGTGTTCAAATACTTTTGATGTTTGTTGTACCTGTAATTCAAGCAATTTATGTTCTGTTAAATCATGGACTATTGATTGATGATAAACATCATTCCCAATATCTATTAAAGTACAGTAAATTTTTAAATACTGAACTTGACCATTTTCTAAGGTTCTATTAGATTCATAATTATCAACCCCAAATTTCTTTAAGGCATCTAAATGATTAAAATATTTATTCTTATCATCAAATATTGCAAAAATGTCATTTGCAAAAATACTTTTCTTATCTTTTTCTTCTATCCCAAGAAGCTTCGAAGCTTTTTTATTAATAGATTTGATTTCACCTGTACGATGGTCTGTCAAAATAATTGCATCAGAAGCATGAAAGAATAGTTGATCAAACATATCTTCTGACTCAACCCGTTCTGTAATATCTTCAACAATTATCAAAAATTTCTTCTTATTATTTGATTCTTCTGGAACAATTCTAATAAAATAATTTTTATTTTTATTGATATTTTTATAATTAAGCGAATATGTAATTGGGCTAGTTAACTTAGTTAAATCATTTAACATTAAATGAATATTTTTTGCTTGTTCAGTTTTAAATATTGGGAAATCACAAAATCTAGTTTTTGAAGATGAATTATTTTCAATATCAAAAAATTCAATAGCCTTTTCATTTGCAAATAAAATATTTTGTTCTTCATCAATTCTAAGTATCACATCAGGGATATTATTACCAAGTGTTTTAAAATTTTCTAATTGTTTAGTAACTTCTTTATCAAGAATATACTCTTTTGTTACATCTGTAAATATACAAAATACACCAATTATTTCTTCATCTTCAGGAGACAAATGAGGTATAGCCTCCATTTTTAGCCATATTGTTTTCTTTGATATACTTTTATATATAGCAAAAACCGAAGCCTTTTGTATTTCTTTAGTTTCTATAGCTTTCGTAAAAGGTAAGTCTTCAGTTTTTACAACATGTTCATTCCCATCTAAGAAAGTCCAATCTAAATCACTATAACTTTTTGATATACAACTGCCCTCTTCTTCAATTATATCTGAAGCTGTTTGATTCAAATCCACAATTCTATTATTCTTATCTAAATAGACTACACCTTGTTGTGAGTTTTTAAAAAGAGCTTTAAATCTATCATTTTCTTCTTTTTGTGCGTGAATATCTATAATTGACAAAAGAAAAGTATCATTGTCTTTCATAGACCACTTATGATAATGCAAACTACAATATTTTAAGCCATCTTTCGTTTTTAAAAGAATTTCTAAGGGTATATTTTCTTTTTCTTTATTGTTAATCCAATCAAGAAATTTTGTAAGATGATTTTTATATATATGAGTATAAAAAGGCACCTTCTTAGAGAGAAAATGCAAAGGATTAAACATAGTAAAAACTTTTTCATTTGCTCTTAAGACATTAAATTTATTTGTCATTAATGTATACGCAATAGGTGCATTTGTGAATAGAATTTCTAACTCAACTTGAGCTTCTTCTAAATCTAAAATATGAAATTGCAATTCATCGTTTTGTGCTTCAAGTTCTGCTTGATAAATCTCATTGATTTGAGTAAGCTCTTCAAAACTTTTTCCAGAAAAATCCTCTGGAAAAGGTAGAGATGATTCTTTTAATTTTTCACTTGCTATATTCTTTAAGCGTTCATATTCATTTTTATTCATTTTTTCTTCTTTTATCTTAGAGCCTATTTATTTTTTAGAATATGCTCTGTAACATCAATATTAGTTCCAATTATAACATCAAAACTACCATCTTCTTTATACATTGGAGAGCCAATCCCTTGAACAAGAATTTTTTCGCCATTTGGCTTTGTAGCTCTAAATAAATAACTATAGGGTCTTTTTTCTGATATGGCTAAGCTAAACTCTTCTTTCATCATTTTTATATCATTAGGATTCACTAATTTATTCCATAAAGCTTCAGTGATTTTTGTATTTTCATCTACACCAAAAATTTCATATGACTTTTTATCCCAATAAGCTTCACCCGAATAGGATTTTCTCTCCCATAATCCAATTTTTGCTGATTTTGTGGCAATTAATAATTTTTCTTCACTATCAATTAATGCTTGCTTATTTTCTATAATTTTTGTTATATCTTGAACTGTTCCTATCATTTTTATAGGTAATTGATTATTATCAAAAATGATAGAACCAATCTCTCTAACATGAATTATTCCATTTTTAGGATGTACTATACGATGTATAATGTCATATTTATTCTTTAAAGAAACAGCTTGAGATATAGAATCCTTAACATATTCTCTATCTTCTTTATAAATAAGTTCCAAAAATACATTATAATTTATTTCCAAACTCTTTTTATCTTGACCAAAAATATTATAAATTTCATCAGACCAAGATAACTCATTTGTCTGCATATCCCATTCCCAATTACCTAATGATGCAATTTTTTGAGCATTACTTAATTTTTCTACAGCTACTTCAAGATTTATATGTTCACTTATTTCACTTGATACATCTTTTAATGTTCCAATACTATGAGAAACTTTCCCTTTGATATTTCGTGAATGAGCTATTGCAAAATGCTCCACCCATCTAAAACCATCTTTTTTATGTTCTATTCTAAATCGAACTTTATGAGATTCAATTTTCCCTGATAAAAACTCATTATATTTTTCATTGAAATATTCTCTATCATCTTTGTGTATATGATCAGTAATCCATTCAGGCATATTAGATTTATCAGAAGGAAGTTCTCCTAATGTACAACCAAAAATATCAGCCCATTTTTCATCCCAAGTATCTTTTTCTCTTATTGGAATGTGATGATCAAAAATACCAAGTTCAGAACACTGAACAGCTGCTTCTAATCTTTTATTAATTTGCTTATGTTTTTTATTGATTTCTAGTAGTTCTTTAGCTGAGATTTCTCTTTCTTCATAAACAGCCCGAAGTTCGCTATAAGCTGTTTGTAGCTCTTCATTTATTGCTTGTAGTTCTTCATTCGTAGTTTCTAATTCTTCATTTGAACTTTGAAGTTCCTCATTTGAGCTTTGAAGTTCTTCATTTAAACTTTGCATCTCTTCATTGCTAGTTTCTAACTCTTCTATAACAGTTTGAAGATAATCTTTAGCTTTTTTAAGTTCATCTTCTAGCTTCTCATTAGCAGGATTATCATAGTTTACATCACTTCTTGTAAAGTATTTAAAAGTTTCAATATCCTCTTCTTCAAAACTAAGAAGATAAAGTACATCAGTTTTTTGCTTACCAAGTGGAACTACTGATATACGAACATATTTCACTACTTCCTCAAGTAAAATAACTTTTTGGAAATTTGATTTAAATATTTTATTATGTTTAGAACTTTCATGAATAGAAGCTCTTAATTCTATACTTAAATCACTATTTATATTTTTAAAAATATTCTGAGTTTGTTCTCCATTTGGTCTAATTAAATATGGGTTATGACCTTTTACATAAACAATATCCATATTCTCATTGATAACCACACACATAGGAAGAATAAACTCATCTATATGCTCCATAACAATATCATAAATCTTAGGTTTTTTAGTCACACTAATACTTCTTGTTGTATTTTTCAAATCATTCTCCTGATATGCAGGAGGATTATTTCTTCGTTCTTTTGTACCTATAAAATTTGCTTTATATATTTTCCATTTTTTATCAATTGTTTTAAAATAACTTTGAAAATGACCAACTGACTCACTTTTACCCAAAAACATAAGGGCTTCATCATTAAGAGCATAATGAAATTCAGGGAAAAGTTTCTTTTGTAATGCTTGAGAAAAATAAATAAGTAAGTTTCTACAAACAATAAGATCAAGCCTTAAAAAGGCAGGATCTTTAAGAATATCATGACACGAAAAAATAACCATTGAACGAATACTTTTATTTACTTCATAGTGTCCATTTTTAACAGTAAAATATCTATTTTGGAATTTTTTATCTAAAGCAAGTAAAGCACTTTCAGGATAAGTTCCTTTTCTAGCAAAAGAAAGAGAATCTTCATTTATATCAGTTGCAAAGATTTGTATCTTATATGTTCCAATATCAGCGCCTAATATTTCACTTAAAATAATTGCTAAACTATATGCTTCCTCACCTGTAGAACACCCAGGAGCCCAAACTCTAATATTTTTATCTTTCTTATTTTTTAAATATGTTAAGATATGATCTTTTAAAATATAAAAAGAATCTCCATCTCTAAAGAATGTTGTTACTCCAATCAAAATATCTTTAAAAAGTAACTCAATCTCATCAATATTTTGCACAATATGAGAGTAATAATCGCTTATTTTAATGATTTTCAAAGCAACCATTCTTCTTTCAATTCTTCTTTCTATAGTACTTGGTTTATACTGATTAAAATCCACACCTTTATTTTCTTTAAGTTTTGACAAAATATTTTTGTATATATTTGTTGAAGTAGAAGCAGGTTTTTTAAGAACAATTTTCCCTGCATAATTAAGCATCTCTTGTAATTCACTACCTATATCTTCAGCTTGTAAAATAAGGTCTATAGCACCTGTAAGAATAGCAGAGTTTGGCATACCATCATATTTAGCAGACTTGGGTTCTTGAACAATAGTAAAACCTGCTGCTGCTTTAATAGCACGTATACCTCTACTACCATCACTACCTGTTCCAGATAGAATAATACCTATACTTTTATCTTTTTTTGATTCTGATAAGGATTCAAAGAATAAGTCTATTGAAGGTTTTGGTCCATGCCAATTCATCTTTGGTTTAGATAAAGAAATAGTATCACCATCAAGAAAAATATTTTCATTAGGAGGACAGATATATACAGTATTCGCTTCCACATTTGTGCCATCACTAGCTTCTAAAACTTTAAGATTAGTCCCTTTTTGTAGTAATTCAACCATTAAACTTTTATAAGTAGGGGAAAGATGTTGAGCAATAATATAAGCCATACTACTTTCAAGTGGTAAATTAGCTATAAAAACTTGAAGGGCTTCTAATCCTCCAGCACTTGCACCAATACCAATTATAGTTATCTCTTTTTTACCCATTGAATTAATCCAATCTAACTAATATTATTTTAAAGCATAAAGTACCTTAAATAAGTTTAATTTATATATAAATTACCAATGTAAAAATATTCATATATAGAAGTTTAAGTGCAAAGATATGCTCTATATAGTAAAAACTCCACAATTTCTACACTTTGTATTAACTTTATATTTACATTTTATTGAGAAATAGTTTACATTTAGATGCTATAATAACTTAGTTAATTTATTAAAAGGAATAAAAATTATGACAAAAAAATCAATTTTAATTGCTACACTAATTGCTACAAATTTATTTGCTAATAACATAAACTTTAATATGGCGGAAAAAAACCCTACAAGAATAGCTCCTAATACCTCACAACAGATATTATCTTTTAATGAGAGTATAAAAGAACCAATGCAATCTGTCGTTAATATTGCAGCAAGAAGAACTGTTTCTTCAAATGCAGGGAATATTCCTTCACAAATGTTTAATGACCCAATGTTAAGAAGATTCTTTGGAGACCAATTTAGTGAACAATTTAAACAAAATAGAATTCAAAGATCACTTGGTTCTGGTGTTATTGTTTCAAAAGATGGTTATATAGTTACAAATAATCATGTTGTTGAGAATGCAGAAGAAATTACAGTTACAATTGCTGATAATCCAAAAGAATACAATGCACGAGTTATAGGGAAAGATTCTGATTCTGATTTGGCGGTTATTAAAATCGAAGGTACAAATTTTAAGCCCATTAACTTTGGATATTCTGCTAATCTTAAAGTTGGAGATTTAATCTTTGCTATTGGGAACCCTTTTGGAATAGGAAATACAGTAACTCAAGGTATTATTTCTGCTTTAAATAAAGATAATGTAGGAATCAATAGATATGAAAACTTTATTCAAACGGATGCTTCAATCAATCCAGGAAACTCAGGTGGTGCCTTAGTTGATAGTCGTGGTGCCTTAATTGGAATAAATAGTGCTATTATCTCAAAATCTGGTGGAAATAATGGTATTGGATTTTCAATCCCTGTTGATATGGTAAAAGATGTTGTAAAAAAATTAGTTACAGATGGAAAAGTAACAAGAGGTTATTTAGGTGTTGTAATTGATGATTTAAAAGAAAATATTAAAAAATTATATAATCATAAAAGTGGTGCTCTAATCTTAGATGTTGCAAAAGATACTCCTGCATATAAATATGGATTAAAAAGAGGAGATTTAATCTACTCTATTAATAATATAAAAATTAAAAATAGAAAAGATTTACAAAATGTTATTGCCTCATTTAAACCTGATGAAACTATAGTAATAGATGTAGAAAGAGATAAAAAAGATGTTAAGTTAAATATTACACTTGGAAATAGAGCTGGACTTGTGACTTCAGAAGCAAATAATGGCAAATTTTTAGGTGGTCTTTTATTATCTGAAATTAATGCAAATATGATAAAAAGATTTAGACTAAGTTCTACTACAAGAGGTGTACTTATAACAGCTGTTGAGCCAGACTCAGAAGCTGAAAAAGTTGGTTTTCAACCAGGTGATGTTATTATTCAAATTGAAGATGTTGAAATAGTAAGCTTTGCTGATATGCAACAAGCTATTAGAAAATATAATAAACAAAATAAAAGAATTTATGTTAATAGATATGGACAAACGATTCTATTAGCAATAAAATAAAGGATAAAAAATAGTTCAAGTACTAATGATAGAAGATGATTTAGAGCTAGCTCAAATCATCACGGATTATTTAGCTTCATATGATATTGAAGTAACAAATACAGATAGCCCTTACAACGGGCTATCTATGTTAAATCTAAAAGATTATAAACTTATAATTTTGGATTTAACCTTACCCGAAATTGATGGCTTAGAACTAATCCCAAAAATTAGAGAAAAGTCACAAATTCCTATTATAATTTCAAGTGCTAGAGACGATATTTTAGACAAAGTAATGGGACTTGAAAGAGGAGCAGATGATTATCTTCCAAAGCCTTATAATCCAAGAGAATTACAAGCTAGAATCAAAGCAATTTTAAAAAGAATTACTCCTGTTGAGAAAAAAGAAGAAAAGGTTAAAAAAAGTGATTTTGAACTAAGAGAAGATGATATGCAAATTTATTTTAAAAAGAATCTTTTAAATCTTACTTTAGCAGAATTTGATATTTTAAAACTTATGATTCAAAGAAATAGTGCTGTTATTGCAAGAGAAGATTTTATTTATACAAGTGACCATATAGAAGATGATAGTAGCCTTAAAAACATTGATGTAATGATTTCAAGAATTAGAACAAAACTTTCAAAAATAGATGATAGTAAAACTATTATTAAGTCAGTTAGAGGAATTGGTTACCAACTTTTATGATTCGTAATATTTCTATCTCAGCTTTTATCAACACAATATTTATCTTAGCATTAATTGCAATTTCAATTACTTTTACGATTTTTATAAAACTTGATAAACAACGATATAACATCACTATGCAAAAAAAATATGAATTAGTGGCAGAAAGTGTTATAAACTCGCTAGATGGTAATCCAGGGAAAAGTGGCATTAAACTTATAATTGAACCTTTTAAAGTAAATCAAGTAGAAAATGATGAATTAAAACTAAAAATAATAAATGAAGCTAAAACCTTAGTTATAAGAAAATTTGGTTTTGGAATGTACAGAATTTTTAGTTTAGAAGATACTTTGTATATTTACGTTCAAAAAGATGGCTATAATTTAATGCTTCAAGATAAACAAACTTACTCTTACAATCTTTTAATTATAGCCGTGGCTATCTTCTTATCTTTAGGAATTTTACTTTCACTTTATTACATATTAAAAAAGAAACTAAAGCCTCTTAGAAATTTAAACAGAGAAATAAAAAAGTTTTCTAAAGGTGATTTAAACGTTAAAATAAGCTCAAATAGTCGAGATGAAATAGGAACAATAGCAAAAACATTTGCAGATGCGATAACTCATATAAATAATCAAACAAAATCCAAAGACCTCTTTATGAGAAATATGATGCATGAGCTTAAAACTCCAATTACAAAAGCCATGTTTATAGCGGAAACTTTAGAAGATGAAAAGAAAAGAGACATTTTACAAAGAGCATTTCATAGAATGGATGATATTATTAAAGAGCTTGCAATGGTTGAGAAACTAACTTCTAATAATACTTTTGTATATAAAGAACTTACTTCATTTTTTAGAATATATAAAAAAACTGTTGAAATTACTATGCTTAATGCGGATCAAATTACTTCTAAGATTAATGATTTTAAACTAAATGCAGATACAGCTATGTTATCAGTTGCTTTGAAAAATCTAATTGATAATGCGATTAAATTTTCATCAGATAAACACGCCTTTATACATGCAAATATGCACCGCGTTGATGTTATTTCTACAGGCGAGCCTTTGAAATTTGATTTAGAATATTATACCGAACCCTTTTCTCAAGAAGAGAAAAGAAGTGATGGATTTGGACTTGGTCTTTATATTGTGAAAACAATTGCAAACTTACATGATTATAGACTTATTTATAAGCATCAAAAAGGTCAGAATATTTTCTCTATTTTGATAGATTAACATCTTTCATAATTTCAAACCAATTTCTATTAAAATGTTTTTTAATATATCTTTCTTTATGAGGAACTATACATCCTGAGCAATTTTGATGAATATAATCATCTCCTTTATATTGGTCGCCATCTTTAGAATCAATGCTACAATATGAAAAAAGAGTTTTATCTTCTTGCTTTTCAATCCCATCAACATCAAATCTAAAATTTGGACAGGCACACAAATAACAGTTTAATTCTTCATAATCATGGCATTTTTTATTGTCTTTATACAAAGGACAAAAATCATTCTCTTTTTCAACCATATTATCAAATCTAAAGTACTTTATAACCTCATCATCACTTAAATCTTTAAGCTTCTCCATAATCTTTCCATGCTTTTCCCCATGGGCGTTAAACCATTCTGTGTATGTCATTTTTTATCCTAATTTTTTTCTTCTAAAATATCCAAAGCTTTTTTATAATTTTCTTTATCTCCATAAAAATACTCTTCTAAAAGTGGTTTTATTTTATACTCTTTTATAAATTCTAAATCAAGTTCACTCATAAAATATGCATGTCCTATCATATAATCTTTGTTAAGAGTTGTTTCAATAAACACATTTAAATTTTTCATTAGCTGTTTAGCTTTTTCATTTTTAACTAAATCTAAATTTGGCTTCATTTTTAAAAAAGTAAATCTACGTCTAAGTGCAATATCAATTGTAGCAATAGATTTATCTGTACTATTCATAGTCGCTATAATATATAGATTTGATGGGATTTTAAACTTCTCTTTTGAGTAAGGAAGAGTTACTTCATAAGTATCTCTTTTATCTTCTTCTATAAGTGTAATGAGTTCACCAAATATTTTAGATATATTTCCTCTATTTATTTCATCAATTACGATATAGAAGTTTTTTAGTTTTTCTCTCGTTACATTATCAACAATTATATTTTGCTTCTTTTTGAATTCATTAAACTTATGCATAAAATAAGAAAAATATGTAGCATGTTGATTTGCTAATCCACTTACTCCATCTGTTTTTTTAATATCTTTTCTTTCTGCAATATTCAATTCATTGAGTAATTCTATATCAGAAAATTTCATTCTTTGTGAATTTCCCCAATTGTCACCTGTATATCGAAATGCATCATCTTCTATATTAGAAATATATGCAGTGTCATTTATTATAAATTTTTGATTCCTATCTATTTCATCTTGAATAAAGTCTTTGAATAAAGTAAATAATTCAAAGAATGTTTTTTCTTCTTTTATTGTATTTATATCTTTTTTAGATTCATCTAAATTTCTTTGAGCTTTTTCTGCAATAGCTTTAAAAATTCCATCTTTTCTAATTATTGCATTGACATCTTCACTCGGTCTAAATCCTTCAATAAAATCCTCGTAAGAATAACTTTGGTGAAAAGTTACAAATTCAATTCTTTTATCATCTTTTATATTCTGGAAAGTCTCATCATATTCATTTGACACATTTTTATTATCTGAGATACTTTTAAAAATATCTTGTTCAGTTTTTCCTTCTTCTATCATAGAAATTAATTTTTTATAATTATGTGTTTTACCAACTCCAGGAGCACCATAAAGCATTATATTTTTTATGCTAATAGATTGATTTAAAGCTGTTATTTTAGAAATCTTTAATTCATTACCTGAAACTATAATATTATTATTTTCTGCAAATATTAATAACGCATCAAAATATCTTCCTCGTCCAGCAGTATCAACACCCCATTCACTGGTAATATAGCAAGTTTTATTCTGTATATAAACTATTTCATTCTTACTCGTGAAATACCTTCTTTTAAATTCTTTTTCACCTTTTTTGGATATGAAAAGATTTTTTTCACTCTCATCAATTATAATTTTTGAAGAGCTAAAATTTGATTTAGCAAATATCTCTTGTAAATCTTCATATGATTTATTTTTATTCTTTTCAATAAACTGCTTAATAATCTCTAATGCAACTCTATTCTTATATTGTCTTTCTATTCCATTAACCTTTGCTTTATATGCCATTATAAACTCCCCGACCTATTTTTAATTTCTTCAATATACTCTTTATACCCACCGTCAAAATTCAAATCAATAGTTTTGATTTTTAATTTTACTTTCTTATTATTCACACCTAAAACTATATTTCCATCTTGCTCTTTTAAAGGTAGATGTTTTGGATACAAAAGCATTGTAGTATAATTATTTTTATCAATATTTTCATAATTATTTCCATAAACATACATTTGATATATATCATTTCTATGTGCTTTTTTATCATCTAAGATTTTATACTTACAATCTATTATTAAATTCTTACTTTTTACAATAATATCAGGCCTTAATGACAAATATCCAAAGTCTTCATTTTTTTTTGGAAGTTCAACATCATCAAAACTTTCTTTTACAATTTTTCCAATAAATTTTTCAAAGAGAATATTCATATCAAATAAAAAAGCAAACCCTATTTTATCTTTTGAAAAACTTGGGATTAATTTTTTTAGTAATAATAACGCAAATTCAAAACTTTCTTTAAACCTTTGATTTAATCTATCAAAATGAATATCAATATTTTCTATATCAAAATGTTTATAGCTAACTTCATTTAAAACCAATTCACACTGTTTTAAGAGTTTTTTATTTTTTGTGTACTTTAATAAAGTTTTTATTGCATATAAAAAAAATTGATTTAGTTTATTATCTTCACTAAATTCATCATATTCACAATATATTTTATTTTTTATAAAATTATATTTTAAATTTTCATTTATAAGATACTTACCTCTTAAAGTTGTTAAGTTATCTTGTTCCGTGATATATTTTTTATATATACCTTTTTGGAATTGCAAAAATAAATTCTTTGCAAACATTTGAATAAAAACTTCTAAAATATTATTTGATTTGAGATTTAAAGAGTTTGATAAATCTTCATTATGCACTTTTATGTCATATGAATATATAAGCATGTAAATAAAAATATTTAAATTATCATTATCATCATTGGAAATTTTAGGAAGAATATAATAATCATCTTTACCATCATTTATAATTCCACAATACTGTTTTGCTTTTAATTTCCCCCAATCTTGTTTAAAATACTTATGTAAGGGTTTGTTATTTTTGATATGTTCAGTTAAAAAATTTGATGTTATTTCTTTATATTCGTATAAATACATTAAAAGCCTATTTCTATAATAGCTTTTATTATATTACTTTATTACTTATACTCTAAACTATCTATTACTAGTTTCTTATTCTTAAATGGGTCTATAAATGCTTTTATTTCTTCAAACTTATATTTTAGAGGAAATCCTATTTGTGAGTCTTTTGCTGTTCCTTCTAAAATATAAAAAGGTTTTTTATTTATATATAGTGCTTTTTTATTTGGCAATATAAATCCAATATTCACTATTACAAAAATATGTTTTGGAACTAATACAAAGTAAGCTTCATATCCTTTTGCATTTAGAAGAGAAATAAGTAAATTACTTTTATCATCACAGTCTCCAAAGTTTTGGTCAATTACGTTTTTCCCACTACGGGCAACGGATTCATTTATTTTATATGGAATATTTGTAACAAGATTTAACATACTTTGTACTTCACAAACTCTTGTTTGACAATCTTTACTTAAATTAGAAGCTAATCTTTTTGTATAATCATCACTTCTTACTTGGTTTACATATGTTAAACCTTCTATATCAATAAATTGATTTTTAACTATAAAAAATGATTTATATATCATTGCAAGTATAAATATAATAGAAAGTACAGAAAGTACAATTGAAATATAGTAAATAATCTTACTTTTAAAGAGCATTAACAACTTCTTTTAAATTACTTACACAAGTTTTTGAATTAACATAAATATTTATAAAACTGTCATCTATAAAATCATGCTTTAAACAGTTTGAAATTTTAATATCTTTCTCTTCTAGCTTAGTTTTAAACTCTTTAGCACTTATATTTTTTAATTTAATTAAAAGTGAATTAGAACTACTATGATATAAAAAATCTAGATATTTACAAGAATGAAATATTTTTTCTAGCTCTATTCTATTTTTTATATTTACACTATTTGAAATTACTCTAAAGTCTTTATCTTTTAAAGCCTCTTCTAAATAAATCATATCAAAAGAAGAGATTTTGTCCTCAGGTTCGTATTTTCTTAAATTTTTTGTATTCTCTTCATTTGAAAAAATACTTGAGATATTTAAATGTTTATTTGAATAATATTTAGAAAAATCTTTTATAATATAAAGTTTTTGACCTTGAGCATACTCTTTTTGAAGATATTTAATAGAAGCATTTTCACCACAAAAATCAAGTAAACTTTCATCAATTATTACTGTAGCATCTTTTGAAAGCCAATATTCTAGAAGTTTATCCAAATCATAATATGTTCCATCAAGATAAGAAGGATTCGCAAAAATCACTATGCTTTTCTCTTTTATTGGTAAAAAAAGATTTTCAAAACGATTTATTAATCTTACTTCATAATCCAAATTTGAGGCAGCTTTTTTATATTCTAAACTGCAAGGTGAATAAATAAAACAGTATTTTAGATTTAAAAATTTTAGTATTGAGTAAATGGCTGAACTATAACCGTTGAATAATTCAATTTGATTTTCATTGACTTTATATCTTTTTTCCAAAAGTTTTAATAGCGTTCCATAATTTGATTTTTTTAAGCTATTTATATTATTATAATCAAGATGTAGCTTTTGAATATTTGGTTTTAAAAAGTTTATTTCATTTGAAAAATCAGCCATATTTTACTTTATAAATTTAAAAAGTTTTTTATTCCAGAAAACATAATTTGAGCAGAAAGTGCAGCTAAAAAAAGTCCTGTAAACTTTGAGATTATTAGTAGACCTTGTCGTCCAACCGCCCTTTTTATTATATTTGAGAAATAAAGCATAAAGCCTATAACAATTACAGCACAAACCATTGCCAAACTTCCAATTAAAAGATCAGGCAGAGTTTTAAAGCTTGCTCCTAAAACAAATAAAATACCAATTGTTCCAGGTCCTATCATAATTGGCACAGATAAAGGAACAACTGCTAAATCTAAAACTGATGATATATTTTTTATATTTTTAGTCTCTTTATCTCCACGTACAAGTTCAACAGCCGTTATAAATAATAAAGCCCCCGCTCCTATTCTAAAGGCATCTAAGGTTATTCCTAAAACAGAAAAAATATGGCTACCAAAAAAAAGTAAGATTAGAGATATTATGATTACAGACCTTGTTACTTTTAAAGCTAAGGTATGTTGTTCTTCAATTGTTGCGTCATCTGTTAGTGTTAGAAACACTGATACTACGAAAAAGGGGGTCATGATAAAAAACATTTTTAAAAATGTTGAAAAAAAAAGTTCCACGGTTACTTCCTAAAATATTAATTATTTTTTAGGAAGTATACCAAAATTATGATAATTTATTTAACTCTTACTTAAAATATTTATTTACAATATCAAGAAAATCTTTTGGATTTTTATATCCAACAATTTGAGAAGCTTTTATCTCTTTATTATCTTTATTCCAGAAAATTAAAGCCGGAGGGCCAACTACTCCAAATCTTTTTTGCATAGCTTTATCATCATCACTATTTTTTGTAACATCGGCTTTTATCAAAGTAAATTCACTAAGTTTTGATAAAACCTTAGGATCTTTAAAAGTTATTCCCTCTAACTCTTTACAAGAGATACACCAATCAGCATAAAAATCTAAAAGAACTGGTTTAGATGAAGCTTTAACAGCCGCATCAATCTCTTCATTTGTTTTTACATATTGCCATTTTAATTTTGTATTATCTACTTGTCCTACAATAGTCTTAGAAGTAAATTCACTTAATGGCTCCAAAGGATTTGTAGCTCCACTTACAGCTCCTACAAAAACTAAAACTCCATAGATTAGAACTATACTTGTAATTAATTTTGCAATAATATGTTCAAAAACTTTTAAATATATTGCCGCACCAATTAATAAAATTCCCCATAAATACATTACAACAATTGAAGGAAGAACTCTATCTAACATCCAAACAGCAACTGCTAGCATTACAATACCAAAGATTTTTGATACTGAATCCATCCAGCCACCAGGTTTTGGCATATATTTTCCAGCTCCTAAACCTATTAATAATAAAGGTGCGCCCATTCCTAAACTCATTACAAATAATGCAGCTCCACCTAAAAGTGCATCACCTGTTTGCCCAATATAAACTAAAGCACCAGCAAGTGGAGGAGCAACACAAGGTCCTACTATAAGTGCTGAAAGGAATCCCATAATTGCAATCCCTACAACCCCTTGATTCTCTTTTCCATCTGTTGTTTTATTTACTTTATTTTGTATACTTTGTGGTAGTTCAAGTTTAAAATATCCAAACATTGAAAAAGCAAGAGCTATAAAGATTAGGGAGAAAATTACTAAGACATAAGGGTTTTGTAAAGCTACTTGTAAATTTGCTCCAAATAGACCTGCTAAAACTCCTGCAATTGTATAAGCTACTGCCATTGATAAAACATATACCAAAGAAAGGAAGAAACCTTTTGAAGCTGTTAATTTCCCTTTATCTCCTGCTTTTACAATAATTGAAGAAAGAATTGGAATCATAGGGAAAACACAAGGAGTTAATGAAAGAAGCAATCCAAAACCAAAAAATGTAGCTAAAACTAAAATTACACTTCCATCTTTTAATGTTCCTGCAATCACATCTGTTTCATTTAAATCGTTTTCATTTGTTTGAGTTTTTACAGAAGCATTATTTATTTCTTTACTAAGTTTTTTTTCACCTGTAGAAGCAAAATCTAGAGTATAAGTCTCACTCATTGGAGCATAACAAAGTCCAGCTTTTGAGCAGCCTTGAAACTGTATTTCTATTTCTACACTTGAAGCATCTATTTTTGACTTGATTAAAGAGTAAGGTATATCTATATTTAAATCATCATGTTGAACTTGCCAAATTTCATACTCTTTTGCTTTTGGAATATTTAAAAAAGGTCTAATATCAATTTTTTCTGAATTTTCTGAATTTATAATTAAAAACTTTAATTTATCATCATAAAGATAAATATCTTTTCCTAGGCCTAATTTAAAAGCCAGTATATTTTCTTTTTTTTCAAAACTTGGTTTAAAAGCTTCTTCAGGTTCTAAAAAACTTTGTTGAAGTGCAAAAGCAAAAACACTAGTAATTATAAGTAATAGTAATTTTTTAAACATTTAATAATTTTCCTTATCTAAAATAGTTTATTGAATTTAACATCAATTTTTGTTCGTCTACTATACCAACTTCTTTGGTAACTAATTTCCCATCTTTAAAATATGCTAAAGTAGGAAGAGATCTAATATTATATTTTTTTGCTAAGTTCATATATTGGTCAATATCAACTTTAAAAATCTTCACATTTGAAGGTTTAACTTTATCAAATTTAATTAAATTCTTTGCTAAAATCTTACAAGGTGGACACCAAGTTGCATAAAAATCTATAATTACATTTTTACCCTCAATTTTTTTATCAAAATTTTCTGTTGTTAAATGTTCAAATGCAAATAATGACCCAAAACCAAATAATAAAATTATTAATATTTTTTTCATATAAAATCCTTTTAATTTTTTATTATAGTGAAGATTTGTAAAGAGTTTGTTAATAAAAGTATCTTATAAATAACTCAAAAGAATTATAGTCAAAAATTATATTAAAATTTAAAATATTTTTGCTATTATTATTTAATAATTACAAAAAAGGTTTTAAATGAGTACATTAATAGATTTACCACCTAAAGAAGTTGAAAAACTACTTGAAAAAAATGTGGTAATGATAGATGTAAGACGTCCGGAAGAATGGTCTTGCACAGGAGTTATTAAAAATGCCCATAAAATAACTTTCTTTGATTTATATGGAAACTGCGATGTTCCCTCTTGGTTAGCAAAATTTGAAAGATTAGTTACTTCAAAAGATCAACAGTTTGTTTTAATTTGTGCTCATGCAAATAGAACAAAAACAATAGGTAATTTTTTAATACAAAATCATGGGTATACAAATGTTGGACACTTAGCCGGAGGTATGGCTTTTTGGGCAGATGAAAATAGAGATGTATTTTTTGAAAAAGAGGAAGAGGCTTAAGCCTCTTCTTCTTTTTTCTTATTGCTTGCTTCTTGTAAAACAGCAATCACTTCATCTAAATTCTCATATGGAAGATGAGATTTCCACTCAATATCTTTACCATTTAAAGAAATCCCAATACTTACAATATCAGATGTTCCTTTCCCATATGGTTCACTTACATTTGAAATTGAAATAACACCTCTTTTTGTTCCGTGTAATTGAAGTTTTGCTAATTCTGTTGTTGCCATTTAATAATCCTTATTATTTTTATATTTGTTTATTCTGACTAAAAAAAACTTTTAATCTCTTAAATCTATTAAGATAAAGATTTAGGTTTAGCTAAATAGTAAAATTAGAACTTATTTTTTTTTAGCAATTGCCTTACCAAATTGTACATCATTTCCTAACAATTGTTCAAGTTCTACAAAATTTTTTTCCCAAACCATAACTACAGTTGAACCCATTTTAAAGTAACCTAAGCAGTCACCTCTTTTAATCTCTTTATTTTCATATTCATAAATTTGAATATCTCTTATTTCTGTATTTGTTTGAACTTTTGGCTCAAATTCAAATACCATTTGTCCTACATTTAAAGCACCTACAAAAACCATATAAAATAGTTTATCATTACTATTACACTCTAAAATAACTCTCTCATTTTCAATAAATAAATCAATTTGTTTATTTAAATATTTAATATTTACTGGATATAGTTTTCCAGGAACATGAATTAATTTTCTTACCTCAAAATCTATAGGAGCATGATATCTATGATAATCTTTTGGTGAAAGATAAAAATTCATAAAGTTACCATTTTTTACTTTCTCAAAATTATTTGCACAATTATAAGTAAGCATTTCTTCAACTGAATACTCCATTCCTTTGATTTGTAAAAGCAAATCTTTTTTTAAAGTACCACATTGTGTAACTAAACTATCTGTTGGTGAGATAAATACATCTTCATTTTTATCTATTTGTCGAGGAATTGCTAATTCTCTGGTAAATAGGTCATTTAAAGATTTATAAAATTTCGGATTTCTAAATTCACTCATATTCAATTTTAAAGTTTTTACATAAGTATTATTTATAAACTTTTGAATAAATGTTGGAAATTCTGTTTTTGCAAACTTCCCAAAATATTGTGAAATGATATTTGTAATATGCATTGTAGTCCTTGTTTTGTTATTAAGTCTTTATTTTATCTAAATATATCTTCATTTTTAAAACTTAGACTTAATTTTAAACTATAAGTATTTTTCAGAATTTTTTTGATATTCTTCCATCGATTATCATGAAATGAACATATACAAAAAGGAATTAATAAATGCACAATATTATTATAGAAAATGAGTGTGGCTGTGTTAAAAGAAGCGACTTAGAAAATAACTTAAGTATCTCTTCAAAAGACGAGGCTTTAACAAAAGCAATTGAAATGAAAAACAAAATGAATGAAGAATTCTGTGGAAAACATGAGTTTGAAGTAGCTGAAAGTTCTAATAACTTTGTTATCTCATTTGCAAGTGCAAAACCACAATCTTCTGGATGCTGTGGTGGTGGACACTGTTAATAAAATAACAGTGAGAAGCAGACTCGAAAAAGAGTCTGCTTTTTTTTAATTATTTCTTTATAGTTTCAATTTTCTCATTTGGTACTAAAATAGTAAGTTTCCCTTTTTCTTTCATTCCTCCAGCCCAAAGCTCAGCATTATCTCCATTTCCAAAATAAAAGTCTGCTCTAATTTGTCCTTTAATAGCTCCACCAACATCGGCTGCTACCATTAATGTATCAATTTTTTCTTGAGATACTGAATTTTTTGTATTTATAAAAACTGGCATTCCTAAAGGAATATATTTTCTATCCACTGCTAAGTTTCTATGTGCTACTAAAGGAGTCCCTAAAGCACCCGTTGCACTTTGTTTACGTTCAGTGAAGAAGATATAGCTTTTATTTTTATTTAATATTGATTCTATTTTAGAAGGATTTTCTTTTAAATATCTTTTTATTCCTTGCAAGGAAGCTCCTGTTTTTTCTAAAACTCCCTCTTTTAAAAGTGCTCTTCCTATTGCAAAGTATTTATGTCCATTTTGATTTGAATAACCAACATTTATAAACTCACCCGTATCCAATTGTACTTTTCCAGAACCTTGAATTTGTAAAAAGAAAAGATCTATTTCATCATTTACATAACAAATAGCTTCTAAGTCATCTCTTTTATTAAGTTCTGCTCTTTCATCATAGGCAAGTATTTTTCCATTTACTACTTTCCCTCTTAATCTATATTTGTCAAGCTCAGGATAAGCAGCACTTAAATCAATTACATACATATCTTTAGGAGTTTTATAAATAGGATATTTATACTCTTCATTTTTTGTTCTACTACCAAATAATAGAGGTTCATAATAACCGGTGATTAGACCTTCATTTGTTCCATTATCATTGTGTAGTTCATAAGCTGTAAAATTTTCAGTAAAAAATTGTGAAGGATTTGAAAAGTTTTCTGCTTTTAAACAAATATCTTCAAATAAATTATATCTTTTTGCTCTTTTACAATCTTTTTTAAATACTTCAAAAGCTAAAGATAAATCATCTTCATAAAAACCTTTAATATCTTTAAACTCAATCCTCTTTACTTTTGCTTTAGATATATTTGGAAGCATTTCTAATTTTGATTCTTTTTGAGAACATCCTGCAAAAAATAGTGTTAAAAATAGTGTTGCTATTAATGATTTTATTAGTAAGTTTTTCATAGAGGAAGTCTATCAAGAAAAAGTTAATCAAGGATTAAAAAAATTAAATTATATTTTAAATTTATCACTATCAATACATAACTTTACTGCTAAATCTAAATCTTTAAACTCTCTTCCCCTAATTTTAGCATACTATATTTCTATGTCCTATTTAGGGTAACCAGATTACTTTTACACTTTTACTGTCCATAGTTATTTTTAAATCCACATTTTAAACATTCATGTGTAGCATTTTCTATTTTAATAAAATCTTTTGAAATTGGACTTAAATATTGTTTTATTTTTGTTGTTGAACAATTAGGACACGATGGAATATCTGTATTAGGTTGAACAGGTTGTAAACTTAATTCATTGACTTTATTTCTTAATTCTATAATTTCATTTTTTAAATCAAGATTTTCTTTTCTAAGTTGGTCTATCCATTGATTTAATTGTATTGATTGAGGATTTGGAAGATATTTACCTACCCAATCAATCATTGTTTTATAATCTAACATATTTATTATCCTTATCTATCATTTAAAATGAGCCAATAAATTGCCCGCAGGGTAATTTATTGGCTCTACTGATTTATTATGCACTAACTACCCACATACGAAAAATATGCCAAACTATATAACTTAAAGCACCAAGAAGTAAAGATATACTTTGTGTACTGCTATAAAACTTCATCTTTTGAAGTTGTTTTTCATTGGTTTCTGACATGCGTGTTTTAAACTCATTTAATAACTTAACAGCCTCAACTCGTGAATATGATTTTAGTTCACGCTTAAAAGCTAAGTAATTTTGATTCTGAAAAATAAAGCTTGTCGAATACTCAATAAAACGAAGTCCAGAGATAAAACTCAAAGCCCAAAGTAATATAGATAGACCTAAAGGAATATGTATCCATTCCAGTGGTTCAACTTTTGATTGTGTCATTGCAAAAGCAATGGCTGAAGCTGCTGCAGCCAAAAGAAAATAAATATATTTCTCCTGTGAGGCTTTAAACTGTTTTTGAAGTTCCAATTCCAAATTTTCTGATGACATCTAGTATTTCTCTCTATTAAGTATTTTGCTTATTTAATTTTTTTTCACACCGCTCAATTCTATGTTCCCAATCTCCAGCCCATTTTTGAGATAATGCCTTTTTGCATATCTCAATAGTTTCTTCATATCTTTTCTCTTTTTCTAATGTAATTACTAATCTTTTATAACCTGCATGTGAAGGTAAAGGTTGATTTTTATACTCTTTTTTAAAGGCTTTCAATGAAGTATTTGCAAAATCAATCTGTTCATTACAAGCATCTATTAAATTGACTAAATATGATTGATTTTCTTTATCCTTTTCAGCAAATCCAATTTTTGATTGAAAGAAAAAATGCATATCTAAAATCATATTTTGATTATTTTCATCAAATAATTCATATATTTTTTTAGAAATTATTTGTTGTATCGTTTTTTCTTTTGACACGTTACTAAACATATTGGCTAAAAAAGATATTACAGTTTGACTAGTCCCAGATAGTTCGATTTCTGTTAATGGATTTTTTTCATTTCCTGATTTATATTTGCTAATGATAAAACTACGTTCTTTTTCAGAAAAATCATTTAACCACCATTCTACCAGATTATAATAAGCCAAATAACCCTTGATTGGTTTTTCACGTTTAAAAAAATCGAATAACCCCATATAAGTTCCTTACTTTTAATTTTTTGAAAAATGACTGAAGTGAGGGACGAGGTACCCCTAATGATACTTTAAATTACTTTCTCACTAACTTTTATTATGATAGTTTAAAGCTACTTAAAAGCCGATGGGTTAGTCGTTCCTCTCCTAGTATTTGTTATATATCTTAGCAATTTACAAGTATCTTTCTATGTCTAATGCCCCATGAAATACACCTAATATATCAATTGTATATTCATCTTTAATTAAATAAGCAATTCTATAGTGACCATAAAGTAGTATTCTGATCTCGTTATGCTCATCATTTTCATATTGATAACCAATTCTTGGAAAAGATTGAAGTATTTGAACTTTTTCATATATTTCTGTTACAACTTTTTTAGCAATAGATTTTTTATCTAAGGCTATATAGTCATATATATCTTTAAGCCAAAGTTCTGCTTCATCTGTCCAATTAATATTTACCATTGTTTAATTCTATTTTTCATCTCTTGATTTGAAATAGTTTTATTTTCTTTTGAGTCTTTTAAGCCTCTTTGAATCATTCTATCAAAAGCAAGCTCTTTTAAAATTTCATCATAAGATGTATCATCAGGCAAGGAATCGATGATTTTTTTTGCTTCTTGTTTTGGTGCAGTCATAATTTACTCCAATATTTATAATATACATTATTTTAGCAAAGTGATGTATATTATTTCTTTAAGTAATTTTATTCAAAATTAGAGTTCTCCGATAATCTTGGATATAACGACTGAATTAAAAACATGGTATCACTCTGGATATTTGCCGTTACTTCAAAGTTTGATTTAAAATAGTAGTTTGAACTACTTAAAAGTTCGTGGGTACTTGTTTTTTTTTATGTTTTGTCTATAAATGTAATCATATACTTTTAAGCCTTTTATTCTTAAAAATAAGCCTATACTAATTGATATTACAAAAACTATGATTATAATGTAAATACTACTTTCTATTTCAGATATATTTTTTAAATTAAAAAAATATCCAAAAATCATTATATGGGGTAACCAATAAAATTTATCTCCTGTTGATACTAAACTTTCTGCATATTTTAAATTTGCCTCTTTACTTTTATAAATCATTTTCATTTGTAATATACCTTTTTAATTTCATAATATTTTAATTCATACATTCAACTATTGCCAAAAATACAGCACTTTTACCACTATTCATATATTCTTTTCCTGCATAATTCTCTAATATGTAATTTTTTTAACAGTTTTTAAATTTTTCTGCATTTGCAGGTTGCTTAAAACTGAGATAAAGGAGACTATTCCCTTTATTCACTCCCTAAATAATAGCTATATGTCAATCAAGGTGTCAAATATATCAGTTCTATTTTTTCCTACTTTTTTTTCAAAAAATAGTGAGGTCATTCTTTTATTAGTATAATATAACCTTACTTTTTCATCTTCTACATCTTTTTTCATGATTTGTTTTAGCATCATATCAAAGTCATTATGAGCCCTGCAATCATTGGCTTTCTTATTCTCTTTTTCTTTACTTGATTTTGCAAAATACATGTCGTGGCTTTTATCTACTTTCATGAGTTTTCCTTTGTATTTTCATACTTTGGAATGATTGTAGTGTTTTAGTGTGTAGTGGAAATAAAGATTGTTAGTCGTTTTTCAAAACTTTAACGTTTGAGTTGAGAAATATTTGAGCCGAGAGAAAGGGGCCATTCCATCCATTACTAAGATAAAGGGGACTATCCCCTTTATTCCAGTTCGAAGAAACTATTGGTATTGATTTAATAATTTAAACTTTTCTGCTTTATACTCTTTTTCTGTAATTACATCTTTGTCATATAATTTTTTTAGCTTTTCTAATGCATCATATTTTTTTGGTACATGATATTTAGTTTCTGGACATTTATACATTTCAAAGCTTGCAGAGAAATGTCCCATCCCATCACTTATGAAGTCATTTACCATATACGCATTTCCACCATTTTCAGCAGTTTCATTTTTCATATTGTTTCTAACAGTTTCATGATTGCCTTGGGCACCAAACTTTATGGCACTTGATGTTTGACTACTTCCAATATAAACACAAGAGTTTTTCCATGACATATCTATTTGTCTTGTCTTTTTTCCCTCGGGTGTTGCTTTTGTTGCGCACCCACTTAGTAAAACTATTATTGGGATTGCTATAAATACTTTCTTCATTACTATTTATCTCCTATGTTACTTTAAAGTTTTATTTTTAGAAATTGATAATTTATATTTGTTCATTATCAGTTCATTGATTTTATCCCAATGGTCGGAATAAACAGAATAAAAACATTGGTTAATTTCATCTCTAATTTCTTTTTTAATTTTAGTTATTAGTTTTTGAGAAGTGTGATGTTTAATCCGTTTCATACCTTCATCAATAGTGTTCATCATTGAATTATGACATTCTCGTCTTGCTTTACTAAACCAAAATCTTGCTATAAACTGTGCACTCTTAGGATTAGTTGATACTAATTCCATGAGTTCTTTAAAATTACCCTTATCATTTTTAAGTGAATGTTCTTTGCAACTTTCCCAAGGAACAATGTGATGGATATCAATGTTCGCAGAATTTCTACATGTTTGAATAGCACAGCGATGACCTGCTTCTACTAAAACATTTCTTTTAATTTGCAGGTATTGCTGGTCTTGATTCTGTCATATCTACTCCTTTGTAAAGCTAACTACTTATTAGTAATACATTATATATAAATAATATATAGAATCACATAATAGAAATACATTTTTTATTATAAGATATTAAATTACTATAAAGCCTTTAAATAGGCTACTTTTAGTATTTATTTAAATAATATATCACAACATGTAATATTTTTTATCCTAAGCTATATATTTGATATAATTTTTTAAATGATTCAATAGTTTAACAAAATGCTAAGTATATCAGGGGTTACATATGGGAAAATTTTAGATCGAACAATTTCTTACATATCTTGCAACAAAACTAAATGTATGTCCAACTACACAGAACCAAGCTTTAAGAGCCAAAGAGAGAAAACATATACTATAAGAATAAAAGAAAATCTCAAAAGACCTAAGAAGTAGTGAACGCAGTAGAAATTGCAAATTACCTTTTAGTTTTACCAAATATATTAATTATTATAAATTAAACTTGAGAATAAACTTCTTTAGCACCACAAGCTTTACATTTATATTCTATATCATTTACGCCTGAGCATCCACCATTTTTTAGAACTCTTGCGCTTATAACTTCTTGCTTAAAAGTGGTCTTGGTATTTTCATCATAAAAAGTTTTAGTTTTTTGCCCACAAGATGGACATTCACCTTTATTTAACTTATCAACTCTTGAGTGTTTACTTTTATAGTATAGCAATGCGGAAAAGATTACTATTAAAAAAACTAAGAGAAGAAAAATTACAGTTTGCATGAAGCAGAGTTTTACTCTACTTCAGCGTCGATAACATCGTCATCGTCTTTTTTTGCTTTTTGATTTGGTTGTGCACCAGCACCTGCTTGGTCACCACCTTCTTTTTTATACATAGCTTCTGCTAATTTATGAGATTTTTCAGTTAAAGCTTTTACTTTTTCTTCAATTTGCTCTTTTGTAGCATTTTCATCTTTTAATAATTCTTCTAACTCAGCAGCTGAATCAACAATTGCTTTACTCTCTTCTTCAGAAACTGCATCAGGATTTTCTTCTAAAGTTTTTTTAGTTGAATGTAAAAGTGCATCAGCTTGGTTTCTTACTTCAATCACTTCTTTTTTCTTAGCATCAACTTCTTTATTTGCTTCTGCTTCATTTACCATTTTTTCAATTTCTTCATCAGATAATCCAGATGAACCAGAAATAGTAATTTTATTTTCTTTACCAGTACCTTTATCTTTTGCAGATACATTTAAAACACCATTTGCATCAATATCAAATGTTACTTCAATTTGTGGCACACCTCTTGGAGCTGCTGGAATATCTGAAAGTTCAAACATACCTAAAGATTTATTATCTTTTGCAAATTCTCGTTCCCCTTGACCAACATGAATAGAAACAGCTGGTTGGTTATCTTCCGCAGTTGAGAAAGTTTGCGATTTTTTAACAGGGATAGTTGTCCCTTTTTCAATAAGTTTAGTTAAAACTCCACCTAAAGTTTCAATTCCAAGTGATAAAGGAGTAACGTCTAGTAATAATACATCTTTAACATCTCCTCTTAAAACACCAGCTTGAACAGCAGCACCTGAAGCTACAACTTCATCAGGGTTAACACCTTTATTTAAATCTTTTCCAAAGAATTCTTTTACAACAGAGTTTGCTTTTGGAAGTCTTGTTGACCCACCAACCATAATAATTTCTTGAATTTCACTTTTATCTAATCCAGAATCTTTTAAAGCAACTTTAATATGATCTAAAGTTTCATTAATTAAATGTTCAGTCATAGATTCAAATTTTGCTCTTGTTAATGATTTAACTAAGTGAACAGGACCAGCGTTACCCATAGAAATAAATGGTAAGTTAATTTCAGTTGACTCAGCAGATGAAAGTTCTTTTTTAGCATTTTCAGCTGCATCTTTTAATCTTTGAAGTGCCATTTTGTCAGTTTTAATATCAAAACCATTTTCATCTTTAAACTCTTTTGCTAACCAATCAATAATTGCATTATCAAAATCATCTCCACCTAAGAATGCATTACCATCAGTTGAAAGTACTTCAAATGTTCCATCACCGATTTCAAGAACAGTAACGTCAAATGTACCACCACCTAAATCATATACTAGAACTTTTTCTTCACCTTTTTTATCTAAACCATAAGCTAAAGAAGCAGCTGTTGGCTCATTGATAATTCTTAATACATTTAATCCAGCAATAGTTCCAGCTTCTTGAGTTGCTTTTCTTTGTGCATCATTGAAATATGCAGGTACAGTAATAACAGCATCAGTTACAGGAGCACCTAAGTACTCTTCAGCATCAGTTTTTAACTTACCTAAAATCTTTGCTGAAATTTCTTGTGGTGTATATACTTTATCACCAATTTCAACAGCAGCAGCACCATTTCTATTAACAATTTTATATCCAACTTTTTCTTGTGCTTCTTTTGCATTTTCTTCATCCATCATAAGACCCATAATTCTTTTAATAGAATATATAGTTTTTTCAGGGTTTGTAATAGCTTGTCTTTTTGCAGGATCTCCTACTAAAACTTCACCTTTATCTGTAAATGCAACAATTGAAGGAGTAGTATTTTTACCTTCTTTATTAGCGATAACTTTTGCTTCTCCACCTTCATAAACTGCCATACAAGAGTTTGTTGTTCCTAAATCTATTCCAATAACTTTACTCATTTTATCATCCTTACTTTTTTTAATTTTATATTTTTAATTTAATTTTATATTCTTAATAGTTTTATGACTTTACGGTCAAAACCTAAATTTACTTTTTACAAATACTTACCATCGCTGGTCTTAAAAGTCTATCTTTAATTTTGTAGCCTTTTTGAAGTCTTTGTACAATTTCTCCATCTTCATGGTCTGGACTATCCACTTGCATAACTGCATTATGGAAGTTTGGATCAAACTCTCCATCTGCTTCAAGAACTGAAATATCATGTTTCTCAAAAGAAGTATAGAAATTTTTAATTGTTAATTCAACACCTTCTTTTAACTTAGCTAATAACTCTTCAGCAGGTAAATCAGCAGATGCTTCTTCCGCTGCAAGTGCCATTTCTAAAGTGTCTATTGGTGCAAGTAAATCTTTTGCAAATTTCTCAGAAGCATAATCAATTGCTTGATATTTTTCTTTTTCTAACCTTTTTTTGATATTTTCAAAATCCGCGTGAACTCTAAAATACTTATCTTCTGCTTCTTTTAATTTAGCTTCAAGTTCAGCAATTTTATCTTCACTACTTAACTCTTCAGGCTCAGATGCAACATTTTCCTCTTCTAAAGTAGCTTCTTCAAGCTCTTCATTTTCTATAATCTCTTCGTTTAATTCTTCTTCTTTTTTACTCAAAATAATTCTCCTAACTCATACTAATTTTATTATAAAAATATTCATAATCTTTTGATAACTCACCTACAACTAACATCTTGGTATCTATATTTCTTACTTTGCAGTTATGACAAACACCAATATATCCAACAGGAACTATACCATCAAAATATAAACCCTCTTCTATTGAGTCTAAAACTTTCCCTTTCAAAAAAGAGGTAATACTCTCTTCATCAAAGTTAAATTGAAGTGCTAAAGAAAAAAACTCTTTTGTATTATAAATATGAAAATCTTTGTTTTCCAAATATTGATTTACTTGCTCATATATCTCAATAGCACCAACTTGTTTAGAGATATTTAATATATGTACTAACTCTAAACCAATCATATCACTTAAAAATCTGTATAAAGCATCAGAAAACTTTACTGTGATTGAAAATGAGGTAAACTCTAAAATCATATATCTATTTTCAACATTCAAAATGTTTTTCAAATTATCAGACTTTTGGTCTTGAATAAATACAGAAACACCTACTTCTTTTGCTAAATAAGCAATCTGTTTTTCATCAATAAAATCAAGTTTAAAATTTAATTTACTAGTCCAATATTGTTTTAAAGCTTCAGTTGTGGGCGTTCGTCCAGAACTTACATGTTCTTGAGCTAAAAATCCTTCATCACCTAACTTTTTAAAGTACCCTCTAATAGTTGCAGGCGAATATGTTATATCATATAAAGATTTTAACTGAGAAGAACCAATTGGTTCTAAATGCTCAATATAAGCTTTAATAATTGAATGTAATAAAAATTCTTTTTTGTCAATCATTTTCAAACCATTTTTTCTTTTTTAGCACTTGTCTTCTTAAACTGCTAAAATGATTATACTATATGAGTGTCTAAATGTCAAGTTATTTTTAGCAAAAGATATATAAAAGTGCCAATTTTATAAATTAAATATTCAAGTTAGAATAAGTTTATTATATGTATAATTATTTCATAAGTTGTAATTTATATATAACTTTTATGAAATTTAGTATATAAAATCATTAAAAACAAGGAGAGAATATGAAGAAAATTGCTAGCGCGGCATTAATTGCAGCATTAACAATCCCAGCATTTGCTGCTGAGTTTATTACAATTGGTACAGGAAGTGTAACAGGAACTTATTACCCAACAGGTGGAGCAGTTTGTAGACTTGTTAATAAGTATAAAAAAGAGACTAAAATTAGATGTTCTGTAGAATCAACGGGAGGTTCTGTTTATAACATTAACACTATTAAAAATGGTGAATTAGATTTTGGTATTGTTCAATCTGACGTGGTATACCAAGCTTCAAATGGAAAAGACAAATTTGAAGGTAAACCAATTAAGAAATTAAGATCTGTTATGGCTATTTACCCTGAATTATTTACATTAGTTACAAGAGCAGAAGCTGGAATTAATGGAATAATGGATATTAAAGGTAAAAAAATTAACCTAGGAAATCCAGGAAGTGGTAATGAATCAACTGCTTTAGCACTATTTGAAGCAATGGGAATGAGTAAAAACGATTTAGGCTTTGCTGGTGTATTAAAAGCTGGTGAAGCTCCTGATGCATTAAGAGATAATAAAATTGATGGTTACTTTTATATGGTAGGACATCCTACTGCAAATATTAAAGATGCATCTAACTCTGTAGATATTAAAATCACTCCAATTCATGGGCCAAAAGTAGATGCTTTTGTTAAAGCAAACCCATATTTTGCACAAGCTGATGTACCTGCTGGATTATATAAAGGTGTTGATACTCCTGTTCCTACATTTGGTGTAAAAGCTGTATTAGTTACTAGTACTGATGTAAGTGAAAAAGCTGTATATACTTTGGTAAAAGCAATTTTAGAAAACTTTGATGCTTTCAAAAAATTACATCCTGCGTATGCAAATATTACAAAAAAATCATTACTTGATGGTTTAAGTGCTCCTTTACATGAAGGTGCAAAAAAATACTTTAAAGAAGCTGGATTATTATAATCTAAGCTAAAGCCCAAAGGCATAAGCCTTTGGGCTTTTTTATTATATTTCATTTAAGTACACAAACTTGAATGAAATATACTAAAAATGAATCTATCATTTGAAGGAAAAACATGTCTATTTATAAAGAAAAACCCCACACACTGGGCGAACTAGAGCAAGAACAAATTGATGAAGCAGAAAATGTACTTAATGACCTAGAAGGTCAAAGAGTCTTTGGAAAAGAACATTATGAATTTTGGATGATTTCTATTATCGCCTTACTTTGGTCTTTATTTCAATTATATATTGTTATAGAACCTACTAACTCTACTATTTCACGTTCTATACACTTGTCTTTTGGTTTAACCTTAGCTTTTATGATTTATCCAATGATGAGAAAACCATATTTCTTAACCAAAATTAGATGGTTTGGTTACCTCTTTGCACTTATTGGTCTTTGTTCAGCAGGATATATTGCCTTCTTTTTCGAAGATTTAGCACAAAGACCTGGTGATTATTTAGCAATTGATATTGTAGTTGCACTTATTGGTATTATAATTTTACTTGAAGCTGGAAGAAGAGTTTTAGGACTTGCCTTATCTATTATCGCAATTGTATTTATCACTTATGATATGCTAGGGCCTTATATGCCTGAACTTATTATTCATAAAGGTGCATCTCTTAATAAACTTGCAGGGCATATGTTCTTAACAACTGAAGGTATCTTTGGTGTTCCTCTAGGAGTATCAACTGGTTTTGTATTTTTATTCGTACTATTTGGTTCGCTTTTAGATAAAGCAGGGGCAGGAGAGTATTTTATTAACCTGGCTTTTGCAATGTTAGGGAAATATAGAGGAGGACCTGCAAAAGCATCTGTTGTTGCTTCTGGTTTTACAGGAATCATGAGTGGTTCTTCTATTGCAAACACTGTTACAACAGGAACTTTTACAATTCCTCTTATGAAAAGGACTGGATTTAGGCCCGAACAAGCTGGTGCGGTTGAAGTTGCAGCTTCAACAAATGGTCAATTAATGCCTCCTGTTATGGGAGCTGCTGCATTTATTATTGCTGAATTTTTAGGAATGTCATATACTGATGTTATTTTTGCAGCCTTTATTCCTGCTTTTGTTTCTTATTTTGCACTATTTTATATAGTTCACTTAGAGGCTTTAAAACTTGGACTTAAAGGAATGAATGATGATGAGATACCTCCTAAATGGAATACTTTTGTAACAGGACTTCATTATTTGATTCCTATTTTCTTCTTACTTTATACCTTGATGATTTTAAGAGAAAGTGCTGCTAGTGCTGCTTTTAATGCAATTATGCTTTTAATGCTTTTAATGGTAGTTCAACATCCTTTTAGAGCATTTTTAGCAAAAGAAAAAATCACTAGAGATATTATGCTTTCTGGTTTTGTAGATATTTTAGCAGGTATGATTGCAGGTGCTAGAAATATGGTTCCTATTGCTGTTGCTACTGCATTAGCAGGAATTGTAGTTGGTTCTATTACTCTTACAGGACTTGGGCAAGTTTTATTAGATGTTATTGAAACGCTATCAGGTGGTAATATTTTTATTATTTTAATCTTAGCTGGTATGATTTCTCTTATTTTAGGAATGGGATTACCTACAACTGCAAATTATATTGTTATGGCATCATTAACAGCTCCTGTTATTTTAATTTTAGCTGCTGATAATGGCTTTGTAATTCCAGCAATTGCAGCACATTTATTTGTATTTTACTTTGGTATTTTAGCAGATGATACGCCACCTGTCGGGCTCGCCGCCTATGCAGCTGCTGGTATTGCAAAAGCAGATCCAATAAAAACAGGTATTCAAGGATTTAAATATGATATTAGAACAGCAATTTTACCGTTTATGTTCTTCTTTAATCCAGAGTTACTTTTAATCTCAGGGGTTGATGCTCTTAATCCTGCTAATCCTGAGGGTTGGGTTTGGATTACGAATCCACTTGAAATATTAACTATCTTTACAACAGCATTTATTGGAATGATGGCATTTTCTTGTTTTTCACAAGGTTATTTCATTATAAAAACAAATATTATAGAAAGATTTACCTTCTTAACTATTGTTCCATTTATGTTTTTACCAAAAATAATGGAAAGTTATTTTAGCCTTCCATCACATTATATTTCATATGTAATAGGTATGTTAATATTTGCTGGATTGTATCTTATGCAAAAAAGTAGAGAGAGAAAAGCGCTTTAAAAAGCGCTTTTTATCTTTTTTAAAAAAGGTTTAGATTTATTAGTTTTTTATTAAAAGCTTTTCGATTATGTAGCCATAACCTTTATGGGAAACGATAAAATCATCATCTTTAACTTTATCTTTTAATCTTTTCATTACTGTTCTAAATGCTGAATCATTTGTATTTATATCATCCCAAACAACTTCTTTAAATCTTTCTACAGGTACTACTATACCTAGATTATCAATTAGCACTTTCAAAATATCCAGCTCTTTTTTTGATAGTTTTACTATGTTTTCCCCATTATAAAGTTTGTCATTTATTTTATTATAGGTATATCTTTTATTTAAGCTTATTAAATCATTTAATTTTGTAGAAACAATATTGTCTGCTAAAACTTCATCTTTAACTTTTTTTAACATCTCCATCATATTGTCAATATTTAATGGTTTTACAAAATATCCTAAAACTCGTAAATTAATAAGTTTTAATAAATCATCTTCATTTTTATGGGCACTTACAATAATAAATCTTTGATTAAGAACTAAATTTCTAATCTCATCAATCATTGATAAACCATCTTTATTTGGCATTTTTAAATCAGTTAAAACTAAATCAAATTGATTGTCTTCTTCAAAGTTCTTTCTAAATATTGAACTTCCTTCGTTGCCATCACAAGCTACAACAACTTCATCAAAAATTGTGTTCAAATAAAAAGAGAGAGTCTTTCTAGCAACATCTTCATCTTCAACTAGTAATACTCTTGTAGAATAACTTTTCATATTTCTTTCCAATAAAAATTTTTATGCATTATAACAAAATAGTTATTTTATTGTGGTAAATTAATTGTAAAACAAACCCCATCTTTTATATTAACAACACCAATTATTCCATTCATATTTTTTTCAATAATTGTCCTTGCCATATATAAACCAATACCCGTACCTTGGTCTTCAAATTTTGTTGTGAAATATGGCTCAAACATTCGGTTCATAACCTCACTATTGACTTCACCACAATTATTTGACAAGTTAATCTCTACTCTTTTATCAAGTTTTTTAATTTCTATTAGAACTTCTGCTTTAAAATTGTTTGCTTCTTTTTTTATAGTTGCAGCATCATTTGCATTATTTAAAATATTTAAAACAACTTGTTGTAATTCATTTTTATAATTTGTAATCTCAATATTATCACCTATAATTGATAATTTTATTCCACTTTTCTCAAATTGTGTTTGAACTATTTTTGAACTTTGTTCAATTGCCTCTTTTACATCAAATTTAATTTTATCTTTTGTTGGTTGATAAAAATTTCTAAAATCATCAATAGTATCAGACATATAGTCAATTTGCAGTTTTGTGTCTTTTATAATATCATCTAATTCTTTTTTTGATAAAGTCCCATAACTATCTCTAATAAAATGAGTAAGAAGGTTGATATTATTTAGAGGTTGTCTCCATTGGTGAGCAATACTTCCTAGCATTTCACCCATTGCTGCTAGTTTACTTTGATGAACTAAAAGCCTATCTTTTTCAGTATTTTTTGCAACTTCATCAGCAATCTTTTGAGTTAATTCTTCTTCATGTAGTTTCATTATTGTTATATCATTTATATATCCATATAAATGAGTAATATTTCCAAAGTCATCTTTTAGAAAAATAGTTCTATTAAATACCCATCTAATTTCCCCATCTTTATCTCTAACTCTATGAATTTTCGTAAATGATTTTTCATAATTCTTTATTGCTATAAATAAATCTTTTTTGAAATCCTCTACATCATCTTTATGAATAAAATCAAAATACTTTATTCTATTTCTTTCAAAATCATCTGTATCATAGCCATAAGAGTTAATACTTTTTGATAAATAATCAACGGTAAGATTCTTGTCATTTTTCCATTTAAAGATAACTATTCTTCCATATTCAACTAATAAATCCACATATTGAAGCTCTTTTGTTAATTTCTTTCTTTGTTCAATATCCATTGACATCATTAGCATTCTTTTATCTAAATTATCATCAAAAGCTTTTCCTCTAACTAAAATCCATTTATATTTATTTGATTTAGTTTTAATTCTATATTCTGAAATAAAATGCTCGCTACTTCCCTCAATATGATTATTTAACCTATTCTCAACAAATTCCCTATCATCTTCATGAATTAGATCAAGCCATTGCATTAAAGTATTTATATCTCCATCTTCATAGCCAAACATATCAAGCCATTTTTTAGAAAAATATATATGTCCTGTTTTTAAATCAATATCCCATAAACCATCATTTGAGGCAATAATTGCTAATTCATATCTCTCTTTCCACTTTTTATATAAGGTATTTCTATTTTCTAATCTTTTATTGTATATATGGAAAATCTTTGTAATAAACCTAGTAAAAAGTATAGAAGCAATTATTAAAATAAGTGAGACTAAACAAACTATTAATATAGAAAGTATAAGTTTTGAGTTATATTCAAACTTTAGTTGTGAAACTTTTGTAGGAAGATTAAAACTTTTAATTGAAATTAAAAAGTTATATTTTGTAAAATTATAAATACTAGAAGATTCATTATCTGCTTTATTTTCTAAATACTTTTTTAAAATTATATTTGAACTATTTAATCTATCTTTTTCTAAAATATATTTGGCATCTAGTTTTTGCCCTTTGTTATAGTAGTTATAAACATAACCCAAATTATAATCATAAAACCAGAAATAGCTGTGATTATAATATTTGCTTTTTTGCACAATAGAAGTTAAAACTGCATTTCTTACAGAATCTTTCATATCATCAACTTTGGTAAAAGCTCCTAAGTAAAATTTACTATTCTCTACATTTTTAAAATAACTTAATCTGATTTTTCTTTTATCATTATCTATCCAATAAATAAGATTATCATCTCCAATATAAAGTATATTTCTAAGCATGTGATATCTAAAATTATTTAGCTCTAAATTTGAATTTGTAATTGTTTTTAAATAATCAATACTCTGCTTTCCATAATAAATTTCAAAACTTTCTTTATCAAAAATTACAAAATCTAAATTACTTTTTTTCTTGATTTGGGCAATTAATATTTTTAATTTTTCTAAAGTTATTTTCTCTTCTGAATATTTAATATATCCAAGTAAAGAAATAATAGAGTCTTTTAAGTCAACTTCTTCTTTATCAAAAGAAGAACTAGCATTAAATTTTAAATCACTTATATATTCATTTAAAATTGTTTTTTTATAAAACTTATCTTTTTGCAAATGAAATGAAATTTCATTATTTTTTCTGAATTCTAAAACAAAGATAATAAGAATTAATGATAAAATTGCCCCAATTCCAACAAAAAGCAAAGGAAGAAAAGTAAGTTGTTTTCTAATATCAAAGAGCGTATAGAATCTTCTTTTTTTAAACATTAGTAAAAAACCTTTGCTAAATATAGCCCATAAGGGGAAGCAGGTAATTTAAAAACTCTTTTCTCTTTTTTTAATTGAGCTTTTAAATCTTCTATTGAAAGTTTTTTTTCACCAACTTTTAAAAGTGAGCCTACCATTAATCTTATTTGTGATCTTAAATATGAATTTGCTGTAAATTTAAAAACATAAATATCTTTATATTTATAAAACTTTGCTTCATATACTTCTCTTACTGTATTCTCTTTATCACTTCCTGTTTTATGAAAATATTCAAAATCATGAACACCTATAAAACTTTTTATTGCTTTTGAAATCAGCTCTTCATCAAATTCTTTATAATGTGAAATGTATTTTGAAGAAAAAACAGAAACTTCTTTTTTCGAGACTAAGTATCTATAAACTCTTTTTCTAGCATGGAATCTAGAGTGGAAATCATCCCCTACTTTTACTATCTTTTTTATACTTATAGAAGAAGGAAGCTGCTTATTCATAATATCTTTTAACTTTGATAAATCATGCCAATACAAAGGAAGAACACAATTAAAAACTTGTCCTGTAGCATGAACATCTCTATCCGTTCTACCACTTAAAAATATTTTCGTATTTATATTAATTGATTTAAAGGCTTTTTGTAATCTATCTTCTACACTTAAGCCATTTGCTTGGCTTTGACTTCCTTGATATAAAGTGCCATCATAAACAATAGTGAATTTCGCATTCATATTAGTATTTGCATTTTAGTATTATGTCTAATACTGAGTTTTTACACTCTTTGTATAGTAATAATAGCTGGCAATTAGCCAAGTAATAGGTACCACATATAAAGAGTGTAAAAAGAAATTATCTGTCATTGTGTCCATAAAAATATAGAAAATTACAACAGAACCCATACTAAGAGCAACCGCCCTATTCTTTTCATATCTAGGATTAAAATATCCAAAAGAGATAACTAAGAAAAGAGAAAAAAGAGGAAATAATGAAGTTAAAATATAAAATGTAAACTTGTCAATCTCATCATTTGTTTCAATATTTTTTTTCCAATATAAGTAAGAGTTAATAAAAAGTTCATTTTCACCATCTCTTAAAGATTCATTTATATCCATACTTTTATAATCAATTTGATTAAACTCTTCATCTTCTATATGAAATGATTTCCCATCATATAATTTAAAACTTAATTCGCCTTTTTCATTATCCAAAACTGCATGATTTGCAATAATAAATTGATCTTTTAAGTCTTCTGTTTGAAATAATTTTACTTCATTATATTTTTTGCCATCTTTTTCATTTATATAAATTAACCAATCTCCAAATTTTTGCCCAAATTCTGAGGCTTTAATATTAAAATTTGCTTCTTTTTTCTTTTGTTCTAAAAAAACTCCATTTAAATATTTTGCTTTGGGAATAAGTCCAACTGATACTACTAATAAGGAAATAGATAAGAATAATGTTATAGGGAAAAAAATCTTTAAAATCTTTAAAGGATTCAAACCAAAAGAGGTTATTACAATAAGTTCATATTCACTTGAAAGTTTTGTTAAGGTAATAACAAGTGAAACAAAAAAAGATATTGGTGCTGTATAAAATATGATTGTAGGAATTACGTACATATAAAGTTTAAATAACTCAAAGACATTCATCGTAATAACTGAAGTTAAAGCTGCAATTTTTACTAAATATATAATTGAAGTAATAAAATATAATCCTAAAAAAATAGGGAAAAATGTATGAGCTAATTGACTATATAAATATTGTTTTAATTTCAAGAAAAAACCTTTGAAAAGATAAAGAAGTATTCAACTAAAAATCCTAAAACTAAATATGGTATAAATGGCGTTTGAATATCTTTCTTTTTTATATTAAAATAAATTGAAGGTATTATAGCAAAAATTGATGATAAAAATATAGCTATAAGGGCACCTTTTAAACCCAAAATTACTCCAAGTATAGCTAAAATGGGAATATCACCTTCTCCCATTGCTTCTTGTGTTTTTAAACTCTCATCTTTTAAGATTTTTGCTTTAATATTTTGTATATAAAATGTCAGCACAAAATTCAATAAAACAAAGGCTCCTGAAACTATAAAGGCATTTTTAAAAGCCTCTATTAAATTATAGCTTGTTACAAAAAATGATAAAACAAGTGCTATTAAAAGTAAATAGTCAGGAACTGCTTTATATTTAAAATCTATAAAAGAGAGCACGATTAAAGTATAAAAAAGAATTAAAGCATATAAAAATTCTAATCCTAAACCAAATTTTACAAATAATGCTAATGTTATAAAAGCAGATAATAACTCAACTACAAAATATTGAATTGATATTTTTTCTCCACAATAAGTACATTTTCCTCTTAAAAAAAGATACGAAAATATTGGAATATTATGATACCACGATATTATATGATTACAATAAGGACAAGAACTTCTTGGACTTATTACTGACTTACTTTTAGGTAATCTTATTATTAACACATTCAAAAAAGAGCCAAAAACAGCACCAAAGATAAAACTAAATACCTCCAAAGCGTCTTTCTCTTGAATTAAAATCACTTATTAAATCATCTAAATCTTGAGTTGAAAATTCAGGCCAATAAGAATTTACAAAAAACATTTCAGCATAAGCATTTTGCCATAAAAGATAATTTGAAAGTCTTATTTCACCACTTGTTCTAATAAGCATATCAACAGGAGGCATTCCAGCTGTGTCTAAGCAAGCTTCAAAATTTTCTTTTGTAATTTCTAATTCTTTCTCTCTTAATTTTTTCATAGCTCTTAGCATCTCATCTTGAGAACCATAATTTAAAGCTAAAACTTGAGTTAGCTCTGTACCATTTACAGTTTTTTCTTCTGTTTGCTTTATTGTCTTTTGTAAGCTCTTTGAAAATCTTGAAATATCTCCAATTGCTTTAAATTTTGTAGAGTTTTTCAAATAAATTGGCAATTCTTTCTTAAGCCAAGAATCAAGAAGTTTCATCAAAAACTCAACCTCTAATTTTGGTCTTGACCAATTTTCAGTGGAAAAAGCATACAAAGTTAAATACTTAACTCCAATATCAGAACAATGAGTAGTGATATCACGAACTCTTTTAGCCCCTTCTTCATGTCCTGCTGTTCTTTTAAGCCCCCGTTCTTTTGCCCATCGGCCATTTCCATCCATTATAATAGCAATGTGAGCAGGAGCTTGTGATTTATTCATAATTGGCAAACTCATTTTCTAAAGTTTTCAAAATATCTAAAGATATATCTAACTTATCTCCTGCAAATTTATGAGAACTTTCTTTTAAAATTAATTCAATATCATTTTGATTTGAACCAAAAGAGTTTTTATTATCTAAAATATTTAGACAAACCCCATCAAGATTTTTCTTTTCTAACATTTTTTCTGCATTTGCTAAAGCTTTTGTTTTATCCATTTCAGCTTTAAAACCAATAGATATTATTTCATTTTTATCTAAAGAACTTAAGATATCAATATTTTCTTTTAATTCAAGATTCCAAGTATCTCCTAAATCATCTTTTTTTAATTTACCTTTTTTCTCTATACTTGGAAGATAATCAGAAACAGCGGCAACCATAAACAAAAATGCTTTCTTAGTAGCCTCTTCTTTTGCAATTTTAAGAGAAGGAACTAAAGCTTGGTACATATCAAAACTACTTTGGACAGGTATTATTTTTATCTCTTTTGGTAAATTTTCATATCCTCTTGTTGAAATCAAAGTAACATCAGCGCCTTTTAAATATAAAGCTAAAGCTAAAGATGAAGCCATTTTTCCTGAAGAAAAATTTGAAATATATCTAACATCATCAAGTTTTTCAATAGTACCACCACCACTTAAAACTACTTTTCTATTGTTCCAATAATTGTTTTTTAGTAATTGTTTTGCACTTGCATAAAAAATATCAAAAGGTTCTGCCATAGCGCCATCACCAACATCTTTACATGCTAATTCTTTAACTTGAGAAGATACTATTTCAAAATTTGCATCTTTTAACTTTTGTAAACATTTTTGAGTTATAGGATTTTTTAACATATTTGTATTTGCAGCTGGTGAAATAATTATTGTTTTAGTGTAAGCAAGTATTGTTTGAGTTAAAAGATTATCTGCAATTCCATTTGCCACTTTATTTATAGTATTTGCAGAACAAGGAGCAATAACAAAAGCATCAGCCCATTTCCCCATATCAATATGATTATAAACTGATTTTTTATCCCAATCTTCACTATCTTCGCATAAAACTCTATTTTGAGAAATTGCTTCAAAAGTCAAAGGAGTTATAAATCTTCTTGCAGATTGAGTCATTATTACTCTAACATTTGCTCCTGCTTTTATATATAATCTAACTAATTCTAAACTTTTGTAAATAGCAATTGACCCTGTAACTGCTACTATAATATTTTTATCTTTTAATAACATCTAATATCTTTCTAAATTTTTTAATCTATTTTAATCTTTACTTTTTCCCTCAAAGTGCTTATAAAAATAACCTTCAACAGTTCTTCTCTTAGCTCTTGTAGTATAAAGTTGTCCATCTTTTACATCTTGGGTTACAGTTGAACCTGCCCCAATTAAACTATTATCAGAAATAGTAACAGGAGCTACAAACTGAGTATCACTTCCAACAAAAACATTTTTACCAATAATTGTTTTGTATTTATTGATTCCATCATAATTACAAGTAATTGTTCCACAGCCAATATTTGTACCTTCATCAATTTCACAATCGCCAAGATATGATAAATGTCCTGCTTTTACTCCATTTAATTTTGCTTTTTTTGTTTCTACAAAATTTCCAATATGAGTTTTATTTAATTCACTTCCCGGACGAATTCTAGCCATTGGTCCAGCATCACTATCAATTAAAATAGAATCTTCAATAACAGTATTTGTTTTTATATGTGAATTTATGATTTTTGTATTTCCTAAAAGTGTAACTCCATTTTCTAAAATAGATTCACCTTGGATTTGAACACCCTCTTCTATATAAATAGTGTCAGGTAATCTCATAATTACACCTTGCTTTAAAAACTCTTTTTTTATTCTATTTTGATGAATAACTTCAGCATCACAAAGTTCAACTTTTGAGTTTACACCTTTAAAGTTTTCTTCACTAACAACAAGCGGTTTTAATACTTTTCCTTGATTTATTGCCATTTCTATTAAATCTGTAATATAGTACTCTTTTTGGGCATTATCATTTGAAAGTTTGGGAAGATTTTCAAGCAAAAACTTCGTTTCAAATTGATAAATTCCTGCATTTGCTGTTTTTACTAATAACTCTATTTCATTTGCATCTTTTTGTTCAACTATTTTTTTAACCGCGCCATTTTCTATAATAACCCGTCCATATCCATCAGCACAATCAAGCTCTAAAACAGACATAACAATAGAAGTATTACTCCCAAAAGTATCAAATTTTTTAAGCTCAGAGGCTTGAATCAAAGGCATATCTCCATTTAAAACTAAAACTTGTTCATATTTTGGTTTTATACCCATAACAGCACCACCAGTTCCAGGATAATTTGCATGGTCTTGAATTATATAATTAATATTTTGAAAATACTTTTCCATTTCTTTTTGAACAATTGAAGCTTGGTGAAAAAGAACAACTGTTATATCATCACTTAAACTAAGAGCTTCTTTTATAGAATAATATAACATTGATTTACCAGAGATTTTATGTAAAACCTTTGGTGTCGTTGATTTCATTCTAGTTCCTGCACCTGCTGCTAAAATTATTATTGATTTATTTATTATAGGTTTTGTCATATATTGATTATCCTTTTAAAGCTTCGTTAATTTCTTTTCTTAAATTTTCAGTAACCTCTTCGATTGCTCTTCTCATTTTCCCATCTGTAATATTTGCATTAAGTAAATTATTTAGATTTTCTTCTTTTTCTTTGAAAAATCTAGCTACTGATTTACTTTTTCTACTGTGGTTATACATTAAAACACCAGATAAAATTAATACTACTAGTAATTTTGTATGTCCTAAAATTGCTGCATAATTTAAAATAGTAAACCCAGCATTATCAGGTTCATTTATATCAGCCCCAGCTGCTATTAAAAGTCTTGCAATTTTATAATTACCCTTCCATTGAGTATGATGAAGAGCAGTTCTTCCTTGTCTATCTTTAATATCTAGGTTTGTTTTTTTTGTAAGAAGTTTTTCTACAACATCCAAGTCATTGGCAAGTACAGCTTTATGAAAAACTGTTTTCCCATCATTGTCTATAGTATTAACATCAATTCTAAACTTTAAAACAAAAACAAGTCTTTCTAAGAAATGCTCTTTGTCTCTTTGATTAGTAAGAAGTAATCCTTCATCAATCATATAAGATAAAGGGGAGTTATTTTTATTATCTAGGACATTTAAGTCTGCACCTGCGTTTATAAATACTTTTATTAATTCAATATTATTTTCAGTAATTACATCAAAAAGTATTGTTTTTCCATCTTCTCTAGGAAGATTTATTCTAGGTTTAAATAAAAACATCTTTTTTAATAAAATAATATAATTTTCTTCAATTTTTAATTCAAAATATCTTCTTGATCTTGGTTTTTTACCGTTTTGTGTAATCAATATAGCTTCTACTATTTCATCAATTACCGTTCTTTCCTCAAAATCTCTATGATCAATATCTGCCCCTCTACTAAGCAAATGATCTATCATATTCATATTTGCAGGGCCTTTTAACACTGCATCAAAGATTACTGTTCGGCCATCATTGTCCTGAGTATTTATATCAGCACCTGAATCAATTAAAAAATCAACCGTATCATAATGTTCTCTTTCAACCTCTTTATAAAGTACGGTTTGCCCTTGAGAGTCTATTCTATCAATTGCCAAGCCATTTTCTATTAAAATTCCTGTTAATTTAATATAGTTTCTATCTTTTCTAACTAATTTATATTTACCCTCTATTTTAGAGCTATCTGGTTTTTTTGAAATTGCATTAATCTTTAAAATCTCATCTAAAAGTGTTTTATCAGCATAATCTTTTGTATTTAATTTCACTCCATTTTCTAGAAGTAATTCAATTGTAGGTAAGTTTCTAGCTCCTAAAATAAGAGCATTAAAAAGCGCAGTTTGTCTTTTTTTATCTAAAATATTTACATTTATACCATTTTCAATTAAAAACTTTGTAATTGAATCTTCTTCTTTCAAAACAGAATAAAAAAGTCCACTTTGTCCATTGTTATCAACTATATTTATATCTTCAATATTATTTACAATTTCTCTTACAATATTAAGACTTCCACCTTCTATTGCATCAAAAAGTACTGTTTTTCCGTAATGGTCTTTTAACGATAAATCTGGATTTTGACTCATTAAAATATTAAATACTTTTTCATTTTCTTCTAAAGCAGCATCTTGAATAACTGTTCTTCCTGAAGAATTTACATGATTTATTGAAGCTCCATTTTCGATTAAAAATCGAATCATCATTCCATCAACTTTATTAACTGCTTCGCTTAATACAGTTTTTCCATAATTATCTTCAGCATTAATATTTATACCATTTGTTATCAATAATTTAATAGATTCTATTCTTCTTTTTGCAGCTAGTTCGAAAAGTAAAGTTCTGCCTTTTTCATCTCGCCTGTTTATATTTAAACCGCTATCAATTAAAGACTGGATTTTACCTTCATCAATATAGTTTTTTAAGAGTTCTTTATGTAAGGCCTCTACACCATCTGTTTTAAATATTCTTAACACCGAAAAATTCCTCAAATTGCATAATTAGTTAGATTATAGCTAAAAAAATGTTAATTAATCTCTTCTATTTCGTCTATATGGTTTAGAAAACTTTCTGCTTTTAAATTCTTCTTGCAGTTTTAAATTCATCTTTAAAGATTTTTCAATAAATAAATTAAAATTGTTTCTTAAAATCACAGCTTTTTCATAATCTAAAAAAAGCTCAGGAAATTTATATGAGAGCCATAAATAAAGTGAGATTTTCTTAACCTCATCTTCAACTAAAAGTAAATCTTTTTGAGTAATTGCTTTTTTAGGAAGCGTAATTGAAGGCTTGTATCTACAAACTCTTTTTTTGATAACAGCTGCAATATAGGCTTCATATGCTTGAACAATTATATTTGATTTTAAAGTTATTGGAGCTTGTGCTAATAAATATTTATCTTCTAAAGTCATGTTATCTCTTTTATCAACTATTTTTGAAGCTTCAATCATAGATGAAATATTAGAAGCAATAAAAGGACCATCAAAAGTCATATTTTCTTTGAAAAACTTTAATACTTTTGTAAGTGAAGTTGTTTTTATATGTGAAGCTAATGCTTCAAGTTGTTCATTGTTTATTTTTACAGCAAAAGGAGGTTTTATAGTTTTTACAGGCTTAGAGAACTCTTCTCGTATATGATCTAAAACATCTCTTTTAGTTGCTCCTAAAAAGCCTTTATCAAAGATTTTATATCGTCCTGCACGCCCAGCTATTTGAACTATTTCATTTACATTAATTTTTCGTCTACTTATTCCATCAAATTTTGTATCAGTTGTAAAAAGTATATTTTTTATTGGAAGATTTAAGCCCATTGCTATTGCATCGGTTGCTATCAAAATATCACTTTTCTTTTCTCTAAATCTCTTAGCTTCATCTCTTCTAACTTCAGGAGAGAGGTTTCCATAGATCACTGAAACCTTATATTTCTTTTGCAATTTTTGCTTTAGTTGTAAAACATCTTTTCTTGAAAAAGCAATAAGTGCTGTTCCACTTTCTAAATGATCAAGCGCTGTATGTTTATGCATAATTTCTAAAGGTGTTTTTCTTTGATGTTTAACAACTTCAAGCTCTTCACCCAAATATGAAACTATTTTTCTAACAGCATCTAAGGCATTTACACTTCCTGTCATAATCACAGTTTTTGCAGGCACACCAATAATGGCATTTACCCAAGCCCAACCTCTATCAACATCATCTAACATTTGAATCTCATCAATAACAGCAACATCAACATCAAGATTGAAATCAATCATTTCAATAGTTGAACAAACATGAGCCGAATCTTCATTTATAATCTGCTCTTCTCCTGTAATCAAAGAAACATCAATAAGTTCACTCTTTAAATCTTCATAACCTTCAAGTGCTAATAATCTAAGAGGAGCTAGATATAAGCCACTATTTGCAACTTTTAATTCTTGCATGGCATTATAAGTTTTACCTGAGTTTGTAGGGCCTACATAAAATTTTAATTTTCTATTTAAACTTCGTGCTAATGGATAAAGTGATTTTAAATCACACTTTAATAAGGTTTGTAATTGTTGTTGCCAGTTTTCTTTCATGGGCGTATTATAATCAATTGAATATAATATCAGATTAAATAAGAATACAGATTGAAGGTTATTAATGAATTGTGAATATTTTGGGAAATGTGGCTCTTGTGTTTTATGGGATAAATCATATGAAGAACAACTTGAATATAAAATAAATAGAGAAAAAGAAAGGTTTTCCAACTTTACAAATATGGAATTTGACATAATAAAAAGTGAAGAACAAAACTTTAGAAATAGAGCAGAATTTAGAATTTGGAAAAACTTTGATGAAAATGATAATTGTACTTTATCATATGCTATGAATGATTTTGAAAAAAAAGCCTTAGAGATTGATTCTTGTAGTATAGTTTCAAATGATATTGCAAAACTAATGCCCCCACTTCTAAAAGAAATCTCAAATGACGACATTTTATCTTTTAAAATATATACCGTAGAGTTCTTAAACTCAAGTACAGGAGATATGCTAGTAAGCTTGATTTATCATAAAAAGCTAGATAGCACTTGGGAAGAAAAAGCAAAAGAGTTACAAGAAAAATTAAATATCAAAATTATAGGAAGAAGTAGAAAACAAAAAGTAATTTTATGTAATGACTTTATAGAAGAAACTTTACAAATAGATAATAAACCTTTCCATTTTCAATATAAAGAAGGTGGCTTTACTCAACCAAATACAAAAGTAAATATCAAAATGATAAGCTGGGTTTTAAAAAATATTAATGAAAGTCCAAATGACTTATGTGAATTATATTGTGGAGGAGGAAACTTCACAATTCCATTAAGCAAAAAATTTAGAAAAACTCTTGCAACAGAAATTTCAAAAACTTCAATAAATTCAGCAAAAACAAATTGTGAATTAAATGATACAAAAAATATTGATTTTATTAGAATGAGTGCTGAAGAGTTTATTGAAGCTTTACAAGAAAAAAGAAAATACAAAAGATTAGAGCATATCGATTTAAAATCATATAACTTTGATACAATTTTTGTTGATCCTCCAAGAGCAGGACTCGATGATATAACAAGAGGCCTTGTAAAAGATTTTGAAAATATTATTTATATCTCTTGTAATCCTGAAACTTTACATAGAGATTTAGAAGTTCTAATAAAAACACATACCATAGAAAAATTTGCACTCTTCGATCAGTTTGCATATACAAATCATATAGAATGTGGAATAATTTTAAAAATAAATAAATAAAAGATAGTAATTTAATCTAACTTTAAGAATTGGTGTGTCACAATTCTACATATACAAAGTAGGTATCAATTGATTCCGAAGAAGAGAGATTTATTTTTCTTCTATGCTTGGTAAAACAAGAAGGTTTTTTGAGGTGATTTATTTCACAATGTCGTCATAAATAAAAAGGATTTATTATGATTATTAACACAAACGTCTCTTCAATTACTGCTCAAGAAGCAGCTACAAATACAGGTAAAAGCATTTCAAGTGCCTTAGAAAAACTTTCTACTGGTCTTAAAATTAATAAAGCTTCTGATGATGCTTCTGGTCTTGCAATTGCAGATAAATTAAGAACTCAAGCAACTTCAATTGATCAAGGTGTTGCAAATGGTAATTCAGCTGTAACATTACTTCAAATTGCTGATAAATCAATGGCTGAGCAATCAAATATTCTTGATACTATTAAAGCTAAATTAATTCAAGCTAATACTGATACTACTTCAGGTGAAGGTAGAACTTCAATTGCAAAAGATATTTCAAAACTAATGACTCAATTAGATAATATTGGTAAATCTACTAACTATAATGGTACTCAATTAATTTCTGGTACAGATGGTGTTGCTGCTTCATCTGCATTAGACTTCCAAGTTGGTGAAGATTTTGCAAATGGTGGGACTATTTCATTAGGTGCGATTACTGCAAACTCAACAGGGTTAGGATTAACAGCATTAAATGGCATCGCAACTATTTCTAAAGGTGATGCAGAAACTCAAATGGGGAATGTTGATACTGCAATTAATAAACTAAATGGATTTAGAGGGGACATCGGTTCTACTCAAAACCAAGTTGAATCTGCTGTAAGAAACTTAATGACTCAGTCTACTAATGTAAAATCGGCTGAATCTATTATTAGAGATGTTGATTATGCAGCTGAGTCTGCAAACTTCAATAAACAGAACATTATTTCTCAAGCTGGTTCTTATGCAATCAGTCAAGCGAATTCTGTTCAACAAAATGTTTTAAGATTATTACAATAGTAATTCTCTTTAACCTTTTTAAAACCCAAGTCTTAGGATTTGGGTTTTTTTATATCTGTTTTAAATAATAATTATATATTTCAATAATACGCATAAGATGTTTATATAAAACTTTCTCTACTTCTTTTATTTTATTTCTTTCATCTTTTTTACTAATTTTATTATTATTTAAATTTGAGTAAATAAAAGGTAAAGAAAGATTAAGATAATTTGCAATTATATTTGTAAAGGTATAATCCTTTGATTCAAGTACTTTAACAATAACTAAATCTATATTTTCATTAAACTCCCTAAGATTATTAGAAGTTATTTTTTTTGAACAATCAAAAAGATGAAGTTCCAAATTATCTGTGAATAGTATTTTTTTATTAAGTTTTTCTTTTTCACTTATTGTTAAATCTTTTTCACTTATTGTTGTAAGTTCTTTAACTATATCTTCAGATATAAGTTTAATCTCTTCTTTTTCCAAATTTATATTATCAATTTCAATAAACTCTGCACCTTCAATATATGCCCCTTCACTAGATAGATTATATATTTTTTGTTTATTTTGTTTAAATTGTGAGATTGATTGGCTATACATATTAATTGATAAAGCAAAAACTCTAGTTGTAATAACTTTTTTATTTTTATTACCCTTTACTTCTAAATACTCATCCCTTAAATCTTGTTTCTGCCCACTTAAAATACTATTTACCTTGGCTTTATCAGATAATCCTTTCTCTTGATTTTGATATCCCTCATAGTGCGTTGAGCCTGTATTTGAATCTAATGCTAAATCTATTCCAAATAAATAGATATTTCCAATTCCTAAATCTAGTAAAATAGATAAGGTTACTTCACCGATACTTGCTCCATTGTAGCAATTAGAAGAATCTTTAAAAGACTGATAAGTTTCAAATAAAAATAATTTTTTTTGATTAAATTTATTCAAAATCTTTGTGGGAGTGCAAATTGAAGCTAAAACAATAGTATCTTTTAACAAGATTACATCTTCTTTATTAAAATGTGTATTATTTAATACTTCATATTGTGGATCTACCGTGCTTACAATATCAACTCTTATATCATTTTCAAAAAGTTTTTTATATGTAGCCCCCATTGACACAATACAAAAAGAATCTTGATTTTCTTTTAACCACTCAATATTTTTCATTAAAGAAGGACCTGCTCCAACAAAGATCACGGGCTTACCTTTTGTTAAAGAGAAATCATTTTTTTTATTTTTTGTACACAAAATTTTATATCTACCTAAATGCTTAGATATTGTATAAATATTCTGATAAAGAACTTTTGTATAATCATATAAGTTTGAATTAGAAATATGCAATTGAGAAATTATATTATGAATCACATCATCAGTAATATAATTCATTTTTGAATATTTAATATTATAATTAGAAAATTGTGCATAAGAAGAAATAAATTGATTTAATTTGTTAATAAATATATTATTGTAATCCATTATTGAAAAAATCAACTTTGTATTACTTGACAGAATAGAATAATCTGTTGTAAAAAGAGACAATCTAAATATTTCTAGATTGGGTTCATATATAAAACAAAGTTTTGCATTAGTGTTTTTTTTAATGCTATTTAAGTGTCCTCCTAAAGCCGTACCAAGAAAAATAATTTTATCAATGAATTTATAATTACCCTCTTTGATTTCTGAAAAAATAGCTCTATATTCAGACATATCTTCTAATAAATAATTATCTAATAAGTCAAATTTTGTATTTGGTAAATCGTAGTTTTTTATGTACTCATCATAAATTCCTTTATTTAAAGTACTAAAAATAGCTTTTTTGTCAAAAGTAATCTCCTTTTGCAAGTTATGATTTACTTTCTTCATATTTTTATTATATAAATAACTATTATTTTCCAAATTTAATATATCAAAGTCTTTAATTTCTTTTATAAATTCTAAAGCATGTTTTTCTTGATAGAGACCTTCATTTATGGCAGTTGATAAAGTTTCAATTTTATTAAATAATTCTAAGTCATAAATTCTAAAAAAATCTAAGTTTTTTAGATATCTATTTACTAACTCTTCTTGTAATTGTTTTTCACTTTTTGCCATTAATTATCCTAATAACTATTTTTTTAATATTTATATTTAAGTTAATGATTATAGCTAAAGCATTCTTTTATAATTTTTTAAAAGAATTTAATAATCTATATGATAGAGTTAAATTAAAAAGTAGGCTATTAATGATCGTACCAAAATCTAATCAAAAAACATATGGAGTAGTTCATACAAAAAATTATTTTTCATTTGAAGGTTTTTGTAAAAAAATTGATAGTGATGAAATTCAAGAAGTAGATGTTTTATTAGATGAAGAATTAATTGATACAATCACAGCAAACAAAGAGAATAAGAAAGTTGAAGATATTTATGATCTAAAAGGTTTTGCATTTACTTATGATTTACCTTCAGAATTTATAGGAGGAGAAAACCAAATTAGTTTTAAAAATCATAAGACACAAGAGAATCTGAATAATTCCCCTTGCATATTATTAAATAAAAATGATTCAAAATTTAATGAAATAAGATTTGAATATAGTTTAACTCAGATAATTGATGAGAATAAAGCATCAGAAAAATATACTAAGAATGTAATTGGATTTTTAGCTAGTGAAGAAAATTTAGAAAATGAAAATTTTGTTAAATTTATAAAAAGACTTTATAATGAATTCCCACAACTTAGTTTTAAGGCATTTTATTTTAATGAGAAACAAAAAATCACTCTTTTAAATATCTTTACAAAGGAAAGAGATAGAATTAAAATAATTGTTCCAAGAAATATTAATATTGATATTGCAAATGAGATAGAAGTTTTTGTAGGGCTTGATGATAAAATATTAGAAGGTCTAGTAAAAGGTCTTTTAAAATATAATAAAAACATAATACTTATTCTTTATCCCAATAATGAAAATTTAGTGCATTCCAAATTAAACGAACTTGCAAAAATAGATAATGATAAGTTCAAACTTTTACAAACATTAGGTATTTCTAATAATATTATTGAAAAATGTGATAATAGATTTTTAGTTACAGCATGGGATCATTTTTTTAGAAATAATGATATAAATTATGATTTTAGTCATACTCTTCAAATAGGAGAGTATTTTGTTGATATTCTTGAATTATCTTTCAAATATCCTAGTTGTAAAGATTACTTAATAAAACTAAATTATTTATATTATAAAATAGAGGAAATGCAATAATCAAAAATCGATTATTGATAAAACTTAAATGAAAATAATAATACATGCTAGAGGAAATAGTCAAATAGGGATAGGTAATTTGTCAAGATCTTATGAACTTCTTTCTTATCTCTCAAAAAATCACGATGTAATAGGTGTTTTTGAATGCGACAAAAATGTTTATAAAAAATATGAAAATAAGAATGTTCTCCGTTCAGATAATTTAATCAATTCAGTTAAATTGATTAAGAATTTTGAAAATAGTATTTATATATGTGATTTAATTGACCCAAATAAAGAGTTAAGTGATAACTTAAAAAAAAATGGTGTTAAAAAAATCATTCATTTTAATGGAATAGAATATGGATTTGAACCAGATATCATATTTATTATGAATGGCTTTGACTATATATTTGAAACAAAAGATATAGAAGTATACAAAGGCTTTGAATATTATATTGTTGGTGAAGAGGTAGTTAAAAATAGAAAAAAGAATCTCACTCCTATTAAGAAGCTTGAAAATATATTAATATGTTTTGGTGGAGCAGATCCAGCTTATTATACAGAATATTTTGCAGAAATAATAAATGATAAAAAATATAATTATACAATAATACTCGGGCCAGCCATGTCTGATGAGAGAAAAATATATATAAAAAGTATAAAAAAAGAAAATATAAGATATATAGATAATCCTTTAAATATTATAGAACTATTACTTTCTAGCGATTTGCTTGTTACTCTAGGAGGAATGATTACTTATGAAGCAATGTGTTTAGGGATACCTGCTAGTGCAGTGAGATGGAATAATTTAGAATATGTAGTAAAAAGTTTTGGAGAAAAAAATATGATTATTGATTTAGAAAATATTAATGATGCTTACCAAAACATATTAAATTTAGAAATTGATGAGTTAAATAACACATGTAAAAATGCTTTTAATATTGTTGATGGCAGTGCTTTAAAAAATATTAAAAATATTTTAGAAACAATATTAAATAAGAGAGAATATAATGATTAAAGTAGGAAATAAAATCATATCAAATGATAGCCCAACTTTTATAATTGCAGAAGTTGGAGCAAATCATAATGGGAATTTGGAGTTAGCAAAAAAAAGTATTGATGCTGCTATAAATTGTGGAGTAGATGCTGTTAAGTTTCAAACTTATACAACTAACGAGTTACTATCTAATACAACAGGAATTGTAGTTTATGGTAAAGAAGGTGCTGAAGTTTCTGAGACAGTTCAAGAAATGTTTGATAAAGTAACTCTAAGAAGAGAGTTTCATAAAGAAATATATGATTATGCTAAAAACAAAGGTCTTATTTGTTTTTCTACACCTTTTAGTATTGAAGGAGTAGCTTTTTTAGAAAATCTGAATAATCCTATTTACAAAATTGCATCATCTGATGTAAATTATGCTGATATGCTAGAAGCAATTGGTCAAACTAATAAACCAGTTATTTTATCAACAGGTAAATGTACCCTTGGAGACCTAGATTTGGCAATAGATTTACTTAATAAAAGTGGAACAGAACAACTTTGTTTACTCCACTGTATTGCAAATTATCCTTCTAAAATGGAGCATATGAATTTAAATGTTATTAAATCATTAAAACAAATGTATCCCGATTGTATTATTGGATTTTCAGATCATTCTATGGGAATTACAGCATCACTAGGGGCTGTGTGTTTAGGAGCAAAAGTTATAGAAAAACATTTCACTATTGACAATAACCTAGATGGGCCAGACCACTGGTTTAGTATGGATCCAACAGATATGACTAATCTTGTAACAGAAATTAGAAATTTAGAACTTGCTTTTGGAACATCAAGAAAAAAACTAAATATAAATGAAGAACCTGATAAATATTGGGCTACAAGATCTTTGCATATTAATAAAAATCTTAAAGCAGGTGAGACAATTACAAAAAAAGACATTACAATGTTAAGACCTGGATATGGAATATCTCCTTTTGATAAAGAAAAAATAATTGGGATGAAACTTGCAAAAGATATTGGTAAAAATGAAGTTCTTGAATGGAAACATTTTAAATAAAGGCATAGTTTGGAAATAATCACTTGCAATAATAATGAAATTAAAATAAATAGTTATATTATAAAAGAAAAAAATCATGCGATTGTAATTGATCCTAATGATTTTGAAGAAATTATAGATGCATTAGGAAATTGTAAATTAGATTATATATTCTTAACTCACGAGCACTTTGATCATATAATGGCTGTAGATAAATTAAGAGCAAGATATAATGCTAAATTAGTAGCACAAAAACATACAAGTGAAAATATACAAAAAGCATCAAGAAATTTATCAAAATTTTCAAATATTATTTTAGACTTTATGAATGTAAAAATAAAAACTGAAATTAAAGAGTTCACTGTAAATGTAGCAGATATTATATATGATAATTCATACAAGTTAATATGGAAAGATTTAGAATTAAAATTTTTTCATACACCAGGACACAGCGAAGGTAGCTCTTGTATAATAATTAAAGATTATGTATTTAGTGGAGATTCCTTGTTTGAGTGTTGGGAGACAGATACAAGAGGAAAAGGTTGTAGTAAAAAAGATTATTTAAATATTACAATGCCTTTTTTTAAGTCTCTTAATAAAGAAACAAAAGTTTTAGCAGGGCATTGTGAACCATTTTTACTAGAAGATAAAATAAATGCAAAAGAAAAAGCAATTAAAATTTTTAAAAATAGAGTTAACTACTCCAATTGTTTTGTGACATATGATAACTTTCTAAAACTTCTCGATGATTGTACTTTTTTTACAAGAGGGGATAGTCTCTTCTTACTTAAAAAAGAATCCGTTTTCTTTAAATTTTATTACTTTGTAAATGATTATAAAGAACTAACAAAACTTGATAGTTTTTTTTATACTTGTAAACAAACAATTATTATGGAAGTAGTTTCAAAAGAAAAGATTACTAATTTGATTTATGAACAAATAGGATTCGAAACATATAAGACATATTCACGATATATTATTGATAAAGAAGTTAAAAAGCTTAACACAGTAGAAGTTGCTAAAGAAGATGATATTAAAGAGATAAAAAAACTAATTGATGATACTTTTGACCCATTAAGCGATTATATTCCTACAAGAGAAGAACTCCTTTATTTTGTAAAAAATAAAGAGTTATATATAGTAAAAAATAATATAATTATAGGTATTGCAATTTATATAAAAAATGGAAACAATTATTACTTTAGACTCTCTTGTGTTCATCCAGACTATAGAAATGGATTTATTGGGTATATCCTTGCTTCAAATATTCCATCAGATGCTAATAAAGTAATCACTTGGGTTGATAATAACAATGAATCAGCAAAAAAATTAAATCTAGGTATTGGGTATAAACCTGATAACTTACAGAACCATATTTTTATAAAGCAATCTAAATAGGAGAAAAAATGGAAGAAAAAATCTATCAAATTATAGAAGAATCAATAAATGAAATAAATAAAGATTTAGATGAAAACATTATTTATAGTAAAGAAACAAAACTAATGTCAAAAGAGAGTGTATTAGATTCTTTTTCTTTAGTAAATCTTATTATAACGATTGAAACTAAGATTTCTAATGAATTTGATAAGCAAATTACACTTGTTAATGATAGTGCTTTTTCAAGAAAGAATAGTCCTTTTGTAACTGTAAAAAGCTTATGTAATTATATACTAGAATTACTGGAAAAATAATGAATATTCTAATAACAGGTACAAGCAAAGGGATAGGAAAAGCTATTGCGCAATATTATTTAAATAAAGGATATAATGTTATTGGAATAAGTAGAAGTGCTAAATCAATAGATGATGATAAATATACTCATATTTCTTATGATATTACAAATGATTTACATGATCTAATTTATAAAATAAAAAACATATGTCCTACTATTGATGTACTTATTAATAGTGCAGGGATAGCTTCTATGAATCACTTTTTATTAACTTCAAGTAAAAAAAATAATGATATTATAAATCTAAATTATAATGCTGTTTTTAATCTTACAAGAGAGATAGTACGTCTTATGACAAAATCAAAACAAGGTAGAATCATTAACTTCTCAACTATTGCCGTAGCCTTAAGTCTTGAAGGTGAAGCTTCTTATTCAGCTTCAAAAGCTGCTGTTGAGAGTCTAACTAAAACACTATCTAAGGAACTGGCATTTTATGGCATAACCGTAAATTGTATAGCTCCCTCACCTGTAGAAACAGACCTAATAAAAAATGTACCTAAAGATAAAATCAATAAAATACTAGAACAACAAGCAATTAAGAAGTTTACAAAAACAGATGATATTATAAATATAATAGACTTCTATATCTCAGTAAAAAGTAATATGATTACAGGGCAAATTATAAGACTTGGAGGAATAAATTGAAATTTATTTTAGAAAAAATAAAATCTTATAACTCAACTGCAATTATACAAAACTTCGAAGAAATCTCTTATAATACAATATATCAAGAATATCTTATAAAAAAAAACTTTCTCTTAGATTCTAGCATAAATAGTAGTAGCATTATTTGCGTAAAGGGAGAAACAAATCTTGATACAATTACTCTAATGCTAGCAATTATTGATATAGGAGCGATATATGTCCCGGTTAGTTCTTCTTGTGAAAACTTTGATAAATATATAGAAATTTCCGAATGCACCCATTTTATTTTATCTCCATATAATAATGTAATTAAAACCAATCATTTAATTAAACATACTGAACTAAAAAAGCTATGTGCTATAAAAGATCCTGGACTTATCTTTTTTTCTTCAGGAACAACAGGTGAACCAAAAGCTTCTTTACATAATTTAGCTCCTATGTTAAAAAAATATAATTCGTCTGGTAAAAAAATTATATCTATTTCTTTTCTTTTATATGACCATATTGGAGGATTCAACACCCTCTTATACAACCTTTCAAATGCTGGAACATTGATTTTACCAAGCGATAGAAGCGTAGATACAGTTTGTAATCTTATTCAAAAATACAAGGTTGACGTTTTACCTACTACACCCTCTTTTTTAAATATGTTATTAATATCAAAAACCTATAATCTATACGATTTAACTAGTTTAAAAATAATTACCTATGGTACAGAGCCTATGCCGGAGTCAACATTAAAAGCTATAAATAAAGCTCTTCCAAATATAAAACTAAAGCAAACCTATGGTCTTTCAGAATTGGGCATATTAAGAACAAAATCAGAAAATAATATTTCATTATTCATGAAATTAGGAGATGATACTCATCAAATAAAAATAATTAATGATATTTTATATATAAAATCTGAAATGGCAATGATTTGCTATTTAAATGCTCCCTCCCCATTTGATAAAGATGGATATTTTAATACTCAAGATAAAGTTGAAATAAAAGAAGGTAATATAAAGATACTAGGAAGAGAAAGTGATATTATAAATGTTGCTGGAGAAAAAGTATACCCAAGTGAAATTGAAAATGTAATAATTGCTGTTGAGGGAGTAGTAGATGTTCTAGTAAAAGGAGAAACTAATCCTATCTTAGGGAACATTGTCATTGCTTTAATAAATACACAGAATAAAGATACCGATAAACTTATAGAAAAAATTAAAAATACTTGTAAAGAAAATTTAGAAAAGTATAAAAGACCTTTTAAAATTATAATTACAAAAAATAATCTTTTAAATAAACGTTTAAAAAAACAAAGATAAAAGAGCTAAAGAAAATTCTTTAGCTCTTTTTAGGAATTGCATATAAAATTGTTTCTTCTTGTGTACACTCATAATGTCTAATTTTTAACTCATACTCTGGTACCCATTGCTTTAATAACAATGGTATACTCCATAAATCATCCCATTTATGATAAATTGAAATTGCAAGTTTTGGCTTATGTTCTTTAATCATATCCATACAACCAAGTAAAGCATTTACTTCAAAAGATTGAACATCCATTTTTATAAAAGT
>Ga0193955_1000081_pt1 | contig 60080 bp, 57 predicted proteins | sample BB_6_MG_FD_140343 | JGI IMG/M metagenome (GOLD analysis project Ga0193955, IMG submission 140343) | Microbial mat bacterial communities from the Broadkill River, Lewes, Delaware, United States - BB_6_MG | ecosystem: Environmental > Aquatic > Freshwater > River > Microbial mats | place: USA... | reverse complement strand
TTGCCCCGTGTCAGAATAAATTCTAACCTACATGGATATTTCAAATTCATTTCATATTTGACCGTAGATCCCGAGTTGCCTTAAATTATGTTGTTTCATGGTAACGCACTTCACTCAGCAAAAGTGTTACACCCAATGTAGGGGGGAATTTATTGCCCCGTGTCAGAATAAATTCTAACCTACATGGATATTTCAAATTCATTTCATATTTGACCGTAGATCCCGAGTTGCCTTAAATTATGTTGTTTCTTGATAATGCACTTCACTCAGCAAAAGTGTTACACCCAATGTAGGGGGTAATTCATTGCCCCATGTCAGAATAAATTCTAACCTACATGGATATTTCAAATTCACTTCATATTTGACCGTGATCCCGAGTTGTCTTAAATCGCTTTGTTTTTAAGATTCACCATCAACCATTGAATCAGTATTTCTTTAAAATCATCCGCATGAGATATAAAAGGCGCATGAGAGGCTTGCTTAAAAATATACACATCACTTTTTGGCGCGAGTTCATTCACTTTTTCTATCACTATTTTCGGCACTAAACTGTCTGCATGACCATACAGGCGCAAAAATGGCTGAGTTACGTTTTGCAATGTGTGTCTATAATCACTGCTTTCTAATAACGTTAAGGATTGATCAAGAGTAGCTTGACTTGCCATTTTCTGTTGAAAGACTAACTGACTAATTTTTTTTATATCTTGGCGAATATGCGGACTTCCCATTGCTTGAATTTTTAAAAAGCCATCAATAGTTTTTTCTATATTCACTTGCAGTTGCTGATGAAACGCAGCAAGTACATTTGCTTTTATTCCTGGCCATATTACCTGAATATTCTCTTCAACTTGCACCTTTTCCTCAATAAATCGAGGTGTACTTGCTACAGTGATCAAAGCCAATACTTTTTCAGGAAAGCGCAACGCCATTTCAGTTGCGACTAAGCCTCCAAGTGACCACCCCACATAAATGGCTGGCTTGGTAATTGTGTTAGTAATGCTCTGACAGATATTTGCTAAGGAATAAGGAGTTATATCTACACTAACATTCACACCAAAACCAGGTAAATCTAACGTAACAACATTAAAAAATTGAGTAAAGTCATCAGGTAAGCTTTCAATTAACGGCTGCCACACAGCAGAATTAAGCCCCCAACCATGAAGTAAAACTAACGGTATTTTTTCACTCGTTTCTAAAGGCTGTAAATCAGAAGAACTGGAAATATTGAGAGTTTCTGCCATGCTCATCTCTAAGGGAATAAATAAATGACGCCCATTTTACAAAACGGATGATAACAATGAAATGGCAAATAATAGAATGGCAAAGAAAAATTCAAAAACTGTATAGGCAGTTTTTATTGTCAGTAGGTCAATGTGACTTATGTGGTAACAATTTAAACAGTACGCCTACACAAGCACCAAGCCTCTGTCAGCAACCCGTATATCACCAAACATTAATCTGTTCATCCTGTTTTGCGGATTTACCACTTTTTAAACAAGAAATAATTCAAAATGACTTACTCAATTGGCCTGCAATAAATAAAGCTTTACCCAACATTCATTTTGATCATTTAATTTGTCTTGCACCTTATTTACCACCATTCACTCAATGGTTACCACAGCTGAAATATCAAGGAAGATTTGAACTGGCTTCACTGCTATCCAATTCACTGGCGCGGTTATTTACTGATGAACTATTAGCAAAATATATATCATCTATTGATCTTGTTATGAGCGTACCAATACACAGCCAAAAGTGGAAAATTCGTGGCTATAACCAAGCTCATTTGCTGGCAAAACCACTCGCTAACTATTTACAACTGCCCTATGATGAAACGGCTTTAATTCGGGTGAAAAACAATATCAGCCAAGTGGGAAAAACAGGTAATGAAAGACGAAATAATTTAGCAAAGGCTTTTAAACTAGCTAAAAAATTACCTTGTCATATTAAACACGTTATGTTGGTTGATGATGTGTTAACAACAGGCACTACAGCCAATGAAATTAGTAAAATATTAAAACACGCAGGTATTAATAAAGTTACCGTGACAACGGCCTGTTTAACACTACCAAAGCCCAATAATTAAGGCACTAATGAATTTATATTTATTAATGCCTTAATTTATTGTCGCACTAAAAGCTTTCGCAAAAAACAAGCTATTTGCCAATAACTTAGCGCTTCCTAACCAATAGCCTCGAAATGCTAAAACATCAGCAGTAGCAATAACACGACCCTTACCATAATCATGGGCAACAACGGCGGCATTATGCGATAAAAGATTAACTAAGTTGTTGTCAGCATAGCCACTCAATAATGGCTCAGCATTGTAAGTTGCTACGGTGATAAAAGATTGCTGTTCTGTATTCATCATTAAAGTGCTGTTTCTAAATAAGGGCAAACTTTTATTGTCATACCCAAAAGCAAGCGGATGTGAAGTATCAAGCGTTGTTTCGAAAATAGCCCCTGCTATGCGCTTTCTTGCACTAAGTTTCTTTTTATCTTGATAGTTGAGTTCACGACTATCAAACAGGTTATCAATTTGTTTTTTATTGATGAAATCAACAAACAATACATCTTCTTTAGTTAACCATTTTGCTGCACGTTTTTGCGCAAAAACAATACCGCCTTGCTTCAGCCACTGTTTTAATTGGCTTATGTTCTTGTCAGACAATTGACTATAATCGCCATCAACCAGTATTAAATGACTATAATTGGCTAACTCTATGTTAGCTAATCGTGAGTGTTCAATAATACTCACTGGTATGTGCAATGTCTCATCAAGATAATAACGAATTTCGCCCGCTTCATATTGCGAAATACCTTCTCCACCTAAAAGCAGCACTTTAGGCTGTGCTAACGAATGAAACGAATGGCTGCCAAAATCGATGCCTTGGCTAGTTAAACCACTCTGGATGGTAAACAGTGAAATATTTTCCTTCGTTGCCAGTTCGGCAAGATTTTCCCGCCAATTTTCAGCTACTTGAATACCAGCTGGAATAATAACCGTGCCACTAGCAAATGTTCTTTCTTGGCCTTTAATTTGGCTAACAAAACTGCGGGTTGCCACTTTAGCTTTAATATTTTTATTTTGTAATTGGTTTAATAATTTTGGGGCCAAAAAATGATGCCATTCAAATGCGTAAGCATAATCTTCATTGCTGGTATTTATTTTACTTACATTAACTATATCGTTAATTGACCAAGCTTTTTTTGCTAACGACAATCCCCATGTACTGTCTAATGCTTGAAAATCAATATTCATTGCCAGTGGCATAGTCCAACCCGAAACATCATAAAAAGTGTTATCTGGGAAGTCTGTTCTTTGCTCAAACAATGCTTGAATTAAACGATACTGACTTTGTGCCAATGGCACATAATAGCTGTTTTCTTTACGATAGTTCTTGCCTTTATAACTGAAATCATCACTCAATTGAAAAACATTAATTTGATGTTGAGATAATTTTTTCAATAATGCATTCAAACGGTAATTATCTTTTGTTTCACTGAACAAATAACCATCAAACTTTTCTTTTTTTGCTTGGTATAGAGCTTGCTGATAAAAGTCTTTTTTATACGCTTTAAGTACATCACGATTTTGCCACGCACCTTCAATGGTTGAAAGTGATGTTAAAACATGATTTTGAATACCATATTCAAAGGTAAGCAAACCGTTAATCGTCTCTTGTTGCATACCTCGTGCGCTAGCCTGCTCAAATAAAATACCTACACCACCATTAATGTCGGGGTAAGTAGAGCCTTTACCATAATAGAAATCGTCAAAACTTTCTTCGCTATAATATAAACGCTGTGCTTTGTCTAATGCCTTTGCATGAAATTTTGCTAACGCTTTAGTTAAGGTAATATTTTGCTTTGGTGTCAATGGGTTTGTTCTACTAGCAATACCAGGTTGAAAGAAATAACTGCTGTTAGCTCCCATTTCATGATAATCACCTACAACATGAGGTTGATATTGATGAAAATATTTTAGTCTATGCTCACTCTCTTTTTGCGTTAACAGTAACCAATCACGGTTGAGATCAAACCAAAAATGATTCGTTCTTCCACTGACCCAGCCTTGATGGTGCTCAATATGTTCAGCATCACTATTCTCTGCTGACCCACGATAGGTTGTAACCCAATTAACAAACCTATCCATACCATCAGGATTAATACTCGGCTCTAATACAATAATAGTATTAGCCAATAAATTTTTTATGGTTTGCTCTTCAGTGGCCGCTAAATAATAGGCGACTACCATCGCCGCATTAGCGCCGCTTATTTCATCTCCGTGAACACTATAACCAAGCCAAATAACTAAAGGGTCATCAGATAATTTAACACTTTCACTTTGATAGGGCACCTGCCGTTGAGCAAGAATATTGTCTAAATTTTCAAGATTTTCAGGACTTGAAATAGTCACTAAAAATTGTTCTCGTAACTGTGACGTGCGGCCAATACTCGTTGTTTTAATTCGAGTTGAATGCTGCGCTAGCTTATTAAAATACGCTTTTAATTGATCATGTCTTAAATGACGTTCTCCAATATAGAAACCCAAAGTTTCACTCGGTACAGGTATTTTGGTGTTAAACGTTGCCTGCTCAGGCAAATACTTTTGTACGGGTTGAGCCCACAAAAAGCAACTTGGTAACAATAAAAATAAAAAAGTAAAAGCGCGATACAATGACATAATAAATCCTGATTTGATGAACCGTAATAAAATAACAAATAAAAGCATAAAAATCATTAGCACATCACAAGATTGCAGCGTAAAATGTCCATACTTGAGTAAAATACTCAAGTATACCCAAGCCTTTTGGTTCTCACTGATATTATCTTGTGAGTATTGTATTTTGAGAAGGTTTGAGTATATTCTGTTTCAAAATAAAGCAAACAAGCGAGTTACCGTATTATGATCACTATATCACCCACAGCCCAAGAGCACTTTATTAAACTGCTTTCTCAACAAGCAGAGGGCACCCATATTCGTGTATTTGTTGTTAATCCTGGAACGGCTAAAGCCGAGTGCGGAGTTTCATATTGCCCTGCTGATGCAGTAGAGCCTGACGATATAGAATTACCTTTCGACGGTTTTTCAGCCATGGTTGATGCCGATAGTAAAAGTTATTTAGAAGAAGCTGAAATTGATTTTATTACTGACCAAATGGGTTCTCAACTAACCTTAAAAGCGCCTAATGCAAAATTACGTAAAGTAGCAGATGATGCGCCATTATTTGAACGAGTACATTACTTTTTACAAGCCGAAGTTAATCCTCAATTAGCTGGGCATGGCGGTGAATGTACCTTAGTAGAAATCACTGATGATGGTTATGCTGTATTACAATTTGGTGGTGGCTGTAACGGCTGTAGCCAAATTGATGTTACTGTAAAAGATGGTATTGAAACACAGTTAATTGATATTATGGGTGGCGAAATAAAAGGCGTTAGAGATGTTACTGAACATCAACGCGGTGACCATTCTTATTACTAAAACCTGCTGATTTTCAATAAAGCTTATGTATAATTTGCTCGCTAGATTAGGCCAAAACCCCAAACGAAGTTTAACAATTTTTTTATGTGGATTTGGCCTTTTTATCGTGGGGTTATGCTTTATTGCTGTGGGTTACTTTTATCACCACTTATGGCAGGTTCTCGGTATTATCATCATAGTGTTTGCCTGCATAATTGCTGCTTGGGGGTATTTAGGAATATTTGCAAATCGTTGGTTTACTATTCTTAATAGAAATAAACCTAAACGGCATCCTACTACGACAAATAAAATACCATGATCCACTTCATCCAAAAATATTGGCTTATGCTAACTTGTTTACTCATTGCTAGCATTTCAACATTATCATTATGGCCCGCCGCATCTTTACCCAATGTACCTGGTACAGACAAAACACACCATTTTATCGCTTATGCGGCATTAATTTTTCCTACAGTAATAAAACAACCTAAAAATACTGTTTTTATTGTCATTGGATTTATTGCTTTTAGTGGTGCAATTGAATTAATTCAACCTTATGTTAACCGATATGGCGAATGGCTAGACATGCTAGCAAATACCTTAGGCTTACTCTGTGGTTGGATTTTGGCAAAGATAACCTTATACATTTGCCAAAAAACAACTTAATAGAAGGATAAAAGATTGAGATATGTTGACGCTTATCAAGCCTATCAATAAAAAATCAACTAGAATACATTTAAAGACTACATAAGGTAACCAGCATGGAAACAGTTAAACACCACCCAAAACATTTTTGGCAAAAAATAATGACAATCGTAGCCAACATCAGTTTTGCCTGCGCAGCCATTGGTGTGGTGATAACACTACTCTATATTGGTGAAGTAACTGAAGAATATAAAGCAGCAATGGGCGCTATTACCTTCATATGCTTTGCTATTGGTATTGTTTTAAAAGCTATGGGTAGTACTAGTATTCCTAATTTAAAACCCAAAAAAGATTGATTAAAGCTTGGATTAGATTATATTCTAACCATAACCTCTATTTTGTTAGGTATTATAATGAAAAAAAGCTGTTTTAGCCTATCGCTTTTATAAGAGAGACTTCATGAAATTAATGCTTGCTGTCATACTTTTGCTTTTCATTCATGCATCGACTTTTGGTGCCGTCATTTTACAATATCACCATGTCAGTAATACAGCACCTAAAAATACAAGCATAACACCAACACAATTTGAGGCTCACTTAACCTACCTAAAAGAACACAATTTTAACGTAGTACCACTATCACAAATTATAGAAAAAATTAAAAACCAGCAACCTATTAAAGATAAAACTGTCGCAATTACCTTTGACGATGCTTATGTTGATATACTAAATCATGCAACGCCTTTACTTGACCGATTTGGCTACCCTTATACTATTTTCGTTAACCCTGATACTATAAATCAAAATTTCCCCTCTAATCTGTCTTGGTCACAACTAAAACCTTTAGCAGACAAAGGGGTTATTATTGCCAATCACGGCTTTGATCATAGCTCGGTTATTCGGGGAGAAAATAATTTAACCCAAGCTCAATGGTTAGCTAAAGAAACTGAATTATTATTAAAAGCTGAATCAATAATTAAGGAAAAAACAGGCCAAAGTTGGCGATATTATGCTTATCCATACGGAGAGTATGATCCTGAAATACAAAACTGGGTAAGAGAGAATAACTTCATAGCCTTTTCACAACAATCTGGCGCTGTAGGTTTATATACTGATTTAACGAGTGTGCCACGTTTCCCTGCATCTATGCCATACGACGAAATTGAAAGTTTACGAGATAAGTTAAATTCCTTACCTCTTACTATCCAATTAAAAGGCAATAATACTGAAACTATTGTGCGACACAAACAAGTATCCAAACTGTCTTTTACTGTTGAAGTAGATGATTTTAATAAATCAGATTTTAACTGTTATATTTCTGGACTGGGTAAACAAAAAATAAAATGGCAAGACAAGAATTACGTCACTATACATTTTAACAGTCACTTACCTACGGGTAGGGTTCGTTGTAATTGTACAGCGGCTAGTATAAGTAAACCTGGCCGTTTTTACTGGTACTCAAAACCTTGGTTTGTGTTAGAAGAAGATGGCGGATGGTACCCACTTTAATTGCATCATTAATTACGATTATTAATACAGTGCGACTATTTTCTGATAATCACTCAATAACTTATCACTATCAATACTAGGGACTTTTCCTACGGCTTGTTCTGGCTTAAAAATAGCCGTAATTTTACCATCAGGGTTAATCAATACTATCGATGCACTGTGATCAACTAAATAATCTTCATCTTTACCACTTATCGCATACATTAACCCCAAATTACGTGCAAAAGGGAAAAGTGCTTCATGTCCCCCTCTTAACGCAATAAACTCAGCATTAAAATAAGCAATATACTGACTTAATTTTTCTTGGGTGTCTCGCTGTGGATCAACACTCACCAACAACACTTGGCTATTAGCAGCAATCGCTTTGAGATCATCATAAATAAAACCTAAATTTTGTAAGGTTGTAGGACAAACATCAGGGCAAGATGTGTAACCAAAAAAAATCAACGACCATTTACCATTGAACTGTTCTTTAGAAAATAACTGACCATTATGGTCGGTTAATTCAAAGGGCTTTACCTCTCTTGGCTGTTGATAATGAAGCGCATACTCCGGCTGAGGTAGCTCATTAACCTGTTGAAAAGTCAAGGCACCAATAATAACGGCACATAACCCAGCGATGTAAATAACAAATTTTCTCATAACTAAGTAATTCTATCCTACGGGTAATAAATAATGATCGAGCAATAAAATGATGAACAACACCATTAAATGAATAATCGAAAATTTAAACGTGTCCATAGCCGTATTCTTATCAGCATTAAATTTTAACTTCCATGCGTAACCAAAGAAAATTAAGTTTAATACCACGGCACCAATCAAATATAACCAATTGCTCATACCCACCAAATAAGGTAACAAGCCCACAATAAACAATAACACGGTATAAAACAAAATTTGGGTTTTAGTAAAGTTAATACCGTGCGTTACGGGTAACATAGGAATGTTTACTTTCGCATACTCGTCTTTACGATGAATAGCCAATGCCCAAAAATGTGGTGGCGTCCAAGTAAAAATTAACAAGACTAATAATAATGCGTGTGGGTGAATTTCATTTGTCATTGCAGTCCACCCCAGCAAAGGTGGAATAGCGCCAGCTAAACCGCCAATAGTAATATTTTGTGGTGTAGCGCGTTTTAAATATAAGGTATACACAAAACTATAACCCACTAAGCCTGCAAGTGTTAAAAATGCAGTTAATGGATTAACCAACGTATAAAGTAATATAAAGCCTAATAAAGCAATACTAACAGCAAATACTATTGCATTATACGCTGTTATTCTTCCTTCAGGTAAAGGACGATTATGTGTTCGCCCCATAATAGCATCTATTTTTTCGTCAACAATATGGTTTATTGCCGCTGCTGCTGAAGATAATAAGCCTATCCCTAACATAGCAGGTAAAAATAATTGCCATGGTAATCCTCCAGGCACTGATAAACTCATACCTACAACAGCTGTTAGTACCAATAAAGCAACTACTCTAGGCTTGGTAATATCATAATATGCACGCCATTTAGGTATTATTAAGGACGTCATTTGTGTTTCATTTATAGCTTCATCAGACATAATATTTCCTATTCTATCGCTTATATTTTGCAGCGGATACGGTAAGTCAGACTAATCAATGCCATCAACAAACAAACAGCAACAACATTATGACCAACCGCAATTGACAACGGCAATGAAAACAAAACATTAGAAATGCCAAGTAATACCTGGCTAGTTAATGCTAAACCAACAAGTATCACAGTGGGTTTTAACGTATTAGTGCTATCTTTAAGATAAATCATCACAACAAGCCACACTAAGTAAAGGGTTGTTACAATAGCGCCAAAACGGTGCATTACATGTATGGTAACGCGTTCTTCGTGCTCTAAATGACCAAATTCATAACTTTCTCGCTCAGGTGGTATTAATTTGAAAGCGTTTGTAAAGTCAATATGGGCTTGCCACCCTGGTTGACAAATAGGTAATTCAACACAACTTAATGCAGCATAATTTGACGAAGTCCAACCGCCTAACGCTATTTGACCCACCAAAATAATAATACCTAACAAAGCATACCTGCTATATTTTTTTACCGACAATGCTGACTTCGGTTTTTGCTTTGGCCATAAGCGTAAATAAAGTAGAAACAGCAAACATAGTGTTGTAAAGCCACCCAATAAGTGCCCCATCACCACAACAGGCATCAATTTCATGGTCACTGTCCACATTCCTAATGCCGCTTGAAAAATAACAACCAATAGAATACACAGTGGCAACCACAAAGGGGTTCCTTGTTTACGGTTTTTAAACGACAAAAAAGCAATCGCCAAAATAAGCAAACCTAAGGTGCCAGCAAAATAGCGGTGAATCATTTCATTCCAAGCTTTTTCTGGTTCAATCTGATGCTCAGGATAAGCTAACTCGGCTTTGGCAATTTGCTCTAAGGTTTCTGGTACATCAATGAAGCCATAACAGGTGGGCCAATCTGGACAACCTAAACCTGCATGCGTCAATCGTGTATACGCACCTAAAGCAACAACCACAAATGCCATTAAAATGCTAATAAACACTAATTTTCTAATAACACTGCTTTGCTGAGTAGACAAGACTTGCTCATTCATACTAACCAACCTTTGAGTATTTAAGCAGCTTTTTCATATCGGCCAAAATCTGTTTACCAAACTGTGGTAATTGCTCAGTATTATCGGGAATTTGATGACTTAAAAACACATTACCCAGCGGGTCAACAATGAAAATTTGAGATTGGTTGATAATATTATTGCCTTTAGTCGGCATTGACATTAACTGCCATTGACTTCCTGAAAGATGTTGTCTTTGATCTACGGATAGATCTTTATGAGATAAAGCAACAGGAATAACTCTAGGCTTGTCCTTGCCTAAGGCGATATAAGTATTATGAACAACAGAAAGTGTTTTTTGGCAATCAACCTCACAGTTCGTAGGGAGGTTATATACAATTAACCAATGATGAGTAAATGTTGCTGGATCTAATCCTAAATCTTCTAACGTTAATTCATTGGTTAACAACGTACCTTTATTAGTAACGCCTGTGGCTAGCCACTGTCCGTCTAATGCAAATTTAGCCAATATAATTGGCAGAACAAAAATAGCAATCATCAAGAAAAAGCTTCGTCGATTCTTTTTTTGAATATCTTTTGTTTGAGCAACTAAAGTTTTATCTTGCATTGAACTCATACTAATCCGCCTTAACTTTATTTATATTATTGCTTTTATTCTTTACTCTATTACCACCAAATTTAGCCCATAGCATCAGTAATAACCAAGCAAGTGCCAGACTGAACCATTGAAAAGCATATGCGCGATGTTTTTCTGGTGGCATAACAATCGGCTGCCAATTTTTTTCAAAGCCTACGACTTCATTTTTGTCTACATACACAATAAAGGGCAAGAGTGGGCGATTAATTATTACAGAAAATTTATCTAGTTCAATTTGCTGTACTCGTAATGGCCAAGTTACTTTTGAAAACACCTGCTCTTGCAATAAAATACCTTTTTCAATTAAACGAACATTGCCTTTAAACTTTTGTCTACCACGCAGTGCTGTAATGTTAGGTAATTCATCCCTGTTGATTGAGCCTTGTACCCAGCCTAAATTTATCAACACTGCATTTTCTTTTGTTCTAGCAACCTGATATACACGATATCCTAAACGCCCTTTATTCACTTGGTTGTCTAATAAAAACAACTCTTTTTCATTAAATTCACCATCAATAAAAACAGGATAATCATTAATGTCAGACTCACTATCCGTTGAAAGTGCGAGTACCCGTGTTAACGATACTGGCTTTTGGTTACTTAATTTTTCAATTTTCGCTAATCGTTGTTCCTTTTCTAATGCCCTAGCACTTTGCCACAAGCCAAGCTTTACTAATGCTGAAAAAACAAGCACAGTAACAATCAACCACAGTAAATTAAACTTAGTGATGTTGCTTTTTTTCTGTTCTTCTAAAATATAAGAAGTACTACTTGGCATTAAAAAAAGTCCTTACAACGCGCTAATTCTTAGGGTACAAGAGTATGTTATTTAAAATCGTTATCATCGCATTAATGATATTTATGGTTTACAACCTGTTTCGCGCTTTACTCCTTATGAACAAAAAACCAGATCCAAACCAACCTTCTATGACGAAATATATTGGCCGTAGGCTTTTGGTCTCCGTTGCTATCGTAGTATTACTACTGATAGGCTTATTCACTGGATTAATCACCCCAAACCCAAGACCTTATTAAAATTCGATCAGTTATATCTCTTATGTACTTTATCGATTTAATCTATTCATGCTAAGCTAAATTCGCTAGAGCAAAATGAAGACACGAAGTTGATGCTAGTCAATATGTAATCTTCGATGAAACTATAGTGGCTTTAGTAACGCATTAACAATTAAAGAATGTAGACAAATACAAAGAGTAATACCCACACCACATCAACAAAGTGCCAATACCAACTTGCTGCTTGAAATGCAAAATGATTATTTGGCGTAAAATGCCCCTTTAACACTCTGAAAAACATTACTATTAGCATAATGCAACCGAGTGTTACATGCATACCATGAAAGCCAGTTAGCATGTAAAAGGTATTACCATAAATTCCACTGGTTAAATACAATTGCATTTCATCAGAATAGCCATGGGCATATTCTTGTATTTGAAAGAAAATAAACGCTAAGCCTAATATAATAGTGAGCCCTAACCAGGCTTTTAATTGTGGACGATTATTGTTCTCTAACGCGACATGAGCAAAGTGAGCCGTAATCGATGAGGTTAATAACAACACCGTATTCAATAACGGTAAGCCATACCATCCCATACCTGTAGTTTCAGTACCACCAGGGGTTTTAGTTAATGGCCATGTTGCTGTAAATTCGGGCCACAATACAGCACCTGTCATGGCATTATTTCCTGCACCATCTAACCAAGGTACTGAGAACGTGCGTGCATATAATAAAGCCCCAAAAAATGCCGCAAAAAACATAACTTCAGAAAAGATAAACCAACTCATACCCTGTCTAAAGGAATGATCCATCTGGTGACTATACTTTCCTGCCATCGATTCATTAATAACATTACTAAACCAACCGACCACCATATAAATAACCAAAGCAATACCAGCTAATAATATATATCCGCCAAAGCCGCTTGTTTCGTTTTTAATGTCTGTCACATAATTAGCGGCACCAATCGCAATCATAAATAATGCCACGGCACCGACTATTGGCCAGTGACTTTGTGCTGGTACATAATAACTTTCGTATTCTTTTGTTGTCATTTTGGTTCCCTCTCTATTATTCTATTTACCTCTGATAGCTACAATAGCTAACAAAGTTATCAATGCTTTAAGAATTTTCTTTACCGCTAATGTCATACAAGGTGTATGACAACGTCAGTGTGTTAATCTCAACAGGTAGCTCACGGTCAACATAAAACTGTAAGCCCATCTTTACTTCTTCACCCGCTTTTAGCGGCTGTTGTGTAAAGCAAAAGCATTCTATTTTTTGAAAATATCCAGCGGCCAACCCAGGAGAAACAGAGGGGACTGCTTGGCCGACAATATCGTATTGTGATATATTTTTAGCGTAAAAATTTACAAACTTCATTTCACCAGGATGCACTGATACTTCATTGATTACAGGTTCAAATTGCCAAGGAATTCCCTTAGCCATTCGTGTAATAAACTGCACTTTTACGGAACGTGATGTATCAATACCATCATCCGTATACAATGCAGCAACTGTATTAGTTTTACCATTTAGCCCCGTAATATCACAAAAAACATCATACAAAGGCACTAATGCAAAGCCAAAACCAAACATAGCAAAAACCACCAAGACTAGCTTTTTAATAACTTGGCTATTGCTTGGTTTATTTGTTCTATGTGCCGTCCCGTTACTCATTTTCAGTGCTTATCCTCATTGATTGGCGGTGGAGTGCTAAAAGTGTGATATGGCGCTGGGCTTGCTACTGTCCATTCTAATCCCTCTGCCCCATCCCAAGGTTTGGCAGGAGCTTTTTCACCACCTCTGATACATTTAATCACTACCGCTAAGAAAATTAACTGCGATAAACCAAAAGCAAACCCACCTATACTGACCCATTTATTAAAATCAGCAAACTGCAAGGCATAGTCTGGTATACGACGTGGCATTCCTGCTAACCCTAAGAAGTGCATAGGGAAAAACAATAAATTTACCGAAATTAACGAACACCAAAAATGCCACTTTGACAGGGTATCGCTATACATATGCCCAGTCCATTTAGGTAACCAAAAATAAGCACCCGCATAAATAGAGAACAGCGATCCTGTTACTAATACATAATGAAAGTGAGCCACCACAAAATAAGTATCATGGTATTGAAAATCAACAGGGGTTAACGCCAACATTAATCCTGAAAAACCACCAATTGTGAATAAAATTACAAATGCGATCGAAAACAACATGGGGATTTCAAAAGTCATAGAGCCACGCCACATCGTAGCAACCCAGTTAAATACTTTAACGCCTGTTGGTACCGCAATTAACATGGTGCAATACATAAAGAATAGTTCACCAAATAACGGCATTCCCGTCGTAAACATGTGATGAGCCCAAACAATAAATGACAACAAAGCGATAGAAGCTGTTGCATAAACCATTGAACTATAACCAAATAATTTTTTACGCGCAAAAGCTGGAATAATCGTTGAAACAATGCCAAATGCAGGCAGTATCATTATGTAAACTTCTGGGTGTCCAAAGAACCAAAAAATATGTTGGAACATGACGGGATCGCCACCACCTGCGGCATCAAAAAAGCTGGTACCAAAATAAGTATCGGTTAGCAGCATCGTTACCACGCCAGCTAAGACTGGCATGACCGCAATAAGCAAATAAGCCATAATAAAAAAGGTCCATACAAACAATGGCATTTTCATGTACGTCATACCTGGGGCACGCAAATTCATAATGGTCACAACAATATTAATTGCGCCCATAATTGAAGATATACCCATAATATGAACGGCAAAAACAAAAAATGCTGTACTACCGTTTGAATACGTTGTTGAGAGTGGTGCATAAAATGTCCAACCAAAATTTGGTGCACCACTTTCCATAAAGAAAGAACTAATGAGAATGGCAAACGCAAAAGGTAATATCCAAAAACTCCAGTTATTCATTCTTGGTAAAGCCATATCTGGCGCACCAATCATCATAGGCAGCATCCAGTTCGCAAAACCTGTAAACGCTGGCATAATCGCACCAAACACCATGATCAATCCATGAACTGTAGTTAACTGATTAAAAAAATCAGGTTCCACAATTTGCAAACCTGGCTGAAATAATTCAGCTCGGATCACCATGGCAAGTGCTCCGCCTGTTAACAGCATAATAAAAGAAAACCATAAATATAATGTGCCGATGTCTTTATGATTTGTCGTAAATAACCAACGCTTTAGCCCTGTCATTTTATGATCATGATGCTCATCGTGATGCACTTCATCAAGCGATTCATTTATTGTATTTGTTGTCATTTTTTACTCCCCGCTTGCCGCTTTAACATCAGAACTTTGCACTAAATCACCCGTGTCATTGCCCCATGAGTTTCGTTCATACGTAACCACTGCTGCAATTTCTTTCAAACTCAATTGCTTACCAAATGGCGGCATCATGTTTTTACCGTGTAATACTAAAGCAATATGATTTTCAACAGTCCCTTGAGTAGCTACTGCACTACCTTTAAGCGCTGGAAATGTAGGCGGCAAGCCTAAACCAGTAGGTTGATGACAAGCTGCACAATAAGCCATATAGGTAGTTTCACCCAACTGCATTAACTCTGCTTTACTCATAGAAGCACTTAAAGAGGCTTTTTCAGCATCAGCCGCTTTGGCGGTTAACTCATGTTGCTCTGTCAACCACGCGTCATAATCTGCGCTGGATTTAACATCAACAACAATAGGCATAAAGCCATGATCTTTGCCACAAAGTTCTGCACATTGGCCGCGATAAATACCTGGCTTATCTACATTCGTCCAAGCTTCATTAATAAAACCTGGGTTAGCATCTTGCTTAACCGCAAATGCAGGTACCCACCATGAATGAATAACATCGTCTGAGGTAATTAAAAAACGAACTTTTTTATTGGCAGGAATAACTAATGGCTTATCAACTTCTAACAGGTAATCTTTCCCTTTAAGTACACCGTTACCATCAAAACTACCATTATGATTTTCATATTGTTCCCGAGGGGTTGATAGCACTGAATAGTACTCTATATTTTGATCAAAATATTTGTAATGCCATTTCCACTGTGAACCAGTAATTTGAATAGTAACATCGGAATTATCATTATTTTCCATGTCGATTAGTGTGCTAGTTGCCGGAACGGCCATAGCGATGAGTATAATGACAGGAATTGCAGTCCAGAGTATTTCTACTGTTGTGCTTTCATGAAAATCAGCTGCTTTTGCACCTTTTGATTTACGATAAAAAAACATTGACCAAAACATAGCGCCAAATACGACAATACCAATAGCGGTACAAATATACAGGGCTAGCATATGTAAACCGTATACTTCCCTACTAACCGCGGTTACTCCTTTAGTCAGATTTATCTGTGCCTCCGACCAAGCTGAACAAGAAAAAAAGCTTGTAAAAAAAAGCCCGACTCCCATCCACCAACGTTGATTACTTTTACTCACTCAACCTCTCCTCTATCAATACCTATTCATTGAAAATAGCTTGGTTAGCATTTTCTTTAAAACAGGGTATAGAAAACAGAAAGCAGCAATGTACATCACAACTCATTGAACTGATTATCTGTTAATTTAGTTATTATTATTTTTCTAATTAAGCGCTTATTAATTAGTAAAGCACATCATTTAAATTTTATTAAATTAACCGACGTAAATAGCCAACTCATCTATAGTGAATAGTTAAACATTCACTATAGGCGTAGAATCAACGTATTGACGTCTTTTTATACAGTTTTGCTAGTTATTTTTTGTTCAACCTCCCCTTAAGAATCGCTCAAAACTTGATCTAGGTCAAACAATTATTATGATAAAAGTCAAAAGGATGCCAGTTTTTCAACTAGAGTATTAACTCAAAAACAAGCCTACCTCTTGACAGATATAGGCTAGGGATATTCTACCTATAAATAAAATAAAAAAATGAATAAGAGATACAGCAACTAACTGGGATTATTAGGAATTTAGTAGAAGAAAATTGAGAAAGAGCGCATAAAAAGAAATAAACCGAGAATACAAAAACGCATTATCGCTAAAAAATTTAGCGATAATTCAGAAAGTCAGTGTATGGATAAAGCAAATGAATAAAGTAAGTTTTGTGAAAAATACTACATCCAACTTCCATTACGGATAATACCAACAGCTAACCCTTCAATATTAAATTCTTGACTGGTAAGATCTACTTTTATTGGTTCAAAACTCTCATTTTCTGCATGTAAATAAACAATATTACCATCACGTTTAAAACGCTTAACAGTAACATCATTCTCAACTCTTGCAACAATGACTTGACCATTTTGTACATCAGTAGTTTGATGCACCGCCAATAAATCGCCATCTAAAATGCCAATATCTTTCATGCTTTCACCATTTACCCGAAGTAAATAATCGGCGGCAGGATGAAACAAGTTCCCACTCATTTGGTAATGATCTTCAACATGCTCTTGAGCTAATATAGGTTCACCTGCTGCAACTCTACCAATAAGTGGCAATCCTGCTTCTTCAATAAATTGCTCGGCTAAACGTATACCGCGGGAAGTCCCAGGTATCATTTCAATATACCCTTTTTTTGCTAAGGCTTTTAAGTGTTCTTCTGCAGCATTCGCTGATTTAAAGCCAAAAAAGTCTGCAATTTCAGCCCGCGTTGGGGGCATACCTGTTTCTTGGATATTTTCTTTAATAAGATCAAAAATTTGTTGTTGGCGGCTCGTTAAAGGCTTTAATTCATTTATCATTGACATACGCTTTTCCTTTCTAGGCAAAGTCCTGTATTTATTTACAACTGTTAGTATATACAGCAACAAAATAAATGCAAGGCTTTAGTCATATACCCAAACCACCTCATCAAGGTCTAAATTTAATATAAATGACTAAAATATATCTTTTATATCTTTGTTGTCTTATTCGTTATATCGTTAAGCATTACTAACATATAACGAGGAATAAATATGAATAAGAAACTTTCATTTATGGCTTTATCACTTACAGCATTATTAAGTTTAGGTGCTTGTAGTGATGATAAACCCAAAACAACTGGTGAAAAAGTTGACGAGGCTATTTCAAAAACTAAAGATGTTGCTAAAGACCTTGGCGAAAAAGCCAAAGATGTGGGTGTACAGGCTAAAGAGGCTGCTATTGATGCTACCGAAAAAGCAAAAGAAATGGCTAGCGATGCGAGTGATAAGGTTAAAGAAGCAGCTAAAGGTGCTACCGAAAAAGCAAAAGAAATAGCAGCTGACGCCGGAGATGTTATCGAAGACGCCTGTGAAAAGGCTAAAGAAAAATTAGATGTTGCAGATCCTGACTGTTAAGGGTTCACCTGAAATTTACGTCTATCATAAGTAAAAAATAACGCACAATCATAAAGTACTATATACACTATATAGTACTTACATTATCTAAAGGTGTTGTTTGAGATAATATTGTTTGAAATCGATTCATTCTAGAAAACTAACCTCCCGTTAATTTTAAATTCAAACCTACCCTAACTACAATTGAACCACAGGTTTTTCGCTATAAAATTTTTATTCCTACACTAAATATTACGAGATAGTCATTCATTTAAAAAAATCATCATAATTTAAATGAAAAATCAGCATATCTTAAGTTAAATTTGCTATGTTATTTACTTAACCTGAACTCGGGTTAATGAATGTTAAATTAATTACATTAAATATTAATTTTTAATAGGTTGAGATGCTTCACTGTTTAAGAAGCTAATTTTTATTTCTCAGTATTGATAGTTTTATGTATATCAAGGCGGATTTGGTGCTCCAATAGCTGGCTATTGGCAACAAAATCAACGTAGATAGGCGAAAAAATAGCTTGCTGAGTAGCTTTGCTTAACCCGAGTTGAGGTAACTTAATATTCACCATGGTAATTTCACGTTGAAAATATTAATTATTGAAGATTCGACTTCGCTTAGAAGAAGTTTGAAAATTGGTCTGTCAAACCTTGGGTTTACTGTCGATGACACAGGTGACGGCTCTGAAGGATTGAGTATGGCTTTGGCGGGTGATTATTCCTTACTGATTCTTGACTTAATGTTACCTTCTGTTGATGGCACCGCAATATTGAAAGCCATCAGAAAAGCGAATATAGATATTCGTGTATTAATTTTATCTGCCCGTGATCTTACCGAAGATAAAGTAGCAGGTTTACTTAATGGTGCTGATGACTATTTAACCAAGCCTTTTTCATTTGATGAACTCCATGTGCGCTTGCTGTGTTTAATGCGCAGAGGCACTTTAAACATCAGTGATAGTAAAGTCATTATTGGCCAATTTTCGTTAGACCTACATTTAAAACAATTGCGATGTAAAGGTGTTGATGCAAATTTAACACCTAATGAATATAAGTTAGTTGAATGCTTATTTACCAATCAAGGCAAGGTTGTCTCACCAGAGAAACTAAGTGAATACTTGGCGGGTCAATATGATGCAGTAGCAAAAAATTCAATTGAAGCACACCTTTCAACAGCGAGAAAAAAAGTAAGATATATTGGGGTTGATTTACCCATAAGAACAAAACGTGGTTTCGGTTATTATGTTGAGAATTGATAATGAACTCGATTAAGAAAAAGCTTAGTCGATATATCTCAATATCTATGTCGATACTGCTCGTTTCGCTATTTTTTATGATTGATATCAGCGTTGATACTTGGATCAGCAACGAATTTGATCGTGCCATGGTAAATAAGGCAGGTTTACTCGAAACGTTAATTAATGAAAATACTCATGGTGTAGAGTTTGCTTTTGCAGACGAGTTTATGCCTGAGTTTTCAGGAAAAAATGATCCTGAATATTTCCAACTATGGCATGGAAATAATACCTTTGAACGTTCAAAAACCTTAAGCCTTTTTGAAAATCATGAACTGACAAAAATAGATATCAGTTTGAATGAACACTCAATAACGGATATTACCTTACCTGACGGACGCTCAGGCAGAATGTATTTTACACAATTTAAACCTCAAATCCATACCGATATTAGAGAAGCGCAAGGCGACAAGCTTGTCAGTTTTATCAAAGCACAAGAACCAATGTTTTTAGCCTATGCCTTAAGTAAAGAAGGCTTGAATCAAGTACTCTGGTTTGTTGATATTATTTTTATATTTACGTCAGTTATTGCGGTTTTTGCAGTACGAATCATTGTTTTTAATGTGGTTGAACGTGGTTTAATACCATTAGATATTTTAAATAGTGAACTTAAAGAAATTAATTTAAATTCAGACATTAGTACCCTATCTACCGCTAAATTACCTGAAGAACTAATAGCTATTGCCGAGGGTATTAACCGTTTTATAAGTGAAAACAAAAAACTATACTCACGAGAAAAGCGCATAACTTCTGATATTGCGCACGAGTTAAAAACCCCCATAACAGAGTTACTTAATTTAAGCGAAGTCGCCATAAAATTTCCCCACGAAAAGCAATTAACCGAAAATTTTAAAGAAGATGTACTCGCTATTACCAAACGATTGAAAAATATAGTTAACAGCATACTTTTACTACAAAAAAGCACCAGTAAAACTGACATTAAAATAGAGAAGGTTGACCTTGCAACATTGATTGACTCCATTATTGCCATGGAAAATAAGGTAAACAGAGAAATAATTTTTCACTCAAATAAACAACGCTATACCATTCAAACGAATGAATTTGCTTTAGCAACGATACTGAAAAACTTACTTAATAATGCAATTTTCTACAGCCCAAAATCAACTCCCATTAACATTACTATCGAACCTTATTTAGCCACCGAGCGAGTCATAATAAGCATTTCAAACATTAGTAATATTACTTACTCAGAAGAAGATTTAGCTCTATTCTTTGAACCTTTATGGCAAAAAGATTCTGCTAGAACATCTGCTGAAAGGTATGGGTTAGGTTTGTCCATTGTTAAATCATATTGTGACAATATTAACGCTGATTTATCGGTAAAAACCGAGAAAAATAAGCTTATAATTTTAACACTCATATTATAATATCGGCTCCCCCCCTTAAGTACCTTGTGTAAATTTTACTAAATACACAAAAAACCAATTAGACCAAACTATTAGACCAATCTCACTAACTATGTGATCATTTCTACTTGCCAAAATCACCAACAACTTCGTTATTTAATTAGAACAACTTATATTGAAATAAATGCCTTGTATTTGGCAATTTTTTCTACGTATAAAATAGAGCACTTAATTAATGAAACTGGTATTACATCATTCTCAGTTTCTTTTTGGGTAATTATCAGTTTCTCCTAAGCTTAACTTAAGCTTTCTTCTTTACTATATCTTCGTAGTCGTTATTCCACGTCTTGATGATCAGGGCTAATTGCAATCTTACTACTCGTCAGGCAAATGTAGAAGGTTAATATAGTGAAAGCATTTATTTTATATTTTAAACACCGTTCTTTAACTACAAACCAATTATTATTACTTACCTGTAGTTATATTGTATTTGTTTTAAATAGCCCCTTTTTAAATAAAGCTGTGACTGCTGTTACAGCATCGCAAGACTACAATGTATTGTTTCTACTCTCGTTACCTATTTTTTTACTGTCATTGAGTATAATTATACAAGGAGTTTTAGCGTTTAAGTTAATAATAAAACCCCTGTTAATACTAACGATACTTAGTTCATCTTTAATCTTTTATAGCACCCTTAATTACGGTACTATTTTTGATTACACCATGGTTCAAAACACCATAGAAACAGATTCTGCTGAATTGATGTCTTATGTAAACCTGTACGCAATTTCATTTATTTTTATTACAGGTGTCATCCCCGCTTTATTGATTTATTTGGTACGCATAGATTACAAACCTTTCTATCAAGAAGTATGGAGTCGAATAAAATTATTTGGTGCATGTATTAGTGCGGTACTTTTAATTGCTATCTTTTTTTATTCAAATTATGCCTCTGTCGGTAGAAATAATAAGCAACTTATTAACTATATCACCCCCTATAAAATGCTTGACGCTTCGGCAAAATTTGTTAAAAAACAATATTTTTATTCACCGTTAGAATTTAAAATACTCGACACTGCACCCTCCATTGAGCGGGAGAGTAAGAAAAAACACGTCACTGTGATGGTATTAGGCGAAACGGCACGTGCCCAGAACTTCTCGCTTAATGGTTATGAAAAACCTACCAACCAATATACAGAAAAACAGGGCGTAGTATCTTTCTCACAAATGAGTTCCTGTGGTACTGCAACCGCTGTTTCAGTTCCCTGTATGTTTTCACGTTTAGATAAACAGCATTACGATAAACGTACCGCCACAGCGCAACAGAATGTTGTTGACCTAATTCATTTGGCAGGCGCTGATGTACTCTGGATCAGTAATAATAATGGTAGCTGTAAAGGTGTTTGTAGCCGCGTAAAAACAGAACAAATAAAACCTAATAAAACCGATCCATTGTGTGATGGTGAATATTGCTTCGATGAAGCCCTTCTAAGTCCATTGAGTAATAAGTTAAATCAATTATCAAGTGATAACACCTTGATTGTACTGCACATGATTGGCTCTCACGGGCCTACCTATTTCAAACGATACCCTAGCGATCACATACTTTTCACGCCTGATTGCCAGCGAAGTGATATTCAACATTGTACTGAAGAACAGCTTATTAATAGCTACGACAATACTATTGCCTACACTGACTTTGTTCTATCTAAAATTATCAATCAGTTAGATCGATTGGCAGATAAAGAAAACATCGAAACATCATTACTTTATATTTCTGATCATGGAGAATCACTCGGTGAAAGTGGTGCGTATTTACATGGATTACCTTACGCTTTTGCACCAAAAGAGCAAACTCATGTCCCCATGATTTACTGGTCTGATGCACAACAAACAGATTTGAGTCTTAATTGTTTAAATACCATCTCTGATTCACCACTCACGCACGACAATGTTTTCGATGCCATGTTAAGTGTTATGTCCGTAAGAACAAAGGTATATACTAGTGACAATGATCCCTTCATTCATTGTAAATCGCAAAATGCTATTGCACGTACTACAGTAGATACATCGTCACAAAAAGAGGCAAAATTATAGTGTTTGACCATAAAAACAAACCCAAAGGTATTAAAAGAGTTTATTTAGCCACATTAAATTCTTCACGCGCATTTTTATGGTTATATAAGAATGAGTCGGCCTTTCGGCAAGAAGTTATACTGTTATTAATAGCAATTCCATTAACATTTTTATTTAACATTAGTATTAAAGAGCAAGTTATTTTGTTACTTGCCATCATCTTTGTCATTTTTACTGAAATAATCAATACAGCTATTGAAGCCGTTGTTGACCGAATCGGCCTAGAGATACATCCTTTGTCTGGACTGGCTAAAGATTTAGGCTCTGCCGCCGTGTTAATCAGCCTTATTATTGCTAGTAGCATTTGGATTATTATTCTTTTTTAAATCAGTCAGTTGGTTTTAATTCAGTTTAACTTAAGCGTTTCTTAAGCTTGGAACCTTAAAGTAAGCATCGTGTTTTATTAGTGATATGAAAAACGATGCTTACTTCTGTACTTAATTTACTACGTCCCTTCTTACTTTTCTCGCTGTTACTCCTTTCCATGCTTTTACTGTCAAGAGTTGGGTTAGCACTATGGCAAGTGGAGCGTTTCGCTGACTTAAACACTATAGTAACCCTGCTCATTAATGGGCTTAGAATCGATTTAAGCACATTAGGCTACCTACTTATTTTACCTGCACTCTTTCATCCTTGGTTTATGCTTTCCAGATATAACATATTTTGGCTTAACGGTTTAAAATGGGTGCTCTTTGTTGGCTTTATCTCTGTTTTATTTTTTGAGCTTGCTACACCTGCTTTTATTAAGGAATATGGCTTTAGACCAAATAGATTATTCATTGAATATTTAGCCTACCCAAGTGAAGTAATGAAAATGTTAGTTAATGGGCACTTACTAACACTTATTGCAGTGTTTTCACTGCTCATTATTGCAAGCTATTGGGGGGGGCGCATTATTAATAAAATCGTGTTCATAAGCAAAGTAAATATCGCACGGTCACCATTATCGGCTTCATTGGCATTTTTCATTTTATTAATAGTGCTTTTTCTGAGCGCAAGAGGTACGGTTGGGCATCGGCCTATTAATCCATCTCTTGTCTATTTTTCTACTGATCCACTCATCAATTCATTAACCCTGAATTCTATTTATAGTGTCGCACATGCCTATAAGCAATTTGGTAATGAGAAAAATGCCGCGAAATTGTATGGAAAAATGCCAACCAGCAAAGTTATTAGTCTTATCCAAGAAAATGCCAACATAAATACACAATCATTCACCAATAAAGACTTACCTTCGGTAACGACTCGGTTGCCCATTTATCAAGGAAAACCTAAAAACTTAGTCATTATTTTAGAAGAAAGTTTGGGCGCACAATTTGTTTCATCACTAGGAGGGCTTCCACTTACGCCTGAGCTTGATAAATTAAATAGTGAAGGCTGGGCTTTTAAAAACATGTATGCCACAGGTACACGCTCAGTTAGAGGCATTGAAGCCGTTATAACAGGTTTTACTCCAACCCCAGCTCGCTCTGTTGTGAAACTTGATAAATCACAACACGGTTTTTTTACCATCGCAAGTTTACTTAAAGACAACAATTATTTAACACAATTTATTTATGGGGGTGAAAGCCATTTTGATAACATGAAAAGCTTTTTCTTAGGCAATGGTTTTACCGATATTGTCGATTTTAAGGATATTAAAAACCCGCAATTTGTGGCGTCATGGGGAGCAAGCGATGAGGATTTATTTCGTCAAGCAGACATTGAACTATCAAAGTTACATCAGGCTAACAAACCCTTTTTTAGCTTAATTTTTTCTTCAAGCAATCATGATCCTTTTGAAATTCCAGATGGTGTAGTGACACCAATAACTTATTCAAAAAAACAACTAGCCCACTATGATATAAAAGAAAAAATGCGCCATAAAGCAATTCAATATGCTGATTATGCCTTAGGAAAATTCATCAACAAAGCTAAACAGCAACCTTATTGGCAAAACACTATCTTTTTAGTCGTGGCAGATCATGATGCCAGAGCAATGGGCTGTGATTTAGTACCCGTAAAAAATTTCCATATTCCTGCGGTTATTATCAATTCAGGAAACCCTCCACAACTAGATGAAAGAGTTGCTAGTCAAATTGATTTAGCACCAACCCTATTATCTTTAATGGGCATTACTAATCATTCACCAATGCTGGGCCATGATCTTAATAATACTACGGTGTCAGGTCGTGCAATGATGCAATACGCCGATAATTTCGCTTATATGACAGGTAACGATGTTACGATATTGCAACCCCAAAAAGCAGCCGTTAATTTTAGCTATGATTTTCATAACAAAAAACTAACTCCTCAGAAGCTTAATGCTAAACTTGCTGACATTGCCTTAGCACATGTTTTATGGGGTAGTCTTGCTTATGAGCATGGCTGGTATACTAATTAACTAGAGCTCATCTTAATCCACCTCAAGATGCTGAATCCTGTATCTTGAGGTGATTTGGGTATAACACACATCAGTGGTGTGAAATTGAACCTTCCCTAAAACGCTAAACGATAACGCCCTTGGTTATCTTTTCTACCTAAAAATGGTAAGGCGTCATTCAGTTCTGCAGGAAATTTGGCACCTGGTTTTAAGAAACCATTGCCCGATACCTTACCTCCTTGGCGTACATAGGCTGTAAACGTTAACCCTAAATCATTCTTCGGTGAAATAATCACGGTTAAAGCGCCATTTTCACAACCTATATCAGCGTTCAATTGGTCAAGCTTAATATTTTTATTAAATGCTTCAACACCCGCTTTTGACCAAGCAATATCGCCTTTAACGGCAATACATTGATTATTATTTTTTAAATCAATGTCTGCATTTATCACAGTCAATTCAACATTACCTTGTGCTGTTACAGGCAAAGGCAATGTTAATTGTTGTGCTACTTCACTTGCTTTTATGAATAGCTTCAGATCATTGACTGTTGCTTTATCCTGCGAAAGTAACAATTCAGCTTTACCTTCAGGGCCTGCTGAAAATGAATCACCAAAGGTAATTGTAAGTTTGGGCGTTAAGCTAAATAACGACCAAAAACTTAACTCAGCGTGCACTTTTTCAATTCGGCTGCCATTAACAGCCATTTGTGCAATATCGGTTTGCCATATACTGCCTGTTACACCAGAAAACTGAACAGCATTTTTAATATTAGTAGGCAGTGAAATTTGATTTAACACAAATGTAGTGGGTAACGTGGCGATTAAAAAAACCAAGTAAGTGATTAAAAAAATACCACCCATGGCGAATTTGTTTTTCATTGAATATCTCTGCTTAACGCTTTAAATTAAAATTACTATTTTGCTAACTGTAAACGGCGAACACGAACTTCACCCTCAATATCACCTTTAGTCAAGTCGATCGCCTGCACCTGCAAACCTTCTTTGTTCGCTAAATGTTCTAACCACGAAAGAAGTTGCGTAAAAGGTACACTATCAAGCCAAACCTGCAATAACTCTCCTTGCGGTTGCATTCGCGTAATCGTCAATTGTTGTTGGTCAGCCGTTCGGTTTACGATACTTGATAAACTACCTGTACTTGGTTTATTCGTTCCCATAGATTGGGCACTTTGATAACGAGCTGCATTTTCATCAACCCAAAGAAGCAAGGCTTGGCGGCTTGCAATGCTCTTTTTAGTATTCACTAAATTATCATTTAACGGTTGCCATACTAGGCTATAAAGTAAAAATATAATTACAGCTGAACTCATGGCTATTACTAGCCGTTGTTCACGTAAAGCAAGTGTATGCCACCATGTTTTAATTGCAGATACATTCATTATGAGCCTTCCTTACTGCTTGCTTTACTAACAATGCTAAATGAGCCTGTAACTTGATCACCTTGATTATTTTGAGCCCCTTGTTGTACTGTTAAATTCTCTGCAACAAGTGCACTTTTAAAGCGTTCAAAATGCTGATAATCATCTGCTATTGCTTGTAAACGTAGTTCTTGTCTTTTACCGTCAAATTTTAATGATTCTGGTTTTAATGCAGGCACTTTGGCAAATGCAGGTTGTACCTGAGACAACATAGTTAAAAAGCCTGTCTGTTCACTCACGCCACCTAATTGTGCTAATTGCCTACTTAACTGAGATTTTATCGTGCCAATTCGTACCTTCTTAGCACGGGGAAATACTTTTTTGTAACGTTCGAGAATTTGAGTTTCAATGTGAGCTTTCTCTGACGAAAGTTGCCATAATTGAGTACTTTTATAACCAACATTAAACAGCAAAGCACAAGCTGCAAAACCTGCTGCCCAGAGCCAATTACTAAGATTCTTTGAGCGATGATCTTTTACTTTAAACTCACCTTGTAATAAGTTAAAACTACTTTTTGCATAGTTCTGTGCAAATAATGCTAGAGGCAATTCTTCCTCAGCACGCACAACCGTAATCCCTTCTTTATCTTGTATATCCTCAACAAAAGGTAAATCAGAATAGGCATTAATTGTGACTGTTTCCCCTGCTTCAAGGCTATCTAAATTTTTCGGTGAGGCAATAATATTATTCAGAGTAAACTGCCACGCGTCACTATCTAAGGTAAAACCTTGCCATTCTCCATGACGAATGACTATTTGCGTTAATTTTGATGGGTTATTTGCCTCAGAATTTACACTATGAAGCGCAATAGCACTATATTGACCATCAACATAGGGCATAGTTAATACATCAGGTTGCATGCTTTTAGTAACAATATCAGCTTCTTTTAGCCATGACTGCCAAAGTAGCATTTGTTCACGTTGCGTAATGGCCACAAAACAGTTGTATTCACTTTTATTGTTAGTCATATTGGCGTAAGCAAAGAATAACTCATCAACATCTTGTGCTAACTCGTCTTCAAGCATGTAAGGCACAGCAGACCGCATCGCGCGTTGTGACTTCGTGGGTACAACTAAACGCTTTAATAATACATCGCAGCCAGGCACAAATACCTTAACGACGCGTTGCTTTGCTTTGTCAGTTAATTCACTTAACTGTTCTGCGTTCGATAATTCGCCACTAGCAATAATTTCTTGTTCTATTGTATTTATAATCAGCCAAGAAATTTCATCTTGAGCTTGACTACCTAGGCGTATGTATAAAATTTCGGCCATTAATTACGTCCTACAGTGCGACTTATCACATCAATATATTTGTTATTAGTTACTTTCATCACGGAGTTCATGGCAAAATAGCTATCATTAAAACTCGCACTCGTTTTTAGTGTAAAGTATTCGCTATCAACTACAAACTGATCTTTTTTATCATTAAAATTTTTGAGTTTCACAACTTCGGGTGAGTTATAAAAATCATCAATAGAAGCAAAACCTTTTTCGCCTCTTGCGCTTAATATATCTTGCGCTTCATTTATTGTTACATCAAGCAAGGCTTGCAGCAGTTCAACATGTTCACTATTAAGTGTATTAATGTTTATTTTATGCATATCTGTGGCAGGTATAACGCAAACATAGGGTTTTATTTTTTCAATTACATTTGGGGTAAAATGTTCAACTACTCTTAATTCGTTTACACTCGCTAAATAATGGTTTGCTGCAAGATAAGGAAATTCACGTGACGCATAATCATTATCTTCTGCACCGCCTGAACTACTTATCCCGCTATTTTCGTCAAGCCAATCGGTGAGAGCATCTGCCATAGACTCTGCTTCAAATTGGCTAACATCGTCAATTTGCAAATTTATTAATAATGCTTCAAATGCCAAACGTGCTGGCACTTTATTTTCCTTTACATTGTTGCCGCCAGAATTATTGTTTTTTAATGGTGCACGCAAGGCATTTAGATTTAAACAACTTTGCAAATCTGATATTTCTCCCGTTATTTCACCAAAATCAACAGGGTAAGTGGTTTCACCTTGTGCCCAAATCTGTTCCAAATTTGTTACTTTTTCATCACCTTGAAACGCAGTGATCAATACTCTTTTTGCAAAAGCTTCCGCTCCCATAGCATACCAGTAGGCCTGTTGGTTAAATACCATATTAGCACTACGTTGCATCTGTACTTGCAAACGGGCCGTCATTTGACTTGCAATCACCGCACATAAAGCAACAATGAGCATCACAGTGATCAGTGCAACACCCTTTTGTTTATAAAGCCTAACTAGATTGCCTATCACTAGTTACTACCTATTGATTGCGTTTGTTGGCTTTGACCGTCACCAGGAACTAAAAACTGTCGACGAATAATACCGTAATCTTTTGTATCAACCTCAACGGCCATTCCTAAGGGTAAAGCATTACTTGACCATTTTTTTTGCCATGTTTTGCCATCGTAATACTCAAATGTTATAGCATTAACCTCTTTAATTAAGGGGCTTACTTTTGGCTCTTCGCCTACCACTGAATCAACAAAATTTGTGTGTAAACGTTGTAGTGTGCCTTCAACTAACCGATAAGCTACTGATTGCATATCACTACGTGGTAATAGCAAACCCGGATTAGTCCAGCCTTGTCTAACAAACGCAACAGCTTGGTCTTCAGTGGCAAAACTATCGCTAACGCTGTGTATATATTTCGTTGAAGGAGCCTCGCCTTCAATGCGCATGCTACGACGTGCTATTTGGATAATATCACGTTCAATAATCAAAAAAGCACGTTGTAATTCATTTTGTCGATTACTGCGATCTTTAGCCGTTTCATCACCTTTTAATACCGAATCAAAAATAGTAAAGCTCGATAAACTCACCAGTGAAAATATTGCAATGGCTATCAACACTTCTAATAAAGTAAAGCCTTTATCATTCGTATTAAATGGTCGCTGAAAAACTAACGTGGCACGAGTACAGTACATTATTTCTCCACTTTAGACACATAGGTGGTAAAACTACTGACGGCTAATTCGTCATCTTTATGTAACCGCACTTCCATCACAACAGCACGCATATCCTTATCCGTTGTTTTTATCACTTTTTGGGTCCAAAACCATGTTCGGCCAGCCATTTCAACCTCACCTTTAGCATTGTTTTTTGGTGGCCAAGTGGTATCTAAACTCACCGCAACTAATTGGTTTGATGCCACCCAATTAGCAAACATTTTATCTTCTAAGTGACCAATATTACGCGCATTATTGCTTGCAGCACTTAATAAGGCAACACCAGCAATTGAAAAAACACCCAATGCCAGCATCACCTCAATTAACGTAAATCCTAAAGATTTAGACCTAAAGCGACTAATCATCTAACACCGGACCTTCTATCGTTAACGGAATGCTATATATGCCCGTGACACGATATGCTAGCGTTGATAGATCATCATTGATTGATACTTGCTCTGTAAACTGAAAAGTGAGGCTAAAGGGGGTAATGTCGCCACCTGACAATATATATACTTGAGGTATTAATTGTTTTTCTTTTTCTGAATCACTGTCTTGTTCGTCAGAATCAAAAGACAAAAAATCGTCATCTTCATTGGTAAATACAGATGAATCAAACAATAAAGGTTCTTCAATGGGTAAATCATCTAAAGCTAACGTAAACTTTACACCTTCAGGTAACGTTTGTTCAGTTAACCAATCTTGCGACGCTATTTCACTCCACTTAACACCGTCATAACCTAAAAACTGATAGGTATTTTTATCAATATACAAACCTAATTCAATGTTATTCAATAAGCCATAGTTAGCCGCACTTTCAAAAAGCGTGGCAAACTTATAGCTAGCTTTTTGTAAGGTTTCTTCAGGTTTTTTGCTCGAAAAATTAAATTGCACTACAGACACTATTAAACCAATAAGCGCGATCACCATTAGGACTTCAAGTAATGTAAAGCCTTTAGAGTTTGTGATTGTTCGTTGCGAAAAGGTTTTTATCATTAAACTAAATCTAAAATTGATAGGGTATATATCATGGCTTTAATAGGCACAAAACACTCTGTTTTTATTCATTATATCGGTTGAAATTTATACCAATATAAAACAATAAAGGGCAATAAATTACCCTTTTAGCTTTTATACTTAAACCAACACATTGGTTTAAGTTATCGGTCTAAAGTAAGTTTAATTACTGATAGTCACCTAAGTTCCAATTACCAATATCGTCTTCTGTACCTACTTCACCGTCTGGTCCTGAGGTAAATACATCCATTTTACCTTGCTCGCCTGGGTTCAATAAAAGATATTCATTACCCCATGGATCTTTAGGAAGACGTTTCACATAACCACCATCAGGAAAACGACGTGGTATTGGTTCAATATCAGTTTGTGTTGTTAACGCTTCTAACCCTTGTTCTGTACTTGGATAATCATAGTTATCTAGTTTGTACATACTCAAAGAGTTTTCTAATGCCGTAATATCTTGCACAGCTTTTTGTAATTTAGCAGTATCTTGACTACCCATTAAATTGGGAACCACGACACTAAGCATCATGCCGATAATAACAATAACTACCATTACTTCTAATAACGTGAAACCTTGCGCACTTTTACTTTTGAGTCTATTTTTAAACATCATGTTTCCTACTAACTTATCTAATGTAAATGTTAATTTGATCTGCTTAACTGTATATGTTCACAACAATATGGAACGATAACTATCATGTTGAAATGAATTAATCATTTTAACTACCCGCCAATGAAGGTATTTAATTTTAATATAGGTTCTAATATTGCCATTACAATGAACAACACAACACCTGCCATCACAACCATCAATGCTGGTTCAAAAGCTTTTAATGAAATATTAACTAACGCTTCAAATTCTTTATCTTGGTTATCAGCAGCCCGTCCTAGCATTTGATCAAGTTGACCACTTTTTTCACCACTGGCAAGCATATGTAGCATCATCGGGGGAAATAATTTTGTTTGCTCTAACGACAAATGCAAACTAGAACCTTCGCGCACTTTATCTGCTGCCAATTTAACCTGTTGTTTAATGTATAAATTATCAAGTACTTCACCAGATATTTTCATACTCTCTAATAAGGGTACTGCACTGGCTGATAATATACTCAACGTTCTTGCAAAACGGGCGGTATTAAGCCCTTTAGCCACTTTACCAATACCTGGTAAAGTAATGATACGTTCATGATATGCCATTTCAAACTTTGGCTTTTTCAATAACTCTGAGAAAGCCAACATAACAATGGCAATAAATAACACAATGAACAGACCATTAGCTTGTAAAAACTCACTACTGGCTATCAAAAATTTAGTTGACCCAGGTAAATTGGCACCCATATGCTCAAATTGGCCAACAATTTGAGGAACAACCTTGGTTAACAATATTGCAACTACACCAATAGCTACAACGGTCATAATAACGGGATACACTAAGGCTTGAATTAATTGTGAACGCATTTGCTCGCGCTGTTCAGTGTAGTCAGCTAAACGATTTAATACTTTGTCTAAATGGCCAGATTTTTCACCTGCGGCAACCATAGCACGATAGAGTCGGTTAAATACTTTCGGATATTCCGCCATACTTTCCGCTAAGCCATACCCTTCTGTGACCTTAGTACGAACCCCCATAATCATACTTTTAATACGATTTTTTTCACCCTGCTCAGAAACAGCCATTAAAGCCTCTTCAAGGGGCAAGCCTGATTCAACCAAAGTGGCTAATTGACGAGTAATTAATGCTAACTCGGCTGCAGAGACTTTTCCTTTGTCCTTTTGCTTTTCTAACTTGCCAGATGCCCCCAATTTTGATTTATTTCGCGCTAAGGTTGGTGTTACCTCGGTTGGCATCAACCCTTGTTCACGTAACAAAGCACGGGCTTGTCTTGGGGTATCGCCTTCAATAACCCCTTTTTTAGTTCTTCCTTTGCGATCTACTGCTTGGTAATCAAATGCTGCCATTAATCTTCTCTTGTGACACGTAACACTTCCTCAAGTGTTGTTTGTCCTGTCATCACTTTGTCAAAACCATCTCGTCGGATTGAAGCGGTATTGGTGCGAATATATTTTTCAATTGCCTGTTCGCCATGTCCGTTATGAATAATTTCACGCACATTGTCATCAACCACTAATAACTCATGAATACCCGTACGACCACGATAGCCTTTAAAGTTACATTCACTACAACCTTTAGCACGGTAAATAACTTGTTGATTATCAGCAGGCAAATTAAGTAGAGTACATTCTTCTTCGTTTGGTAGATGACTTTCGCGGCAATGAGGACACAAAGTTCGCACTAATCGTTGTGCCAGCACGCCAAGTAAGCTTGACGAAAGCAAGAAAGGTTCAACACCCATATCTTCCATACGGGTAATAGCGCCCGCGGCTGTATTAGTATGCAGTGTTGATAATACTAAGTGACCCGTTAAACTTGCTTGCACACCAATTTGAGCCGTTTCTAAATCTCGAATTTCACCTACCATAACCACATCAGGATCTTGACGTAATATTGCGCGTAATCCACGAGCAAAGGTCATATCAACTTTGGTGTTTACTTGTGTTTGTCCTATGCCTTCAATAGCAAATTCTATCGGGTCTTCAACCGTAAGAATATTACGCTCTTTTGAGTCAATTTGAGTTAAACCAGCATATAAAGTAGTACTTTTACCCGAACCTGTTGGCCCAGTAACAAGAATAATACCATGGGGCTTATCAATAAGCTGACTAAAGATACGACGGTTCTTATCTGTCATACCAAGATCTTCTAGATCTAATCGTGCTGCATTTTTGTCTAATAAACGTAATACCACACGCTCACCATGCCCCGTTGGCATAGTTGACACACGTACATCTACCGCTCGGCCACCAATACGCAAGGAAATACGACCATCTTGAGGAATACGTTTTTCAGCAATATCAAGTTTAGCCATAACCTTAATACGAGAAACCAGTAATGAAGCAAGTTTTCGGTTAGGTTTCAAGACTTCCCGCAATACACCATCAACCCGAAAGCGAATCTGTAAAGCATTTTCAAAGGTTTCGATATGAATATCACTGGCACCTTCTTTAATAGCTTCACTGAGCATAGCGTTAATCAATTTAATGATTGGCGCGTCATCTTCATTTTCTAATAAATCTTCACTTTCAGTCATTTCATCAGCAAGTGAGTATAAATCAACTTCATTGCCGATATCTTCCATCATTTGCTGTGCTTCCGATGAATCGCGTTGATAAACTTGTGTTAATAAAAGTTCAAACGATGAGGCATCTTGAATAGCAAAACTAAAGGGTGCTTTAATTATCCGACGTACTTCAACAATCGTTTCTAAACGTATATTGTCTAGACAATGCAAAACATACTGGTTGTCTACTTTGGTCAATAACACACTATAGCGTTTGGCAAACGCAAAGGGTAAACGCCACGCTACAGCACCTTCATCGGCTTCATCGTCCAAGTTTTCGTCGGCATCCTCTACAAGTGACTCAACTATTTCATCAAGGGCAACCGCCTGTTCAACTGCGATATCGTTGTCTTTAATGGCTTCCTCAGACATTACTTATTCTCTTCTACTGCAAGCGGTTTCAATGATTCGTCTACTGCTGCATCTTCTTGATTAAATTTACCGTCTTTAATCGACTCTTGATACTTGTCGAACGAAGGTGGCAAGGTCAATTTATCATTCCACTGCGGTAAAAGCGGTAATTTTTCATCACGCATCAAAGATAAACCTTCTTCTTGTTTACGTAATTGATCGGCGCGAATAAAGTTATATTTTTCTTTGGCCAAATTGTGCATCACACCTGAGTCAGTCATAATTTGAGGTCTAAGAAATACCATTAAATTACGTTTTCTTGTGGTGTTTGATGTCGATTTAAACAAATGTCCGATAATTGGTATATCACCTAGTAATGGCACTTTTTGCACACTTTCTTGTACATCTTCATCCATTAAGCCACCTAAAATAACGGTTTGGCCACTTTCCACCATAACAGTGGTTTTTATTTCACGTTTGTTAATTGAAATATCAACACCCGTAGTTCCACTCACTGATGAAACTTCTTGTTCAATTGTTAGCTGTACACTATTGCCTTCATTGATTTGTGGCGTTACTAACAGCTTAATACCCACTTCTTGACGATCAACCGTTTGGAACGGATTAGCGTTATTACTACCTGTTTGTGAGCCAGTGATAATAGGAACTTCTTGACCAACTAAAAATGACGCTTCTTCATTATCTAAAGTAGTAATACTCGGTGTCGCTAAAATGTTAGAGTTAGTATCAGCGCTAACCGCCTGAATAATCGCACCCCAATCATTTTTCATAATACCGAACATACCACCGCTCACTGAACCTAGTACTTCTGCCAATAAGGTGTAATCACCTTCCGTATCTTTTTTATAGTAGCCTTTTTGAATGACTTCATTATCACTATTAACTAAAGCAGGTACAAATTCACCTTTTGTTTTTTCTGCCGCTTTAGCTGCTCCAGCAACAGATGAAATAGATGCCGAACCATTAGTAAACTGGGTAAAACCACCCGTTTCGCTATACCATTGCACACCTAATTGAGCGCCATCTGACTCATATACTTCAACAATAATGGCTTCAATATGCACTTGCGCGCGAGGCACATCAAGCTGACGAATAACCGATTCTAACGCACGTAACATATCAGGTTGCCCTGTAATCACTAACGTATTGGTTGATTCATGCGCTTCAATACTGGTATCAGTTTTTGAATTAGCCGCGGCACGTGATTTATTCACGCTGTCTTCTGAGGCGATGGTTTTACTGACGCCATTAAGCACTTTTACTAAATCTTCTGCTTTTGAATATTTAAGGTAATAAACACGGGTATTACCGCTCGACTCTAATTCACTATCGAGTCGCTTAACTAATTGTGCTGCGCGTTCACGCGCTTTCACTTCACCACTAACAATCACACTATTACTGCGATCATCTGCCACAATTTTGGGAATAAGGAATGTTGGTTCACCTGCTTTACCACCAGAAGGCTTATACATGGCTTCAATTATACGCACCATTTCACCTGCTGATGCATACTGTAATTTGATAATTTCTATGTCTTGATCGCCCGCTCTGTCAACACGTTCAATAATATTAACCAATCTATTAACGGTAGCAGCAGTACCCGTAAGCATGATAACGTTGGCAGGATCATAATTAGTAACATTACCACCACCCGCTTGATCTGATAATTGTCTTAGCAAAGGTACTAACTCACGTACAGTAACATTTTTTACTTCAACAATGCGGGTAACCATTTCGTCACCCAGTATTTTCCCATCATCACCAATAACAGGAATAGCTGCCGTTTTTGCATCCTTATTACGAATGATTTTGATAATGTTATTATCTCTTTCTATCGCTGAAAAGCCATATACCTGTAAAACGTTAAGGAAAAATTGATAATATTGCTCTTCTGATAATAAATCATAACTACGCACATTAATTTTACCGCGCACGTTAGGATCAACAATCATGGTTTTTTTCAAGTTTTTGCCTACAATAGTGACAAATTCAACAATTTCCGTGTCTTTAAAACTTGGCGAGTATTCCGCAGCACTGGATTGACCTACAACAAAAATGCCACTAAAAGCGACTGCAGTTGTCAAAACCAAACCAAATTGCTTAAGTTGCTTAAACTTGTGGCGTAACGGTTTAACCACAATGGCGTTTAAGGGTGTACCCATGAAAAATTCCTTATTGCTGCTTTATTTATATCAAAAGTTTTTATTAAAAACTTACGCGTATTTTAGTTAGTTGCTTATTTATTCTATTTAGTTGCTAATTTTTTACTTTATTATTCAACACTTACTCAATACTGAACAGTATTTGAACTAAGTCATTGTTACGGTTAACTAATAATGTAATATCTCGTTCAGTTTTCAATGCTGTCATCGCTTGTGCTGCTTCAATAGGCGCAAGTAAATCATATCCATTCATTTGCACTGCTATATCACCTGCTTTTAGCCCTGACAAATTAAAGAAGTCAGGTTCTTTACCTGCCGATAAACGATAACCAACAATTTCGCCATTCTTACGTGCTGGAGAAATACGAAGATAATCTGTTATTTTACCAGGATCATTACTTAAATCAGCCCGTAATTTTTTTGCCGTGTTACTTAAGCTTTGGTTAGCACGTTGGTCAACAACATTTGTTGTTGCCGATGAAGACGATTGACTTGCATCATTCTTATTTTGTTGAACACTTTGTTTAGTACGTTCTTGCTTATGCGACACCGTTTGCGCAGGTTGATTATAATCTGCGCCATCAAGCATTAGCGTTTCAGCGCGGCCAGACTGCTTTATGATAACACGATCAATTAACACTTGCTCAAGGCTGGCACGTGTATCTTTTATAATATCACCAATACCGTAAGTTTCTTGCTTGCCTTTGTTTTCAATAATGGCTGCCGCAATACCAACGTCATCACTTGCCACTAAACCAGATAAAGTAAGCTGTAACCGTGTTTCAGGCGCATTAGTAATTTGCTCAACAACCACCTCTTGCTCTTGAGTTTTATACTCACCAAATAAATTTAGCGCTTTTAATTTAGATAAATCATAATTTTTATCATGTGATTGATTTTTTGTTGGCTTAACACTGCCCATACCATTAATATTAATGGTATGGTTTGCGCTAGGTATTACCAGCCACGTTGTTTTTGCCACCATAAAAGCAATGTAAATTAACAACAATATACTAACGCCTTGCGCAATTTTTTGTTGAGGTAATTTTGCCAAAGCAGCAGAAAATGATGTTAGATTATTTGTTAATGCCATTGATTATTTAGCTTCTTTTATTCTTCATTTAAAAAAAGTTAACTAAGATAACTTAGGTAGCTTTCAATATAATACTTTTGTGATATTACAAAAAATATGTAATTTACAAATATAAGTTGACGATAATACTCGACCATTAGCCTACCAACAAGCAATGACCGCACTTTTTAACGAATATTTACAAAAGAAACAAAAAGTGTGCGAAGTTTATCCGTGAATATGTTATTTTTCGCCAAAATAACGACGGTTATTTACTATATAATCACGACGGATGTAATAGACACATTTATGGCAACAATAAATAAAGATAGTTCAACTTTATTAACATCAACTAGGCTTGACAAATGGTTGTGGGCTGCACGATTTTACCGAACCCGTGCTATAGCAAAACAAATGATTGATGGTGGTAAAGTATTTTACAATGGTCAACGTGCAAAATCAGGTAAAGCTGTTGCGGTGGGTGATTCAATAAAAATTCGTCAAGGTTTCGATGAGAAAGAAGTTATAGTAATTGCATTAGCTGATACGCGTCGTGATGCCACTTTTGCCCAAACCTTATATGAAGAAACAACCAAAAGTATTGAAACAAGAGAAAAAAATGCGCTTGCCCGAAAGCAAGGTATTTTACTCAGCCCAGCAAGTGATACTAAACCCGATAAAAAACAACGCCGAAAATTACGAGAATTTAAAGAAAGGATGTAAACATTATGTCTACAACTAAGACTAAAGCAACCGACATACTTAACCGTTACTTATTCAACGACAGGCACGTACGTGGTGAACTAGTTCAACTAAGTCAAAGCTATCAAAGCATTATTAAAAATCATCATTACCCTGTTGGCGTACGTATACTATTAGGTGAATTATTAGCGGGCACTTGTTTATTAACTGCAACGTTAAAATTTGAAGGTAGTATCACTGTACAATTACAAGGTAATGGCCCTGTGGGCTATATGTCTGTTAATGGTGACAATAAGCAGCAAATGCGTGGCATTGCAAAAGTTGTAGACCCCGAAGGTGCCAAAGATGCGCATTCTCTGCAAGCCTTGCTTGGTAAAGGCAATATGATTATTACCATAAAACCTGATCAAGGCGAAGCCTACCAAGGGATAGTGGCCTTAGATAAACCAAGCCTCGCTGAATGTTTTTCACATTATTTTGACGTTTCTGCCCAAATCCCCACACAAGTTTGGTTATTTAGTGATGATGAAAAACAGCAAGTCGCAGGTAGCTTGGTACAATTACTACCTGATGGTGACGGCAGTAATGAAAATAAAGCGCAACAACACGAAGATTTTGAGCATTTAGCACAATTGACAAATACCATTAAAGGGGAAGAAATTTTTTCACTTGAAGCGGAAGCTTTACTTTATCGCTTGTATCATCAAGAAGAAGTCAGTTTATTTGAACCCCAAATCGTGACTTATCAATGTGGTTGCTCAAGCGACAAATGCTTATCAGCTATCGCCCAGATAAAGGCAACAGAACTTAAAAACATGTTGGCAGAGCAAGGAAAGATTTCAATGACCTGCGATTACTGTTTAACCACTTATGACTTTTTTGCTGAACAACTAGAAAGTTTCATTTCGAAAGATACCCATTAGTTGCTAACTTTCATTCTGATCAAAAAACGTCTTATCTACACTCTTTTAGGCAAATATTGCTTAAAAGAGTGTTAAAGCCTTACTTTACTGCAACCCTTACCACTATTATGTTGTAATATTACTAACAACGCCTGCCACTCTATTTTCACTATTTCTGTCGCTTATACTGAAAACTTTCATCTTAGGTTATTTTTTACTTTCGTTTTGTTCATTTTTAAAATAGAATATCGAATTATTAGCTCGATGAAAATTTTTACCCATTATTTCAGAATTAACTTAACCCCAACTTTATATTCGTCATACCCTAGGAGTGAATTTGCTATGACCGCCCAAGAAAACTCAATTGACTTGTCACAATACGGCATTAACGATGTATCCGAAATTATTTACAACCCATCGTATGAGTTACTATTTAGTGAAGAAACTAAAGCCGACCTCGAAGGTTTTGATAAAGGCGTAGTCACTGAGCTTGGCGCAGTCAATGTTGACACGGGTATTTTTACAGGCCGCTCTCCTAAAGATAAATATATTGTTCGCGATGACGTTACCCGTGATACGGTTTGGTGGTCTGATCAAGGTAAAAACGATAACAAACCAATGACACCTGAAACGTGGGCTGAGCTTAAAGGTTTAGTTACTACTCAGCTTTCTAGTAAACGTTTGTTTGTTGTTGATACTTTTTGTGGCGCTAATGACGATACACGCTTAAAAGTTCGCTTTATTACTGAAGTAGCATGGCAAGCACATTTTGTTAAAAATATGTTTATTCGTCCATCAGAGCAAGAATTAGAAAGCTTTGAACCTGATTTTGTAGTGATGAATGGAGCGAAAACAACTAACCCTAACTGGCAAGGGCAAGGGTTGAACTCTGAGAACTTTGTTGCTTTCAACTTAACCGAAAAAATTCAGTTAATTGGTGGTACTTGGTACGGTGGCGAAATGAAGAAAGGGTTGTTCTCAATGATGAACTACTACTTACCATTACAAGGCATTGCTTCAATGCACTGTAGCGCCAATGTTGGAAAAGACGGAGACACAGCTATTTTCTTTGGTTTATCAGGCACAGGGAAAACAACCCTTTCAACCGATCCAAAACGCCAATTAATTGGTGATGATGAACACGGTTGGGATGACAATGGTGTTTTTAACTTTGAAGGTGGTTGTTACGCAAAAACCATAAATTTAAGCAAAGAAAATGAACCTGATATTTATAATGCTATTCGTCGAGATGCTTTATTAGAAAATGTAACCGTAGCTAACGATGGTACAGTTGATTTTGATGATAATTCTCGTACTGAAAACACCCGTGTTTCTTACCCTATTTATCATATTGATAATATCGTTAAACCAGTTTCTCGTGCTGGTCATGCAAAGAAAGTTATTTTCTTAACGGCTGATGCATTTGGGGTATTACCGCCAGTAGCCAAATTAACACCTGAACAAACTGAATATTATTTCTTATCAGGCTTTACCGCGAAATTAGCAGGTACAGAGCGTGGTATAACAGAACCAACTCCTACTTTTTCAAGTTGTTTTGGTGCAGCATTCCTAAGCTTGCACCCAACACAATATGCTGAAGTTTTGCAAAAGCGTATGCAAGCTGCAGGCGCCGAAGCTTACTTAGTTAACACGGGTTGGAATGGCACAGGAAAACGTATATCAATAAAAGCAACACGCGCTATTATTGATGCTATTTTAGATGGTTCAATTGACAAGGCAGAAACTACCATAGTGCCTATGTTCAATTTAGAAGTTCCTAATGCAATTGATGGCGTTGAAGATAATATTCTTGACCCAAGAAATACCTATGAAAATGCAAGTGAATGGCATGAAAAAGCGGTAGATTTAGCCAATCGCTTTGTTAAAAACTTTAACAAATTCACTGACACAGACAATGGTAAAGCATTAGTTGCAGCTGGGCCTCAACTGTAATTTTTATATAACACCATTGCATAAGGATTAAAAAAGTCGGCTCTTTCTCTCGTCGAGAACGGCTTTTTTAATCTTCATTAAACCGCACCTACCTTACCATTAATTTCACTAAATTATTGCCCACTTGTACTGATTTATTTTTTCTACGCACAAGAAGAGCACAAACTTAATGAAACTGGTATTACTCAAAACCAATATATTTATCTCAAACCCTACTTTTCGTTTAAATAAGAATAGATCTCATTTACTATGTACTATTCCAATATAATGATGGGCTAATAGCATGAGAAAAATATCTTTTTCTGATTTTATTCAACATGAACTAAGCAAAAAATTAGTGCTTGAAGATCTAAGTAAATCAATAACATCCCAGAGAATAGGTCAATGTTTAGCTATTAATGAACAATATGGTCATGGAAAAGTAACAATTTTACCTTTAATGGCGGACTCTAGCATAGTGATATTTCAATTTAGCCCCTCACAAAACATTGAGGTTTATCAAAAAGAAATGATGCAAACAGGCTTAAGTTTTACAGCCAATTTATCAGGTAAATTATACTGCATCCTTGAAAAACAGAGAGTTGAGTTTGATCAAAACCAAACCTCTTTACAACGTTCGGTTCAACGCGTTGAATATAGTGCCACACAATTTTTGTCTGGGCAAAATTATTGCCAAATAACCTTGCATTTATCACATGAGTGGTTATCTCAACGTGGCGAAGTTTTGTCATTAGCACTTTTAAAGCATGATTTTTGGTCAGGTTCATACTTTGCTGGCCAACTTACTGAACAAGCTAAAATAGTCTGTTTACAATTAGTAAATGATCAATCTTTACAAAATAATTTTCACTTAATTTCAGCTAAAGCTCTAGCACTGTGGGCATATCAACTTCCTATAATATCGGAATTAAATTTTCAGGAAAACAATAACAAACATATACGCAAAGCAAGTGATATTAGCAGCATTCGACAAGCCGCCTTAATTTTAGAAAAAAATATGCAATCTCCTCCAAATATTAAGTGTTTAGCTAGAATAGTAGGAATTAATGATCATAAACTCAAACAGGGCTTTAAAATTATTTATCAACAACCTCCCTTTACCTACCTTAGAGAACGTCGATTATCACGAGCAAGAGAGTTACTAAAACAAGGTTGCTCTGTAGGAAAGGTAGCTGAATCTATTGGCTATAAAAGCGCTAGTCACTTTTCTTTAGCATTCAAAAAGCGCTTTGGCTATTCGCCCAGTTCTCCTACATAGTAAAATAGCTCCTGCAATCGACGATAAGACTCCTGCAATCGACTACAGTTCAAAATATAGCAACAGTATAATAAATAACAACAATTCTCATTAATATTAAGGCTATTATGAATACTCTTTCTGTTCCTCTATCTATTATCGCCGCAAACTTACTGGTGGTAATGAATGTGCAAGCAACCCCAATTATCGACAACGAAAATACTGATAAAGAAATTGAACGAATTGAGGTTAAAGGTAGTAAGCAAGATACAACATTAGTTGAATTACCTGCTTCTGCAACAGTTATAAATCGGGAAACAATAAAAATTTCAGGTATTAATCGGTTAACAGATATTGAAAAATTTGTACCTAATTTGAAATTTAGTCAATTAGGTGAAGTTGGGGCTCGCTTTATTAGTATTCGAGGTGTTGGTGCAAATCCACTTAGTGAAAATCGTACAGCAGTATATATTGATGATATTCCATTTAGTGCTATTAACGATAAATTACTTAATGATGTTAGCCAAATTGAAGTACTAAGAGGGCCTCAAGGTACACTTTATGGTGCAAATACTGAAGGAGGTGTAATTGTTATTAATACGTTATCGCCTATCGGTGACAAACGCACGAGCTTATCTGTATCAACTGAGCATTACGAACAGGGTAGCAGACAACAATATTCATTTTCCAATGTGACTCCTATAAATAATGATTGGGCATTCAGATTTTCAGCATTGAATGAACATGGCGACAGTTACACACAGAACATTGATTCAAAAGTGACAAACCCTGGAGAAATAAACGATAGTTCAATATTATCGAGCATTCATTATGATGACGGTAATAAGAGCCAATTTTCTTTATACTTAATGGCCGATTTCAATCGTGCAAAAGGTATTTATGAACAAACTTATATTCCAATAAATACACAGTTATATAATGATGTTTATGCCACAGAAAACCCTCTATTGTTACAAGTTTGGGGAGTTAACCAAGCCAATGAAAAGAAAATTGGTGAGCAGCATGAGTATCATATGGATGATGAGAGATACTTCGACGAAACAGAACGTATAATAGCCATTAAATATAGCTATGAATTTGATTGGGCTAAAATGGTTTTAGCCACAAACTATATGGATAAAGAATCAGCAGGTCGTGGCGCACAATTTGAATTAACCAGCTTACCTATTCTTAATACAGGCAGTATTGATAATAAAGAGCAGTTTTTTAGCGAATTACGTTTTACTGGTGAAAATGACCACTTCAATTGGTTAGTTGGTGCTAGCTTACATAAAAGCGAACGAAGCTTTACTGTTGAAGCAAAAGATATTGCCTTTGGTGAACAAACCTTCCGCAGTTTGCCCTCTTTTGATGAAAATAGCCTTGATTATGCTCTATTTACTAATATTCAATGGTTATTAAATGATGAATGGCGCATGGACTTTGGTCTTCGTGCCGCTAAGTCTGAACGCGAAGCACGGCGCGCAGAATCAGGGTTATTAACGCTTGCGGGACAACCTGCAGCCCTTTTTCCAGTCGTAGATGAAAAAAGCACTTTCAACGATATATTACCTAAATTTGCCCTTTCGTATCGCATAAACTCAGATACACAGGCTTATTTCAATATCGTGAAAGGTTGGCAACCAGGTGGCATCAATGATGATGCATTTGCTTCTGAACAAGAAAAAAGTGAAGGCTTAACATATGATAATGAAGAGGTAATTAGTTCCGAGATCGGTATTAAAGGTTTTTTACAAAACTCATCATTGTACTGGAGTGCGAGTATCTTTAACTCACGAGCCAAAGACTGGCACGAAATGGCCTTTTTAAGAGATGAGCTTGGTCGTGCGGCTTCTACATCAGTAGTTGTTAATGCGGGTGAACTCAATAGTATAGGTACAGAACTTGAGTTAAACTGGCAATACAATGATGCATTACAATTCTCAGGGCATCTAGCTTTTACTGACAGTGAATATAAACATTTTCAATTAGGAGAAAACGCAGATTTTTCAGGTAATTCTAGTATTTTAATGCCTAAAAATAGCGCTAGTTTACGGACTAGTTATCAACTAAATGAGCAATGGCAAGTAATGCTACAACTAAATCACTTTGGCGAAACCCCCCTCGATTTAGACAATAAAGTAAGTCAAGAAAGTTATCAGTTGCTTGATATCAATATTAATTGGCAAGTGAATCAATGGACAGTAAGAGCTTACATTAACAATGTGCTAGACGAATACTACTTTACTGGCCAAGCATTTGCTGATTTTACTATGCCAGTTGAAGGCGTATATTTTTCTGCCCCTGGAACACCTAGGTTTCTCGGTTTGTCAGTCTCTTATAAATTCCAATAATTATTTAGCAACCTGTACTTATTAATAAACAGTACAGGTTGTCATTATAATGATAAAGGTAAATAAACTTTTGCTTGTAAACCACCAGTGGGTTTATTAGATAATTCAACCCGACCGCCATGGGTATCAACAATACGTTTAATAATTGCCAGCCCTAAACCACTTCCTTCAGTTCCCCTGGCTTTATCACCTTGAGTAAAAGGTTGAAATAAACGTTCAATATCAGCATCAGGAATACCCTCACCTTCATCACTCACAATGAAATAAGCATACTTTTTGTCATGCCCTGTAATAACTTCAATATCTCCTTGAGTATATCGTAAAGCATTTTGAATTAAATTAGCCAAAGCTCGTTTAATTGCAACATAACGCAATGGTATTTCGGGGCAATTACCAGCAGTAAAAATAATGTTTCGGTTCGCAGGCGTTTCAACGTTAAGCACCTCCTCCACTAACAAATTCAAATCCCCTAACTCAGCTTTGTCTTTAGAACCATGACGTAAATAATCAATGAATTGATCGATAATATTATTCATATCATCAATGTCATTCTCAATACCTTCTTTCAAAAAATCATCCATATCTGACATCATTTCACTGGCTAAACGGATGCGAGTAAGCGGCGTTCTCAAATCATGCGAAATACCTGCCATAAGCAGATTTCGATCATTTTCTAATTGTTTAATCCCCTTAGACATATGATTAAAAGCTTGCGTTACTGCCATAATTTCTGACGTACCATGCTCAGTTAAGGGTTCAGGAAAATTGCCTCGTCCTACTTCTTCTGCCGCACGTTGCAAAGATTTCAAAGGTCGATTTAACTGCCGTACAAATAGCCAACCGCCTGCTACACTCAAGACACCAATAATACCAAGGAAGAAAATGAGGGGGGAAAAGTTTGCTTCTTCTAACCCCATTAATGGAATTTTAACCCACAAACTAGGGGCTTGTGGCGGGCGAATCCAAAAAAGATATTCATCACCCTGAGAAATTCTAACTTCGGCTGGGCCACCCAACAATGCCGACATTTGCTCGCTGCGATATGGATAATAACCCGCAGAAGCTAAACCTAGCTTTAATGCATCTTGCTCACGATATACCCCAATACCCGTTTCATGATGAAACGCCTCGGCCATTTTGGGGCTTAAGCGAACATCATTAATGTCAATAAAAACAACCCTAATCTGTTTAGCTAATAACTGATTTATTTGCTGCTGATTTGGTTCAATAACATATAAGGCAAACGATATATACGACACAACTTGGTTTACAAATAACAAAAATCCGATGAGTAGAACAGTTTGTCCAAATGCGCTACGGGGTAATACTTTCATGAAAAACCTTCGATTAAGGAAAAATCCCGTTTGCAACAAATAAGTTCAATGCGCGATAAAATCCCATCTATAACCAATAATGCTAAACAGATGTGCCGTCAGGCACAAAAACATAGCCTAAACCCCAAACCGTCTGTAAGTAACGGGGCTTTGCAGGGTCTTGTTCTAACATTCGGCGCAAACGTGATACTTGTACATCAATACTACGTTCAAGTGCTGAATAATCACGACCACGGGCTAAATTCATCAATTTATCGCGGGATAACGGTTCTCTAGGATGAGTTACTAACGCTTTTAATACCGCAAACTCGCCACTGGTTAAAGGCATATTAACGTCACCTTTAACCATTTCACGAGTGGCTAAGTTAAGTTCATACTCGCCAAACACAATGTTACTTTCTGCCATAGAAGGCGCACCAGGTGCTTCTTGTATCCTACGACGCAATACCGCTTTTATACGTGCTAATAACTCTCTTGGGTTAAAAGGCTTAGGCATATAATCATCTGCGCCAATTTCCAAACCAATAATTCGATCCACTTCATCACCTTTGGCTGTCAACATCACAATAGGGATACTATTATTTTGTTGGCGTAAACGTCGACAAATAGATAAACCATCTTCGCCTGGTAGCATTAAATCAAGCACTAACAAATGAAAGTTTTCTCGTTCAAGTAATCTATCCATTTGTTCTGAATTAGCTGCGCTACGTACAGTGAACCCTTGTTCGACCAAGTAACGTTCTAATAATGAGCGTAAACGCATGTCATCATCTACCACTAAAATTTTTTGAGTTTCTTGGGGCATTTTATTTTCACCATAATTTTGCATTGATTATAAAATTACTATAAGCGATATGGCAATGAATTCAAAAGAGCGATTAGTAAATGTTTCCAGCCATTTGTTACAATTTATGAATACGGCTGCAACACTCATTCATTAGGCTATGCTTTTTACTCACAACTCAGTTTAACACCTAATGCCGTGAATAATTTATTGCGCTGTGTCAGAACAAATTCTGACCTACATAGTGTATTCCAAAGTTAACAGTGGCTCCAGAATGTCTACTGTAGATAATTAATTGCTTGAGTAGATACACATTGAGTAAAGCTTTTCTTCCGTTCGCTGTGCGACAAAGCATTAATCGCTTTTTTTACTAAAGCCATTTTTTGTTTTCGTTCAGCATCAGGTAAATGCATTAATTGTTCTTCAAAGCAGCCTAATAGGCCAAAATTTAACGCAATGTCTGATTTCATACTATCAGTGTCAAGACAACGAATTAATTTTTCTGCTAAACGATTTTTATCCATACGCAAAATAAGATCATTAATTTTATAGTTAACAGGTTCTATTTGCCGTGCTTGATTACATGCAAACAGCATATCTGCTACGGCAACCTTTGGTATAAGGTTTTGGTGCTGTTCACTAAACTGTTGCTTTAACCAGGCATTATGTTGCGCAGATTCATCAATTGAATTTGCTTCAGAAGCGTGTACACATACAAGATAAAAGTTATTCAGAATAAGCAAAGTAAGAATGATAATTTTCATTTTATAAGCTTACTTAGTGCACTTCTTAAATTCAAGTGATAACTCCGTAAATATCTCCTTGCGAAACATACACGCGAGTAACTAAAAATAATAGATATTCATTGTTTTATGTGATAAATATCACATTGATACGGTATGTATTTTTAACTGGCTATTGAAAGCATCCGACATTTTTATGCATTATCATTGCTTTTGTCGTATATTCAATAGCGTAACTATTAACTTTTAGCTCGCGTTCAAGAGAAATTTTACAAAATTGTAGGTGCTGCATACTAGCCTTTAAGCGCATTTTTTACCACTATGTATAAATCAGGGAAACATTATGAATACAGAAGAAATAATTAATCGAGTCACCGAAATGACATTGTTTTATGGTCCTAAATTAATTGGTGCCATAGCCGTATGGATCATTGGTGGCTGGATAATTAACGCCATTGGAAGTGCTGTAAAAAGAGCATTAGAAAAAGGAGGAACAGATCCATCTTTAATGCCTTTTCTAACAGGTATTGTAAACGGTTTGTTGAAAGTAATGTTGGTTATTACTGTGCTGGGTATGTTGGGCATCGAAATGACCTCGTTTATCGCCATTCTTGGTGCTGCTGGTTTAGCTGTAGGTATGGCTTTATCTGGCACATTACAAAATTTTGCTGGTGGTGTGATGATACTCATCTTCAAACCATTCAAAATTGGTGATGTAATTGAAGCACAAGGCTATACAGGTAAAGTAGATCAAATACAAATTTTCAATACCATTATGAAAACCCCTGATAATAAAACCATCATCATTCCTAATGGTGGTTTATCAACATCTTCAATGGTTAATTATTCAACCGAAGCTACAAGACGCGTTGACTGGACTATTGGTATTGCTTATGGCGATGATGCTGACAAAGCCCGTGAAGTTATTAAGCGTTTATGTGATGAAGATTCTCGTATTTTAAAAGATCCAGAGTTATTTATTGCCGTTTCAGCCTTAGCAGACAGTTCAGTGAACTTTGCCGTTAGAGCATGGGTTAACGCTGCTGATTACTGGGGTGTATACTTTGATTTAAATGAAAAAGTATACAAAACGTTTGAAAGCGAGGGGTTAAATATTCCGTTTCCACAAATGGATGTTCACGTACACAAAAACGATTAATTAATTTTTATATCCTGTTAAATACAAGAGCCACCCATTAAGTTGAGTGGCTCTTTTTATTTTCAACAGTGCAATCTATCAAAACCGAATGCCAGTTACCTACTATATTGCTAACGTTTAGCATATCTCAACCAAATATAGATACCGCTCACCGAAAGTAAAATAAGCAATATCGCTACTGCATCCATAAACAACACACCAAACAATCCAAATATTCGGCCACTGTGGGCATCTAAGATAATGCGCTCTAACGTTAAAAACTGCGACCGATAAGCTAATTCGATTTTCGCCTTTAAAGTCTCTGATACTTCAGAAGGAGACAGCCAGCTTGGTTCTCGAACAAAAGCAACCTCTTGCCAAACTAAAAAACTGCTATCACTTTGAAAATACCCCGACGCTGTTTTAAAAATAATACTTTCTTGATTCACCTTTATAGCACTGATATTAGTTGGAACGCCAAAATCTTCTCCTAGTTGATCGATTAAATCACCTTGCAGGTTAAATAAACTTATTTGGTTACTTTTTACCACCAAAATGATTGGTGAGTCTCCATATAAAGCTGAAGAAATTAATGTCGCGGCAATAATCTCAGTACTACTTTTCATCAATAAATGATTATTTAACCAAAGTAAATTGTTGCCAACTCGAAGGGTGTTCTGCTTTTGTTTGGAGTTTACCTGATAAATGCGAACATCGTTTGGAGGCGAAATACCATAAAGATCCAGTAACCAAAGATTAGAAATAGGTTGATGCGCTAGTGAAAGTGTTGTTGTATGATTTAGTGCAACCCCGCTAAGGGACAAGAATATAATGAAAAATGCGGCCATTATACCAAGCTTGCGATGCCACTCACGTAAATGTCGAATGAGGCGAGAATGTAACAATTTGGAGTTAAATTTCATTACGAATAATTTGAATAGGATAGTTTGGTTTAATTAACTATTTTGCCGTATCTACTACTTTTTATCCAGAAATTATCAATTATCATTCATCACTTTTGCATTCAACCAAAGGGCTACTCGAGCGATTTTAGTTGTTGCTCTCACAGATAAAGTGGCACCAGTAATGCCATCAATGTGTTGGTTTAGCTGATTGTCCTCTCCAATTTTTGCATTTAAAAATTGTTTAGTATAAAAGTCATATCGAACTTCATCACCTCGACTTTCTCTAAAGGTTAATACTTTAAAATGACTAATTTTCTGCTCTTTTATGTGCACACCAATAGTAATTGGCTTTTCTTTACCAATTTCATCTAAAATCCAGACAGTTTCATTACCTAACTGCCAATATCTAACTCGGATGAGGTTATAATTATGCTGCAAAATTTCAGCAATAACAGCTTTATCTTCTGAAGTAAGCCAAACCATTCTGGCTTCAGGTGCTTGGTCAGGAAACACATAACTAATAAAGTTTTTAGACGTTTGATAGACACCTTTGGCCGCAGAATGACTACTCGAAAAAAATAAAAGCAACGCAATAAACAAAACGAAAGAAAACTTAATCATAGTTAGATTCACCGTTTACTGAAAAGTGTCATTGAAGTAATAGGAAATAACGATACTTAATTATCCGAAATGACATCATACCGTTATTCACTTATTTTATCCTGATATCAATATTAGTTAACCTTAAAACTGGTAACCAACACCGAGGTTAAAACCTTTAGAATCTTTGGCTCCACCCAAATCTTCATAATCAGCTTTTAGCACAACATTTTCGTGTAGATAGTAATTTACCCCCACATTGGTTGATTTCACTGCTGTAGCATCATTATTGCCTGCATTATTGTCATATTCTGCATAACGAGCAAAAACACCTACCTTTTCATTAATTGCATATGAAGGCTCTATATACCAACCTGTTTGTTCATCACGACCCAATGCAGCAGCTTCATCACCATTAATATCCCAACGAGCATATAGTGCTCGTACAGTGAAGGCATTCACTTGATAAATAGCATGTGCTTCTAACAACGTTGCCTCTGCTGTATCAATAGGAGCACTAAAGTTAGTGCCGCCTTGTGTAATATCAGTTTGGTATTGCAATGTTGCTGCTAACTCTAAACCGTTAATAGCGGTGTACTTAATACGTGCTGTATACGCTAAGTTTTCTGCATTTGCATTAGCTACTTTTTGACGACCACTTCGCACTTTAAAGTTGTCACTTACTGCTAAACCACTTGTTGCCGCGCCATCAATACTGACACCAGCTGCTGGTTTAAAGTTAAATAAAACACCTGCTTCCCACCACGTGGCAGGTATAATGTTTTTCTCAACAGCATTACGCTCTACACCATAAAAAGTGGGTGGCTCATGAGTTTCATTAATAATACCGACAGGAATAAGAAACAAACCTACTTTACTGCTTGTCAATTCAGTAATATCTATTTCAATAAAAGCTTGCTCAAGTTCAACTTCACCTGATTGACCTTCACCCGCAATTGAATGCTCTAACTCAAATTCTGAAAAAAAACGAATACTGTCATTAAATTCATGGCCAAAAAATAAAACAAAACGGTGAAAATCAATTTTTGCATCGCTATCATCATAATTATTATAGTGTAATTCGCCATACCCACCTATGCTGGTGTTCGCAAACAATCCTTCTTGATTTTCTACTTCGATTTCAATGTGTTCTGCCGTTGCATTAAGTTTCTGGTCTGTTTCATCTAAGCGTTTTTCTAACGCTTCTAAAACTTTTTGTTGTTCAGCAATCGTTTGTCTAAGCTTATCTGTTTCTTCGTTAGCAGTGGCGACATTACTAGCAAAAAAACCTAATAAAGCCGACACAATAAGTGTTTTTTTCATCATGTTTATTATTCCAATATAAATGTAATTATGTTTTTGATACTCGTGGTATCAACAAAATCAAATAATAGGAAGGCTTTATTATTAAAGTAACAGGGCGCCTTCTCAAAAGAGGCGCTATTAAATCACGAGACTGAATAACAATCAATATCGTTTGCATTATTCATACTATAGGTGTACTAACTTTGATTTAAATCATGAATAACTTTCATATATTAAGTTAATTAAATAAATGCTTTACCACAAATTAATAAACTGTGGCCCAAACCAATATTATCAATACGTTTTTCAATAGCTAAACCACTCGCCTCAACCAAGGCTATGAATTTATCTGCCGCGTACATTCTACTATTACCGTTAGCAAAACAAGTAAAATATAGTGACGTTGCGTTTAAACTAAAGGCAGCAGCATCAAACTGTTGTGCGTCCCAAAAGGTTTCTAAAATAAATACTTTTTGTTTGCTCGTAATACCGTTAGCAATGTTAGATAAAATAATTCTAATTTGGGGTTCAGAGAAGCAATCTAAAAATTGGCTCATCCAATAAATGTCTGCCTTTTCCACGAGTACTTGTTTAGGATCTAACATGTCACAAGGAAATTGGTGAAAACGTTCAGCTAAACCAGCAGCAGCTATATTTTGGCTTGCTTTAGCTAATTGAGGCGGCAAGTCCATAATAGTTATGTGTACTTCGCTATTATATTGTAAACACTTCGTTGTAAATCGTCCTGTATTACCGCCAATATCAACAATATGTTTTGGATTAGAGTCAAAGATTATTGGCAGAATTTCATCAAAGGCGTGATCCGAGTAAAAATGATCAAATGAAAACCAACTTTCTCTAATTTGGTCAGGTAATTCAGCAAGATGCGGATAGAGTGTTTCCCAATTGCCAAATACTTTTAATCCTTCTGGTTTGCCTGTTTTAATCGACTCAGTAAGTTTGGCTAAACCCTGGTAACCAAAATGTTGAGTAAACTCAAAGTTTACGACTGACATTTCGTCGTGTAGAAGAAAAAAAGCAACCTTGGTTAAGCTATAACGATCCAAGTTCTTTTGATCATTTTCATCATCAGAAATAACCGTAACCAAACCACAGGTCAGCGCAAAATCTAACAAAACGCTTACGCCATATTCACTTACATTTACAGCCTCAACAATGTCACTTAATAGCACTCCTTTACGTCTATTTTTATCAATAAACTGTAAAATACCAAGCTCTTTCATTGCCACCGTTGCTTGAAAAATATAGGGCGAAAAGGCGATATGCTGTGCCATTGATTTAGCATCTAATGCCGAGACTTCATCCTGTTTAGGTAATTGAATCATTTAATTTTCGTCCATTTCAATTTGATTTTTTATGGGGTTATATTGTGAGTATTTTATTTTTCCATAAATATATAAGATACTGATAACCCTATTAATAGGTTTGCATTTGATTTCATTAGTGGACTATCGTCAAAGGATGTATTTTTAAGGTAAGTATATCGAGTAAATAAACCTAGCCAAATATTTTCTCGTCGCCATGTACCGCCAAACGATACTTTAATACCAGCATAACCACCTTTAGCACTGTATTCAGCCCTATTGTCCTTTGCATCATCAGCTGATACAGAATAAAAATATTGGGCATACTTATCGGAATAAAATAATGCTGCCACGGAGGAGTCTATAATGGTTCTACCCCCCAAAATATCAGCGTTAAATTGATATTTATTATTCAGACTAATTTGGCTAGTCCATCCCGCATCTGCAATTTTTTTAAAATCAGTATGAACCGCTTTTCGTACAGAAAAATCAATAAAAGTGCGGTTTTGTGAGCGACTATCTCCAGCAAAGTAATATTCTAAAGAGGGGCCTAATTCACCAACCCAGTCTAAGTCATCCATACCTTGTCGGGTGTTATTTTTACTACTATCAACAGGAATAGAGCCAGCTGCGTCCAATGCCAAATGCCATTTTTTATTATTAAACAAATCACCTTCAAACGCATTTCGGTCAATAACAACAGAATCATTTTGATAATATATATAAGGAGTAGGAATAAAATAAAAACGCGACTCATCAGCGCCAATATAATCATCAATGGTCATCATTGATACTCCAAAACCTATTGAGTAATGGGCAGTGTTTTCACTTTTATTCCTATTTGTTTCCGTATTAGCGTTCTGTTCTTTGGGGATCACCTGTTCGTTTGCCCATATCGTTTGAGCAAAGAATAGTATGAAAAATAAAAGTATTTTGAATATATTCAATGATTACGCAATGCCACCGTTAACTGAAATGACCTGACGAGTAATATAGCTTGCCCCATCAGACATTAAAAAAGCCACCGCACTTGCAACTTCATCGGGCTTGCCCATTCGTCTTAACGGGATCATATTTTTTAAATCCGCAATCGGCAGCTCATCGGTCATTTCTGTTTCAATTAAGCCTGGTGCAACGCAATTCACGGTAATTTTTCGTTTAGCTAGTTCAAGCGCAAGCGCCTTTGTTGCGCCAATAATCCCGGCTTTTGAGGCGCTATAATTGACTTGCCCTCGATTACCTATTTCACCAGAGAGTGACGAAATAGTAATAATGCGACCGCCTTTTCTAGCGCTTACCATTGGCATAACTAACGGATGCAACACATTATAAAAACCATCTAAATTGGTATGAATAACGCTATCCCATTCAGCGCTAGTCATGGCAGGAAAAGCGGTATCGGCTGAGATACCTGCATTACAAACAATGCCGTAAAAATTGCCATATTCTGCAATATGTGTTTCTAACGCTTTTTTTGTGCCTTCTCTATTAGCCGCATCAAACTGCACAATAGTTGCTTGTACACCTTTAGCTGTAATGGCTTGAGCCACTTGCTCTGCGCTTGTCATGTCAGCACGACAATGAAGACAAATATCAAAGCCCATCTCTGCCAGTTTTATCGCAATGGCTTTACCAATGCCTTTACTGGATCCTGTTACTAAAACACGGCGATTCATATCCTATTTACTCCATTGTAATAATTTTGAACGCAATAGTGCTTCTTGCTCAGCACAAACCTCAAGGCTAGCGGCAACATCATCTATTGTCACATTTTTTCTATTTTTACAAAACAAAACCGCTTTCATTGCAAACTCACGCCATAAATCACCAATTTCAGTAGTAAATGTTGAAATTTCGAATAAAGCATCATCATTGAGAAAGGCTGCGGCTTCGTCCAAGAAACTAGCAAACATAAAACGGAATCCAGCGCCTCCTGTGCCAATTTCTTCTTGCATGCGCACGATGTTTCCTAAAAACATGGCTGCGTCTTTATGGGGTTTATCCTTTAGTGTTTTAATTTTTTTAACTAGGTGTCTAATACCTTTATTACCAAAAAAAGGTAATAACAAACCATTCATCATTTTGGCTGTTTTCTTAATGCTACTTTTAATCTGTGGCGCTAAATCAACCTCGGTCGTTGGCAAGGTCATTTCATACATTAACCCTTTTGCAGCTAAAACCCCTTTTGCAAAACGAGCACGCTTTAAATCATCTGCAGGGCAAGTCACCACGTCTTCAAAAACAGGATCGCTAATTAAATAATCACCTTGCTCATTTTTACCGTAAACTGTTAAGTTATGGGCATTAAATTGAAAGCGCATATCTTCAGGAAAATAAGGTAACCAATAAACTGATGTTTGTAAGCCAACGAGTTTTCCTTCGCTTAACGCTTTGTCTAACGCCTTCATGCCAGCTTCAGGGTTGGAAAATTTTTGTGAATTAACTTTAACGTTTAACTTTTTACACACAGAAGAAATAATAGATTTTGGTGGCATTCTGTAAGCAATAAGTGGTAAACCTCCTACCTTTACAATAGGAAGATAAACAAAAGTTAACGCTGAGGATAAACCAAAAACCATTGGCTCTGACAGGTTCATTCCTTGAGAATTAAGCATATTGGCTACAACGCCAGATTCACAATGAGATGATTGTTGATGGCTTATTTTATTTTCAATTGCGTTCATTCTTTAATAACCGGTTGTTTTAAGTCTTCAAGTGAAATATTAAACGCTTCACAATATTTTGTTAATTTTTTGTCTGATAACTTGGCAAAGATTTCTGGTTTCATGTGACGTTTAATTTGCCATTGAAAAAAGCCAGAAGCATGAGCAAGCGACATTAAATCAAACCGATATAGGGGTAAATAATAGGCAATGGGAGATACTGTACCCGCTAAAAGCGCTTTTTTCATGTCGTTTAATTGTTCATCAAGTGCTTGAACAGCCATTTCAGTGGCAAAACCTTCCACTTCCCACCCTGACGATTGTACGCCTTGATAATGGCCATTTTCATCCACGGCATAAATAAGCTTTTTATGACCATCATAGGATTTGCAGCTATCTTGTGGTACTTGCTCTTTTTTCATAAAATAATGCTCGTTACAATGTTGTTAGTTAACATACAGTTAATTGCATAAACCCACTAGAAAACCGTCCACTTTCGGGTACATAACACAATAACTTATCTCCCGATTTTAATCGCCCCGAATTAAATAGCTCTTCCAACATAATAAATATAGAAGCAGACCCTGTATTTCCCTTGGCGGTTAAATTGGTAAACCATTTGTCATAAGGTATGCTAAAGCCAATATTTTCTAGTCCGTCAAACAGTTTTTCGCGAAAGTACGTTGAAGAATAATGGGGCAAAAAATAAGTGAAATCTTCTGGTTTAATGGCACGTTTAGCCATTATTTTAGATAATGCCTTCTCTACAGTTATCGATACAATATTTTCATTTAATATCTTAACATCTTGCTTAACTGACATAATCGATTGTTGTGAACGTTCATCGTCATTAAACCTCATCCAGCCCTGTAAACTACCCTCTACTTTGTCAGCTCCTGCATACATACAAGGTTCCATTTGATCAGCAAAAGACAAAGTTTCAATCCAATCTATTTCAAGGGATAACTTATCCACATTGGGTTCATCAGACAAAAGAGCAGAGCCAGCACCATCTGATAACATCCAACGTAAAAAATCTTTTTCAAAGGCAATTTCTGGTTTTTGATCTAATTGTGCTAATTTGTATTCACTCTCAGCTTCAAATCTTTCCGATCGCATAATACTTGAGGCCAATTCACTTGCCACAACAACGCTACGGTGACTTTCACCCGCTTTTATATTTAAAAACGCATATTTAAGTGCGGTAAGTCCACACAAACAAATGCCCGCTGTTGACACAACTTCACATGGTGGGTTTTTTAATTCGCCATGAACCATAACAGCATGATTAGGCATAATTTGGTCAGCCATAGACGTACTGGCCACTAAGCAATCAATGTTGTTTAGTTCGTCCTCATGGTTAAATAACCCTTTAACGGCGTTCGCAGCTAAAGCGGCATTAGTATAATTATACTCACCCGTATTTTTATCAATGGCGTAATAGCGTGATTTAATACCATTGCTGCGTAATATTACCGATTTTGCTCTAGATTTTTTGCCTGAAATTTTACCAATTATATCTTCCATTTCAGCATTAGACACTTTTTCGTTTGGAAGAAATGCTGAAATACTATTGATGAAAACGCGTTTTCCCATGGTTTTCTACTCTCCTGATGGTTGTGCGTAATAAGCTTTTTGTTTCGCTATTTTTGTTTTAAAAACTGGGGATATTAATTTAATGATTAAGGCAGTAATAGGCACAACAGTAATAATTAACGCCAATAAAAAAGTGAAATAAAAACACAAACCTATATGCCTTCTCATCGAATTTTGAGGCCCAAGCAGCATTAACAACTTTCCCCATACTTTAAAACTTCTGTGCCCGATTTTTTCACTCATAATTAATTTTTCATTAATTTTTACGGCAGACAAATTTGTCATCATAGGCAGCAAAATTTTACTGTCATTTTTGCTCAACCGTTTATGTAGTGCTACGCCAAAACGCTGTGCTTGCGTAATGTCCTGATCTGAAACTCCCGCCTTAGGCACCCAAGAGACAGGCTTTTTATTACCCGTTAGCATCCACAAAGGTGTTGCTAAAAAACTAAAACCAGCGCCGCATTCATCTGTTAGCACAATATTGTCAACCAAATTAGCATTTAACTTGGCTAATAGCGCTTTCATTTTTTCTTGAGCCGTTAACCACATTCCTCGGCAACCAATAACGGTCATAACGGGGGTGTCTTTAAAAAGTATTTTAGCTTGTTCTGATTGTAAAAAGCTTGATATAGGCAATGAAGGTGATAGAAACCACACTTGATAAGATAAAACAATCAAATCGTAAGGCTCATTAATAGCATCGGTCGCACCGTCAAAACGACTATCAATACTACTGTGTATGGTCACTTTATCTAGCTCTATTTCTTTCATATAAACCGACTCTGGCATTACTTGAAAGAATTTAAAAAATGACCAAGGAAAAGGAAATTTAACTTTGGGCTGAATGGCAAGTGAATCAATTTGGATATGCTCATCATTAAGCAAAGGTTCCATTATTGAGTCTACTATTTTAGTTAACTGACCCGTTTGAGAATAGCTAACAACAAGGATTTTTCGCACCAACAACCACCATAATTGCTCATTAAATTTAAGTCGCGTATCATACCAAAGTCACTTCTAAATAAAAACAAACTCATGACTAAGTTCATAATAACCATCCTCCTTTTTAGCATTGCTTTATATTCAAATCCATCCTTTTCGCTTGCATTAACCGTTAAAGTAGAAAAAATAAAGAATGTCGGTTCAAATATAGTGATGGAAGTGTATCTATTAACTGATACAAACTCTCAAGATTGGCAAGACCTTCATTTAATTGATAAAAAAATTACTGAATCCGATACCAACAATCAAGATATTATTTTTGCTGGGCTGCAAAAAGGTACTTATGCAATAAGACTATTTCAAGATATAAACAGCAATGACATGCTTGATAGATCGTCTAATAATATACCGTTAGAGCCTGTGGGTTTCTCAAATAATCCCAGTTTATTTGGGGGTGAACCAACCCCCGAAGATAGTGCCTTTGTATTAATCAAAGATCAGAGCATTACCATAAACCTTAAACACAGAAAACCCAAAAAAAGACGTAAAAAACGCCCGTAACAAACTAACTATCAAAATAAACTTAGCTAAAGATTCTTACTTCTGTTGAAATTCATCTAAAATTTTCTGGAAATTAACGCTATCAATAATGTAAGGTGTTGTATTCAAAGATAATGACCGACTTGCCGATAATGCATAATTACGAAGTTTTTTGTTACTCACTTGGTTAGCAACATTCTGTAAGAGTGTTTTATAACGCCCATTTTTACTTTCACCTAAGGTTCGGCAAATCCATGCAAGCACGTCTATTTTTTTGTTATCTAAACTATAGACATACATCTCAGCTAAAAACTGCCCTAGTGCATCATATATCTCTATTTCTGCTGCTCCAATTTTCTTCACTTTGCTTATGTGCTGAGCAATATACTTAATTGTTTGCCATTCACCTTTAGCAATAGCAAATATTTGCCTTTGATTACCAGTAAGTGAGGCTTTGGGAATTAATTTTTCGTTTTTTCCCCGTTCAAGTAAATGCTTGCTACTCGCATTGATTTTACTTTCTAAGGTGGCTGTACTTTCACTTACTACAGCCAATTGTGCGGTATTAAGTAAATTTTGATAGGCTTTATTTGCATATTTTTTTAATTTTTTATGTGCGACTTTGCTTTGGTATATGCTTTGCAAAAGTGGCATATATTGGCTATCACTCGTTGCCCCCAACGCTCGACATCCCCATGACAAAGCATCAATACGATTTGTAGGCGCAGTTTCGTACTCTTGTTTAATAATATTAGCCAATAAACGTAAATTTTCTGCCGTGTTTTGCTTACCTGTTGTCATCAGTTTCGCTGCTTGCCTAAGCTGCTTAGTGTTACCTGATATAAGTAAGCTATGCACATCATTTTGCGCATAAGTGATATTACAAAATAGCCCTAAAAAAGCGGTTACCAGTAAAACAATTTTAATATTCATCATATGGTTGAAAGCCAAAATAGACACAATAACTCCCCGCGAGATACTAGCCTCTAAACGTGGGTTAGTTTTACAAACCAGAGCCATAATATATGTATCAACAATAATATTTTACTGTCGGCGAATAATATCTATTAGATCACAGACAAAAATAGGCTTCAAGCTTAAAAAACAATCAATGGGTGAAATATGAGCACAATAACGAGTAATAACTAGGACATTGTCGGAGTTGAGGCGCTTGATACTAATTGAGCCTCCTCCCCAAAGTTTAGCATTACGCTACACTTTAAGGCGACTAAACCAACAGGAGAAGACTCTATGAAATTCTACACTACTTTACAGCAATATTATTGCGGAATCGACTTGCATACCAGAATTCTTTACGTTTGTATTCTCAATCAACAAGGGGATAAACTCGTTCACCAAGAAATTGGGGCTGACCCGCTGGCTTTACTACAATTACTCGAACCCTACATCGGCAATGTGGTAGTTGGTGTTGAATGCATGCATTGTTGGTACTGGGTTAGTGATTTTTGCCAAACACATGAGA